>Ga0299915_10000941_pt1 | contig 21504 bp, 20 predicted proteins | sample RVTome_13_FD_200263 | JGI IMG/M metagenome (GOLD analysis project Ga0299915, IMG submission 200263) | Soil microbial communities from uranium-contaminated site in the Upper Colorado River Basin, Wyoming, United States - RVT92D227 (version 2) ... | reverse complement strand
CTGCGCATCCGACTGGTGGTGGACACGGAGCGCGAAGCGTTACCCACCTATCATACTCATCATACTTGGCGGCTTCCGTTGCGCGCGAGAACCTGGATAATTGCCCTTTGCCGTTTCACCCTCCTGTGCGCCTCTGGCGCATTTATCCTTTGCGAGGCAGTTGTGGAGCGGGACTGCCCAGTGCTTCTTTGCATATTTCGCGCTACGCTAATATAGAGTCAAGGATTGCTCTCGGCCGAGGCCAGTTTCGACTTCGCCCGCTGCAAGCCGGCCACACTTCTCAGGCGGGCAAGCGGCACCCCCAGCCCTACAGTTCGACCTACAGGCTTGCTGCCCATCCTCGCAGAAGAGCAAGGGTATTTCAAGAGTCTTTGGAATCATCCCTCGGTGAGGTCTTGTGAGGAATTGTTCGTAGTAGGGCGATTCATCCCTCGACGTTGTTCGGGATGGTGAGCCTGTCGAACCATCGCCCGTGAAATGCTACTCTGCGTAGTAGCGTAGTGCCTACGCAACTACGCTACGAACCACGAGTCAAGTGGCTAAGTTCCCGCTTTGCGGGAACCGCCACGGCGGCTCCGACTAAGTCGGAGCCCAGCCGCACCATGAATGGCGCCACTACGAACCTATGCCGCCGTGCTATCTGTTCGTTGGGCAGGAGATCGAACCTATTTCAAAACTCAACTTTAGCCGCGGATCTACGCGGACGGAAACCGGTGTTTATATAAATCGTGAATAATCCGCGTTCATGGCTAGGTCGCTTTGAGCGACCGCTGGCTAAGCCCTCCGGGCCGCCATCCCGGCCCCAAAGGGGCTTAGGGACATGGCGGCCCGCCTGTGGCGGGCCTAGCCATCCGCGGCAAGAACTCCCCGTTTCTCTCGCCACTATTGCCGCGAACCCACTTCTGAAATGACTTTGCCCTGTTGCAAAGATGGGGAGTTCTGTAGGGCGGGGGTTCCCTTCGACTTCCCTTCGGCTACGCTCCCCTCGGCTACGCTCGGGGTAAACAGGGTAAACGCTCAGGGTAAACAGGGCAAGCCATCCCCCGCCGAAACGAATTCGCAAGGAGATTCCGGCGGGGTCAGGCCTGCTCTGCTGAAGCTACGCAGGCTCAGCGTAGCAGAGAGACCCCGCCCTACAATGGCTCGGCGAAGTTCGCAACAGAGCAAAATGACTTCTAGGCCTTCGGCCGCCATGGCGGGAGGCAAGCCTGCCCAGCCATAGATACTTACCGGACGGAGGTTCGAAGTGTCGGAGTGGTCAGCGTGTCCGAATCGAACTGGCTAAGCCCCGACTTGGTCGGGGCCGCCATCCCGGCCCGCCAGCGGCGGGCTTAGGGACCCTAGCGAAATCGGGTCTCAAGAGTCCTCCGCTGAAGCTATGGACTCCGCGAAGGCGGAAGCCCGTCCCTCGACTTCGCTCGGGATGGTGAGCCTGTCGAACCGCATAAATACTGGATTCTCTACCTTCGGACGGATTGGCGGTCGTCCGCTCGTGCTTCCGCCTTCGCGGGCGACGAAATTCCGCTTCGGCGGACGAAGGCGTCGTAGCGAAGTAGCGAGCCTAACCCACAGAACGACGCGCAGGCGAAACTTCGCTACTTCGCAGAGTAGCAAAGGATTCATGGATTCGGCTCCGCTCACCATAAAGAGAAAGAGAGGCCCGAAGGGTGGTTTTGGGCGTCCGAAGGGGGCGAAAAAGGGGTGATCCGTCCGAAGGTCGGCGAAGCCGAAATGGGCGAGAATGAGCCTATTACACGCCAAAACCCGCCTCTCGGTGAGGCGGGTTTTCAGCGACAGAGAATGTTTCGATAGATAATGTTGGTGGAGGCCCCTCGACTTCACTCGGGGTCTCCATTCTCCGTCGCTCCGAAGGAGCTATGGAGAATGGAGGCGCGGGGAATCGAACCCCGGTCCGAAAGGCTGGTTCAAGCGGAGACTACGAGCGTATCCTGTGCTTTGATCTCGCCGCCGGGTCGCTCACAGGCAGGCTACCCTTCGGCCAGTTCGTTTTTACTCCTCCGCCTTTTACGAACCTAGAGGCTGGAGAAAGCTGGCTTTAGTTTGACACTCCAGGCGGGCCAGTCAGCCTACCCGCCGGAGCGTAGCGGCTTTAAGCCGCTAATGCCAAAGGTTGTGTATTGGCAGTTATAGTTTTGCGCGTTTTGTCGAGATCACGCGACTCGGCCCGCCTCCGCAGGCTCCAAGGCCTCCGTCGAAACCTTTCGCCCCCATGGTTTCTACATCTATTATACCATTTCCGCCCCTGGTGACGGGCAGGAGATGTGCTTCCGCCGAAGGAAAATATACGAAGATGGAAGCGTTTGGCCTGCCAAATCCGCCGCGAATGGGACGTTGTGTAGGGCCGGGGGTGCCCGACTTCCCTCCCTTCGACTTCCCTTCCACTTCGCTCCCCTCGGCTACGCTCGGGGTAAACAGGGTAAACGCTCAGGGTAAACAGGGCAAGCCATCCTCCGCCGAAACGAGTTCGGAAAGAGATTCCGGCGGGACTGGCTCTTCGGCTGCGCTCAGAGTAAACAGCCCCGCCCTACAATCCACGGCGAAGTTTGCAACAGAGCAAAGTCATTTCAAGAGTGGGCTCGCGGCAATAGGGCCGAGAGAAACAGAGAGTTTTTGCCGCGGATGGCTAAGCCCGCCAGGGGCGGGCCGCCATGGCGGTCGCTCAAAGCGACCTAGCCATGAACGCGGATTGTTCACGATTTATATAGACACCGGTTTCCATCCGCGCAAAGCCGCGGCTGGAGTTGAGTTTTGAAATAGGTTCCAGAGATTCTAACAAGACTATCCCTTAAGGGGTGACAATCAGTTCGTGGCACGGGCTTCCAGCCCGTGATATGCTTGGTTTATGGGCAAGATGCCCATGCCACCTTTTGTAACCATAATGCAAGAAGATCATTAAGAGAGAGCAGGTTGTGCTGCAGTGAGGGGAAATCGGTTGTGCTGCTTTATTTCGAGAAAAGGGCGCGCAGACGCCTCTGAAAGCGGGGTATGGGAGGCCTTGGTGAGAGGCCGTTTTCCTTTCCTCGCAGTTATTTTGCCATTGACGGCTCTGGTCCTGGGGCTTGTCGAGGCGTCGCTGCGCTGGCGGATGCAACACGATTCCCCCCTGATGCTCTATGCCGGATTTCTGATGGATCGTTATGGATTTGTTCCATACCGTGATTTTTTCGATATGAACATGCCTGGGACCCACCTATTCTACTACCTCCTGGGTCATTTCTTAGGATATACAGACCGCGCTTTTCGCTTCGCCGATATTGCCTACCTTGCCGCAATTTCAGGAGTCACCTGGGCATTGCTGAAGGACTTCTCCCGCCGGGCGGCGCTGGCCGGAGTGGCACTTTTTGTCTATTACTATCTCCTCAAGGGTCAATTCATGAGCCTGCAGCGCGAATACTTGCTGCTCTTGCCCATTGGGCTCGCGGCCCTGCTGGCAACCTCTCTTCCGGCGATGAATGAAGTGCTGAGATGGGCCCTCATGGGATTCCTCGCCGGAGTTTCGTTTCTCGTGAAGCCGCATTCGCTGATAGGGCTGGTTGTTATTCTGGTTTACAGGGTTTATCGCCTCAGATCGCGCGGCTCCCGAGGACTTCAGGCAAACCTCCTGCCTTGTGCGGCTGGGCTCCTGGCGGGAATGGCGCTTCCGGTCGGGTGCGTATTTTTCTGGCTGGCAAGGGCGAATGCCCTCCCGCAGTTCATGGAAATCGCGGTGAACTATTGGCCGCTGTATGGACAGCTGAGCGGGGCTCACCAGCCAATCACCGGCCCAGACCGCGCAACTTACCTGCTCACGGGATTTCTGAGGCTGGGGAACAATTGGCTTATCGCTCTCTATGGACTGGCAGGAGGAGGCTTTGCTCTTCTGGCAACCAAAGGCAATGCGGAACTTCGGGCGCGGACGCTGATGCTCGGAGGACTCGCCTGCGCCTTCGCCATATATCCGCTGCTGGCGGGGAAATTCTGGAGTTATCACTGGCTGCCCTTTTGCTATTCCTCCCTCCTAGTGGGGAGCCTGGTTTTCCTGCGGACCGACGAGAGCATCCGCGGGCCGGTCGGTCCGGCGCTTTACCTTCTTGCCCTATTTTCCCTCATGCTATGTGTCGCGCTTCCCGCTCCGCAGGCGGCGAGAGAGCTCTTCAGATCAATCCGCCATGTGCCGTTACCGCCTCCCAAGGGCGGACGAGTAGACGCGATAGCCGATTTCCTGAGGCGGGAGATGCGCCCGGGAGACACCGTTCAACCGCTTGATTGGACCGGAGGAGCGGTTCACGCGATGTTGCTTGCACGGGCGAAGATTGCCACGAACTTTATCTACGATTTCCATTTTTACCATCATGTGTCGAGCCCTTACATACAGAGCCTGCGGCGGCGCTTCCTTTCCCAAATGGAACTCGCCAGGCCGAGATTCATTGTCGAAATTACAGGGCCTGACAAGCCTTGGCCTTCAGGAGCAGACACGACCCGCAATTTTCCCGGGCTGCGAGAATATCTGAGAAAACACTACCGCGTGGTGCAGGCCGAAGAGCGGCTCGAATATGTGATATACGAGCGCAGGGGGGAGCATTCGACAGCGCCGGTCTCAGCGGAACCGTAGAAGTGATTCTCTCAGCGAACACGGGCAAGCGCGGCTGGATTAGCCTCTGGAACTTAGCCCCTCTACAGAGTCTCTTATATTAGAGCCAACTATTTGCAGGAAGCGTGGCACGGGCTTCCAGCCCGTGAAAACTGGCTTCATGGGCAAGATGCCCATGCCACTTCCTGTTACAATAATATACGAGTCTCTGTAACAAAACCCGGATAGCAGCGACTTTCACCACCAAGTCACCAAGTCGCAAAGAACTGCAAGACTGACTTCTGAAGGAAAAACGCCCTCAGAAGAGTCCTTTGCGGGTTCCTTTGTGTCCATTGCGTCTTTGCGGTGAACGGTTCTGTTAGAGTCTCTTATTTCAAGACTCAACTCCAGCCGCGGATTTGCGCGGATGGAAGCAGGTGTTCACATGAATCGTGAAGAATCCGCGTTCATGGCCAGGCAGGCCCGCCATACAGACTACCAAGACCTCGCGTCTTAGCCTGATACAAAAGACCCTATAGATCATGGCTTCACAAGGCACGTTCGTGGAGCCGCCTCGAGTGAGATCTTCGGTGATCATCGTTCGCGCTGAAGTTGAGGATTTCGAGCAAGTAGCATCCCTCCTGGAGGAAGCCCGCGCCTGGCTTCATGCGCGCGGGATTCAACAGTGGGTCACACCTTACCCCAGGGAGTTGGTCGCTCAAGAGATTGAGCGGGGAGAGGTCTATCTCGCCTATATTGACGGCGAACTTGCCGGAACGCTGACTCTGCAGTGGTCGGACGAGGAGACCTGGGGGAAAGTGGCGGATGACGCGGGCTATGTGCACCGGCTTGTGACTCGCAGGAAGTTCGCAGCCCGGGGCCTCGGGCTGCGGCTGTTGCGCTGGGCGGAAGAGACCGCCGCCTCCGGGGGAAAGAAGTTCCTGCGGCTGGATTGTTGGGCTGGAAACGCGGTCTTGTGCTGCTATTATGAGAGCGCCGGCTTTCAGAGCCGCGGTGTGCGCCAGATCCGCCACTGGCAGATTCACCTTTTCGAGAAAGCCCTGATGCCCGCCTAGCCCGAATCCTTCAGGATTCGGGCTGGAGCCCGCCTGAGGCGGGCGTCTGCTGATTCTTCCATCTTTCCCTTTTCCCGACAAGAAGAAAGACCTTCTTTCTATATTATTCATAATAGGATAACTAATATTAAGTATCTACTTGACAAAATTGACCAAGTGCTATATACTGTCTGTTGTCGGTTCGAGGGAACAAATGAAACCACTACCTTTAGTCTGCCCAAGTTGCGGGCAAAAACTTGCTGTGAAAAGGCTCTTGTGCCAGGGGTGCGGCACAGAGGTCGAGGGGCTGTACGGACTGCCTGCGCTGGCGAGTCTGAGCCGGGATGACCAGGAATTCGTCCTGCAATTTGTGAAGGCAAGCGGGAGTTTGAAGGAGATGGCGAGGCTGATGGGAGTGAGTTATCCGACGGTTCGCAACCGCCTGGATGAGATTATCGAGCGGACGAGGCAAGTTGAAGCGGAAAAGGAGCGCGCAGATGGCTAATGCAAATCTCGCAGATGGGCGGCCCCAAACGGCGCCGAAAGTGAAGGAGTGGCTCTTTGACCCGTTCACATATATTGCGGGCGGGAAATCGCTCCTGATTGGAGCGGCGGCGATCTTGCTGGCCGGGCTGGTGGGTTCTCTGGGGAATACGCACTTCGACGGGGTTCTGGATATTCACACCGGCCGGCCGGAGGCGCTCTGGGTCTTCCTGGCCGAGGGGATTATTGATTGGCTCTTTCTTGCGATAATCCTGTTCATCACCGGCAAGATCGTGTCGAAGAGGGCTTTTCGCGCGATTGACCTGCTCGGAACCCAGGCAATGGCGAGATGGCCGACGCTCTTTTCCGCGGCGGCTTCGCTTCTTCCGCCCTATCAGCGCTTCCTAACCAATCTGCCGGGCCTCTTGCAGGGCAGCGGCGGCTTCCAGGTTCATTTCGCGGAGGCGGCCGTGGCGGCGGTAGTGATGCTCATCACTCTTGCGGCGATGGTCTGGATGGTTGCCCTGATGTATCGCTCCTACAGCATCTGCTGCAATGTCAAGGGCGCGAGAGGGGCGGTGAGTTTCATTTTCGGACTGCTGGCCGCGGAAGTTCTGTCGAAAGTGGTCCTGGTCAAAGTATTGCTGAGCTAATGATAATGAGTCTCGTCTATTACAGTTACGAACATTCGGGCGGATTCAAATCCGCCCCTACAGCCTCTGACCAAGGCGATTGTCTGTAGGGGCGGCGGTTCGACTTCGCTCACCGTCCCGAGCAACGCCGAGGGACATTGTTGCCGCCCAACCTGAATTCAGTACCGTGTAACCATAATTCACGAGACTCATTAAGAGAAGATTTTGGCCGCGGATGAACGCGGATGGAAAGAAATCAGTTATCTTCGATAGAGGAGGATTGCAGTGACGAGACGCTTGCTGATTGCCCTGATGTTGACGGCCGTTTGCATCGCCCTGAGTTCCTGCGGCGCGAAAGAGCAAGTTTCGCAAACGGGAGATTTCGCTGCGCTTGCGAAGCAGTTTGTGGAGCAACTGGCGAACGGCGATTTTTCAGCCGCGGTTCAGAACTTTGACGCGACCATGAAGGTGGGCATGCCGCCGGAGAAGTTGAAGGAGGCGTGGGAAGGCCTTGTCGGTCAAGTGGGCGCTTTGCAGAAACAAGCCGGTGTGCGAATGGCGAAAGAGCAAGGATTTGACGCCGCCTACGTGACCTGCGAGTTCGAGAGAGGCAAAGTTGATGTGAAAGTCGTCTTTAATGGCGCTAAGGAGATAAGCGGCCTCTGGTTTGTGCCGCCGCGATGAAGGGGGGAGAAGGTTCATTGCGCTGGTCGAAGTTAGCCGAATGAAGCCCTTGCAAAAACGCCCGGTTCTCAACCTGCCTTTGTCCTCTTTGGATGGCTTTGTCGAGTTTGCCTCGGTCGCCGCTCTGCTCTTTCTGCTGGTCAGCACGGCACTCTATTGGTCTGCGCTGCCGGAGCGGGTTCCGACGCATTTTGGGCTTTCCGGCAGGCCGGATGCATGGGGCGCTAAGAGTTCGCTGCTCTTGCTGCCCATCTTTGCGATTGTGCTGTATGCGGGGATGACGATTTTGGGCCGCTTCCCGCACATTTACAATTATCCGGTGCAGTTGACCGAGGAAAACGTGGAGCGGCAATATCGCATTGCCCGGACGCTGATTGGCTGGGTGAAGTTGGAAGTGGTCTGGACCTTCGCCCTCATACAGTGGGAGACGATGCGGGTGGTATTCGGAAAAGCGGAAGGGCTTGACCTGTGGCTTATTATCGGCATTGTCACCGCGCCGCTGGTCACAGCGGGAGTGGGAATCTACAAGGCGTATCGCGCCAGGTGAGGGCGTGATATAATGGATTCGAGCATTTGTGAAGGTTGTCGGACAAGCGGAGGCGCGGCCATGGTCTTCAAAGTGATACTGGAACCCAGCGAAGAAGGCGGATATACGGCTCTGGTTCCTTCGCTGCCGGGATGTATCAGCGAGGGCGAAACTGTAGAAGAAGCCCTGCAGAATATCCGGGAGGCGATCGAACTTCACCTGGAACCGATTGCAGCGAACTCCTGAAGATTACCCTCCCAGCCCACAAACCCGTCAAGCGTTCAACCCTTCCGCCTCCGCCAAGGCTACCGGGCGGACAGGCACTCACATATTGAAACAAGCCCGGCTTGACGTGGACGAGTTTCTGAGACTCCTGTAGGCTCCCTCGGACACACGGATAGACCACTCATTCCCCACGAGGTTCACGGACTGCTGGTGAGGAGGCCGGCTCTGATTTTCCAGAGGCCGTCTTCGCGGATGAGGGTGATGGTAAGGCTTTGCGCTTCGCCGGTGGAGGCGTTTCGACCGTTGGCGCGGACGACTGCGGTCTCTCCGGAGATTTGCTCTTCGGCGACGGCGGTTGCTCCTTTCTCAAAGAAGGCGTAGGTGGCCTGCCAGCCGGCCGCGGCCACACGGGCGGCCTTCTCGGGGGTGATGCTGGAACGGCGGCCGTACTTGCTGAAGATTGACCCGATTGCCTCGGCCTCGCTCTTTGCCGCGACCAGAGCAGTCAGGACTTCTTCGTTTTCTTCATCCAGCGCTTTTATGAGAAGCGCGGCGACTTCGCTGGGAGTGCTGGAGTCGGAGAGGCTGGAGGGATAAGGGATTGTGACTGAGCCTTCGCGCCGCGCGCAGCCGCAAAGGATGAGGCAAGGCAAGACGAAGCAGACAGACAGAAGTTGAAGATGCCCTCTCAACCGGCGCTCTCCTGACCGCGACTAAAACTTCAAAGGCTTTCCGTCAACCAGGACGCGGCGGATCAAGCCCTGCCCTTTCCAGCCGATGGCCACTTCCACGGTGATTTCGTGAGGCCGCCCGCCTCGCCGCAATTGACCGAACTGCAATTGCTCGACTTCCTTCTGTTTCTTCTCCGGTATGAAGTAGCGCTCCAGGTCGTAGTAAACTCCGATCTCAAGCGGAACCCTCTCGCCGGGTTCATGTCCGAATGATCTATACGTAACACGGCCGCGCAGATAGACGATCTCTTTGTCCGGCGGGGGCGGAGAGATCGTCAACTTGCGGGCGACGGCCCAGGGCTTCTGCGGAAGAAGCCCGACATAGACCGTCCGGTTATGACGAAAAGCCTCAGCCGGAGCGTCATGCTCGATCTTGGAGAGATCAATGCTGGAAATGTCATAGGACAAGTCCATGTAATTGCCCAGGAAGAGGCTGCGCGGGTCAACAGGAACGCACTTGAGTGTTATCACGGGCCCCCGGCTGAGGGCGATTTGGTTGACAGCCGCTTCCGCCAGCAAGAAGAGAATCTGGAGAGCCACGATAAGATAGAACCAGCGCTTCATTGCGGCCTCCGTTGGGCCATCGCCTCCAGAAGTTTCCGGCGGGAGCGCTCCAGGGCCGCCCCTCCGAAGACCAGGAGCAACCCGGCGCCGATGAAGACAAATCCACTCGTCAGCATCCCGCCGAAGAGATCGAAATAACGGCTTATGACCTGGACGAAGAAGGCGAATATGCCGAGATTCGCCAAAGCAGGCTGATTGCGCCTCCAGCCCAGGGCGATGAGGCCGATTTCCGCTCCGAAAAGCAGGAGGTTGAAGAGAGCCATCATCAAGAGAGTGATTTCGCTGGGGTGGCGCAGCAAATCCGCCGGCACGGCAAAGATTCCGATGCAGACGAGCAGGAGAAGCGAAAGCGCTGCGGTCTCGTAGAATGAGGGCCAGTCCCGCCGCGCCCGCGTGAGAAAAAGGCCCAGAAGCGCGGCGACGGAGGCGGCGGAGATAATGAGGAGCCAGAGCCAGGGCTTGGAAGGAGGACTCGCATCATAGGTTACCCAGAAGTCCTGGAAGCCGGAAGCATATAGGGCGGTAAAGATATACATCAAGCCAAACCAGTGGTAGGAGAGGCAGAGGCTTTGGAGAGAGGCCCGCATCGAGTGCAGACGGCCGAAGGCATACAAGGCGACGCCCAGGGCGAGAATGAAAAGCATCACGATCTGAGGGGGTTGTTCTCCGGCCGCCACCAGAACCATGCAGAGCCAGATGGTCCCGAGAATCAGCGACAACATCAGATGCAAGGGGGAGAGGAGAAGATAGGCCAGAGGAAGGACTCCGATAAACCAGTAGAGCACGGCCTTCGCCTCTCCTCCCTCTCCTCCCCCGGCGCCCAGGTGATACATCTGGGCGATGAGGAAGATGCTCGCCCCCCACAAGAGAGAGCCGAGCAAGAGAAAGGCCAGGCCTATCTTGGGATAGGTCTTGGATTGGTAGGCCATCCTGTAGCCGGCAAGGTAAGAGCCGAGCGTGGCGCAGATAAGAAGGGCGAGGCGAGACCACCTGGGCATCTGCTCCCAGTTTGCGCCGATGAGCAGGATGACTCCGACCCCAACCAGGACTACGCCAAGCACGGCCAAGAGGAAGACAATTCGGGATCGGCGCAAGGTGCGCGGGGTTTCGCCGGCGAGCAGTCCGTAGCGGGCAAGGAGGGTCTGCGCCTGGTCCGGCCTTATGAGGCCCTCTCTTTGCCATTCTGCGATATCTTTTGCCAGACGTTCCCGAAAAAGAGCGTCCTCCGGTTGTGAGGAGGAAGCCATTTGGTTGCTCCTTTCAGCGGCCTGCTGCCGCTGGGACTGGAAAAGCCCTGAGAAACCGATTGCCTGGCAACTTTGATCTTACCTTTGCCTCCGGCAAAAGTCAAGAAAACGGCTGGAACAGCGGGCCCGCTTAGCGAGCCTCCAGGAGGAGGAGGCAAGTATCAGCGCCGCTGCAGATGCCCTCCGGCAGAGAGACAGAGATAGTGCTGTCGAATTCGCGCGCCCAGGCGAGATAATCGGTTGGGCAGATCGCCTCCGCAACGCGGGCGGCGATCTTCATGCGGCCGGATTTGCGCAGGAGTTCGAGCCAGGGGCAGGCCGCCGCGGCGGCCTGCCCGACGAGATCAAGACCCGCCTTCTTATAAGGATTACTTCGTCTCGCCCGGGCCGGATACCTGCCTGGGGGGCCGGGGACTTGCCCTACTTCGCCTCACACTGCTGAGGCTACGTAGGGCACACTGGGGAGCCCTTTGGGTCTCCCCAGTGTGGAATATTGACATACACTGGCGGGGATGCAAGGATAAGGGTTACCAGCGTTTTGACGGAGGGCAGGTGCCTTATGATCCACAGAAAGGACAAACTTGCAAAAGGTTCCTGGGTTACCTACCGGCCGGAGCTCAGGATACTTGACTGCACCATCCGGGACGGCGGGCTGATAAACGACCACCGCTTTGAGGACGGCTTCGTGAAGGCGGTCTATGAGGCCTCCGTCGCCGCCGGCGTTGATTACATGGAGTTGGGTTATAAGGCCTCCAAGAAGATCTTCGCGCCGGACAAGTTCGGCGCCTGGAAATTCTGCGATGAGGAGGCAATACGCCGCATAGTTGGAGACAACCCCACTTCGCTGAAACTGTGCGCCATGGCGGATGCGGAGCGGACGGATTACCATGTGGACATTTTGCCGAAGGAGAAGAGCGTCCTGGACTGCATCCGCATCGCCGCCTACATTAATCAAATCCCGGTTGCGGTTGACATGATCAATGACGCCCATGACAAGGGATATGAGACCACGCTGAATCTCATGGCGATCTCGGTGGTGCATGATGTTGATCTGATGGACGCCTTGGAGATGCTGATAAAGAGCCCGGTTGACACGATCTACCTGGTGGACAGTTTCGGGGCGCTGTATTCCGAGCAGATTCGCGATTTGACGCTGATCTTTCTGGACGCGGTGAGGGGGACTGGCAAGGAGATTGGCATTCACGCGCACAATAATCAGCAGCTCGCTTACGCCAATACGGTTGAGGCGCTGATTGTCGGGGCGAACCGCATTGACGCCACCATCAACGGGATGGGCCGGGGGGCGGGCAATTGCTCTCTGGAATTGCTCCTGGCCTTCTTGAAGAACCCGAAGTTCAAACTCCGGCCTGTGCTGGAGTGCATTCAGAAGCACTTCTTGCCCCTGCGGGACAAGATGGAGTGGGGCTACCAGATACCTTACATGCTGACCGGCATGTTGAACCAGCACCCCCGCGCGGCTATAGCGATGCGCGGGGGCAAGAACGCGGATGATTTCGTTTCTTTCTACGACCAGTTGTTCGAAAAAGAATAGCGGCAGTGCAGGAAAGCGCTCATTCGACGTGCGCGGTGGGAAGGGCCTGTTTTCTGGAGCGCAGCAGAAAAATCAGCGGCAAGGTGATGACAAAGAGCAGGCCGATGATGGTGAAGGCGTGCTCGAAGGAGATGACGGCGGCCTGTTTTTGAACCAGGCCGTTGAGCAGGGCCAGGGCTTTTTGTCCGGCCTCGCTTTGTGTAACTCCCCGCGCGGTCAAGCCTTGCACCAGGGCCGTGTAGCGGTTGAGGAAAGCCGGATTGTAGAGGTTAAGATTCCGGCCGAGGTCGGCGGCTGCGAGGGCCTGGCGCCTCTCAAGCAGTGTCGCAATGATGGCGATCCCGAAACTTCCCCCCAGTTGCCGCACGAGATTATAGAGCGCGGTCGCATTTGTCATGCGGGGCCGCGGGATTTCCACAAGCGCGGCCGTAGAGAGAGATACAAAGATAAAGGAAAAGGCGATCCCCTGCCAGACTTGCGGCATAACGAGTCCGGCGTAACTGGTATCGGCCGTGAAGCGGCCCATCTGCAAAGCGGCAACGGCTGAGAGGCTGAGGCCGAAGCCGATCATCAAGCGCGGCCCCAGGCGGTTGTAAAGGCGCCCGGCAACCGGCATCCCCACCATCATCACCAGGGAACGCGGCAGCATGGCTATCCCGGACTGCATGGCGTCATACCCCAGCAGGTCCTGCATGAAAAGCGGCAGGAGGAAGATGCTGCCAAAGAGCGCCAGGCCGAGCAGCCCCCCAAGCATCGTCCCCGAGGTATAGGAGGCATTCGCCAGAATGGTCAGGTCAACCGCAGGATTCTTGGCGCGCAATTCCCAGATGATGAAAGTGGCGAGGGCGAGCGCGGCGACGGCCGTTGAAATTGCGATGAACGCGGATTCGAACCAGTCTCTGCTCTGGCCCTCGGACAAGACGGTCTGGAGCGCGGCGAGGCCGAGGATGAGAAGCGCGATGCCCGCATAATCCACATCCGCAACCTTCCGCCGCTTCAGATAGGGCGGATCGTAAAGGAATTGGGAGGCCATAAACAATGTGATCGCGCCAATGGGGACATTGATGAAAAAGATCCAGGGCCAGCCGTAGTTGTCAGTGAGCCATCCCCCCAAAGTCGGGCCGATTGCGGGCCCCAACAAGATGGCGATGCCGAATATCCCCATGGCCATCGCCTGCTCCGCGGGAGGAAAGACCTCTCGCAGAACGGCCATGGCAATGGGCTGCATCAGGCCCGCCCCGATGCCTTGCAGCACGCGGAAGAAGAGGAGGACCGGCAGAGTCGGGGAGAGGCCGCAGCAGAAAGAAGTTACGGTGAAGAGGACCAGGGCGCCCAGGTAGAGATTCTTGCGGCCTACGACCGAGGAGAGCCAGGAGGTCAGCGGCAGAATGACTACAACCGCAACCAGATAACCCGTGGCCACCCAACTGACTTCTGTCAGCGTAACCCCGAGGACGGAGCGGATGTTGGGGAGGGCGACATTGATGATGCTGAGGTCTATGGCGCCCATGAGGGTGCCCAGGACTATGGAAAAGGTAACGAGCCAGCGGCTCACTTCCGCCGCGCCAGGAGCAGCCGCCGGCCGAGGAGTTCCGGTCATTTACCGCCTCGTGTCAACTGCAGCCACAACGCTCATCCCCGCGCGAAGGGGAAGGTTGGGACTATCGCCCCGGTCAATGGCGATGCGCACCGGGATGCGCTGCACGACCTTGGTGAAGTTGCCGGAGGCGTTTTCCGGAGGCAGCAGGCTGAAGACCGCTCCGGTGCCAGGGCTGATAGATTCCACGCGGCCGCTAAAGGTTGAACCCGGGTAGGCGTCAACGGTGAAGGTGGCGGGCTGGCCCGGACGGATTCTTTTCATTTGCGTTTCTTTGAAGTTGGCCGTAACGTGTTCACCCCCCGAAGCCACGACCGCCGCCAGAGGCTGGCCGGGCTGGACGTATTGCCCGGCTTTGACGTTCTTTTTTGCTATCACGCCGTCCACCGGAGACAGGATGCGGGTGTAGGAAAGATCGAGTTCGGCCTGTTCCAGGCGCGCCCCGGCCTCGGCGATCCGCCCGCGTGCGGTCAAGGCTTCAGATTTGCGCACCTCCGTCTGAACCGGAGTTGTCTTGGCTGAACTGAGGGCCGCCTCCGCCTGCCGGGTGCCGGCTCTTGCCTGGCTGATCTGGGCGCGGGCCGCGGCGGCGCGCTGGATCGCCTGGTTCACGGCTACGGCCGTCTGGCGCCGGCGCTCCTCCGCCTGTTTCAACATCGCCTGGGAGGATTCCACCTGGGCCTGCGCGGCATCAACATTCGCCTGCGCGGAGATGCTTGCCGCCACGGCCGCGTCACGCTGCTGCACACTCATTGCCCCGCTCGCCGACAAACTCTCCGCGCGGGAGGCATCTTTCTGGGCTTCGTCCGCCTTCGCCCGGGCGCTCACCAGTGCCGCCCGCGCGGCCGCCACCCCGCGGCTCGCGGCCTCTACTGCGGCTTCCGCGGCTTGCTCCTCGGCCCGCGCCGCAACCACCTGTTCCGCGGCCGACAGGCTTTGTTGTTCACTCACCAGGACTCCCGCCTCCGCGGCAGTCACCTGCGCCGCGGCCTGGGAGACGGCCGCCGCCCCGGTCCGCTCCGTCAGATTCACCGTGGCGGCCGCGGCCTTGGCCGCGCTCTCCGCTTGGGCCAGGGCCGCCTCCGCTTGTCGCAGGGAAACCTGGTAATCTGTCGGGTCAATCTCAATCAGCGGCTGGCCCTTGCGGACGGGCTGGTTCTCTTGCACGAAAACCCTCAATACATGGCCCGAAATTCGCGGACTCACCGGGTAGATGTCGGCTTCCACCTGGGCGTCATCTGTGACTGCATGAGTCCGATTATAGACGAACCAACGCCCGCCGAAGACTCCCGCCGCAGCCAGAATCAGCAGCCCGATGATCAGGATGATTCGGCGCCTATTTGAATTGGCCAGAAGCGACTTCGTTTCCGGCGCGGCGTTTGCTTCATTCATATTTGAAGTGGAATTGCTCACTTTGCCCCTCGCTCCGATAACCCGACGGTTTCCACGGCCCTTCGCAGGCGCGCCAGGGCGCCGGCAATTCTGCCCTGCTCTTCGCCTGAGAGGCACTGCATTGCCGCCCTGAGGCGGCGTCTTCTCTCCCGGCGACAAGCCTCAAGCGCCCGCCGGCCGGCTTTGGTCAGCGTCAAGCAGACGCGACGCCGGTCGCTCGGATAGGCGTCACGCTGGAGAAAACCCTGCTGAACCAAACGGTCAACCAGGCCCGTGGCCGCGCTGAGGCCTATGCCGAGGCTGCGCGCCAGTTTCCCCATGCTGCAATCGCCGCCCTGGGCAACGGTGTTGAGCGCGCGAAGTTGGGGTATGGTCAGTTCCCAGACCCCGCTCGAGATGAGCCGCCCGCCAAAGAGCCGGCGCATGATTTCAGGCAGGCACTCATCAATCTGCGCGACGATCCTCTCTTCATCCATTCTCTTCGCCTTGCGAATAGTCCGTAATGCAAAATATTCTCCGCTCCAAGGCCGGAGATTGTCAAGCCCGGAGTGCGCTGACCGTTACCCAGTTTTGGTCACACACTCATTCTGCGGGAGCTTGCTCCCGCAGAACAAAGCTGGTGCCTGAGGCACCCGCACTCCATATTACAGAGTCTCTTATATTGGAGCAACTATTTGCAGGAAGCGTGGCACGGGCTTCCAGCCCGTGAAAACTGGCTTCATGGGCAAGATGCCCATGCCACTTCCTGTTACCATAATATACGAGTCTCTGTAGGGCAGCTCTGCTCTGAAGGGCGGCGGCAGGGACGCTGAAATAGGCGCGAAGATTGAATCGGTGCTCCTAGTTCAAGAAGAACTCTCCGCGACCGGATGGTGTGGGGAAACCTGCGGCTAATGAGTCTCGCAGATTACAGTTGCAAGGTTGGACACAGCAGCGGGCGGCAACCCTTCGACTTCCCTTCGGCTTCGCTCCCCTCGGCTACGCTCGGGGTAAACAGGGTGAACGCTCAGGGCAAACAATGCCGCCCCTACAGGCCGTTTTCCTGCGTTCGAGTCCGTAGGGGCGGATTTGCATCCGCCCGAATGCTTCTAACCTTAATAGATGAGACTCATTAGCGGATGAACAGGCCCAACAAGAGGCGGATTAGGGCGGCGATGAAAGCCGCTCCCGGGATGGTGAAGACCCAGGCCCAGACCACGCTGACCGTGACTCCCCAGCGCACCGACGAGATGCGTTTGGTTGTGCCTACCCCCACGATGGCGCCGGTGATGGTGTGAGTGGTGCTGACGGGAATGCCGCCAGCCGTAGCCCCGAAGAGCGCGAGCGCGGCGGAGGTCTCGGCGCAGAAGCCGTCCACCGGCTGAAGTTTGGTGATGCGCATTCCCATGGTCTTGACGATGCGCCATCCGCCGGCCATGGTGCCCAAGGCGATGGCGGCATGGGCCGACAGAATTATCCACATGGGCACGTGAAAGACCTTCATGTAACCATTGCTGTAGAGGAGCAGGGCGACTATTCCCATGGTCTTCTGGGCGTCATTGGTGCCGTGTCCCAGGCTGTAGAGGGCGGCGGAAAGCAGTTGCAGGCGCCGGAAGTGGCGGGCCACGGCCTTGGGAGAACTGTGGTGCAGCAGGCGGCTGACCAAGGTGCGAGAGCCGTAGCCGAAGAACAGTCCGATGAGCGGGGCGACGACGATGAAGATTGCGACTTTGACGATGCCGGGTGCATAGAGCATTTGCGGTCCGGACTTCACGAGGACGGCTCCAGCGAGTCCGCCGATGAGCGCGTGAGAGGAACTTGTGGGCAAGCCGAGATACCAGGTGATGAGGTCCCAGACGATAGCACCCACCAGGGTCGCCAGGATCACCTCGTTATCCACTGCCCCCGGGTGCACGATGCCCTTTCCTATGGTCGTGGCGACATGAGTTCCAAAGGTGAAAGCGGCGACGAAATTGAAAAAAGCGGCCCAACAGACCGCATAGACGGGGCGCAGGACGCGGGTGGAGACTACTGTGGCGATGGAGTTTGCCGAGTCATGGAAACCGTTTATGAAATCAAAGAAGAAGGCGACTGCGCAAATGAAAGCGACGTATATGAAGACAGGTGACATTATTGACCGTGCTTAGGTATGTTTGACGACGATGCTCTCAACGATGGAGGCCACATCCTCGCATTTATCAATGGCGTCCTCGACGTGGTCGTAAATCTCCTTCCACTTGAGGGCGTAGAGCGCGTCGGAGCCTTTGAAGAGTTTGGCCAGGGCGAGGCGGCTCTGCTCGTCGCCGATATTTTCCAGGCGATGGATCTCTATGCAGTAGTCCAAGATGCGCCGCGCGTTCTTCATCTCCTTGAGGCCGCTGATGGCTCTCTCCACGGCCTTGGTGGTCTCGGCCAGCACTTCGGTCAGGTGCACCATCTCCGGGGTCGGCTCGCCCGCTTCGTAGAGATACATGCGGTCGGCGGTGGCCTCTATGTCGTCGAGGATGTCATCCAGGCGGCCGGCAAGAGAGTGAATGTCTTCGTGGTCAAAGGGAGTAATGAAGCTGCGGTTGAGTTTGTCGGCGATTTCGTGGGTAGTGATGTCGCCCTCGTGTTCGACCTGCTCGATTTCCCGCGACAGTTCCGCCGAGCGGGAAGGGTCCTTCACCAGTTCCACCAAGAGGGCGGCGCCTTTGACTATGTTCTTTGCCGCATCGTCGAAGAGTTCGAAGAAGCGTTCTTCCCTGGGCGCAAGCCTGAGTTTCATATCTCACTCCTGTATGACGCCAGTATTCTATATGGAAAAGGACTTGTCAGCAAGTGGAGGCGGCTCTGAGCGTTACCCACTTTCCGTCTGCTGTGCCTGTGGAAGCCGGATTCAATCTCTCCTACCACAAAGCCACCAAGACACAAAGGGCCGAACATCCTGTAGGGGCGCATTACCATGCGCCCGAATCTTCTTCGCCAACTTTTACCTACCGCCTATAGATGTATGGCAGTGGGTCAGGTTTCGGGTTCGTAGTGGGGCTCACCACCCCTCGGGATGGTGAGGCTGTCGAACCCATCGCCCGTCAAATGCTGCTCTGCGTAGTAGCGTAGTGCCTACGCCCGCCGCCAGAACGGTCCGGCGGGGCTAGCAGCCCCGCCCTACAAATCCTGCCGATGGCTTCCCTTGTCACCCCAATATACGAGATTCATTAGCCGCGCCATGAATGGCGCTACTACGAACCCCAGGTTTCAGTAACCCCTGACCCCTTATTGCCGGCCCCTCTGAGAGGCCAGAGGCGACTCTTATGCAGTTAGAGTTCGCTCAAGGAAGAAGTTTCTCCCCATCCTCCGAGACTGATGGGTAGCCGTCAGGGGTGCAGGCTGAGGCTCGCCTGGCAGGCGATCTCAGGCGAGAGAGTCCTCGAACACGCAATCATAGATTGACGGACAGGCCGCGGCGGCGCAGGTATTCCTTTACCTGGCGGATGCTGAATGTGCCGAAATGAAAGACCGATGCGGCCAGGACCGCCTGAGCGTGCCCTTCCACAACGGCCTCATAGAAATGCTCCAACGTGCCCGCTCCGCCGCTGGCGATGACGGGCAGGCCGGTGGCGTCGGCAATCGCCCGGGTCAACTGAAGGTCATAGCCCGCGGTGGTGCCATCGGTGGCCTTGCTGGTGGGAAGGATTTGGCCTGCTCCCAGCGCGGCCATCTCTTTGGCGAATTCGACCGCATCCTTTCCCGTAGCGGTGCGGCCGCCGTCAATATAGACCTCGCGGCCGGAGGGGAGGGAGAGATTTGCATCGGCATCTATTGCCACGATTATCTTGTCTGAGCCGAAGCGCTTGACGGCTTCTTTCACCATCTGCGGGTCTCGGTAGGCTGCGCTGGAGATGGAGACTGCGGTTGCGCCGGATTTCAGCGCCTGCTCGATATCCTCCAGGGACTTTATCCCCCCGCCCACGGTCAAAGGAATATCAATCACCGCCGCCACCTTTGCCAGCACATCGAACATGGTGCGGCGCTTTTCCACGGTGGCGGTGATGTCGAGGAAGGCGAGTTCGTCAGCGCCGCCCTGGGCGTAGGCGCGCGCCGCCTCCACCGGATCGGCCGCGTCCCGCAGGTTGACGAAGTGAACTCCCTTCACCACTCGGCCGTCTTTCATGTCCAGACACGGGATGATTCTGATTGAATTCACTGTTTCTCTCCGGATGCGGTATTGTGGTCAAGATCTCCGGCGGGGCTAGGCATTTATGGTGAGCCCGCCCAGGCGTGAACCAGCCCCGCCCTACATTTCTCTCAACTCTGAAGTGCCGACTACCTCTCCTTTACCCGCGCCAGTTCCAACTCTATTGTCTTCTGGTGGCTCTCTTCTTCGGCCTTCAATTGGAGCAACATCTCTTTCAACTTGGGGTCCTGGCATTTTGACGCCGCCAGGGTATAGAGTTCGATGGCGTGGCGCTCGCCTTCCAGGTGGACCTCCAGGATTTCGCGCACACCGGTTCTGGGCCTCAGCTGCGGGAAGTCGGCGACGGGCTTGGCGCCAAGCGAAAGGATGATGCGGGCGGTCTTCTCGGCGTGCTCGAGTTCCATTTCCATGATCTCGCGGAGTTTCCCCTGCAGATCGGTGTTCTTGATTGAAGCAAGATGCTGGGGAAGCAAGAAAAGCGCGCCGTATTCCGCGCTCAAGGAACGGTTGAGTACACTGACCAACTCCATCTTTTCCTGGTTCATCTTTGCCTCCTGCCGGCTGATACCTGGAATCTACTCCGTCGGCTCTCTTTCTCCTACCACCCTTATCCCCCAAGAGGCTATTTCTCCATGAGCGCTTCGACCAGCACCTCTCCCACCGCCTGGAGCGAGTCGGGCGAGCACTTGTCCGGCGTATCCGCCAGGGTGTGCCAGTAGGGGTAGTTGAAGTCAATAAGGTCAATGCAAGGAATGCCGGCTTCCAGGAGAGGCAGGTGGTCGTCTGCCACCGACGGGCCTTTTCGCCGCAAGAAAGCACGGCTGCCGAGGGCCTCCGCCGCCCGCCAGATACGCTCCACCACCCGAGGAGCCCGCTGCTGGGAATAGCCTTCTATCGGGACTTGGAGATCCTTGCCGCCAACCATATCCAGCAGCACCGCCCATTCGGGCCTGGGCTCGCGAAACTTCTTGGCGAAATGGCGGGAACCCAGAAACATCTGTTCAGTCCCCGGCCCGTAGTCTTCTCCATCAAAAAGCACAAGCATCACTCCCCGCCGAGGACGCTGGGCCGCCAATACCCGCGCTAATTCAAGGAGTATGGCCGCGCCTGAGGCGCCGTCATTCGCACCCGGTACGGGTTGGCGTCGAAGGGCCGGGTCTTTCTCCTGGTCGGCCGTGGGCCGGCTGTCCCAATGGGCGCAAACAAGCGCCCAAGTCTGCACCGGAGAAGCCGCGCCGGATGTGGAAACCGCCTTGCCGCCGGGTTGTGGACGGAAGAAGGCAATCAGGTTGGTCAATTCGATTTGCCTGCCGTCCAAGCGGGCCTGGAAGGACTGCTCTTGCACCTCGTCCGCCCGGCAAGACAGTTCCCGCTTCAGATAGTCTCTGGCCTGGTCATGGGAGCGGGTGCCGGGCACTCTGGGGCCGAAATCGCACTGCCTCTGCAGGTGTCTGAAGGCGCGCTGCCCACTGAAGGCGTTTCCCTGGCTGAGAGGGGACGAAGCCCTGGCAAAGGAGAAGACGCCTGCGGCAAGGATGGGCAGGAGGAGAAGTTCCCTGCGTTCTCGATTTCTTGAGCACATCCCTGTAGGTTAGCAGAACCGGGCGTTCGGGACAAGGAAAGCGGCTGGAGAAGCCGTGGCAAGAAGGCGCGGCTGAGGCCGCTCCGGAGCGGAAATCGGAGTATTTCTTGGCTTCCCTTGGCAATTCAGGCGTTCATTATGGAAAGAGTGGGCCAGGCGGAGAGTGAAAAGGGACTGATCTCGGCTTATGCGGAGATTCTTTTCTAAACTGAGCGTAAAAATGCAGTTGACGGCCGCCTTCTTCGGGCTGGTCCTGCTGATAAGCGCGGGGCTGCTCGTGGTCAGCGGCATGACCGCTCGACATTACCTGCGTCACCAGCTCCGGCGGCGTTTGATGGCGGAGGCGGCGGCCGGCGCCCTGCTCGTGAATGGAGACCAACTTGCACGGATAAAGACCAGAGCAGACGAGGAGAGCGCTGCCTATAAGCAGATAAGAGAGCGCCTCCAGTCGCTGCGGGACAGCACTCCGGGAATCCGCTATGTCTATACCATGCGTCCCTATCCGAAT
>Ga0299915_10000940_pt1 | contig 21510 bp, 25 predicted proteins | sample RVTome_13_FD_200263 | JGI IMG/M metagenome (GOLD analysis project Ga0299915, IMG submission 200263) | Soil microbial communities from uranium-contaminated site in the Upper Colorado River Basin, Wyoming, United States - RVT92D227 (version 2) ... | reverse complement strand
GTTCTCTTCTCAGGAGGTTTTTCCTCCTTTTTGGTTTCTTCTTTCGAGGTTACGGGTTCGGGCTTAACTTCAATTTTGGTCTCAACGGGTTCGGGTATGGGAGCAACCACTGGAGTCACTGGGGGAGGGGGAGCCACCTCAAGGTTTCTGGTCCTTCTGCGTATCACCGTGGGTTTGACACGCTTCTCAACGACCTCTTTTTCAGCATCCCTCTCAATGATCTTCTCATCAGAAGGGGAGACCGCCTTTTCAGCCGGGGCAGCTTTTTTGTCTTTAACCTTCAGCCCCATTCGTTTCAATTTCAGAAGCAGCTTGTCATCCTCCACCCCTACTTCCCTTGCAAGGTCGAGGACCTTCGCTTTCGCCATTCCCCATCCTCCTTTATCTCATTCCTTTCATTTGTTTAAAACACTCTTTTCAGAAAGATTCATTTCAACGATCTGGCGAAAGCGATTCTTTTTCTTCGCCATCTTTAAACAGGTCGGTCCCGGGCAAAGATAGAACCCCCTTGCGTCTGGCTTCCTATCTCCATCCGGTATCGCTATCCCCTCAGCCGTTTGAGTGAACCGTATCATCTCCTCCTTCTTTCGCCTTGTTCTGCATCCGATGCACATCCGGAAAGGGACATGACCCTTTTTACTCATTCTTGCTGCTTTCGATATAATGCTTAGCTGAGTGGATGAGCCTTTCAGCCCTTTTCACACCAATCCCCTGGAGACTGGAAAGTTTTTCCACGTCCGTCTTTAAGATATCTTGGATGATATGAAACCCATGGGTCTTCAGCATTTCTGCAAGCTTTTCTCCGACCCCCTCCATACGATCAACGGGGTCCTGTTCAGGTTCTCGGTCTGTTTGAATACCTATGGGGGCCTTATCTTCTTTTCCTTCGGGCTTCATCAATTGCAATGCCCTTTCGACAATTTCCACAGCCTTCTCTTTTTCGATTTCTAAAACTCTGGCCAACTCTTCCGGATCGACTTCGGAGAGTTCGTTGATTGAGCGAAACCCTTCATTGTAAAGGATGCGGCTGCCCACGTCACCAATATATGGAAGGCTTTTAAAAACCTCAAAGATCTCGCCTGAGATTTTATCCATCTTTGACTCGCTCTTTATATCGATCTTCCACCCCGTCAGCTTAGAGGCCAAACGAACATTCTGTCCCTTCTTACCAATGGCCAATGAAAGCTGATCATCGGCAACCACCACCTCCATATGACGGTTCTCTTCATCGATATAAACCCTTGAAATCTTCGCGGGCGCCAAGGCACTGCAAACATACTTAGCCTGATCCTGAGCCCATGGGATAATGTCGATCCGTTCTCCTCGGAGTTCTTGGACCACATTTTGAACCCTGGACCCTTTCATGCCCACACAGGCTCCAACAGGATCGACATCACGGCTTGAACTGTAAACAGATATCTTCGCCCGTTCCCCAGGTTCCCGGGCTGCACTGATCGCTTTGATGATCCCCTCAGAGATCTCCGGCACCTCCATTTCAAAAAGTTTGATGAGAAATGCCGGGTGGGTTCTGGATAGAAAGATTTGAGGTCCTTTGGCATTTTTCTGAATATCAAGAATATAGGCCCGAATGCGTTCCCCCTGACGATGAACCTCTCCTGGAATCTGTTCTTTGCCCAAAAGGACTGCCTCTGCCCTTCCAATATTTACGTAAAGATTCCCCTTCTCCATCCTTTGAACTGTCCCACTCACGAGATCTCCCTTTCGGTCTTTAAACTCATTATAAATGTTCTCTCGTTCAGCATCCCGAACCTTCTGGATGATGACCTGCTTGGCTGTTTGGGCACCAATTCTGCCAAAATCCGTATTAAGCTTTACCCCTAAACTGTCCCCAACCTGAACCTCACTATCCAACTCTCTTGCTTCCTCAAGAGAGATTTCAGTCTCTGAGGTACTGATCTCATCTACGACCTGCTTAAATTGAAATAATTCCACCTCCCCAATTTCTTCATTGTAGTGGACCTCAATTTCCCCTTGATGCCCATATTTTTTTCTGGAGGCCGTTAGAACAGCTTGTTCCAGGGCATCGATGATCACCTTCCGGTCGATCCCTTTATCCTTTCCCACCTGGTCAATGACATAATTGAGATTGGTTGGCATCGTTGCCCTCTCCTCTTTAAAATTCTAATTCTAAATTAGCTTTTGTTATGCTGGCAAGAGGGATATGGAATACTGCTCCGTCTGTTTCGATCTCAATCCCTCCTTCCTGGATCTTTAAAAGCCTCCCTTTAAACTGCCTTCTATTTTCAATAGGCTCAATGGTTTTAACACGGACCAAATGGTATTGATATTTTTTAAAATCCTTTTCAGTCTTTAAGGGCCGTGTCAGTCCGGGAGAGGAAACCTCTAATCTATAAGGCGCATGGATGAGGTCCTCTATATCCAAAACTCTTCCTACCTCTCTACTGACTCGGGTGCAATCCTCAACCGTTATTCCCCCTTCTTTATCAATATAGAGACGAAGGACCAATCCATGGGATTCTCTCCTATACTCAATCCCTACCAATTCTAACCCAACATTTAAAAGGACTGGCTCGACTCTTTTTGCTATCCTATCTATAACCTCTTCCGTCATACCTTTTTAAATAAAACCTGCCTTTTAAAAAAAAAGCGGGCTGTAAGCCCGCTTTTTCAGCAGACCCAATGATCTAAAAAATTTATACAACAATTTATTTCTAAAAGCAAGAAAAATATTTACGGAATTTCTGTTTCCCAAGATGAGTCCTTCTTCGTTTCGGGGAATGAGAAAGAAACCTTCTGTTTTATCTGAACGAGCACCCTGTTCGGAGTGTCTGACCCTCATATCCGTCAGTCCTTTCGTTCCTCCTCCATAGGGCAGGCTTTCATCTCCTCTCTTTTTCGTAGCATCCTCCATCATCGGAAAACGGCTTCGGCAAGAGAAGTTGGGGAGCAACACCAAACAGAGGCATCAAACATCCTTTTGGAGAAAAGAGGGTTGGTCCATACCTGAGCTTCTGAGTGATTCGACCTCCCTGCTCAACCTCTCGATCATTTTTTCATTCTGACGAAGAGCCTTCTTTAACTGATAACGCTGGTAGAAGTTAGTGATTCCCCCTATCAAGACCCCCAGAAAAACGGAACAAAGGATGAACAAAATGAGAGGGAGTTTTGGCGATTCCCAATAATAATCCTTGATGGGGTAAAGGTTGAAACGGAGGCTGACCTCATCTTGGTTCTGAAAAGAGAAGAGAATGGCAAGGCTTAAAAGTATCATGATCAGAAGGGTTTTTACCCATTTCACTTTTTTGGCCCTCCTTTATCACTTTTGCTTTTTATTAAATGATTTCGAAAAGCAGAATGAAGTTTCTGATAAGTGTTCTCCAGATACTCCGGCATAACTTTCGTCTCACCTAAAATCGGCATAAAATTGGTATCCCCTTTCCAGCGAGGCACGACATGGAAATGGATGTGGTCCTCACCCGCCCCACCTACTTCTCCAATATTGATGCCTATATTGAATCCTTGTGGAAAAAGAGATGTTTTTAAGGTCAGGATGGAAGCCCGCAAAAGAAAGAAGAGTTCTTTGAATTCAGGTGGAGTGAGATGCTCAAGATCGATCGTGTGCCGTTTCGGAATGACCATGAGATGCCCGCTGTTATATGGGAACAGGTTCATCATAATGAAGGCACACCTCCCCCGATAGAGGATGAGGTTTTCTCCATCCCTGTCTTCCCTCAATTTTTGGCAGAAGATACACCCTTTCTTTTTTTTATTCAAAATATAATCCATTCTCCAGGGGGCCCAAAGATTTCTCATGACCTTCTGGTTTCCTCTTTCCCTTTGAATCCCTTTCTTCCATTTCTATCGATAAAACAGAAAAAGGGAGGATAGGTGGACCTTTGATATGAAATGGTATCCATCGAAAGTCTATGACGTCAATTCCTGGTTGAGATAAAGGTAGTTTTTCCAGGAGACCGGGGTTTCCGCGATCCCGAGGCTCATCGGCAACAAAGGTATCCAGATGGGAGCTTTAGGTTTTCTAATCAATGCCATGCCTGCTTCTTCGGGTGTTCTACCTCCTTTTTTGAGGTTGCAAGCTGAACAGCAGGTAACCACATTTGTCCATTCTGTCTGCCCTCCCTTTGACCGAGGAACCACATGATCGTATGTCAATTCTTTATATTCAAAAGGGGTTCCACAATATTGGCATACTCTCCTATCACGAACATAAAGGTTCTGCCGGGAAAATTTAACAATGGGTGTTCTTCTCGATATAAACCGGTTTAGACGAATGACAGCCGGAAGGCGGATGGCAAAACAGATTCCCCTGATGACCCGTTCATATTCCTCAATGACCTCAACCTTCTCGAGCATAACCATCAGGATTGCTTTTTTCCATGGGACGACCCTCAAGGGTTCGAAGGTTGAATTAAGTAGTAAGGTCCATTCCATAATCTATAATAGAACTTAATTCCCTTTGAATTTTAAGGATATATAACGATTTTTTATCTTGTTGTCAAGTATTTTTTGATGACTTATTCCATTTAGAAATGACCTTTTAAAAAAGGGGCATGACCTATTTAGAAATGACTAATTTTCAAACTTTTAACAATCTACGTCACTTCTAAGGGTTTTTTTTAAAAAATAATTTTAGAATTTAGCATATTGGTAAATCATTCCATAGGGTTATATAATACTCATTGATTTGGCAAAAAAATTGCAGTTTATTGTTCCCATGATTAATTTAAGGGAATTCATTCGAAATATTTTTTTTCTTCTTTTCCCCTCCTTTTTCTCTTTTAATTTAATCCCTGCTTACGTTACCAATAGGGATCATCATAGATATTTATTTGAAGATTTTCAAATTATAAGTTCTGAGAGGTTTCAAAGAAGATGGTGGAACTGAACAGAGAAAAGGCATTTGCTAAATTCTATTTATTGAAAATTCATTTCTTGATGATCAAGCTAATGATTGTAAAGGGATTCTCATCTTGGTTGATGAGGATCTCCCATTAAGATTCAACCTGATCATCAGATGTTTATTCTAATATTATGAAATGATTGACAAACAACATTAATTTTGTTATTTTACCTTCAACACGTCAAGGAGGATACTTATGAGATCATTTAAAAAGATGTTGGTATTGCTTGTAACCATCCTTTTCATGATGGGAGGAATTTATTCAAGCGGATGGTGCTGGGAAAAATGGAAAAAAGATGATTCAACAACCGATGAGTGGCTCATGATCGACATCCTGATTGCAAGGCCACTTGGAATTGCCGCAGGTATCCTCGGATCAGGAGTTTTTGTGCTCTCGCTCCCTTTTACCATTCCAACGAACGGGGTTAATAAGGCGGCAGACACCTTAGTTAAGAGGCCTTTCCAATTCTCCTTTTCACGAGAATGTCCTGACGAAGATATGTAGGTGCTCAAACCTTACCAGATTTCCCGGGCTTTGATTTCTTCCTTTAATTTTCTATGGCAAAAGGGACAGGGTTTCCCCTCATGCAATAGCATTTCTTTCATCATTTCGATTAATTCCCCATCTTCCAATATCTGTTTGACAATATGAGGATGAGGTTTCCGATCGAACTTACGGTAAGGAAAGCTGCTTTTTCCACTCATTTTATTTGCTCCTTCAGACCTATTATAATTCTTCTCTTTCTTTTTAACAAGCCATTTCAAATAGGATGATCATGATCAGCAGGTGAGAATACGTAAAAAGTGGAACGTCTATTTTGAAAGGGATGTCAAGAAATCTTTCAACCGGTTCAGATCCTCATATGAAATATCAACAAACTTCAAACCTGTACGATAATCTCCCCAGTCCTTATCAAGGTGAATGTCAATCCATATCACCTCAGCGATTACCTCGATGGTGCTCAGGTTAAATCCGGAAGAAAAAAAGAGTTTGACGCTAAGGAATTGCCCTATCTCCATCCTCTCCGGCAGATAAACCAATAATCCACCTTCGCTGGCATTAATGGTCCTGCCCTTGTGAAGGGCACTCAATTGGATGGGATGATACTCGATGGGCAAATCGATCGAAAAACGTGGATATTTTCTCCGTTCAATATTGACAATTCCAATTCGAGGTTTTGGATTTTTTTCTTCTAATTTCATCCGTTCTTTAATCTGCTAAGAAGGTGATTATCCATCACGTTTATGTTGGTGAATCTCCTCCATCTGAAATTGGTCGCTCAGGAGTTGCTTTAACTTCCAATGGTCACCTTCCAATATCTGTATGAACCTTAATCCATACTGGTAACCCTCCCAGTCTTCCTCCCAGTGAAGATCCTTCCAAATAATCTCGGCGAGGACTTCAAAATTGGTCAATTCAAATCCTTTCGGAAAGAGGACAGCAATATTTAACTTTGTACCGATCGGTATGTTTTTAACGGATTGAACGAGAAGTCCTAATTCACTTGCATTGACAACCAATCCTCCATGAGTATAGGGTGCTTCCATCGACTTATATTCAAGGGGTAAATCCAGCATCTTTCTTTGATATTTTCTTCTCTCTTTGATTGAATTTGACTTTTTCATTAAGCTCCTACCACTCACCCTGGTTTATCGGTTGATCATTCCTTTTTCTGATGGATTTATTTCGATAAAAAGTTTTGGGCAAAAGCCATTAAAGGGACAACCTTCGCATAGGGGACGAGATGGAAAACAGTGCCCATCCGCCTCCTGCGTCCCTAGTCGGGTCATCGGGTCTTCGATCTTCACCGGGTTGTCACGGAAAGCGGCTCTGGCAAAGGCTTGGATCTTTATATCTCCCATCGAATTTCTACCTTGGTAGCAATCGAAAAAAGGATTTACGATTCCTAATCTGGAAGCCACCCGATAGAGGCTCTCTCCTACACGAACGGGAATATGTGAAAAATCAATTTCGAAAACTTCGGACATGGACTCTCCGAAGGACTGGATGGCCCATCGACTGTTCCGATCACTCATATGAGGAATGATTCGTACCAAACGATCTAAGTCCAGAGCATCCCATTTTTTTCTCTCAAGCATTCGATTGGCTACTTCCTGAATTTTGGGGATGGCCCTGAAGAATAACTCCTTCCATGTCTCTCCTTGGATAAAAGAGGTTCCTTCAAGGGAAGGAATGTCTTGTAATCGGAGGCCCGTCTTCAGGGCGAGTTTAAATACTTTTTTTGTGTTTTCCAGTGCTTTGGATGAATGATTGTCTTGATTGAAACGGGCGTAGGTTAAAATAGTTAAAAGGGAATGATAGGGGCTTTCAATCCCACCTTCCTCAAGTAGAATTTTAAACCAAACCGTGAAAGGATCCTGATGCCTTTGATGACATCCTTCGGTTGATCTCCTAAATTCTTCCATCCAAGGATAAAGGGGGAGTTCTGCCTTCTCTTCTTTCTCAAAAATGTCAGGATGTTCCTTCAATTCCTGGGTCAACTCTTCCTTTAACAAAGAAGCAGGTTCACCCTCCTGATGCCTTTCCGCAGGAAGCTTGGAGGGATCACTGGATGGGAGATGTTCTTTCCTCCCGCTTTCTTCCTCTTTTAGGATAGTTTGGACCACTTGCTGTTGGGGATATTGTTTTGAAAAAAATTCGAACCTCTGCTCTTCTTGTTGTTCGTCTCCTTCGAAGATATCCAGGATTAAATCTTCGTTTTGTTCTTCGGCTTTTTTTACTCCCCCCGAAGGTTCCTCTTCCAGTCTGGGGAAAATAGTTTCCACGGATACCCTATCTAAATCTTCGTCAATCCTCTTTAGAGGCTCCTGTTCAACTAGAACTGGAGTTTCAGGTTGGGAGGATGGGGCAGGTTCTTTAGAGATCTGGCAAGCCGAAACGGCTTGCTCCCTTTTTTCAATTCCAGGAATCGTTACTTCCACCCACTCTCTTTTCTCCCTTCTATCTGTTGCCAGAATGGGCTGGCCTGATGCATTTTTAAAAATGAGGGAAATATCTTTTAGAGAAAGGTTTTTTTCAAAAATGACTCTAAAGGGCGTAGATTCTCCAGAAGGAAGTGGATTCATGGGAAAGGGAGTTTCTTCAAAAGTGATCAATTCTCCAAGTTCATCGAAGAGTTGAACTAATACCCAGGCATCAAGGAGATCGTTATGAGATATGTTTCTAACCCTTCCAATGAGGTGCCATTGTCCAGAGGGTGACTTCCGAAGACAGGACGACTCCAACGCCAATGGACTGAGCGTCTCTCCCTGATATTCGAGAGAAATGGGTGGTATCTCCCTCTTTCTCTCCATAGAGACAGAGGCTCCGAATGAGTTAAAGGTTAAAGCCAGTAATTCTGCTTTTTTAAAGGTGAGATCTTTTTTAATGACAATAGGGCAACGTTCAACGATCTTTTTTAAAAGGGAAGCAGGTATCCCATAATTTTCTGATATCTCCCGGCAAAAACGACTTCTTTCCTCCTCGGAATCCTCTCCGATGCCATGGAGGATGACTCGATATGTATCCCCTTCCTGATTGATTTGATTCATGATGTCCTGATGAGACGATATCAATTTAAAATTCAATACATGGTTTAAATGTAAATGTGATATAAAAAAACATACATTCTTTATATCGATGAATCAATTGTTAACTCTATTCTGAAAAATTTTTTCAAAAAATTCAAGAGATTTTTTTATGAGGAATTTTTAAAGATAATTTTTAAAAGATGATGGAGGGAGAAGATGGTTTGAACAGGTAGTTTACAAATGATGAATCGATGATTTTATATCTATTTCCCAATCTCCTTTAAGAGATTCAATAACCTGCTAAAAGCTTCCTCTTCAATCTCCAAAAATTGTAAGCCATATCGATATTCTCCCCAGCTTTCCCTCGATGCCAGATCAGACCAGACCACTTTTGCAATAGCTTTGATTGTATTAAATTCCAATTCCTGAACATAAATGATTTCAATTTTTAGTACAGTTCCCATCTCCATTCTTTGAGGTAGATAAACAAGTAACCCTCCTTCACTCGCATTCGCCACAATGCCGCCATAGGTTCCTTTACCATCAACCGGGGAGTAATCGAGTGGGAATTCAACTGTATACCTGGGGTGACGTCTCTTCTCTACGGCTAAGACGCCCAGCTTTTTCTCGGGGATAGATTGTTTATTCATAAGATGTTTATCCATCAATTAACTAAATCTGCATTTATAATGCCATTCGCCCAAGAAAAATAAAATCATCTTGAACTGTCTAAATTCTGACCACCTCTTCCATTATTTTGGAAAAAATTGTCCCATTGGGACAATCAGCAAATATAATACCATTTTCAAAAAATCATTTAAAAATATCGGAAATATCTTTAGAAAGGAGCCTTCGAAAAGAATTTCTTTAAAAAAAACAAAAGGTTATATTTTATTTGGCAATTATATACTTTTTACAAGCAATCTGAAATAATTTCACTGTTTGATCCATTCCGGTCTTGCCTTATAAACTTCTGCTTCTTCTGGAATCTTTTTCTCAAGCATCAATTTAGCTTCTTCGGCTTGATTTCTTTGCTGATCCATTTCTTGTTTTGTTTGGTCCCTCTCTTTTCGTAGATGACTTCTCTCAGCGGTACTTTTCGAATCATTTATTCTTTCGGTTAATTCATTATATTTGATCCTTAAATTTTCTATTTTTTCCTGAGACATCCTTAATTTTTTATTCCATTCTTCAACTCGATTCTTCCAGTATTCTTCGCCCCTTCCGAGCTGATCTTTATAATTATCTTCTTTCTTTTTAGTAACTGGTTCTCCTTCTGGTTTTGTTTCAGCCTTCCCTTCAGGAACTCCAACCTTATCCATTTTAGGCCTATATTTTTCAGGAATATTCATAAAATCATCTGTAAAATGGACAACGTCCTTTTCATCGACCCATCGGTATACTTGTGAATAAGATGGTTCAATGGCCAAAAAAGTTAAAAATATGATTAGAATTATCTTCATAATGTTATTACTAGCAAATCTTATGCCAATTTGAACTTAATTATTGATTTTTTATATTATGATGGTTATAATTTAGGTGGCCAGCATATCAATTCATATCACCTCCTTGTTTCACCCCCATTTGATGTGCTGGTGGGGTCAGTTAAAGCCCTCCTCTAACTGGCCCCTTTGTTTTTTAAACGATATTGAAAGGTTATACAAATTTTCCACAGGTTTTGTTTAAACCCTGTTGATAAGTTAAAATTCCCAACCTTAAAAATTATGTCTGCCCCATCATTTTAGCAAACTGCCCAATTATTCATCAATCGTATAATTAATATATTCAATAGGTTAATCAACTTGCTAAGGCAAGATGGTCTCCCTTTACTCCTGTAACGACTTCTGAGGGAAAACCAAATTGCGAAACGAATTCTCTCTGAAACTTTTGAAGGCCAATCTTTTTAAGGTAGGGCTGTGCAAAAACACCCCTGCATCCTGCCAATAGAGGAGGCCTTAATTTATAAATCTCTTCGTAAATTTTGTTTGACCATTTCTCCCCTTTTGTCATATTGACCAATACCACCCTGCCTCCGTTCTTCAATACCCTTCGAAATTCTAAAAGAATGGGGACAAAGTCCCCCACCGGAAGAATGTCTAAAAGATATTGGCTAAAAACAATATCAAAAGTCTCATCCTCAAAGGGAAGGTGCCGGCAGTCGCAGATGTGAAGAGTATAATTTTTCTGTCCTGTTTTGGCGATCCTTCTCTTAGCCTTCTCAACCATTTTTTCGGAGATATCAATACCATTCACCCATCCGGCAGGATTTCTTTTGAGAATCTCCACAAAGTTTAAACCTGTTCCAAATGCAACCTCAAGTATTTTCTCACCGTTTTTGATATTGGCCATTTCTAAGGCCTTTTGACGGGCTTTGGACTCCATCAGTAATCCAAAGAGATCGTAAATGGGTGCAATCCAGTTATATTTTCTAACAATTTCATCATGGGTATATCGTGCCTCTAAGACCTGATCGTTCATTGAGTTAGTCATAGGGTTTGGAGTGAAGTACTCTCTTTTCTTCAAGGAAATCAATCAGAAATAAATTACAGGATTTAGAGGACAAGAGTCAAGACTTTTTTCAAATCTTGTCAAATGTCTCCTTCAGTGGCTTAACAGGTTTATATTTTCATGCAGAATAAAGCAGCTCGCTCTAAGCGTCAGCGTAAGTGAGGGCGATCCGATGGAAATCGTCTTGAACTTCCACAAAGGCATCCACCACAGCTGGATCAAACTGTGTTCCTCTGTTGTCGATGATGATTTCGACCGCTTTTTCATGTGGGAGTTGTGATTTGTAGATACGCTTGCTTGTCAATGCATCATAGGTGTCGACTAGAGCCATGAGTCTGCCTGGCACTGGAATCTCCTCTCCTCTGAGGCCGTCCGGATATCCAGATCCATCCCATCGTTCATGGTGAGTGTAAGCAATTTCCCGTGCAATTTTTAGAAAGGACCTTTCCCCAAGCTTTTTCTCGGCGGCCAGAATGGTATCACGCCCATAGACTGTGTGTTGTTTCATCTCCTCAAATTCCTGATCGGTTAGTTTACCGGGCTTCAGTAAGATCCTGTCTGAAACTCCCACCTTGCCGATATCGTGGAGAGGAGCTGACTTCCATAAAAGGTCGATGGCCTCATCATCCAGGAAACCACTGAATCCGGGATGTCTCTTCAAATATTGGGCAAGGAGCCGGATATAGTTCTGGGTGCGTTTAATATGTTCCCCGGTATCCGGATCCCGCGTTTCGGTCAGTGAGGACATGCTTTCAATCGTTGCCTCCTGAACCATAGCAATTTCGCGCGTTCGCTCTTTCACCCGTTGTTCCTCATGCCAAAATCTGAAAAAGGTGAGAATGGAAAAGTTGCCTGCTAAAACGAGCAAGGTTAAAACAGGTGAAATGAAAATGGATTCGTATTGAAAGGTCCAGACCGAGGCCAGACAGACACCCACCCCAACGATTCCAAGAAGGATGGAACTCAAAACAGCTCCTGTCCATGCCAGAACAAATGCGGAAAGGAGGCCAAATACGATCACTCCCATGAATTCCACTGCTGCTGCCCATTTCGGCCGGGAGATGAAATCTCTTTGAATGATATTGTCGACAACAGTTGCGTGTACCTCCACTCCTGGGAAAACAGGATCAAAGGGAGTGGACTTGAGCTCTTTCAGGCCCGACGCAGAAGTTCCAATGAAAACAACCTTCCCCCGCAGTTTCCCCTTCGGGATGCGATCGGACAGGACATCTGCAGCGGATAGATAGTCAAAGGTCTTACCTTTCCCGCGGAAACGAATCAGAAGGTTTCCTTTCGAGACAAGGGGGATAGCTGTTTGCTTCAGGTATAACGAATCCACACCACCCCGATCTGTCTTCAGCACGACATTGTTTATCTCCCATGCTTTCATCAGCGTGATCAATGCGAGGCTGGGATAAAGTTTCCCTTTGTGTTCGATGACCAGGGGCACGCGCCTCAAGATGCCATCTGCATCTGGGGAAATATTAAAAAAACCGGAGCCTGCTGCCGCCTGAGAGAACATCTTCAGGTTACAGGACACACTGCGGGCATGAATGAATGGCACTGAATCCTTTTCTGTCCAATCGTCTCCCATCCGGCCGACAGATAATGGGTGAAGCAAGCAACTTTCTGAGTTAGCATCTTCTTCAAAAAGGAATTGATAACCTAAGAGCGCAGGCCCTCTCGAAAGAGCTTCGGCTAATCTTTGGTCGTTATCCATAAGATTTTGAGGAATGTCACTGAATCCGAGGTCCACTCCAAAGTCACGAAGGAACTCTTTCCTGATGGAGTGAATGGAAGTTCTGTCCTCTTCTGCAAATAGCATATCCAGGCCGATACTCAAAGCTCCCTGATTCCTCAGTTTGTCTAACAGTATGGCAATCCGATAGCGTGGCCATGGCCATTGGCCATGTCGCCGAAGGCTCTTTTCATCAATGTCAACAATGACAGGGACGGAAGAAGATTCCCCCTTATTAGAGGAGAGCAAGAGGTCGTAAAATCGATAATGAAGAAAGTTGATCAGAGTAGGATTGATAAGATTGAGAGAAAAGAGAACAACAGAAAAAAGGACACCGTAGAGAAGAATGTATGGATTCTTTCTTCGGCTCCTCTTCATCTTCTTTTTTACGTTCTCAATGGGTAACATGCCTCTCGATCACAGCGATACGATGAGATCGTGTGAGTTATCTAACAATGACTTCGACTCTTCGGTTACGGGGTTCAGGAACTTCATCTTTCGTGGACACCAGCGGTCTTGCCTTGCCGTAATATGAAACGAAAAGTGTATTGAGTTTGATGCCGCTTGAAACGAGCAGATCACGGACATAATTGGCTCGTCTCGAAGAGAGTGCATTATTATATCCCTCTGGTCCCACAAGATCGGTATGACCGACCAGAAAAACTTCGTTAGATTTACGACTTTTAATCGTCCCCAGGATTTCTGCCATCAGGTTCTTCGATTCATGGGTGAGTTTGGTTGTATCGTTCTCAAAGAAGAGAAGGAATGAAATAAATCGACTGGGCGGATCCGGCTGCGCCGAGAGGGCGGGTCCAAAGACATCCCTCATTTCTTTCTCTTCTATGGGTCTGGGAACATTTGGCAATTTATGGATATCTTCAACCTCAACGACGTATCCCGGCTTGTCGAGTATCTGAGATCCTCCCTTAGTTGCAATGTGGATTGTTCCAACCTTGCCATCTGGGTCTGGCAAGAGGACGATCAGGTCCCGGTTTGCATGGGACGGAGCAACGAAATCTCGCTTTGAACTGCAACCCGCCAAGAAAAATATCAAAATCCAAACAATAAAAATGATCTTCAAGGATCTCATTTTCTTCGCCTGGCGTTCCCAACTGAAAATGTCTCTATCTCTTCGGCTCCCCTTCGATCTTCACGACGAATTTTGTTCCCCGAATGCCTATGGAGGCAGTTGGAGTCTCAAAATAAGCTGCCTCCGGTGCAAGCCTTGAAATCAGTCCAGAAAGATAGGCAGCTGTTCCCTTGATCATCCTGAGAACAAATGAAAATTTTCCCTGCCTTGGGGCAAACAAAAACTTTTCAATAACTAAGACACTTCCTGGCCCCAATGACAACAGTGTATCGTCAATAAAGACCACGCCCATGGATCCATTAGGACCGGTACGAAGCGAATCATTCTCCAAGATCTCCAGACCCACAGTTGCCGTTAGGGTTTGCCCCTGTCTAAAAACCATCGCAGTTCCACTCACCTTCTGAACGGTTGCAATTTTTGCAGAGGCAAAGACCGATGAACAGTCTCCAATGAGAGTTAAAAACAGAAATATCGCAACTGAAAAAACCGATATTTTTTTAAAATTAGTGGGGTTCATCTCAGATCTACCCATGGAATTTATTTACTAAAATCAATAAAATTAACAGCAAAATTCAAGCCAAAAGATATACATGGAGATATACTTATGACTTCAAATACTTAACCCAGTTACATCTATTTTTGGAATTAAAATATGATCGCACTATTGTCCAATAAGTGACCAAAATTGTCACTAACTTGTGAATAAAGACCGGTATAGGCTTACCCCCGCGAATCTAATCAATTGGATTGAACTAAAAGGATGATATTGTTCAGTAGGCAACAAATCTAATGTGAGGAGATTATTTCAGAAACAACTGGGGATCGACGGCTTTATTGTCCTTTCGGATCTCGAAATGGAGATGGGGGCCGGTAGCCCTTCCGGTCTGTCCGACCCTGGCGATGACCTGTTCCTTCTCGACCCACTCCCCTTCTTCCACGAGATTGACCTCGTTGTGTCCATAGACCGTTACAAATTCCTCCGAGTGGCGAAGGATGATGAGGTTTCCATATCCCCTGATCGTATTGCCAGAATAGATCACTTTCCCAGAACCAGAGGCTTTGATCGGGGTCCCTGCGGGTGAGAAGATGTCAATTCCCATATGTCTTCGACCTTCTGTCTCATCAAAACCATCTCCCAACCGTCCTTCCACTGGCCAGATAAAATTCATTTTTTTATAGGCCACCTTCTCCTGATGGCCTGATTCCTCAACCAGATCTTCAATATAGACTTCCACCTTTAACACTCTCTTTGCTCCGGGGATAAAAATTCTCTGGTTCGTCCGGATCTTTGCCGGATCGGTTATGCCATTCAAAAAAGACACTTCTTTGATATCGATGCCATAGGTCTTGCAGATGCGATAAAGGGTCTGGTGTTTTTTTACGATATGATAGACCCCTTCTCTTCCCAGGGAAGATGGCCTCCTTTCGGTGACCACTTTATCGCGAGCACAGGCGTTGATGAGAAATGTTAGCAGGATGAGGAAAAGGCAGGACAAAATTCTATTCACTCTCTCGCTCGTCTTCCCAGCCATATCTCCCGATCAATTTGACAAATCGACAACCGCCGAGGTTCTCTTTCTTCATCCCCCTATCCGTCTTTGTAATACGGAAAAGGTCCTGAACTGAAATATCCCCAACAGGGATGACCAGTCTTCCTCCCATGGCCAGTTGATCGTAAAGGGGCTGCGGAATATCTGGAGCCCCTGCTGTGACAAGGATGGCATCGAATGGACTTTTTTCCATCCAGCCATAGGTTCCGTCAAAGATTTTGATCTCCACATTGAAATATCCCAGATCATAAAGTAACTTTCTGGCTCTAATCGCCAGCGGGCGAATCCTCTCGATGGAATAGACCTCCTGGGCCAATTCAGCCAGGACAGCAGTCTGATAGCCCGAGCCTGCGCCAATTTCCAGAATTCTTTCACGACCCTTCAACTCCATCGTCTCGGTCATCAATGCGACCATATAAGGTTGAGAGATGGTCTGTTTTTCTCCAATGGGCAGTGGATGGTCACTATAAGCCTGACTCTGTAATGCCTCCTCAACAAAGAAATGACGGGGGACCTTCTTCATTGCAGCAATCACCCTGGAATCTTGGATTCCCCTTGCGACGATCTGTTCCTCCACCATCTTTAATCGTGCCTTTGGAAAATCGATCATGTGAATCGGTGTTTAAAGTGTTCTAAAGTGAGCTAAAGTGACTAAAGTTTAAACAATCCATTTTAGGCACTTTAGGCATTTCAGTCACTTTAGTCACTTAACCTCACTCTTCCTTTTCTGCCTTCTTTTTCAGTTCATTTAAGAAATTTAATGCCTCCAGGGGGGTCAACTGTTCGGGATTGATCTCCTTTAATTCAGAACGAATGGGATCGGGGCTTCGAAAGAGGGAAAGTTGTGGAGATGCTGGAGGTTTCGAGCCCCCTGTCTTTGACTTCGCAATCTTTGGCATCCCGGTCGCATCCAACTCTCCCCGCTCAAGATTGGAAAGGATCTCTTTTGCCCGATCGATCACCTTGGCGGGAAGGCCCGCGAGCCTCGCCACCTGAATGCCATAACTGCGATTGGAGCCCCCTTCCAAAATCTTGCGGAGAAAGATGATCTCTCCTCCCCATTCCTTCACAACCACATTATAATTCTTAACCCTCTCCTTGGTCAGGGCGAGTTCCGTCAATTCGTGATAGTGGGTCGCGAAAAGGGTCCTTGGTCTGAGCAGAGGATGATCATGCAGGTGTTCTACGACTGACCATGCAATGCTCAACCCGTCAAAAGTGCTCGTCCCCCTGCCCACCTCATCCAAAATAACCAGGCTCTTCGAAGTTGCCTGGTTGAGAATGCGAGCCGTCTCCATCATCTCCACCATGAAGGTGCTCTGTCCGCGCATAATGTTATCCAGAGCGCCGATTCGAGTGAAGATCCGATCCACCACCCCGATTCGGGCTTGATGGGCAGGGACAAAACTCCCCATCTGTGCCATCAGGATGATCAGTGCCACTTGTCTCAGATAGGTCGATTTGCCGGCCATATTGGGACCGGTGATGATCAGGATCTGATGTTCGTGATGATTGAGCAGCGTATCATTGGGAACAAACCTCTCCGAAAGAGCCATTCGCTCGAGGACCGGATGCCTTCCATCCTCTATCATAATCTCTTCGCCTTCGTCCATCAGGGGTCGACAATAATTATAGCGGTCCGCTACTTCCGACATGGAACAGAGGACATCCATGACCGCGACAGCAAAAGCTGTCTTCTGGAGCCTTGGCGTCTCATCAGAGACTTTCCCTCTGATTTCCTCAAAAAGCCTGTATTCCAATTGACAGATCGCTTCCTCTGCGCCTAACACCTTGGCTTCAAACTCTTTGAGTTCAGGTGTGATGAATCGTTCGGCATTGACCAGGGTCTGTTTTCGAGTATAATGGTCAGGGATGAGATGAAGATTGCTTTTAGTCACTTCGATGTAATATCCGAAGACCTGATTGTACCGAACCTTTAAGGAAGAAATCCCTGTCTTCTTCCTCTCCTCTGCCTCCAACTGCAGGATCCACTTTTTCCCCTCCCGGCCGATATCCCTTAAATCATCCAGCTCTTTGTTGAAAAGAGGTTTGATGATCCCCCCCTCTTTTACGGTCAGGGGAGGATTCTCAATAAGGGAGGATTCAATAAATTGAAAGAGAGCTTCGAAACCTTCGATCTGCTCTGTAACATCTTTGATGAGGGAGGATGCGAAGGCTTGGAGAAGGATTTTCAGATCAGGCAGGTGCTTGAGGGAATTTTTTAATCCGACAATGTCCCGCGCATTGGCATGTCCAAGAAAGATCCGTGAGGAGAGCCTCTCTATATCCTGAACCCCTTTTAAAGACTCCCTGACCCGCTTCCTTTCGATCTTCTTTTCCTTCAGTTCAGAGACACCCTGCAGGCGGCGTTCGATGGCAAGGACATCCATGAGAGGATAATTCAACCACTGTCTCAGCTTTCTGCTTCCCATGGCGGTCATCGTCTCATCGAGCACCCAGAAGAGCGAGCCCTTCTTTCCCCGGTCAAAGAGGGTCTGGGTCAGTTCGAGATTCCTTGTGGTCTCTTCATCAATGACCATAAAATCCTGAACCTGGTAGAAGGTGACGGGGTGGAGAGGAGTGAGGGACCTTTTTTCATTTTCCTCGGCGTAGCGAATAACCATTTCCGTTGCCATGGCTGCTAAAGGAAATGGAGAAGGAATTGAGTTCGTCTGATTTTCCATGAAGGAGGGGTGGGATTCGAATTTGGCTCCTTCTAAGAAGGTGATGAGATGATTTTCAAAACTCTTTTTGAATCCTTCAAAGCAGGGATGTTTCTGAAACCGATCGAGAGAAAGAATCTCCTTGGGTTCATTGCGGAGGGCTTCATTGAGGAATGATTCAAAACCTGCAATCTGGCAAGTCTTCAATTCGCCAGTGGAGATGTCGAAAAAAGCGAGGCCAAAGACCTCTCCTTCGGCGCAGAATCCCATCAGATAATTATTTTCTCCGGTGCCCAAATGGATGGAATCCGTTGCCAGACCAGGCGTGTAGACCCTGATGACCTCTCGCTTCACAATTCCTTTGGCGAGCTTAGGATCTTCCACCTGATCGCAAAGGGCAACTTTATACCCCTTCTGTAATAACTTCGAGATATAGGTTTCAACCGTATAATGAGGAACCCCGCAGAGGGGGATGCTATCTTTCTGACCTTTATCCCTTGACGTCAGGGCAATGTCCAGTTCTTTTGAGCCCACCTGGGCATCCTCGAAAAACATCTCATAGAAGTCACCCATCCTGAATAAGAGGATAGAATCCGGATATTGACTCTTGATCTGGAGGTACTGTTTGATCATCGGGGTGATGGGTCTGGTTGTCATTAAGGAAATAATTTAACAGAATCTGGCTGGGTTGTAAATGAAAGGAGAGTTATGAGTTGTGAGTTATAAGTTATTATTTACAGTCTTATAAAAAGGGAGACATTCATTTATAAAATCCCTCCTAACCTCCCTTTTCCAAAGGGAGGAATAATTCACCCCTCTTTGGTAAAGAGGGGCAGGGGGAGATTTTCAGAAGGGTGTCTGTTTATAGAGGACCGCAAAAGTAATGCAGTGGGATCCCCACATTTCTAACCTGTGTTTATGGGCTTTTCGTGGTGGTCGTCTGTTGCATTACTTATGTTGCTTTCTATAGTTATTAAACTTTTGATAAAAATGCTATGCCCTATGCCCTTTCAAGGAAAGAGTGGCACCACTTCGAGGCCCAGGGTCTCTGGGTATCCCAGCATGATATTCATATTCTGAACGGCTTCTCCCGAAGCCCCCTTAACCAGATTATCAATCGCTGTCACAACAACGGCCCGGCCGTCGGCCTCACTCACCATTGCACCGATATCGCAGAAATTGGAGCCTCTCACATCTTTGGTGTTGGGTAGCTTGCCTTTCGGACAAATCCGGATAAACGGCTCCATTTTATAATATTCCTGCAAAACACTTAAGAGCTCTTCGGTCTTCATCTGTTTTGTCAAATTCACGTAGAGGGTCGACAGGATGCCCCTGTCCATAGGGATCAGATGGGGGACAAAGGTAACGGTCACCTTCTTTTGAGTCAGTTGACTTAACTCCCCTTCAATCTCAGGAAGGTGCCGATGTTTGAAGATATTGTAAGCCTTCACCCCTTCGTTCACCTCGCAGAAAAGGGAACCCAAAACCACATCCCTGCCCGCTCCGCTGACACCTGATTTGGAATCAACGACGATACCCTCTATGGAGATCAGACCTCCTTTTACCAGAGGAATCAGTCCGATCAAAGCCCCTGTGGGATAACATCCAGGGTTCCCAACAATCTTCGAATTCCGAATCTTTTCCCGATGGAGTTCAGGCAATCCATAAACGGTCTCCGATAGCAGTTCAGGACAGGTGTGTTTTTGATACCACTTCTCGTAGACCCATGGGTCTTTAAATCGGAAATCGGCGCTGAGGTCCACCACCTTCTTCCCAGCATGATAGATGGACGGAACGGTCTCCATAGCGGTCTTGTGAGGAACCGCCGTAAAAATAAAATCGGTCTTTCCCAAAACCCGATCGATGGAAAGCTCCTCACACTGGATCGAAAGCGATTTCAGGAGAGAGGGAAAAACTTCACCCATCTTCATGCCCGCATACTTCTGGGAAGTCAGCGCCGTCACCTCCACTTCAGGGTGACGGAGAAGCAGGCGGAGAAGCTCCACCCCTGTATAACCCGTTGCTCCGATAATTCCAACTTTCGTCTTCATGGGTCTTCCTTTCCTATTTCCCTGAAGAGATTTCCTCTAAGAACTCAACTGCATTGAGAATCTTTATATCCCGATATCCGCCTAACTTCAACAGATGATTATCTCCTGTAATAATATAATTCGCTCCGGCTTCCACAGCGCATTCCAGGATTCTATTGTCCTCGGCATCTTCCGAAACAATGCTGAGGATCTTCGAAGGATTCACAAAATCTGAAATGCCAATAAGTTCTGTTAGGATGACCTGAACTGCCTCAGGAGAGTAGTCAAACTTTGGTTTTCGCAATACCCCTTTGAGTTCTTCCAGAATTGGCTCTGATAGGCATAGTTGAATTTCCCCGCGGATGGTTTTCTCCAGAATCTGTCTGGGTCTCCCCCCGAAAAGAATCGCCGAGATCAGAACATTCGTATCCAAAACGACTCTGAGCACTATCCCTTCTTCTCTCTGCGGTAGGCTGCAATTTCAGATTCGACATCGGATTCCACAATCCCTTGCCTGGTAACTTTCATCTTACCCAAATGAAATATCTGCCTCCAACGATGCCTTCGCTCAATGTAGCCTCTGGCTGCCTCCCGAATGAGCTCAGAACGCGATCGGGATTCCTCCCGCGCCACCTGATCGATCTGCTTTAGGAGCTCATCATTGAAAGAGATATTGACCGTACTGGACTTCATCGTCTTCCCTCCCGTCACCATCAATATATATACAATCCTTGTATATTGTCAAGAGAATATATGGAGATTTCCGAAAAAGTCCAGAAATCTCTGATTACACCCCTGCCTACCGGCAGGCAGGGATTAGGCACTGATTACACAGATTAGAAAGGCATTGATCGATAAGTAAAAAATTCAGGGAGAGAAAAGTTTTTAAGAGCTCTCATGAAGGAAAGAAAAGAAGGAAACACATAATAAAAAAGGGGAGGCGTGGGAACCTCCCCTTTTAATTTAGATCCACTGAATCATGGAATTATCGTTTGGAGAACTGAGGTCTGCGCCGGGCTCCCCTTAACCCGTATTTTTTCCGCTCTTTAATCCTCGAATCCCTTGTTAAAAGTCCGGCCTTCTTCAGGACATCCTTGAATTCCGAATTGTACTGAATGAGGGCTTTCGTTATTCCGTGACGGATAGCTTCGGATTGACCTGAGATCCCTCCTCCATGGACATTGGCCTTGACATCGAATTGATTCCGGGTTCCCGTGAGATCGAAGGGCTGAAGGGCGACCATCTCGCAGGTCTCCCGGCCAAAATATTCTTTTATACCCCTTTCATTAATGACGAACTTCCCCTCTCCGGGGCCAAGCCATACCCTTGCAATGGAGGTCTTCCTCTTTCCTGTGGCGTATAATAGATCTGGCACTGTCTTTTCTCTCCTTTGTTTGCAACTGAGTTTATTGAATACTTCCCTCCCCTGCTTGTGGGAAGGTAAAATAAGTTAGGGTTGAAGTGGTACAGGTTTTTGTGATTCGTGGGGGTGTTGAGGGC
>Ga0299915_10000939_pt1 | contig 21516 bp, 14 predicted proteins | sample RVTome_13_FD_200263 | JGI IMG/M metagenome (GOLD analysis project Ga0299915, IMG submission 200263) | Soil microbial communities from uranium-contaminated site in the Upper Colorado River Basin, Wyoming, United States - RVT92D227 (version 2) ... | reverse complement strand
CGTCAGATCAAAGGTCCCGGCTGGATATGGCCTCGACGAGGGCGATATCGAATTAATCACCGGGTTCGTGGTCTCATTCACCACGACCGTTCCACCGACCGAGTTCTCCAGACCCCCATTGTCCTTCACCGTGAGATAAATCTGATAGGTCCCTTTCCCTAAATCAGAACTAAAATCCCTCAAGGAGCTTACCTGCGTGCCGTTTCTCTTCCAGACATAGGACACGATGCTCCCGTCCGGATCGTAGCTCCTCTCCGCCGTAAAACTTACCGAAACCGTTGCCCCTGGCGTGACCGTCAGGGTCAGCGTCTCGTTCTCCTTCGCCGTCTTCCCCTGCGCAGTCATGTCAAATAGCGCCACGGGCGGCTGGTTGGTCCCCGACTCGTTAACGACAACCGTGCCCCCGACCGACCCCGTGGCTCCTCCATTATCCGTCACCGTCAACAGGATCTGATGCGTCCCCTTCCCGAACGAAAAGGTGAAGTCCCTCGACGTGCTGATCGTGTTCCCGCTCCCCTTCCAGTCGTAGGCCGTGATACTCCCGTCCGGATCATAGCTCCTCTGCGCCGTAAAACTCACCGACACCGTTGCCCCCGGCGCGACCGTCAGGGTCAGCGTCTCGTTCTCCTTCGCCGTCTTCCCCTGCGCAGTCATGTCAAACAGCGCCACCGGCGGCTGGTTGGTCGTCTGTTCGTTGACAACAACCGTGCCGCCCACAGACCCAGTCGCCCCCAGCTTGTCCGTCACCGTCAGCAGGATCTGATGCGTCCCCTTCGCGAACGAAAAGGTGAAGTCCCTCGACGTGCTGATCGTGTTCCCGCTCCCCTTCCAGTCGTAGGCCGTGATGCTCCCGTCCGGATCATAGCTCCTCTGCGCCGTAAAACTCACCGACACCGTTGCCCCCGGCGCGACCGTCAGGGTTAGCGTCTCGTTCTCCTTCGCCGTCTTCCCCTGCGCAGTCATGTCAAATAGCGCCACCGGCGGCTGGTTGGTCCCCGACTCGTTAACGACAACCGTTCCGCCCACAGACCCAGTCGCCCCCAGATTATCCGTCACCGTCAGCAGGATCTGGTGCGTCCCCTTACCAAACGAAAAGGTGAAGTCCCTCGACGTGCTGATCGTGTTCCCGCTCCCCTTCCAGTTGTAGGCCGTGATGCTCCCGTCCGGATCATAGCTCCTCTGCGCCGTAAAACTCACCGACACCGTTGCCCCCGGCGCGACCGTCAGGGTCAGCGTCTCGTTCTCCTTCCCCGATTTCCCCTGCGCAGTCATATCAAATAGCGCCACCGGCGGCTGGTTGGTCCCCGACTCGTTAACGACAACCGTGCTCCCGACTGACCCCGTGGCTCCTCCATTATCCGTCACCGTCAACAGGATCTGATGCGTCCCCTTCCCGAACGAAAAGGTGAAGTCCCTCGACGTGCTGATCGTGTTCCCGCTCCCCTTCCAGTTGTAGCCCGTGATGCTCCCGTCCGGATCATAGCTCCTCTGCGCCGTAAAACTCACCGACACCGTTGCCCCCGGCGCGACCGTCAGGGTCAATATCTCGTTCTCTTTCGCCGCCTTCCCCTGGGCGTTCATGTCAAACAGCGCGACAGGCGGTTGATTACCTCCAAATGCAAGGAAATCAAGTGAGCTCCATATTTTTTTTGATGAATTTATTGAATAGCTACGAGGAATAAATGAATAATTTGAATTTAAGGGCTGAATTTCATAATTGCCAGTTGGCATATTAGAAAAGGAGTATGAACCATCTGATCGAGTATATGTTTGAAACCGTTGTATTCCATCACCGCTGATTAATATTCTAGGAATTCCATCATTATTCCCGTTAGCGATTTTTCCTGACGCAGAAAATACATCTATTATGAAATCCGATTCTAAATTTGAATTATTTCCAAAATCAATCCATTCGCTCTTTCCATTCTTGCTATCTCGCGCTCTTGCTCTCCATCGATATCTCCCCGCAGAGAGATCATTTATTATTATCGATGCCATTTCACCGTTCGCAACAAACTTGCTTTCGTATGACAATATATTTTCATACATACCTTGCCCATCATCTAAATTCTTTAATTCAACTTGCAAAGCGATAGCATTATTTACATCTCTATCCTCTAATAGAGTTTGAATGAGGATCGATTTTTTTGTTGTTGAATGCCCAACAGGTATTTCTTTCATATCGTCGGCTTGATATTGGCGACAATCAGTAGGAATATCTGGATTATGATTTGTTGATTTAGCATAAAAAAGAATATTTTCGCAATCTGGGTAAACTAGGGTCTCTAAAGTATATTGAAATAGTGAAGCTAGCATTAATACTGCCCTAATCGGAAAAGAAAGAAACTCTTTCAATATTTTCCTGATATCTACATTAAGAATCGAACTCAGAATATCCACCAAATAGGAGTATCTCGGATCTTGAATAATTTCTTTAATCGAGTTAAACAACATAAGCGGATTTAATTTAGAAATTGCCTCACCAATTCTGACCAAAGGATCCAATTGACTGAACATATCTGCAGTAAACCATCCGATGTCCGTATCGCTACATGGGAATCCTCTGTGTAAGGTTAGCCGGCTAAAAAGTTCTAGACCAAATGCAACATAGATTTCCCAATCATTAGTAGTACCATCAGCGAATAGCCTTAGAGTATCTCCTGGATAAAATTTAATATTTCCAACAAAATACCGGTCCCTTGAAGGACATAGCACGAATTTATTTCTCTCTGTAAACTCAGATTCTTCAGGTCCTTTACCCGTATAGGTAATATGTACAACGTACCATCGTTTTGCATTATTGGTAATAAATATTCTATAAGTTGTGCTTTTTTCATCATTTTCTTTTATAGAAAAAGGGATTTCTGGGATGAATATTTTATGACCACAATCGTCATCCCAAGATAATTCTACGGACGGTTCATTTGATTTATTATTATTGCTTTTTTGCGTTAATCCGTATTGCCCGATGATTTTTTCCTTATTATTTTCATCTCTATAAGAATAAGATGATTTTGATAACTTATTATTGTCATTCTCAATACTTTTGTTTCCCGCTAAACAAATATTCCCAGCAAATAAAATTAGAATTGAGCATATTAATGGTATCTTATCGGCTCTCATAATTCCCCTCAAATATATTCGCTGATATTCGGCTCCTCCGAGATATTAACTAATAAATGGCGATAATAAATTCGCTCAGCTAGCCTTCTCTTGACATGACGAACTTCCCTTAGGAAGATAAGCCCATCCTCTATGATGACAAACACATACTTATGTCTCGGCCAATTGAGCTTCTAATTAGAAGCCCTCAATAATTCATTTTTATCCCATCGGGATATGAACTTCTTTATTCGTTGATTAAAAAGCGAAATGATTTCTCTTCGTATCGTTTTTCTAGGGATAGGGATAAGAAGAATTTGTCTTTTCGCGCAAGGCGACCATCCCTCCCGAAAAGCTCGGAATCGGTAGCGCCCTTCGCGGGAAAAGGATATTCCCCGCCGCTTCATATGCTTCCCCCAATATATCGGTCGAATATTATTCGATTCTAATTTACTATATTATCAATCCAATGAAGTAAGAATGTCAAGTGTCTTTCATGATTAAAGTTTGAAACTGGCTAATAAATAAAAAATCTATTACTTCAAACGATGGCTATTTCTTAATAATTGCTCAGTGCTAAAAGTTGAACTCTTTGATCATTGTTTTGCCTTCCCTTTTCTTCTCTCTCCGACTTTCCCTTGCTTTTTTCTTGCCTAAAAAGGATGCCTCTAGCGGTCACGTGCTATCGTAAATACCTGGGTCACCTCGCGGGCTAAGCTTTAAAAGATAAACGATCCCATCACTAGAATTAGGAAAATATATGAGTCTATAATCGCCGATTCGATATCTCCAATTTCCTTTCAATTCACCTGATAAGGGCTTTGCCGTATCCCCGCGTTGATTTTGCGGATTTCTGCATATCTCGATTATTGCGGTCATGATATGGCCCTGCAATTTTTTATCTAATTTTGAAATATCCTTTTGAAAATTGGTGGTGAGCGCAAATTGCCATTCTGTTTTTAGCGGCGTTTCTCGCACCATAAAGCGAGACATTTCTTCCTTTGATGGCGGCAATCCTCCGCCAAACGCCTCTTTAATGTGTTCAAGAGGATAAGATTGCAATAAAGGCAATTCGAGTTCGGCTTCTTTTACAGTTCTAACCTCATCAGAATAGTCCGACGAAAGAATCTGAGTAGATCGAAAAACGATGCTTCCATATTTATCATCGGGCTTAACCTTTAATAGCTCTTCCTGGGTGGCATCTATCAAATAGTTCTTCGCGAGTTCGCCTAATTGGACCAAGGAGAAACCTCCTGTCGCCATGTTCGAATAGCAATGGAATACATTTACAGCCGTAACTTCTCTTATTTTTCCCCAATCTACTAGTTTTCTATAGGCGTCTATCGCGGTAAGATCAAAAATTCGGCATATCCCATTATCAATGATATAGGAAATTAGGATTTCAGTTAGAAGATCTTCACTCTTCCATCTAGCGGCGATCTCAGATTTAAGGGGGCAACTGTAGAGCTGAATAGGTTCCAAGGGAGACAAGATCCCATAAAGCCCCGAAAGAATTAAAAAGTGATGTGCTGAATCCAAAAGAGTCAGCTTCCCATCGTCGCCCAGCGCTAAAAAGAACCTTCCACGATAGCGTTCAATAGCCGGGAGGTATTTTCTTCTTGAATCATTCCCGCCCAAATCGGGACCGTGGGCTAAATTATTGTTAAATTCGAGCTTGTTTAAAGGGACTCCCTGCCAATCAAGTGAAGACGATGTTTTAATGAGTCTGAATATTTCAGATCTTTTTTTCAGTAGTTTCGCAGCAAAATTGGCTTTTAGGATTGAAGCAATGGAATTTTCAACATCGTATTCCCTATCTGGTCCCGAAGCTTTATTAAAAGAACATATGGTCAATATTAGAATTTTACTTTTTTGCTTAGACTGGAGGCTCACGGTCGTTGTTATTATCATAATCTTTCTCTTTAATTTTTGAATCCCATAAAGGGAAATTCGGGGTGACTCCCAAAATCCAAACCACCCTGAGTGCTAAAAATCTCATATCAATTAAGCACTTGTACAATGTTAAGTTAATATTCTGTAGACTTTTAAGAATTTTCGGTTTTCTGTTTGATAAAGCTCATCAGGAGATTTTCGCGATCATTTAGGAATTGATCAAAATCATCTTTTAATAATGAGGAGTCAGTCCCAGGGGGCAACAAATGTGATTTTAAAAGGATATCTGTCTCTCCGAGACCGTGCTCGCGCATAATGTTGCTAAAATACTTGGAGGGCGCGCTGTGTTTCAGACTCCTATTAGTAAGTCTATCAATATATGTCCGGTTTAGGATGGAATCGCGCAAAATTGGCATAACATTTCTTTCGTTAAGAAAAGCCTGCGGGAAAATATGATGGTCATCCACGGGATTTCTTTTATCGGCAACTAATTGGGCAGTAATCTTGCCCCGATTATAAAAATCTAAGGCTCCATTCTGCATTACCAGCGCCATTGTTGCTTTATATATTGCTCTTTGTTTTGGGCGAACATTTCTCAATTGTATTGAAGAAATATTGAAATCCCTTACCGACTCTGACTTTTCTCCTCCTGAAAGCCAGGCGTTCAGCTCATTGAAGTCTTTAGCTGCCTGGCTATTTGGAGCTTTTTCGTATTGCGCTCCGAAAGCTGAACACCAAAACCACTTTGTAAGTTTTAGCCTGCTTGCCCCAATCCCTGGCCCTCTTAAAGATAATTGTCTGCTCCATATCGCCGCCATAGGAATAAGCATCGTTGTATATGGGATTAGGCCTGGTATTATCACACCACAATCATCTCGAATTATTTCAAGTACCTCAGCCAAGGCTTCAATTGCAGGATCCCATCCCCTTCTTGCTTGATCAACTTTCATGTTCAGGATTTCTCCCCTTTTAATTGAGGGTGATTTTACGTTCATATCTTTATCGACTCCCGGCTCCAATAAACCGATAATTTGTAGCACATAATAAGGATCTATGTCGTAATCGTCGACGATCGGACGTTCCAACTTAGCTTTCGCCCAACGGTCCCGGAGATTCAGCTCTTTTGCCCAAAATCTAGCCGTTAATAGGTCAAAAACCCCGAGTTTTACGCCTGTCCTATTAAGCGTTTCAAAAATAGTGCATACAGCCTCGCCCGGTGTTTCTTCGTTAAGAGTGACCATAGGAAATTCGTACTCTTCAATAGGCTTTATCCATTGCTCATAAATCTTCAAAAGCCTTGTCTGTAAATCAAGCATTTCATCCATATTGTGGGCACGTTCCTTTAGGATCTGTCTAAGCCAAGCGTTGAATCCGCCCCCATCAAATAGCCTCCCAAGTGGGAAAACCAATGTCATAGCCTGCTGCTCTATCGTCCCATATTTAGCCGTGCCCTCTCTTTCTCGAAGATAAAATGCGCAGTCTTCCAAGTCCTTGTTTTTTTCCAGACCATCTAGGTCTAGGTAATATCTATGCTCTCCGACTCCATGCAGTGCTTGATAAAGGGAAGTTAATCTCTGTTGTCCATCTAGGATTAAGTATGATGGTCTATGATTGTCATTTAGTTCTGGCGCGCCCTCAAAAGCCCGTGGCTTAAATAATAATTCATCACCATTTTTTATTCTCAATAACGAGCCCGCAGGATAATTTCTAATTATTGATTCTATTAGCTCGTCTGTCGCATAGGGATCCCATACGAAATCACGTTGAAAATCCGGCAGCACCATTTCTCGATTATGAATCATATCCAGTAGAAAACTGAGATGCTCTGACGTAGGATATGAATGTTTCATATCATGCTTCCTTTCTTGAGCTATTAACTCATCTCATTTCGAGTCATTGCTCACAGAAATTTTTCTTCACTTGCTTCGCAGAAACAAATGAGGCGATAAACTAAAATCCAATTGCATTTCGTGCCCATGTAATTCCATCTAGTCTTCAGAGACATGGAGAACCTCTATTACATATCCGACGATAGCATTATCTATAACCTTAGTTTCGCTTGTGTTCCATCCACGCCCAACGAGCCCGGCGATAATATCCTTGTTGTCTATGGCGATCGTATGAAACCGCGAAAACATCTCAATGAAAGCATCTTCCTCTGAAATGCTGAGCATATTGCGATTGTAAAAGAAATTAAAGGTATACGTCCTATCTATGGGAGGCATGAGGCGAGGAAGTAAGTGATGCAGAACCTTTGAGTTTGCCACAATTCGGGCCGCAGCAATACTAACAGTCAGGCCAGAGAGTAATTTCCAGAGATCTCGAGTTACTCGGCCTATATCGGAGGCCGGTATTTCAAAAAGGGATAGATCCTGAAGTGAAGCGATGGAAGTGGCATGCTCCCGAACACTCGCCTTTATCACATCTAGATCGCGTAACTTTGTGTTCCCTTTTCCCATTCTGTGCATTCCCCATGATGCGAGGGTGGCATAAAGCCAATCAAATATTTCATCTGACAAGATTGCTTGCGCTGCAGATCTACAGTCTCGCAGGTACTTTAGTGTCTTAAGATGAAAATAAAGGCTCGGGCCAGAAAACTTTTCGGCCTCTGCAAAGACGCCGACGAAATTTTCCAGATTAGCTGATAGGTCGGCCAATCTTGAATCCATACGAAGTATAACCTTCTCAGAGCTAGGCAACCTGCAGTCCTTTCCTCATTTCCTTAAATTATCCAACAGAACCCAATCACCGGGAGCCCGCTCATATTTCCAAAACGTCCACCCGTTACACGTTCGTCGTTTGCAAGCTGCGGCAGCAGCCAAGGACGGAGAAAAATATTTTTTCCCTTCAAAACGAATTGTGCCATCTCGTCTTACCTGCGCAGTCAACGTCTTGCCCTTAAATTGGGCGCGTAGCTTCATAAGGTTACTAATATATGTGGCTAAGACCGCCCTTCCTTCAGAAGGGATTCCAAGAGTGCTATCGGCCAAGGGAACGTTTGTCCCGATCACCGAACTTAATTCGGCTATCTGAGCACGACGAATATTATTGGTGAACTTGTTTTTCAAGTTCTCTGCCCTGAAAAATTTACCTTTAACTTTGTTGCCCTTCGGTTTTATTATCCGCAAAATCAACGACTCCAATTCCTTTAGATGCGCATCGCCAATAGTCAAATATACGCTGAATCGATCCCAAGAATCTGCATGGTGATCTCTAAGGTGAGTCTGGAGACGAGAACGGAGGTTATGCGCAAGGCCAACATAATAGAGCTTTCCTCGTCTAAACAGCGCATAAACACCCTGGCGATCACGAACGTAATTGCGGACAATATCCTGGTACTTCCCCAGGGCTTCGCGTGAGATGTTTTCTAAATACTGACTAACGAGTTGTTTTTCTTTTAGCATTTTGCCACTCCCCTTTAAAGCTATATTCGGCACAGACACGCAGACCCACCCTAAAGCATGGTCCGGCTTCCACGCGAATTTGTCTCACTCTGCCTTGCCTTGGCCACAGCATTAAATTGCAACCTTAAAAAGATCGCTAGCCGTCAATTGAGCGCCGTTCCTGCCTTCCATCTATCTCACAGCAAATATCATTGCCATCCTTGCGTATATAGCAGGTTGCTACTCGAACATCGTTACCCCAACGATTCCCCAACAGGTCCTTTAGCTTCTGAATCTTGCTGATGTCTTCATTCCTTTTTTTGGCAATATCGCTCTGAGTTGTAGCTCCCCATATCCAGACTTCGACATCTTTATCCTTTTTTAGCACAACCGACACTACATCATATTCGTTCTCGGTTTTACCGCCCTCTTTCACAAGTTTCAGATTGGGAAGCGCAATACGAAAAGAGATTGATTCAGAGGGATGTTTTAGCGCCTCTAAAAGCGTATAAATCTCAAGATCCGTTTCTGCAGTGCTCGAGGAAGCAACAACGCTCAGAGCAAGTTTTCTTTGTGCCTCATTCACCAGGGCAATGATTTTTTTTCTCGGGCGCTGTCCAAAATAGATTGTTTGCCATTCAAGAATCTGATACCACAAGACCTCTGCTGCATCCTGCAGAGTGGTATCCAGATTCTTTCTAACTTCATCATCCCCCATGATTGCAGCGTGCATCGCGTTAATCACCAACTCCCGGACATCTCCTCGGAAAGGATATTCGAAGCCGCCAATTCGAAAGCTAACATCACCGGAAGTCGCTTGAGTGGCAATTGCACGCTTATTTACGATTTGGGCAGCGTTTCGAAGCGTATTGTCGGACATATCTAGCTTGGACAAGCGCATAGCGACGCCCTCTAACTCGTGTGCACAGGTTCGATCGACAAGACCTTCATACAGCGCGTCGATCAAGTGTTCTGCAATCAGTCTAGGATATTGCTTTAGAAGGATGCTTCGACAAAGCTTCACGAATGTCCTGGCTCCGGGCCGGTCGGCTAAGCTACGGTGGCACATCGCGACTCCGAGGGAATGATTTTTCTGAAGCTTAAAACAAGTTACCCTTGCGTCGACATGGTGGGAAAGGTATCTTCTTTCTTGACCCGTTATCTTTTTTTCGATTTCGCATGGAATCCGATCATCATCAAGATAAGTATTTATCGGCCACACCCTCCAGGCGTCGCGAATATCCTTATCGAGCACCTCTTTTCCTGCCTTAAATCTCAAAATCTCCGATTTTAGGGCCTCATCACCAAAAGCTAGATTCGTATCCATTCCAAAAAGCTCGTCAAGGGAAACATTCTTTCTTAATAAAAGCGATGCCAAAGCCCTCTGGAAGAAGATGCTAGCAGTCTGTGCTTGCACGCTTTCATAAAGAGTTTCAGACATATATCCATACAGAGACTCAAGCAAATTCCAATCAGGATTTTCTTCTTTGGGTCTCGATACTAAGTTATCTATATCCAGCTGAATCGCAAGCGTTCCCGCAAACGCTAGGTCCCGAATAGCAAAATCGAGACGAGTGAGGTTCCGCATGGAAGATTCCCACGCGCACTCAGGTGATACTAACAATTTAAACGCTTCCGCTTCAGAAAATCCCGGCATGTTATTGCTCCCATCTTGTGCGTTCAAGATCTCAAGAGCCCTGGATTCTCGGATCAACTTAAGCGCAGCTATCCACAAATGAACTTGACGCCACCGGTTTTTCAAAACTAAATCGTCAAACCATAAACTCGCAGCATCGGGACCTTTATCGTGCATATCGCATGTTTCGGTGCAAATTGGACATACCGCAACTCTATCGAAAACTGGTTGAATCATCGCTCGGAAAGCTGCTTTGAATGATGAATCTAGTTGACAAGCTAAAAGCACAGCTTTTTCAGAATCATAGCCGAGAGCAGCGTGCCCAACTTGGCTAAAACAGAGCCGACACCAGAATGACCAGAGAAATCTTTTCGGTAAGCCCTTCCCTTGCTCCAGTTGGCAGAGTTTATTAAAGATACGCATTAGCCCAATAAGATGCTGATGTCTATGGACGGCGATATCATTGGTATGAGCTAAGACGCCAAGGCTTTTTATTTCCTTAAGCCGTTCGAATTGCGGGAGAGCAACCTCATAAAGGGCTTTCGCAGGACCAGAAATGATCACTTCGCATCGAAACGCAGGATCGATAAAACGGCGCTCCTTGGCCATCAGAGCTCTCCTTTAAAAGCACGGTCGAGGATAGAGGGGAGGAGGGCGTTGAGTTCTGCGGCAGTCTCTGTTTGAATATGCTTCAGCGCATCCACCTCCGCCTGCAACACGTCAAGCTCCATCACAATTCGACGCTGCTCGGGGAGTGGCGTTGAGGCAGGAAACGGAATTGCCATGACTGTGCTCTGTGAAATCTTCTTCATCGTCGGGCTTGTGCCCTTCGCGTTTAGTGCAATAAAATCTCTACAGCTAGGTGATTGGAGCCAATACCAAACGAATCGTCGTTCTACAATAGCCCCGTTTATATCGAGACGCATCATCAAATCGGGATAAATGCAGGGTGATGGCGATCCATTATAAATAGCTGCATGTCCAACGAGCTCTAGAGTATTGCTTCTCGTAATCAAAAGGTCGTTCGTTTTGAGCCAGAAATGCCCCGCTGACGAGGCTTGCAAAGATGTTCGCTTGAACTCTGAGGACCGATAGCGGAAGCCGGTTATAGCGCCCAATGACAGAACCGGTGTACCGTCTTCGGCGTTGTCGCACTTCGCCGACCAGCCATTGCGTGGAGGCGCTAGTAAAATATCTCCGAGAACTCCGTCAGTTGAGAGTTCCTGTTCAAGTCTGCCAAGAGCCGTTTTTATGAGTAGCTCAGTTTCCTCGGTGGATTGTACCCGAAAGATTTTGGCCTCGTGGATCTTGGCTGCGAGTTCCTCTATCCACGTCACCACCTGCCGCTGCTCCGCCAATGGCGGCAACGGTACAGGAACAGGCAACAATCGCTTGGCTTTAAGCTCCGTCTTGATTCCTCCAGGCATGTATTCGTGCAACAGCTCCTGAAAGAACTGGCTACGCAGCATCCACCATAGAAAACCAACGTCCACGCGACTGTAATCCGGAATATATGCCCCGTAATGAATTGTTGCTGCTACTGGCTCTATTGCCTTGGGATCAAAGATAGCGATCGCGCCTTTGGCGGCATTGATGCCCGAGAGGACCAAATCACCGGGGCGCACGAGGATCATTCCTGTCTTTGTGGAGCTATCCACGCGCAGCTTTATTCTGCCAGTATCGAAGCTGATCTTCTCGATGATGCGAACCCGGCCCGATTCAAGATCCTCCTTGCTCGGCATCTCCCGTCGCTCAGCAAGAACGTCCCCTAGCGGAGTCAGCGGCCACTTATGTTTCATATCCCCGTCCCGCGGAGCTGTCCTTGAATGCGCACAATGATTTCCGCTATGCGCTGCTCCTTTTTAAGGATCTCGGCGGCGAGTTGGTCTGGCGGCAGGTGCGTTATGTCTTCCTTGGCGTGCGGATTTTTGCGGTCCAGGTTGCAATTAGTGGCCAGCAACTCGACAGCGGGGACCTTCCATGCTCGCTCGTTTTCCTCACGATGGTTCCACCAAGCAAGACAATCACCGAACTCTTCGAACTGGAGCGGCTGTGTCTTGGTGTAGTTCTTCCGGCCCTCGGGCAGCGGGTGTTCGTAATAACAGACCTCCTGCGTCGGCCCCGAACGGTCGAAGAACAGAACGTTGGTGGGGATGTTGGTGTAGGGAGAGAATACGCCGTTGGGAAGGCGGACGATCGTATGGAGGCTAAATTCCTTGAGAAGCTCTTCCTTGATCCGCGCGCAGACGCCGTCGCCAAAGAGCGTGCCGTTGGGCACGACGACAGCGGCGCGGCCGGATTTCGGCTGGCGGCGCAACTTGCGCATAATGAGCTGGAGGAAGAGGAGCGCAGTCTCGGCGGTCTGCTTATCTTCGGGAAAGTTGCCGAGGATGCCGCGCTCTTCCTCGCCGCCGAATGGTGGGTTGGTGAGGATGATGTCCACACGGTCTTTTTCGCCGATCTCACGCAACGGGAAACGAAGCGCATTAAGGGGGTCTATATTAGGCGTCTCGATTCCATGGAGAAGCAAGTTCATCTGACATAGTAGGTAAGGGAGTGGCTTGGCTTCAATACCAAAAAAAGCCTCACGCTGGAGGCGTCGGTGATCTTCGGCAGTTTTGCACTGTTTTTTTAAATGTTCGAATGCTTCAGCAAGAAAGCCCCCAGTGCCGCATGCAGGATCAAGTATCGTTTCGCTAAGCTGCGGATTAACCACAGCAACTATAAACTTTACAAGAGGGCGCGGCGTGTAAAACTCACCGTTTTCGCCAGCGGCATTACGCATTTCTTTGAGCATAGATTCGTAAAGATGGCCGAGGGTATAGATCTCCTCTGTAGAAGTAAAATGGATACCATTGATCTTGTTAAGAATGTCCCGAAGTAGATAGCCGCTAAGCATGCGGTTGACAGTGCCCTGAAACACAGTTCGAATCACATCGCGGCGATCTCCGCCATCAGCCCCTCGTAGGGAGCGTAAGTAGGCAAACAAGCCGGGACCCTTAGTGCCATCTGGACGGACTGCCTCTTCTTGATTGATAAAAGTTATTAGGGCGTCTCCGGTTATCCCTTCGGGATTGGCGGCCCAATCACGCCATCTGTATGGTTGTTCTATGGCAAGTCGGAAGCGCCTATCTTCGAGGGCGGCTTCGGTTTCTCGAACCTGTTCCATGTCATCGAGGAACTTAAGGAACATGATCCAGGTGAGCATGGGAAGGCGATCTAGGTCTGTGGTAAGCCCTTTGTCTTTGCGCATAATGTCGCGGCAGGACTTGATTAAACTGCCCAGTGCCTGAGATGTCGTTTGGCTTATTTCTGTTTTTTTAGTTTTTTTTGCCATACTTGTCCTTTTTTAGTTATCCTTCTGCATACAAAAGAGCCTGCATGTTATAGATTGCATTCCGCAATACATCTGGCCCTCCAAACTTTGTGGCTATCTCTAAAACATTACCGTGTTTAGAGATGGGCGGAACTTTGAGAATATCAGGGATTCTAAATTGAGCAGTTCCAAAATCAATGTATTTGTCGAGTATTTCGTTAAGAATATCGCGGGCCTCTGGTTTGAAGGTTTCCCAGAAGTCTCGGCGGCCTTTGCGCAGAAGCTCGGCTCTTTCACGTCTTGTGCGAATGGGGGCATTAAAGGCAATGTAGCAAAGCAAGTCGAAAGGATCTGCATCGGGCTGCTTTGAGTTTTCCATCAGTTGGTCAAGAGTAATGCCTCGTTGCTCCAAGGCTTCTATGATCGCGGCGCGCTCTTCGGCCTTGCTCCATCGTGAGCGCAGCTCAGCCGCAGATGTCCAAAGACCTCGGACTGTTTCGGAAGCATATTCAACAAAAGTGACAACGCGGAGCCTTTTCCCATTGGTGTCAAGTTCATAAACCACGTGCGCAGCTATCTCTACGAACCCCCCATCTACGTAGAACTTTCTAAGTGGTTGCTCTTCTCTTTCACCTATCTCTGGATATTTCTGTTCGCCTTCTGGATAGGGTTTGGGCTCGGCCTCGGGTTCGGGCTCGGGTTGCGGAATCGGGTGGTCAATCGGCGATTCAATCGGCGGGTCGATTGGATCTCCATCAAACTCCGGGTCGGCGAAGAGGCGCGTTGCGCTCCCCGTGTAGTCCAAAATTGAAAACCAAAGCTTTCCATAATCGGAACGAACGCGCGTGCCTCGGCCAATTATCTGCTTGAATTCGGTCATCGAATTGACAATACGAACGATGGCAATATTTTTGCAGGTTTGGACATCGACACCTGTGGTAAGCAGTTTTGACGTCGTCACCACAGCGGGCGTCACGGTCTCTAATTCCTGAAATCGACTTAGAAAGCCACGGCCGATATCGCCCTCATCGGACACAATGCGAACGACATAATCAGGATGCTTCTGAACTAAGTCTGAGCAGAGATTATTGATAGCTTGCCGCATTTCGTTTGCATGTTCCTGATCGACGCAAAAGACGATGGTTTTTGCAAATGGGTTCGATTTGCGAAGGAAATCAGAAATACTCTTGGCGATGGCGTGAGTGCGTGCCTTAAGAACTATAATTTTATCAAAATCGGGAGTCTCATAGTTTTCGTCTGGGATGGGGCGGCCGTAACGGTCTCGCTCATCCGGAGAAGGCCGCCAGCCCGTGGCGTCTACATCGGTCACAATCCTGTGGACACGATATGGAGCTAGAAAGCCATCATCGATACCTTGACGAAGGCTATAAGTGTAAACTGGGCTCCCAAAGTACTGATATGTATCTCGGTTCTCATCACGGAGGGGCGTTGCCGTCATCCCCAGCTGATAGGCAGGACGAAAATATTCAAGAATCTCACGCCAATTGCTTTCGTCGCGTGCGCTGCCACGGTGGCACTCATCGATAATGACGAGGTCGAAAAATTCTGGGTTATAATCGCGGTAGAGGCCGGGGCGGCGTTCATCTTTTGCAATAGCCTGATAGGTAGCAAAATACATCTCCCGACTTTTTATTGCCTCGCCTTGTATCTTCCAACGGGCGTCCCCAAATGGGGCAAACTGTTTATCCTTTGGGTCATCAACGAGGATGGATCGGTCGGAAAGATATAGAATGCGAGGGCGGCGCGGTTCGCCGGTCCGGTTCCAACGAGTGCTCCAAAGCTTCCAGCAGATGTGAAAAGCAACATCCGTTTTACCTGTTCCAGTTGCCATGTTAATAAGAACCCTAGTCTTGCCGCTAAGGATGGCCTGGATGACTCGATTGACTGCAATTTCCTGATAATATCGCAACGGCTTGCCTGGTATTGGCAAACTCGGAGCAAGGAAGCGCTGCTGTTCATCTGAACCTTTTAGGCCTACGGTCACCTGCAGGCGCATCCAGAGCTCATCTGGAGAAGGAAATGTGTCTAGATTCGATTCATTGCCAGTAAGGAAATCATGCTCAACTATAACTGAACCGTTAGTCGAATAAGCAAACTTCAGGTCAAGAATTTGAGCATACTCTTTCGCCTGTTGAAGGCCATCCCCAGCATTTTTAAAGGAGACTTTAGCTTCCACAACTGCCATCATAAAATTTGGCCGATAGCGAAGGAGGTAATCAGCTCTCTTTTGAGGCCGGCGCCATACTTTTGTGCCTGAAACCATGATGCGGCCATCGGTAAATGTCCGCTGCTCATTGATCTGGTCGTCATTCCACCCGGCAGCATATAGCTTGGGCAAAACATGTTTTCTACAGGTATCTGCTTCAGTCGTCATATTTTATATCCTAACCAAATCTCATACTCCTGTTAAGTGGATCCAACATGTTGCGTTTATCCAAATCAACAGAATTTTGCTTTATCTCGTTTTCTAAGCCATAAAAATATATTCATTGTGCCATATCAGAAAGTCCTTGGCCGGATGGTCAGCGGGATTGGGCGGAAGATGGTGGAGCCTGTTTCCATGAAAAGGATAATAATAGCGGCCATTCTCAAATTCGTCGCGGAGGCGGCGGCTGACCTCGATCCGAAGCTCCGGAGTGACTGTTATGTAGCCTTTGTCAAATAGGCGGTGAACGTCGCTGCGCAGCAGAAGCCCGTTATAAACCGCATTAGGTCCTTCGAGATTAAAAGGCTTTATGTGAGCCGCTTCGAGGACTGGAAGCGTATGCTCTTCTGTAATAGCGCAAGCGCGGTCGTAAGCATCGGTCACCATGATCCTGAAAGAACCTTGTCCTAATCGATGTTGCACTAAAGTAGGTGCACCATATCTTGCCGAATCTTCAATTCTAGTTTCGGGCAAATAGCTTAATTTGCCTGCAAGTCTCATTCGGACTTGCTCCCAGAGGGACTTCCCGGGCTCTGTCAGAAGATCATAGTGCTTTCCCTGTTGAGTAGGCGCTTTCCAATCTGAGGGGGCTCGAATCCAATCCGAACGATCAAAGAAAAAAGGCTGCTCAAGAAGGATACAGCCGATATTAAAGTCTTCGAATCTGTCTTTGCCAGCACCCCGGCGGCTAATGATGAGGTTTTTCATTTCTTCAAATGAGCGGGCGCCATTCTTCTCGCCAAACGTTTCCCAAGCTAGGCTGATTGGAAGCCTTGTCCAATGGGCAAAGAAGCCGCCGCCCGCAATGAAGTTAAGAGGGCTATGCAATTTGAAGAGGAATGACTCGCCAGGCTGAAGAATTTTGAAGAGTGAGCCGCCACCCGGCTGCCAAAAATTAACCTCATCGACGTCCGGCAGAGATTTCAGGTAATCGAACCACTCTTGATCCGTGACGCCGACGTAAAATTTAATCGCGGTCCCTCTTTATTGCTGGACTGATTTCCGCCCTCAGCTTGAGAAAAATGATATATTCCTAATGATAGCTTGTCAAGACCGATTGTCATAAGTTTGGTTGAGAATCCGATCTGAGCAGGCGAGTTAAGAAGGGTCCTCTCATTCCGTTTCGGCCGCGGCCAAGCGCGCCAGTTGGAGGCGGTTCTTCACTCCCAGCTTTCGGTAGATGCTGTAGAGGTGGCTATCGACAGTCCACCGGCCGGTGTCTTCCTGGAGCCTCAACGGACGGCCGCTTCCTTTTATGCCCTTCAAGGCCTCTCCCGAGGATAAAGCGAAGGAAATGAAAGGGGAACTCTCCTCCTATGTCGCGTTTCACGCGGATTCTTTGGCCCAGACCGACCCGGCGACGATCGAGAAGGCGGCGATCCCCGTCGAAAAGATCCGCGCCCCTATCCTGCTCGTTTCGGGGACCGACGACCAGACCTGGCCGGCTGGTGAGTTCTGCGCGGCCAACATGGCCAGGTTGAAAAAAGCCGGCTTTTCCTACGAGGTCAAGCACATCGTCAACGAGAAAGGGGGCCATCAGGACTCTCCCTTCTCCACCGTTGAAGTCAGGGTCTCCCAGATATCTTCTACAAAGAAGGGATTATAGATATGAACTCCCTGTATCTGGAACCGCTGCTCGCCTCCGTATAAGACCGTCGCGGCCGCGACCCGATCAAGCCCCAAAGCCCGAAACTTTTCCAGACCTTTTAAGAAGTCGGCGGAAAAAGTCTGGGCGGACTTGATTTCCACCGGCATAAGTTCGCCCTTTTCCCTGATCAGGAGGTCTACCTCCGCGCCATGAGAATCGCGGAAGAAATATATCTCCGGCCTGATTCCTTTATTGAGCGCGCCCTTGATGATGTCCGAGATCACGAGGTTCTCGTACAGGTTGCCGCGCAGAGGATCGCGAGTCGCCTGTTCTTCCGTGTGGATGCCCAGAAGGAAGGCGGCGAGCCCAACGTCCGAGAAGTAGATCTTGGGGGACTTGATGACGCGTTTTCCGATGTTCTCGAAAAATGGAGGAAGTTCAAACACGACAAACGATGCCTTGAGCACGGAGAGCCAATTTCTGATGGTTGTGCTCGATACGCCCACGTCGTTCGAGAGGGACGCGAGGTTGACTACCTGGCCCACCCGGCCCGCCAACAGGGTGAGAAATTTCTGGAATTGAGAGAGGTCACGCAACTGAATCAAGGCACGCACGTCCCGCTCGACATACGATAAAACTGTGCAAATAACAAGCTAAACTTCCGATCTGCACACTTTTCCAGGGCGGTTACATCGAGTTTCATTCCCGGACTCCTATCGGATTCATGATAACAGGCTGGATGCTCTGGGAAGATAGCCCGTGACCCGCACTCGAATCTGCCGACTTTAGGGGCTTTTTTGAAAATGAGAAGCGTAGAAGTCGATCACCTTATTTTCTTTCATAATATTAAACCTGGATTATTCATGAATTACGTTATCTCTCCCGGCCGTGAATTTGCAGACGGGTGCCGAATTCGGGGACATGACCCAAATTCTCCGGAATTTGGGATCGTGTCCCCCTTGTTTTGAATTCGGCGCCATCTACGAATTCTCTTCTCGAGGAAACGACGCAATTTATGGATAATTCAGGTAAATATTTTACAGATTCATAGCCTGTTCGAGTTGAAAAGCGGCATGACCATCGTCCCCAAGCACGCGGCTTCATTGAACCGGTTTCGGGCGTTTCTCGAGCCTAACGCGGCGAAGGCTTATATTCTTTCAGCCGCCCGTAGCCGTTTCCCGCTCGGCCGCGGAGCATGGAGCCTCAACTGGTTCAATGAAGTATATTTTATACGTCATTATTCATTTAATAGATGATTTATGACGCATTAATAGTAGTTGACAAAGTACAATATAAGTGATATTATTCATTTATTCTATGAATTATGGCGCTTCAGGTGTATGATGAATAAAATTTCGGGAATAGGAAAAGGGGACAGAAAGAAGCTCTCGGCGATATTCCGAGAAACGAAAGGCACTATTTCTGTCCAGGACGCCGCCAATATTTTAAAAATGACTTCAACTCACGCAGCCAAAATGCTTTCTCGATGGGCAAGCAAAGGCTGGCTTTCCCGAGTACATAGAGGTCTTTATGTCCGAATGCCACTGGAATCCTACACGACGGATATTCCTCTTGAAGATTCATGGATAATCGCTGATCGTTTGTTTTCGCCTTGCTATATTGGAGGGTGGAGCGCGGCCGAGTATTGGGATCTAACTGAACAGATCTTCCGAACCGTCGTAGTTTTAACGACGCAAAAGCCAAGAAACCGTTCCCCTATCATCAAGGGAACTGAATTTATGCTTAGGACAGTATCAGAGAAAGCTCTTTTCGGAATTAAGCCGGTCTGGAGAGGACAAGTCAAAGTATCTGTCTCCGATCCTTCTCGGACAATAATTGATCTCCTGACCGCCCCTAAGCTCGGCGGAGGAATTCGCCCAACCAAGGACATATTCTCAAACTACTTAAAATCAGAGGAAAAAAAAATTGATCTCTTGATCGAATACGCAAAACGTCTAGGAAACGGGGCCGTTTTTAAACGCCTCGGCTTTTTACTGGAACTACTTGCTCCGGATCAAACACAGTCAATACAAATATGCAGGGACAATCTGACGAAAGGTCTCGCAAAGCTAGATCCTTCTCTCAATTCCGAAAAATTGGTAACGCGATGGAAGCTTTGGGTGCCAACGAACTGGGAGAAGGAGATCTGACATAATAACTCATCAAGAAGTCAAGGATTTTTCTCGAGAATTCGGGCTGGCGCCGAATATTATCGAAAAAGATTATATGCTTGGCTGGCTTTTAGCCGGAATCTCGCATCACAAGGAACTCAAAGCCAACTGGGCATTTAAAGGCGGCACTTGCCTGAAGAAATGCTATTTTGAAACATACCGATTCTCCGAAGATCTGGATTTCACTCTAACTCTTCTCCAACATCAAAACGAGGCTTTCCTTGTTAATACGTTCAAGGAAATAGCCGTTTGGATTTACGATAACGCGGGTATCGAAATCCCAAGTGAGAAGATCAGATTCGATATTATTAAAAGCAAGCTTGGAAGGATAAATATCGAAGGAAGGATTTATTATAAAGGGCCTCTTGGATTTCGCGGCGCACATCCCCGTATAAAACTGGATTTAACTGCCGCTGAGCTCCTCGTGTTAGATTCTATCGATCGCCAGGTCCATCATCCCTATAGCGATTCCCCGGAAGCGGGCATACAAATTCGATCCTATTGTTTTGAAGAAATCTTTGCCGAAAAGCTCAGAGCCTTAAGTGAACGCCTACGCCCGCGCGATCTTTACGATGTCATCCAGCTCTATCGTCAAGGGATTAAAGCACAAGATCGAGAGCTCATTTTAAATACACTCAAAAAGAAATGCGAATTTAAAGAAATTTCAGTGCCCAGTTTGAGCATGCTTGAAAACAAGCCAGAACGTGCCGAATTGGAATCTGAATGGGAAAATATGCTGGGACATCAGGTTCCAGTCTTGCCACCTTTTTCTCAATATTGGGAAGAACTCCCCAAGGTTTTTGATTGGTTACTCTATGCGGTCGAAGAGATCACGCCGGCAGCTATTCCGGATTTGGGACTAAAAGTAGATACATCGTGGCATCCGCCAGCGTTGGCCCAAGCATGGCGAACAAATACTCCGATTGAAATCATTCGGTATGCCGCTTCCACTCGGTTATGCATAAATTTGACCTATGATGGAAGCGATCGTCTTATCGAGCCATATTCCCTAAGGCGAACTCGGGACGGCAACCTGCTTTTATATGCCGTGAAACACGATACGGGAGAAAATAGATCATATCGCGTTGATCGAATCCAGAATGCAAAAGTGACTCAAATCGCGTTTCAACCAAAATATGCTATCGAACTATCAGAACCAGGCCACTTGGCCATTCCGCCGAGAGTTAGCAAAAGTAAAAGACTCACAGCCAAGCGGCACTATCCGATTTCAACAACAATTAAACGTTCAAGAGTCACTAAATTTAAAACGGGACCAAAATATGTTTTTAAATGTAGCCTATGCGGGAAGCGATTTACTCATAAGTCTTACGATCCTCAACTTAGCGAGCACAAAAATAAACAAGGCTATCCTTGTCCTAGCCGAATTGGGATTTATATTACTACCAAATATTGACTAATATTCGTATAAATCTCGAATCTGCCGACTTCAGGTCTTTCCTATATTCTTCTGTAAATTCTTTCATAAAATTAAATATTTTACAGATTCATATAAATATTTCTGCTTGCCCCAGCCGAATGGAGAATGGCCAGATTCCTGTGTCAGGCGAAGAACCGGCTCGCGGAAATCCGGTCATGCGCCAACCACAATCCGTTGAACCCCGACGAATTCAGAACGGGAAATCTTCCCCCCTTCGACTTCAAGGCACAATTCGATCGCTTCACGAACCCGCTTCATGAGCACGTCCAGAGTTTTTGCCTGGGTATGACATCCTTTTAATTCCGGGACCGTGGCCACAAAAAATCCGTCTTCATCTCGTTCAATGATGACATTGAATTCCCTTTTCATAAATCACCTCATCATCATTATATCTGTTGGAATTTAGTGTTACAAGTGTCCAACGGCGCTGCCTGCCGCATCCGCTTATCCAATATTCTATTTTTGCCAATTTTTTTCCGCCTCGTTTGTCTAAAAGATTGAGAAGATCAATAATCTGAATTATTCATGAATTACGTAATCTCT
>Ga0299915_10000938_pt1 | contig 21517 bp, 15 predicted proteins | sample RVTome_13_FD_200263 | JGI IMG/M metagenome (GOLD analysis project Ga0299915, IMG submission 200263) | Soil microbial communities from uranium-contaminated site in the Upper Colorado River Basin, Wyoming, United States - RVT92D227 (version 2) ... | reverse complement strand
CACTCCCAGACCTTTGCGCAACAGCGCGGCCGCTCGGCGTCGCCGAGCCTCCAACTGCGCGCCACTGCCTTTTGGTCTCATGCACGAAAGTATAGCCGCGTTCCATTACTTATGCAAGCATCAATAATTGCCCGTCCAAAAGGGACTTATCCGTTTGTTTGCGAAATCACTATCAAGTGTTCAAGAAAGCATAATTCCTGTTCCGTTGGGCTGAACCCTGCGTCCTGCCTAATCTCGGGCACCCTGCTACCACGCCTGTAGGGCAGCCGCACCCGTCTATAGTGAGCGGAGCCGAACTGCACCCGCCGAGCAGTTGATTCTCCGCCGTAGCCTTCAGGCTCCGAAGCCTCGGCGGAGGGGCCTCTGGCCAACTCCGGTGGGTCAACGACCTCCACCCCTCGCCGAAAAGTCACCTCCCCCTGCGATGGGGGAGGATTCAGGTGGGGGTGTAGCAGTTCGTAGGGCAGGAGCGGCCCGCTTTCGGCGGGACTGCCTCCTGCCACTCCGTCCGGGTGTTCATCCTGACCATCGCTAAACGGCCAACAACCCTCCGCCGTTTCCTCCTCGCCATCGGCCCTCACACCCCGCCCCGACACAGTCGGGGCGGAGACAAAGACGGCGAGGGGAGCCTGAGGGGAAAGCCTTGTGGTGAGCGAAGTCGAACCAAGCGGCTTCCCCCTCAGGGTTTTTCTCTTCCTTACGCCAGGTTATGCAGCATCCCGTGGGCGTTCTCGTTTCGCAGTTCGATCGTATATTCACCCACGATCTGCCCGCGAATCGAGTCCCCGGTTTTCGCCAGTTCCTCATAGGCAAAGGAGCGTCCCGCGAGCGGCACCACCTTGATACGGCTCGAATCCAGCATCACCACCATATCCTCCGGCAGCCACCGGCTCATGATCACCCTTTGCACCCCAAAGTCCGATTCATACACCTCCACCGCATTGCGGAAAGTCGTCTCATCATTCGTCACGTGAATCCGTGAGGAATTCCAGGACGAGATAATCCGCTTCTGCTTCGGAGGCGCGAGAATCAAATCAATATCCCGCGAACCCTGGTCATAACACGACTGCAGCAGATTGCCCAGCCACGATTCCGTCAGCGTCCCGCAGGAAAGCACATTCGTCGCCAGGGAACAGACCACCCCGGCCGTGGAGCGCCGGGCGCTGTCCGACCCGATGGTTGCAACATCCGTGCGCCCCAGCAGAATCGTCTTCTCCAGATCCCGCAGCAGCTCTCGCAGCCGCGCCACCTTCGCATCCGCCAGCCGGTTCGCCGAACCCAGCCAGCCAACCGCCTGCGCCGTGCCGGAGACCTTTATCCCGGCCTTGAAAATCTGGCAGTAGTTCGCCTTTCGCACCGGAACCGTGGAGCGGTCCTCGTCAGTGTCTTCTCCTTCCAAGGCCGCATTCCCGATGATGCTCGCCGTCGCCCCTACGGCGTGCGCCACCGGAGTCGTGCCGCCGTAGCCGCGCGTCACTCCGATGGTATTGGCCGTGAAGACCGAATTCACCATCATCACCTCATCATCAATCTGGATGATGTCCCCCAGGCGAAAATAGGTCGAATGTGCCACATTCAATCCCGTCTGCGCAGTGGTCGAAGCCACCGCGGTTGACGCCACATCAGTCGTCGGATTCAAAGTATCCTCAAGCCACTCATGCTTCACATTCATGGCCGCATAATCACTCGTCCCCAGAGCATCCAAAAGCGGAGTCTCATAAGGAGCCAAAAAAGCCACCAGGTCGGATACATCCTCCCCGATGGCCGAAAACGCATCATACGTCGCCAAACCATTGAAAGCCACTCTCTCTTACCTCCATCTGATTTCTTTCATCTGCGCAATCTGCGGATTTCCTAATTCCTCTTTGTGTCTTCGTGCCTTTGTGGTAGAAGCCTTATCTCCCCACCCCCACCTTCTTCTCCCGTTGGGCAGATTGTCTTCTGCCCCCTCGTTTTCTTTGCGCTCTTCGCGTCCCTGGGCTTCGTAGCCTCGGCGAAGAAGCCTTTGCGGTTACTTTGTCACCCGCATCTTCTCCCACTTGTAGGGCGGGGCTGCTAGCCCCGCCACTATCCTGCTTCTTTGTGTCTTCGTGCCTTTGTGGTAGAAGCCTTATCTCCCCACCCGCATCTTCTCCCGCAGGTGCGCATACTCCCGCAGGGCCCTCCTGTCTCCCCTTCCCGCCGCACCGGCCAACCGATTCAGCCGCGCCGCGTCTCCACTCACCGACCGAGCGGGATTCGTCAGCGTCCCTCCCGGCCCGCCGGCCCGCAGCCGCTCCGCCAGAGGCTTCAACTTCTCTACATACTCCTTCACCTTCTCCGCCTCCGCTTCCGGCACCAACTGCGCCAATTCGCCCGGCAAACCCGCCTCCGCAATCGCCGCCAGCCTCGCCGCCTTCTCCTCCACCGTCTTCATCCGCGCCAGGGCCTCTTCTCTTTCCGCACGGAGCATACTTGCTTCCGCCTCATTCGCCTTCCTGAAAGCCTCCATCTCCTTCTGCAGCCGCTCCGCCTGCCGCTTCCAATAGAACTCCTGTCGTGCCTCAGGCAGATTCGCCGTGGCGAACTTATTAGGCAAGGCCCTATCCGCCGCCCGCGCCAATCGCGCAGCAGTTGCCGCCGCATCCTCCCCGCGGCTCGGCACATTACCGGCAGAAGGATTCGCACTCACCTCAGCCGCCGCATCCTCCCCGCCAATATTCACCTCCGCACTCTCAGGCATCGCCTGGTCTGTCATCTCACCCACTTTTTCCTCCTCCGCATCTCACGGGATTCCAACAATCAAGCCCAGAAAAACAAAACCGCCCCAAACCTCCGGGACGGCTCTTTGCACGGTTTTTCGCCTTTGACGGTTAGGAACGATCCCCTCGGCCGGCGAGACCGTCAGCCTCCCAAGCCTCGGCAAAGGATCCCCTGACTTTCAACTCTTGACTCTCGACCCTTGACTCTCGACCCTCTCACGAATCCTCCCTTATCCTCCTCAACAACTCCCTCGGCTCCGTCGCCAATCCCATCATCTCCGCCCGCAGGTAGGCCAGCCCCAGCGTGTCCTCATTCACATAAGAGCCCGTTTCTCCCCGCCCAATCTGCTGGCAAATCCACCGGTAGTAGCGATCTATCGCCTCCGGAAACAACTGGCTCAAATCGCGTTCCCCTGATTGATGCACCGCCAACAGATAGAACACTTCCTCCGGATGCTTTGTTAACTGCCACCCCTTGGGAGTTCCACTCAACGGCCGCCCGACATGTTTCCTGCAATATTGCTTCGCCATCTCGAATTCCCCTGCTTCCACGCACCACTGCACGAAATCGGGCAGATGGCTCTCAATAGTGTCAGACGAGCGATTTGCCTCCGGCGAATTCGCTGGCAGGGCATATTGAAAATCCAACCAGGCCTTCAAATGCCCAACCATCCGCTTCAACAGCGCCTCTTCCCGCTCCCCGTTCTTCAGCCATCGGCAGGTAAACAACTTCCTCACCCGCAGGGCTCTTCCCAACTCTTCATCATGCCAGGGCTCCGCGCCGTGCTCCGCCGCATCCGTGTACTCATACACAGTGTAGGATTGTCCGTCATAAATCTCTTCAAAGACGCGGTCGAACATCTTGCCATAGCCGCCGCAGTGATCCAGCTCCTCCGCTTTCTCAGCACAACGAAGAGCGAGGTCCAGTTCCGCTTCGGCGAATTCGTTTTCCTCAAGCGCAAACAGTCTCAAGGAGTCGAACAAATGCCCTTCAGCGGACCCAAAATACGCCTTGTGCTCCACTACCCATTTCCATTTCTTATCCAGCGCTTTCTTCCCTTTGATGGCGTGGCCCAAGATTCCTGGCCGCAACTCTTCCCACTCTCGTCGCGCAATCCGCCGCATGGTTAATGCCCCCTAATCCCCCATCTTCTGGAAATCAATTCCCTTCTCACCCAATGATGGGCCAGGCCTTGCTTTACCCCCCGCATTACTTACTACACGCCGATAGCAGATAGTCTTTTCTTCTATCTCGCCCAGCAGTTTCTCCTTCTCCGCCTCCGAGAGGTTGCTCTTTTCGACGGCTTTCCGCAACCCTTCTGCTTGAGCTGTGGGCTTCTGTAGATTTTCTAACGCGGAACTACTGCTCACCGTTCGGCTCTTCCTATACGCCTTATTATCCCAGAATTCCGCGACCCGCTTGCCGCCCACGGTTCGGATAGTTGTCGCATCTGGGCCGTGCCCCGTAAGAGGCTTCTTTCTGGGATCAGTTACGATCCTCCTGCCCCTCTCTTCTAGCCATTTTCCGAGTCTTCGTTCTCCACTCCTTCCAAGCCGGTGCGCTCGCAGAATTTGCTGTCGCGACCGCTTCGCCCTGGTCGCTTGCGCCGCCCTCTGCAGGAGCCTCTTAGGCGAATTCGAAAGCGTTGGTTTCTCGCCGTAAGGGGCATCCGGCTCGCCTACAAACTCCGCCCCTTCTCTCCACGCCGTCAGCACACACCGGCAGTTGGGATGCGTATCCGCTACCGGCATGGGCGCTTGGTCTGCTGGATAGATTCCTTGGCCGCCGATACCCCCTGTCGCCCAAGCGATACATGATCCGTCACAAGGCGCCCTGTCAAAATAGAGGTACTTGACTAGCAGTCCTGGCTCGCCTTCGCTAACCTGCGTAAGAACCTCGCAGCGCGTCAGGTTCGCCGCCAGCGTCCATTCGGAAGTCAAGATAGTTGACAGCCGCGCCTCAAATCGCCGGGAAACCGCTCGGCCGAGAAGAGTATCTTTCGTCAGACTCGCTGCCGCCGCCTCAGCACTTTCCCCCAGCAGCTCCGCCAGCCAAAAGCGTCGAGCAATCTGCGCAGAGAGATCCGCTGCAAACCGTGAGAGCAACCGCTCGACGCGCTCCAGGCCATCGCCCTCCTCTACGTCTTCTCGCTCTATGTCAGCAGGAGAGAAATCTTGGAAAAGAAGCGCCAGTTGAGTCAGAATCTCTTCTCTCGCAGCGGCTCGCACACGAGTCAGCACTGCTCCGACAATCTGCTCCAGGTTTCGTTTCAGGCCTTCTGTAAGGAGATACGTCGCCTCATCATCTCCGCCCAGCCGCGCCTCCGCGATCCTTTCCAGCCATAGCCCCAGCAGATCTCGAAGCGAATGGCCCAAACGCGCGAGGAGCGCACCGTCTTCCAGTGCGCTCCTCGCAACCCGTCCGCCCAGATATTCCCGGGCATCTTTCACCACAGCCCGCTTTGAGGCTGTGCCTATTTCCTCAGTCGCAGGCAATTGCTTGCTACCTCATTCTGCGTAATCTGCGGATCTTGATCCGTTGGGCAGGTCGCCGCGGCGACCTGCCCCGGTGAAGTCCGCCTAATCTGCGTAATCTGCGGATTTTGCTTCCTCCTCATCCACCCGCGCCAGTTCCTCCTCCACATTCTCTATCCCCCGCTCCGCCGCCGCCGTCGCCCGGCTCTTTATCCGCAATACCTGGTTCTCTATCTGCAGAGCCCGCAGCTGGCTCAATTCATCCGCCGGCAAAATCGGCTCAGCAACTATCTCGTGCTTTCCATCATCGAACTTCCCTTCCCCCTGCGCCTCCAACACCCGCAGCGCCATCCGGTTCGCCTTCTCAATCCCGTGGAAATAGTTCCCGCGCATCTCCCCAATCTTTTTCTGCAATTCCGAAAGATGCAAAGACAGCGCATATCCGCTCACATCTTTCCGATCCGGCAAACCCGACAAGACCAACTCCGGCGTCGAACGCCTCACCGTTTCCTCAATCTTTCCGATGAATCCCAATATCTCCGGCAGGTTCCCCCTCCATTCCAACATCTCAAAATTCCCCTCCGGAGTCGGCACCCACCACACCGTCGCCACCGGCCGCCCATGCGCATCCACCGTCTGCTTCTTCAGGCTCCCCCGCTCCATCCCCCTCCCGATTATCACCGGGTCGCCGTATAACTTGATGATGTCCAGCAGAAAAGACGCCACCTCGTTCAAGGCGTCAATCGTCGGCAGCAGATGTTGAAAAGAACACAGCCCGAACTCTTCTCCGATATCCAGATTCCGAACATGCACCACCGGAATGAAACCATGCGGATTCGGATAGCGCGCCTTCACCCTTCGCGGATGCCGCCCGTCATAAACCAGCACCTCCTCATCAGTCCAAACTTCCTTGTGAACCTCGTTCGTCGGCCGATGAGCCTCCAGCCCGTACACATACTCAATCTTGCAAGCCAACATCCGCTTCCTATCGTGCGGATGATAGCGCGGAGTCACCGCCTCCGGCGCCAGCACCACCAACTTAACCGGCGCCTCCTTGTCCGAGTGTGGATTCAATTCCCATTCCCGGTTATCAACCACCTTGATGAAAGCATCCCCGGAGCACGCCCCATAGCGAGCCAGCAAATACTTCTCCTGCTGAAAATCCGACCACTCCCACAGCCGGTTGACCGCCCCCTCAACCTCCGGCTCAGCCTTCACCTGCAGCTTTTCCCCCATCAAGAACCGCGCATCCGCATCCACCACCTGGGTCACCTGGTTGAAGATCGCCCGCATCTTCGCATACAAACCCGGCCGCCCCTCCTGATACGGGGCATTGATGTAATAACGCCAGTTCCGCAGATACCTCTGCTGGCGCAAATGATCACAATCCTCCAATGACTCCACCGCCAAATCAACCAGTCCCACCGACATTCGCTACTCCTTTCCCAAAAAACGAAGACCCCAAGAGACTCTGGGGCCACTCACAACTCAGAACTCACAACTCAGAACTCTCTCCCAAAACGTCGCGGCCCGCTCCGGCGGGGGACACCGGAACAGGCCGCAACTGGTGTCAATCGTTCTTCCCACTGTAGGGCGGGGCTGCCTAGCCCCGCCGGACAATCTTTCCCATCCTCATCTTTGCGCTCTTTGCGCCCCGGGGCTTCGTAGCCTCGGCGAAGAAGGCTCTGCGGTTAGACCTCTTCCTGCCTTGCCACCGCTCCCCCCGCCCATTATAGCAACGCCTGTCAAGTCCATACCCGACGAAACGGCTCCATTGCCCCATCCCTTCGGTCAAGACCTTTTCTCTTTTCCTCCGTTGGGCAGAAGTTTACCTTCTGCCCCTTCCCGCTTCGCCTCCTTTGCGCCCACTGCGGTGAATCGGTTCAGTCTCCCATAGTGGGTTTACCACCTGCCCGTGCCAGCGTATAATCTCATCACCATGAGCGCGGAACCCAAGTCTATTCATGGCGAGTCCAGTCGAGCCATTACTCCATTACTCGCCCAATACCAGGCGATCAAACGCGCCCACCAGGACGTCATCCTCCTCTTCCGCCTGGGCGATTTTTACGAAATGTTCGGCGAAGATGCGAAAATCGGCTCCCAGGTCCTGGAATTAGCCCTCACCTCCCGCGAAATCGGCAAAGGCCGCCGCCTCCCCATGTGCGGCCTTCCCTATCACGCCCTGGAACGCTACCTCCCTCGCCTCCTCGCCGCAGGCTATAAGGCCGCCGTCTGCGACCAGACCGAGGACCCCAAAAAAGCTCGCGGCCTGGTGAAGCGCGAAGTCATCCGCATCCTTACTCCAGGAACCGTCGTCGAAGATTTCCTGCTCGAAGAGCGCGCCAACAATTTCCTCCTCAGTCTCGCCCGCGAGGCAAACACCTTCGGCCTCGCCGCCATAGACTGCTCAACCGGCAATTTCCAAATCACGCAGGCCTCGTCTCTTCCCCGCCTCCTCGAGGAAATCTCCCGCCTCCAGCCCGCCGAAATCCTCCTTTCTTCCGATCTGGTCTCCGACGAGACCTTCTGCAATTCACTCCGCCAGGCCGGTCCCTGTTCAATCGGCCCCGCCCCGGAAGAAGGCTTCCTCTCCGCTTCACCAAAAGAAATCCTCTGCCGCCACTTCCAGGTGACTTCTCTCGCCGGCTTTGGCTGTGAAGAAATGCCCGCCGCCGTCCAGGCCGCCGCCGCCGTCCTCCTCTATCTCCAGCAGACCCAAAAGTCCGCTCTCCAGCAAATCCGCGCCCTGCGCACCTACTCCCTTTCCGAATTCATGATCCTCGATTCCACCACCCGCAGAAACCTGGAACTCTTCTCTAATCTGCGCGACGGCGGCCGCGCCAACACTCTCCTCTCCCTGCTCGACCTAACCATTACTGCCATGGGCGCCCGCCTCCTGCGCGCCTGGATGGCCGCGCCCCTCCTTCAGGTGGAAGAAATCCGCCGCCGTCAGCAATACATCACTTCATTCGTCAATGACCCCGCCGGCCGCGAAAAAATCCGCCGCCACCTCCGCCGCATCTCCGACATTGAGCGCCTTGTCGCCCGCGCCGCAGCCGCCACAGCCAATGGCCGTGACCTCGCCGCCCTGCGAGATTCCCTCTTCGCCGCGCCGGAATTGATCTCGGCGCTCACGGTCAACCGCTCTGCTCAAGATTTCGTTTCTGGCTGTAGGGCGGGGCCTCCGCTCCCCGCCGGAACTTCTCTCCAACCTGCTTCGGCGGACGGCGAGGTCCCCCAGCAATTCAGTGCTGACAGCCGCGAGTATCACGAAGACTCACCTCCCCCCTTGCGGGAGAGGGCTGAACTTGGAGCGCAGCGAGAAATCTCCGATTCCCCACCTCCCCCCTTGTGGGGGAGGGTTGGGGTGGGGGGTGACGAAGGAGCGCCTTCTCTGCAGATGCTCGCAGCAGGCGCCGACCTCGTCTCCGATTTGCGCGATACTCTCGCCTCCGCGCTCGCCGATTCTCCGCCAATCACCCTCCGCGAGGGAAATCTCCTCCGCCCGGGCTACAACCCGGAACTCGACCGCCTCCGCCAGGCCCGCTCCGAAGGCAAAGAATGGATCGCCTCCCTCGAAGCCAAAGAGCGCCAGCGCACCGGCATAAAATCCCTCCGCGTCGGCTTCAACCAGGTCTTCGGCTACTATCTCGAAGTCAGCCGCCCCAATCTCCACCTCGTCCCGGCCGATTACCTCCGCAAACAGACCCTCACCAATGGCGAGCGCTTCATCACTCCCGACCTCAAGGAATACGAGGCCCTCGTCCTCGGCGCAGAAGAAAAAATCGTCGCCCTCGAATTCGACCTCTTCTGCCAACTTCGTTCCCAGGTCGCCTCCGAAGCGCCTCGCCTCCAGGCCCTCTCTCGTCTAATCGCCGAGATTGATGCCCTTTCCGCCCTCGGCGAAGCCGCCTCTCGCTATGGCTACATCCGCCCGGAAGTTGACGAAAGCGATTCCATCGAAATCACCGACGGCCGCCACCCCGTCGTCGAGGCAAATCAGACCGAGCCCTTCATCCCCAATGACGCGCTCCTCAACAGCCAGGAGCAGCAACTCCTGATAATCACCGGCCCCAACATGGCCGGCAAATCCACCTACCTCCGTCAGGTCGCCCTCATCGCCCTCATCGCCCAAATGGGCTCCTTCGTCCCCGCCAAATCCGCCCGCATCGGCCTCGTTGACCGCATCTTCACCCGCGTCGGCGCCACCGATGACCTCTCCTCCGGCCGCTCCACCTTCATGATGGAAATGACCGAGACCGCCAATATCCTCCACAACGCCACCGCGCGCTCTCTCGTCATCCTGGACGAAATCGGCCGCGGCACTTCCACCTTCGACGGCCTCTCCATCGCCTGGGCCGTCGCCGAATATATCCATAACAACCTCCCCGGCGCAAAGACCCTCTTCGCCACCCACTATCACCATCTCAATGACCTCGCCCAAAGCCTCCCCCGCATCAAGAACTACCGCGTCGCCGTCAAGGAAAGCGGAGACCACATCATCTTCCTCCGCAAAGTCGTCCCCGGCGGCACCGACCGCTCCTACGGCATCCAGGTCGCCCGCCTCGCCGGCCTACCTCACCAGGTCCTCGAACGCGCCAAAGAAGTCCTCTGGACCCTCGAAAAATCCAACAATATCAATCCTCGTGGCACGGGCGTCTCGCCCGTGACAAGTGAGCATTTTTCGGCCCCTCCCTCCTCCCAACTCACCCTCTTCGAACAAAAAGACAACCCCCTCCTGCGCGAACTTTCCTCCCTCGACCTCGACGGCATGACCCCCCGCGAAGCCCTTAATAAACTGGCGGAGATACAAAGTAAACTGAAACGCCCCTCTAACAAGTAAGATCGCATTATCCTCCTTTTTTGGAAAAGGGGCGCTGGTTGAACGAATCAGTGAGGCGCAATTAGTGGATTTTAGAAATAGAGAATTGGAGAAAGCTGTGCATATTGCCAGAAGAATCTTGAACGATATTCAAGGGGAGCTTGGCAAACGATATATGATTCGTATGTCTGATAGGGACTGGGAGCTTTTCACGGTACCTTTAGCAAAAGTAAATGGGGTAATAGACAAAACAGAATTTGAAGAGCGTCAACAGAAGTCACTGGACATTATGAATAGGATTCTTGGCCATCATGGGAAGTCGAAGATTGTAGTATTCTTGGGAGAATTAGCTAGTATAGAACCACAAATACAAGAATTACAACCTTGGGTACGAGATCATGTTGTTCATGCAATTAATACTTTTCTTTTGGGCGTTTTCATTCTAAAACATTGTGATTTTCCTACGAGCATAAGTGCCTGCTATGATTATCCATTCATGTGGAAACTTTGTGGCCCAACTCATGACATAGGATATCCCATTGAGATAGCACGCAATATTGCAAACCCCTATGTTGATGCATTGAATGGATTCTTTAGAGAGATGGCTTCGACGTCTCCAATGATTGAGCGTAATCCATATCTGACCAATCTAAATCTGCTTTGCAATCAAGTAGACTCCAACTGCTTAATCCAGCAAAGAATTAATGAGTGGGGTTTGGGAATCATTATAGGCGACTATTATGCTTGGCTAGCTAGTAACGGCAAGACTGATCATGGCGTGATTAGCGCCTTGGTGCAGCTAAAAATAATAGATTCTTTGTATCAAAAATATAATTCAAATAGAGAAGAAAAGAGTATTGAAGAGGAAGGCTTAGATTGGAATCAAAAGAACTTTTCGTTGGATATCGTTTCAGCTTCAACAGCACTATTTGTCCATAATATAGATTTGAACTATCATGGTTTCGCGGAAAAGATAGATTGTAGAAAGGCCCCGTTAGCTTTCCTGCTGTTCTTATCTGATACATTTCAGGAATGGGATAGATACGCAGAGAAGAAGCCAGTATATTCGGGAGAGGAATTCAACATTAGTTGCGATAACCATTCAATATCATTAGTTGTTCCCGAAGAGATAGAAGGTAAGATATCCGACGCAATTAGCCAGAGATTAGAAGGGTTCGTTATAAAGATTAACGACAATAACGTCGTTTCCTAGCATATTCTTCATATCGTTGTGTTCCGTTGGGCAGGAGCGACAGCCTCCTACCCCTTCCGTCTTTGTGCCTTAGTGCCTTAGTGGTTAGAGGTCTTCCGACTCTCACCCCTGAACCCTGGCCCCCGAAACCCGGCCCCCGACCCCTGAATACCTTTGCATCTTCGCGGTAAATGGCCTCTCCTTGCGCTTTTACCTCCCGGAAGGCTTTACATACCGCGGCGCGTATGTTATACTTATTCTGCTTAGGTATAACATTTCTCTGAGAATAAAACAAATGGCATCACGTATCTCACCCAAAGGCCAAATCGTCATCCCCGCGCGCCTGCGTAAGAAATACCGCCTGGAGCCCGGCGCACCGGTGGCGGTGGAGGAGAAGCAAGGGCGGATCGTCATCACCCCCTTGCCAAAAGATCCGGTCGCCGCCCTGTATGGTTGCCTGAAAGACGCGGGCCGGCTCACCCAAGACCTGCTTGCCGAACGCCGCCGCGAGGAAAAGCATGAAGCAAAGCGTGCTCGATAGTTACGCCCTGCTCGCCTATCTGCAGGGAGAGTCGAGCGCCCGCACCGTCCAACGCCTGCTCAAAGAGGCCGAAGCGGGAAAGCGCCAAGTCTCCTGCTGCTGGGTCAATATCGCCGAGGTGCTTTACGTCATCGCCCGCCGAGTGGGAGCGGGAAAGGCCGCTGATCTCCTGCAACTCCTGGAGCAACTGCCGCTTCACTTCCTCCCTGCCGATCGAGACATCAGCCTCCGCGCCGCCGAAATCAAACGCCTCCACCCCATCTCCCTCGGCGATGCCTTTGCCGCCGCCACCGCCCTCTCTCAGGAGGCCGAAGTGGTAACCGGCGACCCCGAATTCCATCGCCTGGAAAACGCCCTCCCCATACTTTGGCTCTGTCCCTAAGTCCTCATTGCCAAAACATCCTGCCCGTTCCTCCTTCGTGCCGTTGTGTCTTGGTGGTAAGACGGTCTTTGATCCTCCTCCCCTGGCCCCCGAAACCCGGCCCCCGACCCCTGAATACCTTTGCGTCTTTGCGGTGAAACCCTCCGCATGGTATAAATAGGCGGAATGAAACTCACCATCGCCCAGGCGCAAATCCGCCCGAAGAAGAGGGATTACGATTACAATCTCTCCCTCATCAGCGACCTCTTCGCGCAAATGGCCCCCGACTTGCCCGATCTCCTCGCCCTGCCCGAAACTTGCCTCTCCGGCTATTTTCTCGAAGGCGGAGTCATCGAAGCCGCCCGCACCGCCGACCAGGTCTTCTCCGACCTTCAGGCCGAATTCCTCCGCCGCACCTCCGCCCACAAACCCATTTATGGTGAGCGCAGCCGAACCATGGACATCGTCATCGGCTTCTACGAGCGCGCCGGCGGCAATCTCTATAACTCCAGCCTCTACGCCACCCTCGGTCCAAATCCCGGCATCGCCCATATCCACCGCAAATTCTTCCTTCCCACCTACGGCGTCTTCGATGAAAAGCGCTTCGTCTCTCGCGGCCGCTCCTTCCAGTCCTTCGATACCCGCCTCTGCCGCTCCGCCATGCTCATCTGCGAGGACCTCTGGCATTCCATTTCCGCGACCCTCCTCGCCCTCGAAGGTGCATTGATTATCTACGTCGGCGCCGCCTCTCCCGCACGCGGCTTCCGCGGCGAGGAAATTGACAACATCGCCCGCTGGCGCCGCCTGCTCATCACCGCCGCGGAAGAACACAATCTCTTCATCGCCTTCACCAGCCTCGTCGGCTTCGAGGGCGGCCGCGGCCTCGTCGGAAATTCGATGCTCGTCGGCCCCAATGGCGAAATACTCAACGAGGCCCCCTCGGCAAAAGACTATCTCCTCAGAACCACCATTGACCCGGAAGACATCACCGTCGCCCGCGCTCGCTCTCCCATGGTCGCCGATTTGCAGGCCGTCCTGGGCGACCTGGCGCTGGAATTGAATCAACTCGCGGAAAAAGCGGAGAAGACCCAGAATGAGCCAAAGCCCTCCTGAAAAAGAGCCTCCCATCGAGGAAATACGCGCCGGCCTTCCCGACCCGGAGAGCGATGAGCCCCTTCGCCTCAATCTCCCCCTCGTCGCCTCCTGGCTGGAAGGATTCTTGCGCGATGAACTCCGCCGCCGCGGCTTTCACAATGCCATCATCGGCCTCTCCGGCGGGGTGGATTCCACTACCACCGCTTTCCTCTGCGCCCGCGCCCTGGGGCCGGAACACGTCATCGCCCTTCGCCTGCCCTATAAGACCTCCAGTCCCGAGAGCCTCGCCCACGCCCAACTCGTCATTGACCAACTCGGCCTCCGCTCAGACACCATTGACATCACCCCCGCGGTTGACGGCTATCTCGCCCAGGTCCCCGAGGCCGACGGCCGCCGCCGCGGCAATGTCATGGCCCGCATGAGGATGATCCTCCTCTTCGACCAGAGCGAGAAATATCAGGCCCTCCCCATCGGCACCGGCAACAAAACCGAGCGCCTGCTTGGCTATTTCACCTGGCACGGAGATGACGCCCCGCCCATAAATCCCCTCGGCGATCTCTTCAAAACCCAGGTCTGGGCGCTGGCACGCTATCTGGGCCTGCCGCCGGTCATCATCGAAAAAGTCCCTACTGCAGACCTCGTCGTCGGCCAAACCGATGAAGCCGACCTCGGCATCACCTACGCCAAGGCCGACCGCATCCTCCATTACCTCCTCCAGGGCTACTCCGTCGAACAACTCGCCGAACGCGGCTTCCCCATGCCCGACCTTCTGACGGTAAGAAAGCGCCTCGATTCCACCCACTGGAAACGCGCCCTCCCCACCACCGCCATGCTCTCCTCCACCGCCATCGGCCAATACTACCTCCGCCCCGTGGACTACTGAGAAAAATCGTCTTATCCGCAGATGAACGTAGGTTGACTGTAGGGCTGCGGTGCCGCTTGCCGTGAGTGAAATCGAAGGGGCTGCGCCCTTGCGGTGAGTTTTGTTAGACGCTCTTATCCGCGAATAGCGCAGATTGGCGCGAATTTCCAGTAGGGGCGGCTCACCAGCCGCCCGCCCTGAATTCTGCCGCGCATAGTGTTTTCTCGTAGAATCGGGGTCGAATTTGTGTAGGGCTGGCGTTACCACGCCAGCCCGCCTGCGGCAGGCGGGCCGGATCTTTCTGCCCGCCATCCGCGTTCATCCGCGGCCAAAAATTGCTGAACTCCCATGCCCGTTGGGCAGGAGCCTTGCCTCCTGCCCCAGAAAGAGGCTTACCATGCCTTTCTGCCCTCAATGCGGATACGAGCACCAGGAAGGGGTAACTTCTTGCCCTGACTGCGGCCAAAGCCTTGCAGACAGGCCGCCCGAACGTCCAGCGAGCACTACGGCCGGATGGCCCCCCGCCCAACCTCCAGCACCCCGCCCGGAAGAGTCCTCTGCTCCGCCGGAAGCAGCCATAGTCGTTTACGAAGCCCCCGATGCCGCCCTGTCCAACGCGGTGAAAACCGCGCTTGAAGAGGCGGGAATCCCTGTGACGGAAGACGTTTTCCACCACCCGCTCACATCTCAAGGTTTAGATATCGCCATCCGCGGCAGCTATTCCCGCCTTCTCGTCGCACAATCCCTCGCACAAGAAGCAAAGCGAATCTCCGCGGAATTCCTTGCCGCCTATCAGCACGGCGACCTCGCCCTCACGCCCGAAGAGGCCGCCCAAGCAGGCCCTGAAGCGCCCGTCAAAGAGCATCGCGGTGTCATCATTCTCATCCTTGGAATACTGGGACTGGTATTCTCAATGGCATGCATTGGCATTGTCCTTGGCGCCATCGCCTGGATAATGGGCAACAGGGACCTCGATGAAATGCGGCACGGAACAATGGATCCGGCGGGGAAAGACCTGACATCCGCCGGGCGTATCTGTGCCATCGTAGCCGTCATCTTGACTGCCGCTCTGTTTGCATACGTGATGGTCGCCATCGCGCTGTTTTCATTTTTCCTCCCGCTTCACTAATGTGCCGGACGGAAGTCGCCGACAGTTCCTCCGTGTCTTTGTGTCTTAGTGGTGAGACGGCCTTTGACTTTCCGGCCCCTGGCCCCCGACCCCTGACCCCTGGCCCCTGAAGAACCTTCCCTCCAGATATGGAAATCCAGATAGACACTCTTCTCCAGGAGATTCTCAATGTCCGCAACCAATGAGCAAACCCAGGCCAACTCTGCCCCGACCGCCCCTGCCCGCAGGCACATACTTCTGCCTCTGCTGGTAAGCGCGGGAATCATTCTTCTCCTTGCCGTGGTGGCGCTCCTTAGCCTCCGAGCAACTCTCACTTTCCCCGCCGACCTCTCCGTCTATGCCCCGGCCGACAGCATCGCCTATCTCTCCGTTGACCTTCGCCCTCTCATCGCCCGGGCGAAAGAGTTCGATCCCGCCATTCAAGCCTGGAAAGAATCCAGCGCCATTGCCAAAGTCCGCGAAGACTTAAGCAAGGGCTTGCGCGGTCAGGGGATAGACCTGCAGCAAGACATTCTCTCCTGGACCGGGCCGGTCCTCGCCCTAGCTATCACGGATCTGCCCGACTTCGTGCTTCCCTCAAGACCATCAATGCCCTTTGCCACCCAGGTCCCGCGTCCGCCAGCCTTCCTCGCTATATTGACCGCACGCGACTCCCGCCAGGCCCGCCGCTCCCTCTCTTCCCTCGCCTCCAAGAACAAGATGCAGCGGGAGCAAGAATCCTATGAAGGGGTTGAGATATCCCTCCTTCGCGGCCCGAAAATGCCCGAGGACCTCGCCTATGCCGTGGCTGATAACCTCGTCTTCATCAGCAACCGCGCCAACCACATAAGAGCCGCAATTGACAGAATACAGGGCCGAGGCAGCCGCCTCTCCGAGGCTGAGGCCTACAAGAATCCTTCTCTCAATCTCTCCTCCGCCGCGCAGGAACGGGTGCTCGTCTATTTCGTCAATTTCCGCGGCCTGGAGAAGATGATGGCCGGCAAGGGCCTCCTCCCTCCAGGCGGAATCTCCCCGCTCCAATCTTTCAAATATCTGGATTCCCTGGGCGGGTCAGTAACGCTTTCCCCGGAGATGTTGGAGGTGGAATCCGTCTCCTGGGGCCGCAATCAAGCCTCCGATCCCGCCCGCAAAGTCCTCTCCAGCCTGCCGCCCGTCGGCAAGAGAGCCTTTGAATTCCTCCCCAAAGACAGCGCCTGCGCCCTCGCCCTCCAAAGCCCGGCCGCCTATTGGCGCCTCCTCAAGAACTACCTCTCCACAAATGCAATCGGGAAGCCCTTCGATCTGGTTGCAGACGCGAAGAAAGAACTGAAACAGTCAACCGGCCTCGACCTCGAGGAAGATATCCTCGGCTGGATGAGCGGTGAACTCGCCCTGGGAGTCTTTGATGTCACTCCCAAGACGGACAAGACAGCGCCCGGCGTCCTGCCGGTCCAGATAACCCTGGTCATAGAAGACCGTGACCCGGCCACCCTCCAGGCCAAACTCGCCAATCTCCGCGCCACGGCGCAAAAACTGCTTTCTTCTCAAGGCTCCTTCCCCGTCCCCTCCGCCTGGGTCGAGAACAAGTCAAAGGGCTTCACCTCTCACAGCCTCGTCATGCCCGGCCTCCCCTTCAGCCTCACCCTGGGCCAGGCCGACCGCATCGCCTTCGTCTCTTCCAGCCCAACCGCCTTCGGCAAGAATATCGCCGCCGGCCGTGACGCCCAGAACTCCGTCATCTCCAATCCCGCCTTCCAGCGCCTCCGCCCGCTCCTGCCCCGCAAACCAATCGTCCTCTTCTTCGCCGAGCCCGCTCGCTTCGCCCCGATCTTGCCGGAAAGAGGCGCCGCCGATCTTATCTCCTCTCTCAAGGTAATCGCCGCCGGTGAAGAATTTCTCCCCCAGGGCGCCCGTTCCATCACCCATCTTGAAATGGACTTCCCCCAGTTCATCCGTGCCCTCGACACCATCAAAGAGGCCGCCGCCAACAAGACCAGCAAAGTCCGCTGCCTTTCCAACCAAGAGCAGATCGCCAATGCAATCTTCGTTTTTGCCAATGACCACAACGGCGCTCTGCCCGATGCCAGCCGCTGGGTGGAAGAGATAACTCCTTACCTCAGCAACCCCCAGGTCCTGCGCTGCCCCGAAGACCATTCCGGGGCGAAATGCAGTTATGCCATGAATGCCGAACTCAGCGGCAAGAAGTTAAGCGAAGTTCCTCAACCTGAATTTACCGTCCTCATCTTCGAGACCGCCCATCCCGGCGACTCCCCCAGCGGCGGCCCCGGCCAGGTCGCCGGCCCGCCCCGCCATTCCGAAGGCAACTGCTTCGCCTTCGCTGACGGTCACGCCAAAATCTACAAAGAGACTCCCCCCTTCTCCCCACCGCAGTAGACTTCTCAACCAGCCGAATTCCTCCCGTTGGGCAGGACCTTGCTTGCCCTGAGCGTTTACCCTGACCCATTCGACTTTGCTCAGGGTGATGGTGAGCACAGTCGAACCATCATCCTGAGTGAAATCGAAGGATGAGGGACTCGAAGGGAAGCCGAAGGGCGTCCTGCCCTCTCCCATCCGCGTTCGTCCGCGGCTAAGAACAGTCAGTTCCCTTTTGCCCGTTTGGCAGGAGCTCGTTTACCCCGAGTGAAGTCGAGGGACCTCCTACCCCGACGCCTCTCTTTGCCCGTTGGGCAGAACCTTGCGTTCTGCCCCCGCAATTTCCTCTGCGCCCTCCGCTCTCCGCCGTCGCCCTGCGGATTATGGTTCCTGCCCTTGCGGTAGAACGCGAAGAACGCTCAACGCTCAACGCTTAACGTTCTTCCTCCCTGTGCTATAATCTCCTCATCACCGACAAGGCGTTTTCATGCCTGCCTCGGCCCAAAGGAGGGAACCCAAATGAAGGTTTCTCCAACCGCGCCGAAGTTATCCCGCCTCCGCATTCCTTTGCTGCTCCTGGCTCTGGCCCTCACCTTCGCCAATGCCGCCGCCGACCTCTCCGCCGCTCAGAACCCGACCATCGCCCCCTCCCCGGCCTCCGCCCCGACGGAGCCTCCCTCCGCCTCCGGCTCACAGGAAGGCGCGGCTTCCTCCGAAAGCCAGGCTGCCCTCCCCCTTGAACCCAAAATCAGAAACCACATCAAGGAAATCAGATCCTTTTGCGTCATCTTAGACGGAACCGCTTACGTTACATCACTGCGGCGCATTGACAAACTCGGCACCACCAGGGCATTCCTCCAGGCCTTCTCGCCCGACGGACAGCCTAAATGGGAACTCCAACTCTCCGCCGCCAATCTCAATCTCGTCCGGGCCCCCGACGGTGCGCTCTACAGCTATTCCCACGAAAGCATCACCGCGGTCTCGCCTGAAGGGCAAATCAAGTGGGAGGTGAAGTTCCCCAGCCGAATAAGCGGCGATCCGGTCTTCGGCCCTGCGGGCATGACCTATGTCGGCACGAAGGACAACCTCCTCAGCGCAGTCACACCCCAGGGAGAGATCAAATGGAAGATTGATCTGCGCGATAACGTAACTCCCCCCAGTGTCAACCGCGATGGCACGATTTACGCCTACTCCGGCGAGCGCTTCTGCGCGGTTTCCCCGGAGGGACAACTCAAATGGCAACTCGATAAGTTCGAGGGCGACAAATACGACCCCATCTTTAGCCGCGAGGGCACTATCTATCTCCGCGCGGGCGAGCGCCTCCACGCCGTCAGCCCCCAGGGAGAACTCAAGTGGAGCGTTGAGTTCGAACGATCCAAGTATTTCCTTCGCATCGGCCCCGACCTGAACTTCTACGTGGCTTCGGGCCGGTATCTGTGGGCCGTCACGCCCCAGGGCAAGGTCAACTGGAAGATTGACCTGGGCAAGGAAGTGAACTCGGAGGCGATTGGCCTTGATGGCACCATCTACGCCGCCGCCGGCCCGCAACTCTTCGCCGTCTCTCCCAAAGGAGAAATCCAATGGCAGATTGACCTGAAAAAAGACAGGCTCAGCGCCAGGGTCTCCCCCGATGGAACCATCTATGTCACCCCGGGCAAGCGCCTTTGCGCCATCACCCCGGAGGGCAAAATCAAGTGGAGCCTCGAAGCCGACAGCATCGCCTTCGCTCCCTTCATCCGGGAAGATGGGACCGTCTATCTTGGCTCGGGCAACTTCCTCCGGGCCGTCACAGCCGACGGACAAATCAAGTGGAAGATTGATCTGCATGGTTGGGTCGCAGGAGTCAACTTCGGTCCGGGCGGCACGCTCTACGTCATGCAGACCTTCAAACTGCGCCATCTTGACCTCTACGTGATCCAGGACGAAGACTGAAACAGCCCGCCCACCTCTCGCAGGCCCGCCTTCCGCCCTTTCTGTTCATGATCCGCGACAATCCGCGTCCATCCGCGGCTAACTGCTCTTCCCTGGTAAGCCCGTAGGGCAGGACCCAGGGCGTCCTGCCACTCGCCTTCGCGCCGTGGTGTCTTGGTGGTTAACGTCTCTCTCTGCGCTTTCCCTCACATCTTGTCTTCCACTTCTGCCGTTGAAGCATTCCACCGCCTTTTTGGTGTATAATCTTCCCATCAACAAGATGGCGCTGCCATGCTTCCTAAACGTCCACAGGAGGAAGTTGAAATGCTACGGCATCTCTCCACCGCAATGAGAGTCAGTCTTTGCTTCATGATCATTGCTTTGAGCCTCGGCTCTGCTTTCGCCGCCACCGACTTCTCCGATGCCACCAGGCAGAATCTCATCACAGCCAAACTCTCCGGCATGGGCCGTTCTTACGGCAACTCGATTCTCGCGGAGATAACTAACAACACCGACCAGCCCCTCAGCCTCTCCCTCGCCGCGGGAACCCTCCTTCTCCCCGACAACAGCCAATATCCCCGGATGGCCGCCCGCCGCTTCACCGGCCGCCTGACCGGAGGACAGTATGTTCGCACTGACGAATTCTCTCTGGCAGCGCATCAAACCCAGACCTTCGTCATCGCCGCCTATTCTCTCGACTTCGACAAACCCGACCCCGCCAAAGAGACTGCCTTCTCCCCGGGAGTAGTTGATAATCGCGCCAAAGCCCTCCTGGACGCCGCTGCAAAGGCCAACCTCTCCAGCGCCGCCACACAGGCCGCCATCTGGCTGAAGTTGGGCAATATCACTCAAGACCAAATCACCAGTCGCCTCACCCTCTCCCCTGCCGAAGTTACCGCCGCCGAGAAACTCCCAATTGCTCTCCCACCACCCGCACCCTCTGCACCTCCTCCACCTCCCGCCCCTGCCACCGCACAGCCGGAGGCCTCGCCGCCGCCCGTAGCCGCGCTTAAGCCACCCCCGCATACCAAAGCCACACGCGCCGCTGCTCCCGACGAAGATGTGTCATCACCAGAAGAGACCCCAATGGGCCCCGTCTTGCCGCCCGGGTCATGGCAGCAGCCGGCCGGAGGTGGGTCCGGAGCATTGCGTCCCGGGTCTTATACGAGCAAATATGGATACCTCCCTTCCCTTGAGGAAGTGGAAGCGTCGCCCGAAAGATCCTACCTCCTCGCACAATTTACCCCATTGTTCGCCATGGCAGGCACTTGTGAGGTGGAGATCGTGCCACTCAAGGACGGCAAGGAAGGAAAGCCGATAACAATATCGCCGCGCCGCGCACATCTGCCAAGTGAATGGATGGCCCCTTTTGGAAGCGGCAATCGGCTTTTCCTCCGCTCGCAAGGAGCCAAAAAAGACGACCGTCTGATCGCCGCCCTTCTTTTTGCTCCCCTCAAACCCGCCCGCTACATTCTCTCCCGTTATCGGTTGAACAAAGGGCTTGGCTCAAAAAACTCAGGCTCATACTTCATCACGCGAAGTGCTGCTCTGGATGCACCCTTGGGCATAACATTCGAGATTACTCCCGGAAAGATCTCTTATGTGGGTTCTTTTGCCTTTTCCGTGCCGTCCAAACCAGGCAGCGATGAGTATCTGCCGTCTTTCACTGGACCCTACTTCCCCATGCCCGGCACGGGTACATTTACATTTGGTGGGCCATCAGTGCAGAGAGACACTATTGATGACTTACCTGCCGCGCTGGCTGTGCTCGAAGCCTGGGAACCAGGTCTTGGCAAGGAAATTGAGAAGCGCGTCGTCAAAGCAGAAAACCTTTCCGGGGCCACCCTCAGTTCCTCCGAACTGGAACGCAAACTCAAGGAATTGATCGAGCAACTTCTTAAGAAAAAAGACTAGTATCTAGTTGCATAAATCAGCGTAAGAACGTTTGAGCGGCACGGGAGGCACAACTTGCTTGCGCCATTCGAAAGGAGCGGCCTGCTCCGTGTAGGCCGCGAGGTAGCGGTCAATTGCGGCCC
>Ga0299915_10000937_pt1 | contig 21523 bp, 28 predicted proteins | sample RVTome_13_FD_200263 | JGI IMG/M metagenome (GOLD analysis project Ga0299915, IMG submission 200263) | Soil microbial communities from uranium-contaminated site in the Upper Colorado River Basin, Wyoming, United States - RVT92D227 (version 2) ... | reverse complement strand
TAGTTTTTTTGAGGCAATTTAAGTATAAGTTAATTATAATTCAGAGATTTATCTACCTCTATCTACCTTATTATATAGCAATAGGTTATAATCTATTTATTGTAACTTCTTTATTTTCAACAAGGTAGATTAGGCATTTTATAAGTCGTTGAGATTCAACAATCTACAAACATCTACCTTGACATCTACCTTTGGGAATTACATTTAACTATTGAATTAATACATTTCTTAGTAGTTAATTACAATCTACCTTTATCTACTATTTATATCTACTAATTTCAACCAATTGAGTATCAATGAGTTGCAAAAGGTAGAAGTGAGGAGTAGCCATTTTAGGCTATCTCCGATACTAATTACAGAGTAGATAGAGTTATGAAATCGTGCCGATGCTGCCCCCTACCCCCAGGTCAGATTTAGCAAAAGATACTATACCATAATGTTTTTAAGTACTTCTCTTCCTTGCGGTTAGAGAAAAGATTTAAGCGACAATAATATGGTCAAAATATAAGGTAGATTTGGGTAGGTCCTCTGAGTTAATAGGTTTTTATTAACGAAGAGAAGGCGAACTGTTTACAGGAACCTTAAAATTGATGACTGTATGAGTATTACGTAGTAATACGAATAAATAGATAGAAGATAAGATAGGGGTTATAGGGGGAAGAGAAGAAGGAAGACTTTTATTTTTAAAAATATTTGTTACAAAATAAGAAATTGGGGTATACTTAGATATAGGAGCAGATGGATATGTGGATATGGCTGGGAGCTTACTCCCGATAAAAAACAGACCACCAAACAAAATCTGCCACCCAAAATGTTATAATCTGTTCTTTTTAAATAGGTTCGAAGGTATCGGATTTCGTATCCGAGTACAAGCTGAATCAGGAATGGGGAATCCCGTTCCTAAAGGAATAGCCGAACCCCAAAAGGTCTACTTGGAAAAATAATCCGTTTAGGATGGTTAAACTATTAAGAGCATAAGTAGCTTGAGATTAAGAGCTATACTCGGCTCGAAGATAAACATAAAAAAGTCCAAGACCAACAAGACCAAAAATAAATACTTACTCTCTTTTTGATTCCTCAAAAGGGTGTTGACTGGGTCGATGGCTCTACGAGATTTGAAAAGAGTTATATGCTTAATCCCTGCAATTGCAGGAAATCCGAACCCACGTAGGCGTGGATAAAGGGTGGTTACTGACTATTCGGGAGCCACCCAATTAAAATTATTTAAGGCTAACGTTAAAGTTGCAAAAGAATCTATTGCAACCCAATGTTAGCCTTTTTTATTTAATAGTTTCATAGGAGTAAAAATGAGCCTTCCACAAGATGCAATTTTCATTAAAGGAGATACAATTGAACTTCAGTTTCAGCTTTATAAAAATAAATGTATCAATGAATATTGGAATCTTCTTAATCATGAAATTCGTTTTCAATTAAATACCCCTACAAAAATTTATAAAGCTACTGCCAATGTAACTGGTGGAAGTGATTTACAAATTTCTTTAGTAGATGCAGTTCATGGAATTTTTTTAGTAACGATTACTCATACCGAAAGTTCTGGAATTGCTCCTGGAGATTTTTCCTATGAGATACAGATTACAACTCCTGCACCTAATAGTAAAAAATATACTGTTTTACAATCATCATTACGCATTATAGACGAATCAATCACCTGGGAGGCAAAACCTTAATGAAATGTTATGGTGAAATAGATTATTTAAAAAGAACTATAACAATTGATAGAAAAAAATCTACTTTTTCTACTTCTTTAAATCGTAATACTATCCAAATAGATAGAACAGTAGCATTATGGTTTTTAGAAAAACAAAGAAAAAGTATTTCAATCGATAAAGAAAAATACAAAGTAATCAGCATTTATATACCCTATTTTTCTGATTGGGTTATTTTACAAAATGATTATTTACCACATGTAGGAGAATATTTTTTAAATTAATTGAGGAGAATGACAAATGAGATACAAGAAAAATAATGTACTTAAAGTTAATTATGTAGCTCTTCATAAAACTGTAGGTCTTACCGACCTAGAAATGAAAGTTTATGATGAAGCTAGTGTATTATTTGATACAGTTACTATGACAGCAGTACCTTCTAATGGTGGGGCTTATTATGCTTCATTTACTCCAGATGCAAAAGGACAATGGAGAATAAGAATTCAATCTGATACAAATCATGATGATATTCAAAAAGTTTTTGAAGTTGGTGATAGTGATATTGATGAAATTAAACTTCAAACTCAATCTATTGAAGATAAAGAAGATATTATCGATGCTAATGTAGACCAAGCATTATTAGATATTGCTGCTATAAAATTAGTCGTAGATGATATAGACGACCAGATTAGTACTGGTGGATACATTATGAATTAAGTTGTAATATAAATAAATCAAAATAAAAATGCAGTATAAAAAAGACCAAACAATTATTATTCGTTATCTTGCAATAGATAACGAGACTGGATTAACTGATTTAAAATTAACTCCTACCAATCCAAGTGGAGTAGACCAAACTCCTATAAGTCTTACTGAAATAGAAGATGGACTTTATACAGTAAGTTTTACTCCAAATGTTATAGGATGGTGGTTAGTTAGAGTTAGTTCAGTATTAAAACCAAAAAATATATATTCTAAATCTTATTTTGTTGGAACTGAATATACTACCTATCCTCCTCAAGAAGATGGTAAATTAACTTCATTAGATACTAAAGTAGGAGAAGTACAACCATCTCCTACTCAATATAGTTTACTTGGAAGATTAAAAGATATATACGATAAATTAGTTGCAGGAATTACTGCTACTGTAGACAAAGTAAAACTTTGGGATGGTATATACGAAGCAAAAGTTGACCCAACAGGAAGATTATTAGTTTCTACCCAAACAGTTACTCCTATATCTGCAACACCTGTAGTTCAGTTACAAAGTGGAAGTGTATCAGGAACAGCAAATTATTTTTATATAATTCCTAATGGAGTAACTTTTACAATAACAAAATTTGCTGCAAGTTCTGAAGTAGAACAACAGGCAGGAAATGTAGTAGAACTTTATTATGCTCCTAATGGAAATACTATAGGAATAATACTTATAGATACTATTTATTCTTCAGGCAACTCTGACCAACACGATTTAGATGTAAGTTATATAGGAAATGGTACAAGAGCTATTTTATTAAGAAGAAGAAGATTAAGTGGTGGAGCAAAAGAAATCTTTGGTAGATTTGCAGGATATTATTAAAAAATTATGATAAATTATAGTATATGGACAGAATTTAAAAATTTAATTACTTCAAAAAATCTGTTAATGCAGTATCATGAATTTCCTTATCATTACATGATTTTTGCAAGTGAGACAAGTACATTAGAATATTTTACAGAAATTTGGAAAGATACTTCTAAAGTAGAAGGAATAGATGTTATCCAAAATAATATCGATTTAGTAGATTTTGAAACTAATTATAAACCATATATTAATTTATCTCCAACAGGAGAAGATGGAGAAATAAATGTTAATGTTACTGGAACATCAAGAGTAAAACTTTGGGATGATATAACTGAAGTTGGAGTTACAGAGGATAATAGACTCAAAGTAGATGCAGAACTTAGTGGTATTACTTTATCTACGATAATAAATGAGTGTAATATTTTTTTAACAGATATTTTTACAATTATTTCTAAAAATGAAATAACTATCAGAACATATACGGTTCCAATAGGAAGAATATTTAGATTAGTTTTATGGCGGATGGATGCTGACCATCCATTAGCTATTGATTGTAATTTAAAGGTCAACGGAGTTACAAAGAAAAAGTTTTATCTTGACCCTTCGCAAGGTAAGGATTCGGATAATTTCTATACATTACCTGTTATTTTTGCAACAGAAGGACAAGTTATAACAATAACAATTGAGCCGACAATGCCTCGTGGTGAGATAAACTCAGTATTAGTGGGGATTGAATTATAATGGGAAAGACACGTTCAAATTTATTTAATTTAATAAATCAAGGTGTGGCAACTATGACTAACGAATTTTGGGTTGATTTGGGATTAATTCCTAATGGAACTCAAATAATGTTTGGTTATGCAACTTATACTCCAGATGGTAAAACAATAACTTTTGATTTACGAAGTAATATGGCTACAAAATCAGCAGGAACAATAGCAGATACTATATTACATGGTAGAGCTACTGTAAGAGACCTTTCCGAAAGTAATAAAGATTATTATATGAATGGTAGATTAATGACAGTAACAGTTCAATCTACAGGTGTTGAGCATTATTGGATTCGTTTAACGAGTAAATCATCTGCTTCAGCAGATGCGTATTGGTGGATTTATTATACAACAATATAAGAGGTTATTATGTATTTATATAAGACTACTATTTTAAAAGATACATCAGAATATATGATGTCTCAAATAGAAAAAGACCAACATGCTTCAGATAGAGTAGATTTTGAAACTAATTATAAATCATTGATTATTGAAATAAGTGATATTATTATTCTTGAAACGACTTTACTAATGAGTAAAACTTATACTCAATTTAAGCAATTAATTAATGGTTCAATTACTTGGAATAATGTTCAAGTAATTTCAGTAGAGAATAGATATATATTCTATATAATTTCAGAAATCTCATTATAAAGATAAGTAATAAAAAGTTAATAAAAAAGGAGTAAAAAATGAGATTAAATTTATTTATTACACAAAAAACATTATACGCAAAAAATATAAAACAAGATTTAGTTTTAAGAGCAAAAAATACCAATGTTATCGAATGTTATTTTTATGATGAAGATGATGTATTAATCGATATTACTGGTAGCGAAATTTATTTTATGATAAAAGATAATCCATCTCAAGAAGATGCTTTCGCAAAATTAAATAAAAAAATTACTTCTTTAACAGAACCGACAAATGGCAATACTCAAATTGAATTAACTTCTGCTGAAACTGCTAGTTTACTTGGAAATTATTTATATCAAATTAAGATAAAATATGATAGTAAATTTTATACAATTGCTGAAGGCAATCTTTGCTTTATGCAATCAATTATAACAAGAGAAAGTTAACAAAAAAGATAAGTAATAAAAAGTTAATAAAAAAGGAGTAAAAAATGAGATTAAGTGTTAATCTAGATACGTATGATGTTACCATACCAAAAGCTGATAAAGCAATAGCTAATTCAGTTATGGTTGTAGCAAAAAAGTTAGCAGCTCATACTAATTATGCTGCCGAGATAATCAGAGATGCTTATGGTAGAGTTATATCAGTTAATGTTAATTTACCATCAGTAGTTACTGAAAATGAAAAATCTCAAGCAATAGCAGCTTTATTAGCAACTCCAGGTGTGAGTGGGGTAGATATTGGATATATATGGACTGAAGTACGACCAGCAGGAAATTTTGATAAATATTGGAATACAATAGCCTCAGATGAAGATGGCTCAAATTTAATAGTAGCTAGTGGAGCAGTTCCTAGCAGATTATACACATCTAACGATTTTGGCGTAACCTGGACAGAAAGACAACCAGCAGGTGATGTTGATGCATATTGGCGTAGTGTAACTTCAGACGCAGATGGTAGTAACTTAATAGCAGCAATTAATGGAGGCAGATTATACACATCTAACGATTTTGGCGTAACCTGGACAGAACAACAACCAGCAGGTGATGTTGATACACAATGGCAGATAGTTGCTTCAGATTCAGATGGAAGTAATTTAATAGTGGGAATATATTATGATAGATTATACACATCTAACGATTTTGGCGTAACCTGGACAGAAAGACAACCAGCAGGTGATGTTGCATATCCCTGGCGTGGTATAGCTTCAGATGCAGATGGTAGTAATTTAATAGTAACTATAGGTGGAGGCAGATTATACACATCTAACGATTTTGGCGTAACCTGGACAGAACAACAACCAGCAGGTGATATTGATAAACAATGGCGTTATGCAGCTTCAGATTCAGACGGAAGTAATTTAATAGTGGGAGTATATGATGGCAGATTATACACATCTAACGATTTTGGCGTAACCTGGACAGAAAGACAACCAGCAGGTAATATTAATACATATTGGTATAGTGTAGCTTCAGATTCAGATGGAAGTAATTTATTCGTAGGAGTATATGATGGCAGATTATACACATCTAACGATTTTGGCGTAACCTGGACAGAACAACAACCAGCAGGTGATATTAATGCATATTGGTATAGTGCTATAGCTTCAGATGCAGATGGTAGTAATTTAATAGTGGGAGCAGTTCCTGGTAGACTCTATATAGGTTCATAATTATATTACAAATATAGTTTAATATATATTAGGGGGGTATAATTTACCCCCCTACCAAAGAGGAAGAAATAAAAATTAAAGAATAAAAATTGATAATATAATAAGAAAGGACAAATAAAATGGTTAATAATGGATTAGGTAATGAAATTTTTCAAAGTTTTATTGATTGGCTTTATAATTCTGGAGATATTTCGGTACCAACTGATTATCATCAAAGATGTGGTAAAGTTAAAGAAATGCTTGATAATGATATTTCAGGAACAATAAATAGTATTTTAGATTACGCAGTTAATTCTGCTTCAGAAGCCAAATACAGAGTAGAATGTTCTGAAGAAACTTTACAAAAATTATTAAATATGTGGCTTGATGATATAAATATAGAAATTAAAGGAATTCCTACAGGTTTACAGGCTCTTTCTAAAGAATATTTTAAAGAGAGATGGGAAGGTTCTTCTTTCTGTATTTTAAGAGTAAAAGATTGGGAAAAAATTACAGCAGACAATGTTACAATAGAAGTACCAACTACAATGTGGTTTGTAAATGGTGGGTCTATTTATGTAGTAAGACCAAAAGATAAAAGTTATAAATTAGGTAGCGATAAATTTTATTTAGATGAAACATTAAAAGAAGAAATTCCTAATAAAACAGAGGATAATGATGAAGAAATAATTGTACAAAAACCTTACAATCGTTGGTTTGACCAATATGCTACTCCTTACTTAATTAGAAAAGGAGTTTACAAAAATTGGTTGGGAATGAAAACTCTCCAAGACAAATCTGACGAAGTTATTTCAAAGATTTTACCTTATTTATTTGTAATTTCAAAAGGTACTGAAAATTTATTTTTACAAGGTGAGGTTAATTATTCTGACGATGAATTAAAAGAATTAACAGAAAATTTTAAAACAGAAGTACAAAAATATAGAAATCAAAAAGGAAAAGTACCTACTAATACAGTTCCTTTTGATACAAAATATGACCATTTAATTCCTGATTTAAGAAAGATTTTAACCGAAGAACTTTATCGTCAGGGTTATCGTTCTATTCTGGCCGGTTTAGGATTTATTGACATGTTAGAAATTACTCCTTCTAGACAAGAATCAAGAATGAATCCAAAAGCATTTATATCTGAAATTAATGAAGGAATAACAGGATTTAAGCAAATTTTATTAGAAGCAATTTATTTAATAGAAGAAAGAAATAAATCTGCACATAAGAAATTATTTAGTGATAAAGGAAAACTTTATATTGTAAGTTCTCCTATAAGAATTAATGTTGAACAAATACTTGATGCTTTAAGAAGTGGTTATGATAGAGGAGTTTCATCTATTGAAAGTTATCAAGAAATTTTAGGATTAGACCCAACAACTGAAAAAGAAAGACGACAAAAAGAATTAGAAGCTGGAGATGAAGATTTATATTATCCCCATTTAATTCAGAATCAGGAGGCAACTCCAGATAGATTAACACCAGCAAAACCTAAAACTGATAAAAAAGAAAATTTAGAGGATGAAGACAAAAAAAAGAACAGTCCAGAAACAAAAAATAAAACTGCTGAATTAGAAGAAGACTTGATTATTGCACCATATACAATGGAAAATTACCCCAAATATCTGGACAAATATCCAGAACATGCAATAAAGATTTGGGTAACAACTTTTAATGAAGTTTATAAAAAAACAGGTGGAGACGAAAGCAAAGCATTTCCGATAGCCTGGAACGCTTTAAAACGTTATATGAAAAAGTTAAAGGCTGAGGAGACAAAATAAATGGAAAATAAAAAACTCATAGCTGAAGCATTATTAGAAATAGCAAAAAACTCCTCAACTACTATTATTGAGGTAGCAGAAGATAAAGAACTTATTAATGCTGCTAAAAAAATAGGTATAGTATTACCGTCTCCTGATTTAGCTGTATTAAAAACAACTTATGCAGAAATTGATAAGGTAAATAGAAATGGTGTTGTTCTACCCAGAAATGCAGTAGAAAAGGGTTTACCCACTCTTATTGGTAAGCAAATTAATTGGGAACACGAGGGTTCTGGTAGAATTTGTGGATACATTATCGATGCAAAAATAAACGAAAACAAAATAGAAATAATTGGTGTAGTTTTTAAATCTTTATTTCCAGAAGAGATGGAAGAAGTTAAAGAAAAATTTGCAGATAAAAAATTAGCAGTTTCTTTTGAAATCTGGAATAGAAATCCCGAAGATGGCGAATCTGTTGTTCATGAATTAAAAAATGGATTCCGTTCTATCGACCCAATTATTTTTCATGGTTGTGGACTTTTAGTAGCAAATCAACCAGCTTGTCCTAAAGCGTATGTTTATAAATTATTAGCAAATAAAGAAATTGAAAATGCTGAAAAAATAGTAGATAAAATCTTTGAAGAAGATTTAATCTGTGCAAGTATGGCTATTGAAAAGCCTAAATGTAAAGGATGTAATCCTTGTACATGTGAAAAGGAGGATAAAATCGTGGATGAAATAAAGTTAGAAGAAATTTTAGAAAATGATTATGATGGTGGTGAAATTGAGGAAGCTGCAAAATTAACTACTGAACAACGTAATGCACTACCTGATAGTGATTTTGCGTTGATTCAGGAAAGAGATGGGAAAAAGGTTCGTAGATTTCCTATTAATGACGAAGCACATGTCAGAAATGCTCTTGCTCGCTTGCCCCAGGCAAAAGACATAACTGAGGAAGAGAAGAAATCTGCATTAGCAAAAATTTTAAAGAAAGCAAAAGAATTAAACATGGATGAATTATTAAAAAAGTATAACAAATCTTCTGAAGAAACCCAGGCTGAAGTAAAACCAGAGGAAACCAAGACTGAAGAGAAATCTGAAGTCGTTGAAACGAAACCTGAAGAAATTAAAGCCGAAGAAACGAAAGAAGAACCTAAAGTAGAAGCCGAAGTTAAACCTGAAGAAAAAAAAGAAGAGGTCATAGCTGAGGAAAAACCAGAAGTAAAAGCTCAAGAAGTACAAGTTATAGAACCAAAAATAATAGTTAAAGTTACTCGTAGTTATACTGATTTATTTGTAGATACTTATGTTGATGGAACTTTATCAGGTACATCAGAAGGAAAAAGTACTACAAAAACTATAACCGAGTATAAAGACGGAACACAAGATGTAGTTGAAAGTGAATCAGAATACAAAAAGAAATTTGATTTTGCAGAAGTTGAAGAGAAAGTAAATGCTGTAAAAGCCGAAAAGGATGCAGAAATTGCTACTCTTAAAGCAGAACAAGAAAGAATTTTAGTGGAAAAAGATACCGAGATTAAAAATAAAAATACAGAACTTGATTCCAAAAATCAAGAGATTGCGGATTTAAAAAATCCTAAAGTTGAAGTAAAAAAAGAAAAAGATTTAACAGTAGGTACTGTTGAAGTAAGAGAAAGATACAAAGAAATCCAAAAAAGTATAGATACTAAAGCTTTTGGACAAAGATAAAATAGGCATAAGCCTAAAAAAAGATAAGTAATACATTTAACAAAATGGAGGAAAAAATGGACAGATTAGATTTAACAATTGCACAAGTTTTGGGTGCTCCTATAGACCCGAATCTTAAAGTTCCTGTTGCTTTATCTGAAATAGCAGATACTGAAACTGCACAACCTGGTGAATTAGTTCGTATTTTTAATTCTTCTGCTGAAGATGCTGGAGTGGATTCTATTTATGCAGTAGATGCTGATGGTGGTCTTATTATTCAAAAAGTTAGCCCTGTTACTCCTGCAACTCTTACGTTTGTTGGTCTTCAATCAAAGTTACAATATGTTTTGATTGACGAAATTCTTCCTTCTCCAGACCAGAATGCATTGGGTAGGAGAAAGGCTTCTATAACTAGAGCTATGGATAAACAGGAAGTAAAAAGAATTTGTGATGCTATTTTAGGTATACCTTCTCAGGAAGTAGTACAAGGTGGTGGAGACCTCTATGACCTTATAGTAGCTATGGTACATAAAGTTGAAGATTATGGTGATAATTATGTTCTTTTAGCTGGTTCTACAGTTAAAGAAGCTATTGATACTTTTGATAAAGTCAAAGCTGGAACCTTTAATTATCGTATTGGTATTAAAGAATATTTAGCTTCTGCTGGTATTAAAGTTATCAAAGTAACTGGTGCGGTAAATGGTGGAGCTCTTTTAGCTACTGATAAATTAATTTTAGTTGCTAGAGATTCTACATTAGCTCAGGGCAAACCTATTACATTTGTACGTAGACTTTTAAGTCCTGAAATTGTAAAATTAATGAATTCTGAATCTGCTGATAGAGCAATTTCTGTAGCACAAGCTCCTGTAATAATAAATGCTGCTAATAAAAATACATTAGGTTATGGTGTATTTGGTTATGAATCAATAATCGAAACTATTACTAATTATAGAGCTTTAGCATGGGCAATTTATGCATAATATTTAGTTAAAATGAGGGGGTTAATTAACCCCCTCCCACAAAAAATTAACTAAAGAAAGGAAATATGAAAAAGCATTATTGTGTGGATTGTAAAAAAGAAGTAAGTACAAAAAATACTAAGCGTTGTCAAAAATGTTATGGATTATCTATTACTAAACATAATTATTGTATTGATTGTGGAATAAAAACTCATCCTCAAGCAAAAAGATGTGCTAAATGTGCAGGTAGAATTCATAGTTTAAAAATGAAGGGAAAACCAAAAACAGACGGTTGTTCTTTGAAAAAATATTTTTGTGAAATATGTAATTATCCTATTGGATGGCAGGCATATGTATATGGTACCAAAAAATGCAAAAAATGTTCACACACAAAACATGATGAAAATACTTTAATAAAATTTTGTATAGATTGTGGTAAAAAATTAAACAAATCTGCTTATTATTTAAAAACAAAACGATGTAATTCTTGTGCCAGAAAATATGCTATAAAAATAGGAACTTTTAAAATTAAAATAGGTAAAGACCATTGGCATTATAAAGATGGAAGGGGTTATGCACCCTATCCTTCAGAATTCAATGATTCTTTAAAAGAATCCATTCGCAATCGAGATAACTACGAATGTCAAAATTGCTCTATGACAGAAGAAGAACATTTAATTAAATATAATAGAGTTTTAGATATTCATCATAAAGACCATAATAAAGAAAATTGTAGCAAATCTAATTTAATTACATTATGTAAAAAATGTAATTTAAAACAAGAAAGAATATAATATGGTCATTCGTCTTAAAATTCGGAATAAAATAGATGTTTATGAATTTCTTTCTCGTGTAAATGACTATTTTGAGGACTTTTATATCACAAAAGAGAAAGAGAGACATTTTCTAAAAAATAATCTATTGCTCATTGAAAAAATTTTACAACATCAAGAATGTTATGGTATTTTTAATAATGGATTAAAAGCTATATTAATTGTAGTTCGTGATAAGGGCTATCGTCCTTATATAAAATTGTTGGCAGAAAATAGTAAATACACCATTGATTTATTGAAATTCTTAAAATGGACTTATTTTGAAAAAGATTTGTATGCTAAATTTAAAAAAGAGAATCCACTTTCAACTATGATAATTAAAACTGGTTTTTCTAAAGTGGGCGATAGAGGAAGAGAATTATTGTTCTTTAAAAAAGGTATGAAGCAATTATATCCTATGACTCCAAAAGACGAATATTTAAAAGACGAAGAACATAGATTATATTAGGAGAAAAAAATGATTAACATAATTTTAAAAGTAAGGGATTTGATACAAGACATTTTGAAAACAGATGGAAGAGATGTATTTATTTATGAAAGTATTACATCTTCCAAAATTTTTACTTTAACAGAAGCAAATGTAAGTGCTTCTACTATTATTGTACTTAAAAATGGGGTGGTCTGGGCAGCGACAAATTATTCATACTCCACAGTAACAGGAAAGTTAACTGTAACTGGAACATTAACAGCAGGAGATAGTCTCGAAGTAGATTATAGTTTTTATAGTAAATATTCAGATACAGAATTGGGTGGATATATTCGTGCTGCAATTACTTATTTATCAGTAGAAAAATATGGTACATTTACAGTAAAAAGTGATAATATTATATTTCCTACGCCAAATGAATCAGAATCAGATTTAATAGCACTTATTGCTACTATTCTTATTAAAGGGGATGTAGTTGGTTATCGTACTCCAGAGCTAACAATGACTTTTGAACGAGGGGATTCTAAAGAAAAAAAGATTAAAAAATTTGTAAGACAATTTAAAAAAGTTTACGGAACTTTAGATTATATTGATTTGGGCGAAAAAATAGTATATGATGATACCACATTATAAAAGGATAATTCAATGTCTGAAAAACGTGTAGACATATTTAATCTACTAAAGGGCGAAGGAAAATTAGAAACTATATTAGTCTACTCATCAATTAGTCGACAAAGCGACCCGTATGAAAAGAATCAAGACGATAAAACTTATCTTAATCCCTTACCAGTTAAAGCATTGATTCGCCAAGTTTCTTTTGAGGCGTTACATTGGAAATACTATGGAGAAATTCCAGTAGGGTCTATAGAAGTAATTGCAGAAAAAAAGTATTTAACACTTTTTAGAACTGCTGATAAAATAAAATATAACGAAGAATATTTCAAATGTTGGAAAAATGATGCAAAGGGTTTTGCAATACTTGAACGTCCAGATTATGTAGTCATAATTTTGGCAAAAAAGGTAGACTAATATGATTAAATTAACAGTCGATTTCAGAGATGTTAAAAAATTTGACCAATTAATTAGATATATAGAAGATAATATGGTCTATGCTGAAGCACAAGAACAAGTAAGAATTCTAGGACATCATACTGCTGATTATATGAAAAATGTAATAGAAACTGAAAGAAAAAATCCAGCTAGACCAGACCATAAATTAGAAAATTCAATTACCGCTGAAACATTATCTACTACAGGTGGAGTAGAAGTTGGTATTGGAAGAATTTCTACATTAAATGCTCAGGCTCCTTATTGGGAGATGATAAATGATGGTGCTACTTATATTACTAAAAAAACACATATAGTACCTACAACTTATTTTGCAGACCCAGGTTCTGGATTTGTTACTTTTAAAGAAGGAAGCTCACATACAATTGAAGGAATAGATTATGTAGGAAAAGCAATAAGAAATTTAGACCAAGAACTTCGTGAAATGATAGAAAAAATGGGAACTAAATTTATAAGTGGAATGAGTAAACCCGATGTATTTGGTAGAACTTATGTTGCTAAATGGGGAAAGAAAGTACATTTTGGACCACCAGGTAGTGCTTCTGGAGGAGCTAGATAATGTACAGAATTTCACGTAATATAGAGGCTTCATTAATAGACTGGATAACTGAAGAATTAGTAGAACATGGTTGGATAGGAATAAGAGTAGAAAAATCTTTTTCCGAAGTATATAAAGGTACATTACCATGTATTTGTGTAAATGCTTTAGAAATTAGACCAGAGAAATTAGAAATTGGTTCAAAAACAAATTTAAAATACTTTACAGTTAATATTAAAATTTTTGCTACTTCAGATGGACAAAGATTAGATTTGTCAGATTGGTTATTAGATGAATTAGAACGAGATATAGATTATTATACTTATACTATAACTAATGGTGAAGTAACAGATAAAACTTTATTAGGTAGAATTATACTTACAAGATGGTTTGATAATCGTAAAGAATTACAAAATACAGAAATACTTGAGTCTGCCGATAGGTATAGACATTTATTAAGTTATGAATGTATTATAGCTATTTAAGGAGATTAATATGAATTGGTTATCTTATTTAGGAATTGGATTTTCAGTTTTAACAGCCATAGGTAACGTTATTATTTTATTAGCAGTAAAATTTAATGATTTAAAACACGTTCAAAAAGATTTAACTGAAATAAAAAATAATCAACTTCGGACTGATGAAAGATTAGATAAACTTTCTGAAAGAGTTTCAAAAATAGAAGGTAAATTAAGTTAAAAAATGAATACAATATGTATCGATTGTAAAAAAGAATTAAGTGAAAAAAGAGCAAAAAGATGTCGACATTGTGCACATCTTAGAATTCATTTTTCTGATAAAGAGATAGGAAAAAGAAGTAAAACTTTAAAGGGAAGAAAATTTTCTAAGGAAACAATAGAAAAAATGAAGAAGGCACAACTAGGACACATTCCCTGGAATAAAGGACTAATTGGATTAAATGGTTATTGGACAGGAAAGAGTAATAAAGATATTATTGTTAAACACCATATAGACGGAAATAAAAAGAATAATAACAAATTAAACTTTCTAAAGATAAAACAAGGAGAACACAGAAGTTTACATTGGAATGGATATAAATATTTAACGAATATAGGTTTAATCAAAAATTATGTTAAAGATTTTTGTTTGAAATATGAAATAAACACAAAGATAAACAGAGGTAAGGTAGTGCATCATATAGATTGTAATAGAGAGAATAATAACTCCAACAATCTAATGTATTTAAAAGATAAAAAAATACATAATAAAATGCACCAAGAAACATATTTGTATTTAGTAAGGATAAATAGAGTAAACGATTATATCAGATGGTTTTTCTTAATGAAGAAGAAAAATAACCAAACTCTGAAAGTTAAAGAAGAACTTAAATAATCGTAACTCATTGGAGGACAATGTGATACACGCAAAAATGTGTAAGCCCAGAGCATTTCCCTGGGGTGGTAACAGAGCACCTGAACAAATCGATAGGTTGCAGAATATTACAGGCGACCAGACATTAAACAGGGAAAAAGTTTATGAAATAGGTAGAGTTGGTCGTTTAGGATTTAAAAAAGGAGTTCCTTCTTTTGCTTATTCTGCAACTCAGTTTGAATATGGTTCAATGGCTTTTTGGTATGATTTAGCCAATAAAGCTACTCCAGTTGGAGCACCTTATGATATAGATTTAGATGATTTAGTAGAAACACAGATGGATATTGCTGCTTTTTTAACAGATGATAATGCTACCTTTAGAGGAACAATTTGGTTCCCTGGATTAAGAGTTAATGGATTTTCTATTAATATCGCAGACCCAGCAGCAACTATTGAAAGAAGTTTTGACCTTATTGGTGAAGATTATAAAATGTTAGATGGTAAATATCTTGCTTATGAAGCAGCAATAGTAGCAGCTCCTGGTGATAAAGCAGTTGTGTTAGACCCAACAGCAATAGAATATGCTTCTGGAAAATATATTTTTAGAGTATTAAGAGTTCGTGCTAATGTGGTTTCTGAACTTGAAGAAGGTACAGGAACAAATCAATATGAATATAATAATCCTACTGATACAGTAACAGTTCATAATTGTTTAGTCGATGATATTGTAAAAATTTATTATCCTTCTTCTACAGCTTATACAACTACATGGACTGATAATGATTCTGACCCAGATTTACTTTTGGCTGAATATGCTGAAATTAGTTTAAAAGTTGGTACAGGTACAAGAATCTATCGTTTGCAATCAGTTGGTATTGATGTCGCATTTGATAGAGCAGATTATAAAGAAATAGGTAATAGTGAAGTTGTACAACGTGGTGTTACTGCTAAAACAATTACAGTAGCATTAAATAGATTTGCTGAAGATTTTGCACTTGAAGATATTTTGGCAAGTGATACTGCTTATCCTTATGTTGACCCTCGTAATTTTGCCGAAGACATTCAGATGCAAATAAAGATTTATAATGAAAAAGCTCACACAAATTTTAAGATTGGTTATTTAATTAGTGGACTTTCTCCTACTACATTAGGTACAACTCAAGACGTTGAGGCTTATCAGGCTCGTACATGTAATCTAGAAAGCGATAATTTAAAAGTTTCATCTGAAGAGAGTGAAATAGCTTTTGCATAATAGAATAAAAGAGGGAATCTCAGGAATCAAATCTGAGTTCCCTCCCAAAAGTAATAAAAAGGTGAGGTAAGGAAAAAATGTTATTACAAAGTAAGAATAAAAAAAATCAATTAGCATACTCGCAGGGCAGATTTGTAGTGTCTATCACTATGGGTCTGCCTTTTTGCTTATATATTTATAATATTAAAAAACCTTCTTTATATATAAATTATTTTTGGCATTTATTAGAAATTACAATTTATAAAATAAATATAATAATTGGATGGGGAAAAGATGGATACTAGAATAAAAATTGATGAATCTTTATTAAGACAAATTTTTGACCAAGAATCTAAAAAAATTGTAGGGATTTGTATGAAAAGATTTGAAATTCATAACAATCCAGAAGACCAAAAAAAAGCAATTAAAGAAGTTTTATATGAAAGTTTACGTAATATTTTAGATATAATTATTTTAAATGGTAAGGAGTCTATTAATTTAACTAATACAAAGTAAGGAGAACAAAATGGAAGATAAGAAACAAGATGCAGAACGTATCGTTGAGGATATGACTAAAGAGACAGAATTAAGTATGATAGAAGAATTAATTAAAGATAATAAAATAACGTTTGAATATAATGAAAAAAAATATCGAGTTCGTTTACTTAATTTAAAAGAAAAAGAAGAACTTGATATGCTTCGCAGAAAAATGTTTGGTCAACTTATTAAAGATGAAGATATTCTTCTTGAAAAAGATTTAATTATTCAATATAAAAAAAGAGGAATAAATATTGATGAAATAGATGACCAAATTAAAAAAATAGATGCAGAAGATATAACTTTACAATTAAAGTTAGGTGAATCTATTTCTAAAAATGAAGGAGAAACTATTCTTAAAATTTATAAAGACCAAATTGAAGAATTAAGAATAAGAAAACAAACTTTATCTGCACAGAAAACATTATTATTAGAATTTTCATTTGAAAATCAATTACTAAATTATGTTGCTCAAGTTATAACTTATCTTTCTTTGGATGAATTTAAAGATGAAATTTGGAAAAGAATGTTTAATACTTTAGACGATTTTCAAAGTTATGTAGATGAATCTTTAATAAATAAAGCAGGACAATATAGTATGCTTCTTCAATATATTTAAAATGAATATTTATTCACAAATTAGACAATTAGCAAAAAGTATAAAATCTCAAAATCTCTTTATTGCAGCAAAAGAGTTGTCAGGGATTCGTTTATTTAGAAATTTATTTGATTTATCAAAATTACAAGAAATTTATTTAAGTTTTTTATATATGTATGATGCAATAAATAAAGATATAATTATTGAAAATATTTCTAAACACGTTTTGGATTATGAATTATATGAAGATGCTTATATGTTATGGAAAAAAAATAAAAAGACAAAAAAAGAATCAAACGATAATAAACAAAAAGATGTTAATCTAGTAGTTGGGAAAGGTATTAAATTTCCAACTGAGAAGGTGTAAATATGGCTAGCGGAGATTTTTTAGCTAAGATTAAATTAGCACTTGAAGGTAAAGATAAAGTGGTAAGTGGTTTGCAGCAAACCCAACAGGCTGCTCAACAACTTGCTAAAACAAAAATCACGACTATTTTTGATAAAGAAGGTTTGGCTACTGGTAGGCAAGTTGAAGAGACTTTTACTAAAATTAAACCAGCAGTAAAAGACTCATTCCAAAATATGAATGATTTTCAAAAAGCCTTAGCTAGAGTAGCTGTTGTAGCTCCAGTATGGATGGCGTTTAGGTTTGTATTGCAATCTGTTTTTTCTTTAATAGCCGACCAAACTAAATTTTTGATTGATTTAGAAAACGCTATGGCTAGGATTAGAATAGTTGGCAAAGGTACAGAAGATGATTATAAAAAATTACAAAGTTCTTTAATTGGATTATCTTTAGCTTATGGAACTGTAGCTTCTTCTGCTCTTGAGGCTGCTAAGATTTTTGCTCAGCAAGGTCGTACAATAGACCAAACTATTACTTTGACTCGTATAGCTATGATAGCTTCTCAGGTTTTAGGAACCGATATGAAAATAGCAGTAGATGACTTAACTGCTGCTATAGAAAGTTTTAATTTACCAATAGAAGATAGTATTTCTATTATAGATAAATGGATTAATGTAGAAAAACAATTTGCTGTAACTTCTAAAGATTTGGCAGATGCAACAAAAGCAGCAGGTGCTACAGCTAATCAGATGGGAATTACTATTGATGAATTTTTAGGTAATGTTACTGCTGTTATTGAAGTTACTAGAAAAAGTGGTTCAGAAGCTGCAAGAGGATTACAGTTTATTTATGCAAGATTATTAACTACAGGAGAACAAGTATTAACTCAAATAGCAAAAGTTCCTATTCATTTAGATAAACAAAAAAAGGCAACATTCGCTATGACAGATACTTACAGAAGTGCTTCTGATGTTTTAGATGATTTAGCTTCTAGATGGGATACTTTAACTAATAAAGAAAGATTATCTATTGCACAGAATGTTGCATCAAAAAGACAATTAACAATTTTTATGGCATTAATGCAGAATTATAATGCTGCATTAGAAGCTAGAATTATTTCATTATCTTCCGCAGGAAAAGCGGAAGAAGCATTTAGTATTATTCAAGAAACACTTACAATAAAATTAAATAGAGTAGCTACTGCATGGAATAATTTAACAATTTCTATAGGTGATACAAGTGTATTTAAAGAAATTTTAGATGTAACATCTGAATTGATAAAAAGATGGGCTGCTATAATTAATATATCTCAAGCATATCGTAATGAAGCACAAAACGTAAAAGATACTAATAAAAAAATAGCAGAGACCCAAATTTCTCAAGCTAAAAGTCTTCAAGAGTTGATTGAATTAAGAGATAAATATATAAATCTTCCTGCTACTGAAAGTAATGTAAAGATGCTTACAAGAATCAATCAAGCATTAGAAGAAGTTAAATCTAGAAGTAAAATAAATGTAGATATTAATTCTAAAGATGCAACAGCAAATTTAAATAAATTTATAGATACTATTAGCAAAACTAGTATGCAACAAGAAATTGATATAGATATAGAAACGTCTCGTACTATTTTACAAGATAAAATAAATAAATTATCAAACGATATAAATATTACACCCCTTGATTTGTTCATAAGTCCATTTGCTGCTATTAGAAGAGTATTAACTCTAAAAAAGCATACAAAGGAACTTGGAGAAGTCCAAGAAGAATTGAAAAAATTAGATGAAACAAGGAATAAAAAATTAGATGAAAGAATAGCAGCATACGAAACAGAAAAAACTCAATTAGAAGCACAATCAGAATTAAGAAAATATGATAATGAAATTGAAACAGAATTAACAGATAAAGAAATAGAAAAATTTCAAATGCAATCTAAATTAAATGCATTAAGACAATCAGGTATTTTAACTAATCAACAAATATTAGATATAGAAATAGAAATGGTTAAAAATTCTATTTTTAGTTATGATATTCATGAAAAGGCTTTAAAATTAGCAGAATTAGAATCTCAGAAAGAGTCTGCTATTTTATCTGATATAAAAACAAAAATAGGATATATGTCAGATGCTCTAAAAATTGCTGATGAAGAAGAATCTGCTATTATTCGACAAGAAATGGCGATGAAAGCTATGATTTATGGTACAGATTATATAAGAAATAGTATGGATGATAGATTAAAATTAGCACAAGCATTAACAAAAGAAGCTGATGTACAGGAGAAAAAATCTGCTAGATTAGTTGAATTATTTAATATTGCAAGAAGATATGGTAAAGATGTAGCCCAAGAAGTTTCTAATTTTTTGGGTGGAATGAAAGAATTTAGTACTTTATCACCTGGAGCTATAAGAGCATTAAGAAGAGTAATGCCTTCAGAATTTGAAAAAGGAAGAGCAGAAGAATATTTTAAACAACCAGGAGCATATATTAGATTCCCAGAAGAAATAGAAAAAGAAAGAATACGAAGAAGAGATGTTCGAATTTTACAAAATATTATGGTTGAACCAATTTCTATAGATGTTAGATTAGAATCTGAACAGGTTATTGATAGTGTTGTAGCAAAAATTACAGAATTATTAAACGATAAAAAATCAATATTATCACAACAGATACAAGAACAGATAGAAACATTTTAATTAAATGAAAAATAGAAAAATATATCTAAAAAATTATTATTTAAAAAATAAACAGAAATTATTAAAACAAAGAAAAAATAGATATAATAAAAATAAACAAAGGGAATTAAAAAGAAACAAAAAATATAATTTAGAACATAAAGAAAAGATTAAAAAATATTTAATAGAATGGTATTTAAAAAATAAAGAAAGACTTTTAGTTCAACATGCAGAATATAGAAAAAATCATAAAGACGAAATCAAAGAACAACAAAAAATTTATCGTCAAACCTATAAAAAAGAAATAAAGAAATATATAAGCAATAGATTGAAGACCAATATTAATTTTAAGATAATTTTTTATTTACGAAGAAGGTTAAATTTAGCACTTAAAGGAAATCCGAAATCATCTACTACAATGAAATTAGTAGGCTGTAGTATTAAGAAATTAAAAAAGCATTTAGAAAAGAATTTTAAAGCAGAAATGTCTTGGTCAAATTACGGTAAATGGCACGTAGACCACATAATTCCATGTGCAAGTTTTGACCTATCTAAACCTGAAGAACAGAAGAAATGTTTTAATTATACAAATCTTCAACCTCTCTGGGCATTAGATAATTTAAAAAAAGGTAAATCGTTAATTAAAAAATAATAAGGAGAAATAATTATGGCAGTAACATTCAAACTATATGCTTCAGATGGAAGTTCATTAATACATACTTTTAGTACAGTATTTTCGGCTAATTACCCACAATCTGGAAAAAATATAGTCGAGCATATTAGCCCCAGAGGAAAAGGTTCTTTAATAATGGATACAGGAGATGCAGCATTTGATTTAATTTTAAAAGGTGTTTTATTTGCATCCGATTATAATACTTTAATGACATTAGTAGATGATATGGAAACGGATATTGCATTAAATACTAAATTCGTTATCAAGATAACTAAAGGAACATCTACTACTTGGGATTATAACTGTAAAAGAATTAATCCCATAATATGGCAAGAAGATAATTTGCGTACTAACTATATAGAATATCAAGTTATTCTTAGGTGTAATGTATGGTAATAATTAAGGAGGAATAGAATGGCATTAAAAGTATATGTAAATACTAGTACTAATGACTTAACAAGAATAGCAAGTCCTGGAGATTTTGTTGAATTAAATTTAGCATCGGACTATTTAATTTTTTCTAATGGTTCTGATGTAGTAAAAGATGGAGAGCCTATTCCATCAGA
>Ga0299915_10000936_pt1 | contig 21525 bp, 19 predicted proteins | sample RVTome_13_FD_200263 | JGI IMG/M metagenome (GOLD analysis project Ga0299915, IMG submission 200263) | Soil microbial communities from uranium-contaminated site in the Upper Colorado River Basin, Wyoming, United States - RVT92D227 (version 2) ... | reverse complement strand
CGGTGAAATCCTCAAGCTCCTCGGTCTTACACCCGAACAGCATTTCACCTAGCCCCCGCCCCGCTACACCGAAGCCACCCTGATCAAAGAGCTGGAAGAGAATGGGATCGGGCGGCCTTCCACCTACGCCGCCATCCTTGACAACATCCAGGAGAGGGAATACGTAGCCAAGGAGAAGGGCCGGCTGTATCCAACCGAATTAGGCTGCCTGGTCTCCAATTTACTGGTGGAGAATTTTCCGGATATCCTCGACGTCCAGTTCACGGCCCAGATGGAAGACGAACTGGACAAGGTGGAAGAAGGGCAATTGCCATGGATCCAGGCCCTGGAGGATTTTTACGAGCCCTTCCAGAAAGACCTGGAGAAAGCGAAGGTTCAGATGCAGGATATAAAGGGCAAAGGAGTACCAACGGGGGTCATTTGCGACAAATGCGGGGCTTCCATGGTCATCAAGCTCGGACGCCACGGCCAATTCTTGGCCTGTTCTCATTACCCTGAATGCAAGAACACTAAGGAATTCCAGCGGAATGCAGCGGGAGAAGTTGAAATGGTCACGGAAGAAGCGATCCGGGAAACCTGTGAAAAATGCGGCGCGTCCATGATTATAAAAACTGGCCGCTTCGGCAAATTCCTGGCCTGCTCCAACTACCCCAAGTGCAAAAACACTAAAAAGATGATGATCAACGGAGAGGGAAAGCTCGAAGTGGCCCAGGACGAAAAGAGCACGGAGACCTGCGACAAGTGCGGTGCGCCCATGGTTATAAAAACCGGCCGCTTCGGCAAATTCCTGGCCTGCTCCAACTACCCGCAATGTAAAAATACTGAAAAGATCTCTCCGTCAGGAAAGGCCGGGGCCGAAAAGGCCAAGCCAGTCCCAACCGGGGAAGACTGCGAAAAATGCGGCGCTCCCTTAGTGTACCGGCAAGGGCGATTTGGATCTTTCATTTCCTGCAGCCGATACCCCCAATGCCGCTACACCAAAAAAGGAACCGGCATTTTAGAGAAGGAAGAGGAGGGTCAAGAAAAAAAGTCCCGGGTTAAAAGCAAAAAAGAATAGGAATGGACCTGCGAATTCTGATTGCGGAATCTGGAATGATTTAATTACACACCCGGGTACAATTTAAGTAGCGTTCTTTTCCTTTTCATGATATACCTTCTCTCAGCCAAAGGAGGGCCTTTTGTCAAAACATGCTGGGGCTTATAAAGGCGAAAAGCGAAGAAAAGAATTGTCCCGCCAGAAAAAGCAGGAAGAGAGAAGGCAACGGCGACTTCATAAAGGAGAGCACACCCCGTCAGACACCGAGAAGGTCGAGCAAGAGGAGACCAAGCCAGCCAATCTTTAACTCGAAATGTCTTTCCGGGGAAAAGATTTCCTCTTCTCCTTTACTTTACCACGAATTCCAGGAAGCCCACCCTTCCACTAAGGGAGATTGGGTTTCATCATGAATGGGCAAGGTTGACGCAACCGGTTGAAAGTGACTCGCAAGTGAGGCCTTCCCCCACATTGCTGAGGCTTTCTACGGAGCTGGATGGAATGAGGGAAAGGGCGGGCCTATCCTCCCAGGCGATTCGGGCATTTAACGAAAGGTTTTCAACACGGCGAACGCTGAATGGCGGGCGCTACTCATCAAAAGTCGTCGCTTCAAGCGACGCAGAAAAGGAGAGTCAAAAAGTATGGCTAAGAAACTATTTGTAGGGGGGCTGAGCTGGGACACAACCGACGACGGCCTGCGCCAGGCGTTCGCATCTTATGGGGAGATTACGGAAGCCAAGGTCATCACCGATCGTAATACGGGGCGTTCCCGGGGCTTTGGATTCGTGACCTTCGCTCAGGATGAGGAGGCGAAAACGGCGATATCTAAGATGGATGGCACGAGCCTTGACGGCAAGACCATCAAGGTGAACGAAGCGCAGGAAAAGAGTCCTCGCGGAGGCGGCCGACCCGGCGGTGGTTTTGGGGGCGGACGCGGCAGCGGACGCAATCGCTGGTAGTCTGCCGCCAAGCAGAAAGAGATTTCTCCCCCTCTGACCGGGGGAAGAGCCGTTGGTGATTGGCCCACCTTATCGGCAATTCCCCAAGTTCAGAGGGGCTGTATCCCGGATCTTCCGGGATTTCCCGGCTGTGCTCGCCAAGCAGCGTAACCTGCTGTCGCTTGGCCGGGGTCTGCCCCGAGCTCCTCTATCGCCTCGCCCGCCGTCCGCAATTCGGACCAGGGAAAATCCCCGGCCGGAAGCTTTTCTTCCAGTTTTTGGCTCCCGTGCCGGGCGTTGTTCTTTCGCGGGCTCTCTACGATCTCCCCGTTGCCGCTGGGGCCGTAGTAATACCAGGTTCCTCTTTTCTTTTTTAATCGCTTTATTTTGCTGTCCAGAATAACAAGATCGATAGGGAGAGCAAGGTCGGGTCTTGCAATAATAAAAAAGCCTGGTTTGGTGTTTTCCAATTCCAGGCTTTTTATCCATCTCTTCCCTCTTCTATCGGTGCAGATTAAATAAAGTGTTGCCGTGTTGCTGTGCTGCGGCTCCAGGATGAAAGAATTGCTAAGAGCTATTTCCCCCTCATTCCCTTATTCCATCATTGTTTTTTCCCGGTCTTCCTAGCGCTTTTCAATGAAGAGTCCCCGATTCCCCGCAGCCGAAGAAATGCCCTTCGTGATGACCATGTTTTTCCCAATATGCCGCCCGTCTCTTACCACCTGCGGATCCCGGCGGGTTCCACCTCTTAGAACCTTAAGGGTGCGAGGGTAACGATCGGCCATGTAGTCCGTGAGCTGGGGGTCATCGCTTTTCATGAGGGCCCGTGATTTTCCCGGTTCGGCCATGGGCCGTTCTTTGAGCTTGGAACGAAATCCATCGATGATTCCAACGGCAAAGTCACTCCGCCGCAAATGATTCAATCCTTTATTTACGTTATATTCCCGCCATTGTTGCTCGATGAAGCGCTGGACAAAATCATGGACGTAATGGGCCATCTGGACATTGGAGAGAACCCCGCTGATTTCGAAAACCCGGCCCATCTTGCCCTTCGCCGGGACGGAGGTGGGGACCCATATTCCCCGGACGAAATAGAAGTCCTGCAGCAGGTGGGCCAGAGCATAGTCTTCCTGGAGGTGCCGTAAAGCCGGCTTGCCCACAAAGGCGGTGATGAAATGGCGCTTTCCGTCCTGAGCCAGAAGGCCGATGTTGTATTTGGCCATCAGGTGGTGGGCCCGGCCCATGGCCGCTTCGGCCTCGTATCGATTCTGGCTCCTGGCCAAGGCCAGAAGCTTCTGGATCTTCCGCAGAATCCTGTGATCCGGACATGGATCCCGCTGGGCCAGGCGTTCGTCCAAAAGAGCAAAGTTCCCAGAAGCTCTGGGATTGGCCCGTAACAGGGTGCAGGCCTCACAAAAGATCGGGCCGTGGGGATAGTCTCCGAAGGCCCCAAGAACCTCCTCGGCCATTTGGTGGGCCATTTCGTGAAGGAGGACTTCCCGCACCGTGTCCCAGGAATGATGAAGGACAAGCGTCCGGCTCAGGGCGATTTCCCGTTTTTCTCCGGACCAAAAGCCCCAGCGATCCTTCATATCCCGAAGGGAAAAAAGGGGAGGGCTCATTTCTTTCTGATGCTTGGATGGTAAAATCCAGCGGGCGGTTTCCCATTCCAGGGCCAATCCGTGAAGAACCCGCCGCTCCAGCTCCGGAAGTGAATCCGTCGGATTAATCATTCGGTCTGGTAGCAGGCCACGATCTCCCCGAAATAGAGAGTGTGATAATCTTTTTTCGGGTAGAGGGATTCAAGCTCTTTATCCATGATTTTGGGATCCATGGCGTTCTTATAGAGACGGCGGCACTCCAGGTGATAACCGGGAATTTCCAGAACCGGCGCCCCCACCGATTCACCCTTGTGTGTCCCCAGCTTGCATTCCTTGAATTTATCAACCGCTTTCCCGGACTGGGACCCGCAGAAGGCGAGGGCCTTTTTCATGTCCTTCGTGGGAACACTGACGGTGAAACTATCGGCGGCTTCCATCAGAGGGAAGGTGTGGCGGCTGTTGCGGACCGCGACCATCAGGACCGATTTTTTCCATAGAATCCCGACCAGGGCCCATCCGATGGTCATCACATTCTTTTGGCCCTTGGCCTCTACGGTTAAAAAGGCTCCTTCGTTGATCTGCTTCATCACCGCAGGGGTAATCTCAAATTCATTCACCTTCTTCATGGGTCATCCTCCTTTTGCCAAGCTGTTTCAACCAGAATAGACAGCAAGCCTGTGGCGTGTCAAGGAAACAATAAAGAAGGGTTCAAGGGGCTCAGATAAAAAGTGCTGCCGTCTTGCTGTTCTGCAGTGCTGCCGTTAACGGAAAACTGCGAAACCGAAAAACGATGTAAAAGGGGAGAATTTTATTTGGGAGTTTATTGGCTGATCACTGGTCACCGATCACGGATCACTTCTTCTTTTGGATAGTGTGTTCCACCTCGATCCCCTGGCCGATCGAATAGGTGATGAGGCACCCATTTTCCACGAACTTTTCGCACTTTTCCAGGGTGGGCAGGTCGCTATCATTCACATCCACTTGGATATCGATCTGGATGCGGGACACCTTGGTCCGGTAATAATCATCCTTTTCCTTTTCGGAGGAGGCGCGACCGGTCAGCGATTTAATGGTAACATTCCGGGCCGAAAGGGCGGCACCCAGGGTGGAGGCAAAGCAATAAAGGGCGGAGGCGGCAAGCAGCCGCTGGGACGTTCCCGCCCGTTCGTCCTTGGGAATCCCCGTATAGTCGATCTTGATCTCCGGAATGGCTTTCGACCCCAGGGCCAGGATATGCCGATCATCTCCCTCCCGGCGATATTCCACAGTGACTTCTTTTTCATCATCCATGGCCATACCTTTCTAAATGCTCATAGTATTTGGCTCATAGCTGATAGTAAGAATGTTTATCATTTACTAATAGCTATGAGCCATGAGCCAAATTGGTGTTTCGCTATTACGCGCAGTCGTGTTTATCCCAGGGATTCTTTTCCCCTCGGGCCAGGGCCTTCTCCATGCTCTCCAGGCTCTTCTGCAGGCTTTCAATGTGCCCCTGGATGATATTGGGGTCCTTGAAAGCCTGGTAGACCACGGCCCCCTCGGTATCCTTCGGCACCGGCCAGTTGAGGAGATGGCAGGCCGTGGGGACGATGTCGGTGAGCCACATGGTCCTCTTCAAGCGGTAGCCCTTCTTGAACCCGGGGCCGGACATGAGCATGATGGAGCGCTGGTTCCCGGAGCCCAATTCCGAGGCCGGGAGTTGCTGGCCGTGCTGGGCGCCATATTCGGGATTCAGAGCGTACACCACATCGCCGACCCGGTCCCCATAGAGACCCAGAATCCGGGCGTCTTCCTTGGTAATCGCCATGGAAATGACCCGTTTCCCGTTCTTGGGGTCCCGAAAATCGTAGAGGGCATCGATGATCTGCTGCTGGACCTTTTGGTAATCCTCGGGTTCCACGATTCCGTTCGGGTCCCGTCCCTTGAGATTGACATAGATATAAAGATCCCGCTGGGGAACGGCCTTGGATTTTTCCCAGTTGACGATGAACCGGGCATGGTCGGCCAATACCCCACCCACATCCCATTCCCGTTCCCCCTTTTCGAGAACCGCCAGGCCGGCGGGGACCAAGGCATCATACGGATTGAAGGGGGGACCATCGGCCACCGCTCCATGGTCGGAGACCAGGAAGGTAATGGCCTCCTTCCCCGCGGCTTCCATGATCCGGCCGAGCATCCCATCCAGGCTGGCATACATCTTCCGCTCGGCGTTCTCCGCCCATTCCCTCCGTTTGGGGTCCGGTGTGGTTTGGGGGTCCAGATCGGTCATCGCCGCGTGGTAGAACCAGTCAGGGGCATGGAAATGCATGGTCAGGAGATCCCACGGCTTGTTCTTGAGAATATAGGTGGCCAAGTCGGCGAGCCAGATATCGTGAAAATGCTGGATCTCCATGTAGGTGTCCATATCGATCAGATCCAGCGAATAGGCCATGTACCCTCCGGTAAAAGCCATGAGCCCTTCTTCGGAATGGATCTCCTTTCCAAGCTCTCGGGGATAGACATAATCGTCGTCTTCGATTCCCATGGCCGAAAGGTAAAGCTTGAATTGATCGGCGTCATTGGAAAGCTCGATGAGTTTCCCCCGAAAATGGACCTTCTTCGTCTCTCCGCTCTTGAGCCTCACGTCGGTATAGATCTTTTTGCTCCACTCGCCCCTGGAGAGGGTGAAGAAGGCGTCCTGGAAATTACGGGTCGGAGAAAGGGTGACCTTGTCGTAGCCTTGGCCCTGGGAATCCTGGACCAGGAGAAACCAGTTAATGGGCTCGGCGTTGTATTTGCTGCTTCCCATGCGCAACCGGAATTGGGCTTCCAGGTCTTCCTCGCCGTTCGACTTGGGCGCATTCTGCCAGCCTTCGGCACTCTTGAACTCCACCTTTCGGGAAAGGGGCAGAACTTGCGTGGTGACAATCTGCTCGGTACAGAATCCCACCTTGGCCTTGAGGCCCGGCAGATCCTCCCCGATGCGCCATTCGTTGGGGGAAAGGCCGGCGCCGGCGACGACGATCCCGTTCTTCACCCGGGGAGGCCAGGAACAGGGGTAGTTGATCACGACGACCTTTTTCCCTGCCTTTTCGGCGGACTCCCAGATGTACTCCGCCTGGCAATCATCCGTCGTAAATCCCTGGTGGACCTTATCCAGGGGATCGCCGGGCTTGTGGACGTGGAAATCGGTGATCCCATGGGTTCCCGCCCAGGCTCCGGTCACAATGGTCGTCCAGTTGGGAGGGGTGACGGTGGGGTAGGGAACCAGACAGTTTTCCGCAAAGACCCCGCCTTCCATCATTTTCTTGATGGTGGGCAGTCCACCGTCCTTTACGTGCTTTTCCAATCGCGATGGCTGGGCCGAATCCCAGCCGATGATCAGTGCCTTCTTTGGCAACTTCGCCATGACTTCCTCCTTTGAAAAAAATCGCCTAGCGCAAAGAGCATAGCGCATAGCGTGAAATACCGTGATCAGTGACCCGCCAAAAAACTCCCCAAAGAAATTCCTTCCTTTTGCGCCGTTTTCCGTTAATTGCAGCACCGCAACACGGCAGCACTTTTTATCAGGTCCCGCATCTTCTGAACGATGGGCCGGGGATTTGATCCTGTTCCTCCGCCTGCCGGGAAATGGACTCCAGGTCGTTTTTGACGAAACGCCGCACCGTATCCCGCATCAGGCGAACGCTTTCGGGTAATTCGTAGGCCATTCTATTCCTGCCATTCGCCCACATATGGGCGACAAGATTTCGTTCGGAGGAGGTTCACCGAACCCGGTAAAACGAAACTATTGAACCTTTCTTATTTTCGTTCCAACGCCCTCTAAAAGGCGAGTTGCCTCTTTGACCGCAGCCGCGATGGCCGCGGGCAGGTCTTTGTGGCTGATATATCCCGGATCGCCTCCGACCTGTTTCATAAATTCCTTATAGTCATTGGTGTCGATGGCCTTTTTGAACGCCTCGTGGAGAATCTCAATCACATCCGGCGCGGCGCCTTTCGGGAGGACCACGATATGGGTATGCATGGTTCCCTTGACATCATAGCCCAGTTCTTTAAACGTTGGAGTATCGGGGGCAAAGGCGGACCGTACGGTTTCGACGCAGGCAATAAATCGAACCTTCCCGGCCGATATTTGGGCGGATACATCGCCGGTAACGACGAGGGAGGCCTGAACATGTCCTCCCAGCAGAGCCGTTACATTCGGGGCCGCTCCCTGGAAGGGGACGTGGCGGAACTTGATTCCGGTGGCTTGGGTCATCTGCAGGAGGGCGAGGTGCCCCCAGGTGTAATCACCGGCCGTTCCCACCGTGACCTCACCGGGGTGCTTCTTGCAGTAATCCAAAAATTCTTGAATGGTTTTCCAGGGGGCCTCAGCCTTTACAACCAAGAGCCAGGGGAATTGCATCGTCTGGATGATCGGGGTCAAGGTTTGGGAAGTGTAGGGCAGCTCCTTGACCAGAGGCTGGACGAGGATCGGGGCGCTGGGATTATAGCCGATCGTGTACCCGTCCGGTTTCCCCTGCAACACCTCGGCCAGCCCGATCGTCCCAGAGGCTCCGGGTTTATAGACGATCTGCATCGCCTGGGGAAAAAACTTATTCTGCTGAATGATATTGACGATCTTCTGTCCCACGATGCCCGTGGCCGAGCCGGCCGGCCAAGGAACGACAACCGTGACGGCCTTCCGCGGGTAATCCGCGGCCATGGCGAAAGCGGCGGTCAGAATCACCGCCATACCGGCAGCAACGGCTGCCATCTGGAAAACCCGTTTGCTCTTCCGTTTCATTGTCAATCCTCCTTTTTTTAGGGTTCGAAAGGCGTTGCTTTCTTGTTTAGGTTCCGGGCGATGGGGATCGGCCCGGATCATTTTCTTGGCTTTTTAAATTCCCCTGCTCGGGATTTCCGAGTGAAATGAAGCGCGACCGTCGCCGCGAGGACAACGACCGGGATTAAAAGAATAGCCAGCGAAATCGAGCGCTCTACGAAGATTGCCAGACTCCCGGCCGACATGAAGAGGGACTGCCGGAAATAGAGTTCGACCTTGGGCCCCAACACGACGGCCAAGACCAAAGGAGCCAGGTCATATCCCCGATTGCGCAGGATGAATCCACCCACGCCGGAGAGGACCAGAACCCAGACATCGATGGAGCTACTGTTGACTGCATACACTCCGGTCAGGCATAATATCGCCACCACCGGAATCAGGATTCGGATGGGGGTTCGCAAAACGGAAACAAACAGGCCGACCAGCGGCAGGTTCAGCAGCAGTAACATCACGTTCCCAATATACATGCTCCCGATAAAAGTCCAGAACATTTGGGGATGATCCTCGATGAATGTGGGACCCGGGAGAATCCGGCCGATGAGCAGGGCGGCGAGAACCAGGGCCATGGGCGGGGCAAAAGGAATTCCCAGCGCAATGAGCGGGAGGAAGGCTCCGCCTGCGGCGGCATTATTGGCCGATTCCGGCCCCGCAACCCCTTCGACGGCTCCGTGGCCGAATTCCTCGGGGTGTTTCGAAAGCCTCTTTTCCATGGCGTAAGAGGTAAACGAGGCGACGACGGCGGCCGGACCGGGGATCAAGCCGATGAAAAATCCGATCACCGAACCGCGGATAATGGGCCCGACCGACCGCCGAATTTCTTCCCGCGTGGGAAGCATCTCACGCAGCCGGACGGAATGGACCTTGCCCGTCTCCGATTTTTGGCTTAGGACATTCAACACCTCGGCGATTCCAAAGAGACCCATGGCCATGGGAATAAAGTCGATCCCTTGGGAGAGCGCCAGAATGCCAAAGGTAAACCGCTGGTCGCCGGTGACCGGGTCCATACCGATCGTTGAGACCATGACCCCCAGGAGCACCATTAGGCCCGATTTTACCTTGGAACCGGAAGATATATACGGGAGGACCATCAGCCCCACCGTGGTCAGGCAGAAATACTCCGGCGGGCCGAATTTAAGGGCGAGTTCGGCCAGAGGAGGAGCAAAGAGCATGAGGCCCAGAACACTGACCGTCCCGGCCCCAAATGAACCGGCGGCAGCAATGAAGAGAGCCGCTCCCGCGCGACCCTTCTGGGTCATTTTATATCCATCGATGCAGGTGACGACGGAGGTGGATTCACCGGGGAGATTGAGCAGGATGGATGTCGTCGAACCGCCGTACATGGAACCGTAATAAATGCCGGCGAAAAGAATCAGGGAATGGGTGGGAGACATGCCAAAGGTCGTACAAAGGAGAAGGGACATGGCGCCCAGGGGACCGATGCCGGGAAGAACCCCGACCAGGCTTCCCAGGGTAACTCCCAGGAAAGCAAAGAGAAGGTTGACCGGGCTCAGAGCCTGGCCAAAGCCGATCATCAGGTTTTCGATTATGCCCATTTCAGATCCTGCCCATCCCTAACGAATCCATCCCTCGGGGAAGAGCACTCCCAACCAGTACTCGAAGACGAGATAGCTCACCGCCGAGGTTAGGACCCCGCCCAGAATGGATTTTTTCCAGCTGGGCACACCGGCCACCCGGAGGAGGGCGGTCATGGCAGCGAAGATCGAGGTCCAGTACCCCAATATCGAATGAAGGGCCGCAAAGGCGACCAGGGTGGCGACAACCCCGTAGGCCTTGCCGGACAGGATGGGCGGAGCGGAGGGAGCCTTCCCGGTTTGGCCTGGGGCGGGACTCCATTGCCGGACGAGGAAGAAGCCGGCCAGCCCCGCCAGAGCGACTCCAATCAAGATCGGGAATAACCCTACGCCGGGATTGTTCAGGCTCCCGATATTGTACTTGGTGGAGTAGCCCACGAACCCAAGGCCGATGATAAGGAGAACCAGAGGGGTTTGAGGGACCGATTTCAAATCGTTTCCTTTTTCCCAAGGCCGAGACGGTTGCCGGAAGCGCCCTCCCAAGGAGCTCTAAATGACCTTTTCCTTTTTCAGCCCTTCAAATTCCTCGGCAGACAGTTGGAGCAGCCCCCGGTAGACTTCTTCATTGTGAGCGCCCAGATGCGGAGCAACAAAATCCACCCGGCCCGGAGTTGCAGAAAGTTTCGGAATGATTCCCATGGTCTGGATCTTTCTTCCGGAGGGAATCGGGGCCTCGATGATATTCTCCCGGGCGCGAACATGGGGATCCTGAAAAACATCGGCGATCGTATTGATTTTGGTGGAGGGGATGCCCGCCTCCCAAAGTTTTTCCAGGAGGGGCTGGATTTCCTGCGTCTTGACCCAGGCGCCGATGATGGCGTGGAGCTCATCCCGGTACTCGTTGCGGCTGCGCTGGGTGTTGAACTTGGGATTTTGCCCCAGATCCTCCCGGCCCATGAGCTGAATGAAACGCTTCCACGTATTGTCGGTTCCGGCGTGGAAGACCAGCCAATGGCCGTCTTGGGTCATGAAGGTCTCGGCCGGGACGAACTGGGGATTGGTGTTTCCCGTTCGGATCGGGATGGTGCCGAAGACGCCGTATTCCTCGACGGGGTTCGTGACCCGGAACATCCCTTCGTAGAGGGCGAGATCGATTTCCTGCCCCTTTCCGCCGTTCACATCGCGGTGATAAAGGGCGAACATAACCCCGATCGTGGTAAAACACCCCGTGAAGTAATCGGCGAGTGAGCCGCCCGGATGGGCGGGAGGCTTATCCGGAAAGCCGGTGATATGGTCTTGCCCCGCGAAGGCCGTGGCGATCCGGTCGAAGGCCACCCGGTCCCGGTACGGGCCGTACTGCCCGAAGCCCGAGACATGGGCCATAATCAACCCGGGATTGATCTTGGAAAGTTCAGTGTAATCGATGTTCCACTTCTGGAGGGTTCCCGGGCGGAAGTTTTCCACCACTACGTCGGCCTGGGCGGCGAGCTTCTTGAAGAGCTCCTGGCCCTTGGGGCTGCGCAGATCCAGGGTGATGCACTTCTTGTTCCGGGCGAGGAAAGCGAAATAGAGGCTTGTTCCATCGATGACCTGGCCCGTTGACCTTCCGGCTTCACCGGTCCCCGGGTCCTCCACCTTGATGACCTCCGCGCCGAATTCGGCCATCATGGTGGCGCAAAAAGGGGCTGCGATTAAAATCCCCAGTTCAATGACCCGCAGGCCCTTGAGAGCCGATGGTCCCGGATTCATGTTTTCCTCCGATGGCAAACGCCCCATGGCGGCGAAGGAATGGGGATTGATTAGCGACCCCTCTGGGTTTCCTTCACCAGCTTTGCGGCCTTTTCGTGAATCTCCCGAAAATAGGTCGCATATTCGTCGGCCCGTATGATCTTAATGGCCAGGCCGGCGGTCTGATAAGAACTCGCTTCGGTCTGATAAAATTTGCTTTGGGGTGAGTTGAATATACATCCATTTCATTTCCCAGATCCTACCATTTTTATGGCTTTTTTCGGGCAGATGTCGATGCACGTAGAACAGCCGTGGCAGAGGTCGGGATTGATCTGCGCTGAGGCATCCGTGAGGATGATGGCGTTGCAATGGCCGATCTCAATACACAGGCCGCAGGACGAACATTTTTGGGGGTCTACCTGGGCATACCCGGCCCAGACCACCAGCTCGGCTGCCGATTTAATTTCCTGGATAAGAAGATCGCGGAAATCCCTAACAGTCCCAAAACCCATCTTCTGCATGTAATTTTTCAAGGAGTTCATCCATTTTTCCATGAAGCCAAAACCGTGGATCATGGTCTCGGTGCAAACTCCAATGGAGTCGGCGCCGCACATCATCATTTCCACGGCGTCTTCCATCGAGGCCACTCCGCCGGTGCCGATGATGTGGGGGCCGGAACCGACCAGCTTGCGGATTTCAAACACGTCCCTGAGAGCGAGAGGCTTGATCCAGGGACCTGAGAGACAACCCATGGTATTTTGCCCCTGAAGGTTGTAGATGGGCTTTTTATAGTTCCAGACGTCGATGGGGGGAATGCCCAAACGGTTGGCCACGCTGCAAACCGCGGCGGCACCGGCCTCATAGGCCACCCTGGAGACTTCGGCAATCCGCCCTCCCTCAGGGGTAATCTTGGCGATGATAGGGAGTTTAGTGACCTCCCTGGTTTTTTCAATTACCAGACGCACGGAGTTTTCATCCTGGCCCATGCTTGCTCCGGAAGAAGGTCGATTTTCATTGCCCCCCTTGGCGGAGACGTCAACGTTGAAGGACATATTCGGACAGCAGAAATTCAATTCGACGATCTGAGCGCCGGCAGCCTCGAAGCGCCGGGCTGAATCCTGCCATCCCTCAAGGTCCGGATAAACGTAGGAATAGTTGGCGATTAGAACCATTTCTTTGCATTTCTTCCGTCCCTCTTCCATCAACCGCAGCCCGTTTTCCATGTCCAGCCGGTATTCAGCCGTGAAGGTGTGGAGTTTCTCTTTTTTCAACCAACGGTAGCGCGGCTCATAATTGATGTAGGGGACCGGGTTGAAGGTCTGTTTGAGGGCTGCCGCTCCCCAGCCGCATTTTTCGGCAAGCTCCAATTGGTCCACGCGCTTGGTCGTCGGACCGGAGGCTACTATAAACGGATTTTTAAGCTCCACGTTACCGATTTTAACCGGAAGATAAAAAAGATCATCTTTCATCAAAAACCTCCTAAATACCCCAAGACGCGAGGCGCAAGTCGTTAGGGGGATATTATTTTTTTTACCCCTTGCGCCTTACGCTTTACGACTCGCGATTATGTTAGGGAAACTTTTCGTCCTTCCTCCATGGACACATATCCGGCGTAAAGCACCTCCACCACTTGCTTGGCCAATTCAAGGCCCGTAAGGGGCTGGCGGTCAAAGGCGATGGCTTCCATGAAATCCTGAATTTCATGGGGGTATCCAAGGAGCCACTCCTCGTGCGGGTTGGGGAAGGAAAGGCCGGCTTTGGTCTCCTGTTTTTCGTTGAAATAGACGTCTTTTACCGGACCCGGGTCAACCGTGTAGAACTGGCAGACCCGAACCGGGCATAGGTCGAATTTCACCCGGGCGTTGGAGAGGCGAATGTCCATATTGGATTCCATCCCGCCCAGCAGGTCGTCGGCCGCGAAGAAGGTTCCCTTGGTCCCATCGGTGAAAGTGACCGTGATCTGCGCCCAGGTTTCCACATCTCCCCAGCCCGTCACCAAAGGGCTGCCTTTCGTGCTGGCAAAGGCGGAAGTTTTGGTTAAATCCGTCCCATCGGCCCAAACTTCCTTGGCGAGAATCGGACGGCCGTACTTTTTCTCTCCTTCAAACCGTTTTATAAAGAGGCCGGTTGCGAGAGGATGAGCGCCGAGCCGGGCCAGAGCGCCTCCGCCGGCATCGCGCCACCATTTGGCGAATTCCGAGTGCGATCCGCTGTGAGACTCTTCCCCCCGTATATCCAGGATGCTCCCCGAGACAAAACATTTCTCCATCAGTTCTATGGCTTTTTTAAAGGCCGGAGCGTGGATCCAGTTTTCGGCGTAGCAGAATTTTACCGGATGAGCGGCCATTATTTCCTCCACCCTCCTCAAATCTTCCCGAACTTTCCGAAACATTTCCTTTTTCGGGGTGGCGCCAACCTCGTCATCGCTTTCGCCCTGGCCAAAATAACCCGTCAAAGGCTTTTCGCAGATGATATTTTTGTTGGCTTCGGCGGCTTGCAGGACCATGGGTAAGTGAAGCGCGTTGGGAACGACAAGGTCCACTACTTGAATAGACGAATCTTCCAGGATATAGCGATAATCGTCATAGGTTTGGGAGAGGCCAAAACGCCTGGCCAGATCTTCCGCCCGGGCTTTGTTCACATCCACGACGGCCGCAACCTCCACCGGCACCCCCAGTACCTGACGATAGGAGCGGAGATGGAGAGCAGCCGCAAATCCTGCCCCTACGATTCCGACTTTTATTTTCTTGGTCATCGCATCTTATCCTTTCCGGAGAGGGATGGGTTAGGGAAAGCGCCTAATCATTTTTACGCTAAAATCTCAGGCGGGGTTTGTCAAGGGAAAAGATGGATTCCTTTTTTGTTCTTGACAAATCCGTTCCATTCTTTAAAATACCTGAAAACCTTCGAGGAGATTTATGCCCCTTTCCCACATCAAAGTTCTCGACCTAACCCGATTTCTCGCGGGTCCATTTTGTACCATGCTTCTGGCCGACATGGGTGCCGAGGTCATTAAAATTGAAACTCCGGGACGCGGCGACGAGACCCGGTACCAGGGTACGATTATCAAGGGTGAAAGCTGGTATTTCGTGGGGATGAACCGAAACAAGAAAGGTATGACCCTGGACCTCAAAGCCGAAGAAGGAAAAGAGATATTCCTCCGACTGGTGAAGAGGTCCGATGTGGTAGTGGAAAATTTTCGGCCCGGGGTCATGCGCAACTTTGGCCTCGATTACGAAGCTCTAAAGAAGGGGAACCCGGGCATCATCTATTGCGGGATTTCCGGTTTTGGAAAAGATGGTCCCTACGCTCTTCGCCCGGCTTTTGATTTTATTGCCCAGGGAGTTTCGGGTTTTATGAGCATCACCGGATTTCCCGACCGTGAGCCCGTGAGGACTGGAATTCCCATCTCGGACTCCGTGGCCGGAATCTATGCGGCCTATGGAATCCTTGTCGCCCTGATGGCGAGGGAGCGCACCGGCAAAGGCCAGGAGGTTCAAACTTCCCTGGTCGACGCGATGGTCAGCGTTTTGAGCTTCCAGGCCGATCGGTTTTTCGGCGGGGGAAAGGTCGCCGAACGCGAGGGAAACGATCATCCCGTGGCCTCCCCTTATGGGACCTTTAAAGCTCTGGATGGGTATATCAACATCGCTCCCGCTGGAGATCCCATGTGGGAAAGGCTCGCCCAGGCCGTCGGCCTGAAAGAGTTGATCGATGATCCCCGGTTTCGGACCAGTGATTTAAGACGTACCCACCGCAAGGAACTCAATGCGATCATTAACGAGATAACCAGGAAACGGACGATGGCCGACTGGATTGAATACCTGAACAAGGCAGGGGTTCCTTGTGGTCCCATAAACAATTTAGCCCAGACCTTTGAGGATCCCCAGATTAAACACCAGCAGATGGTGTTGGAGCTGGAGCAACCTTCCGGAAAGGTGAAGACCCTTGGTTTTCCAGTCAAAATGAGCGATACTCCCGCAAAGATCCACCGCCCGGCCCCTCAACTGGGACAGCATACCGAGGAAATCCTTTCGGGCCTCGGTTTCTCCAGGGAAAAGATCAAAGAGTTAAAAGAAAAAAACGTGGTATGATCCTTCAAAAAGATTGATTGCAGGAGGCTTGAAAGTGAAACCATCCAGCGTTGTCATCCGGGAAGTCATGCTGCGGGATGGTCTGCAAAACATCCCCGATTTCATCCCGACCGAAGCCAAAATTGAGCTTTTCCGGTTGATTGTGGCCAGCGGTATCCGGAGCATGGAAATTACCTCTTTCGTCAGCCCCAAGGCCATACCGCAATTTCAAGACGCAGCCAAGATGGCCCAGGCTGTATTGAAGATGAAGCCGGAGGGAGTCGAAGTTTCGGCCTTGATCCCGAACTTGAAGGGCGCCCAACTTGCCGTAGAAAGCGGCATGCGCAAGGTGGGTTTCGTCATGTCGGTGAGCGAGTCCCATAATATTAATAATGTAAGGCGGACTACGGCAGAATCGATTGATGAACTAAAGAAGATCCTGGAGCTAAAAGAGAAATATTCTGATCTAATAGTCAAAGCCGGAATGGCCACCGTTTTCGGCTGTCCCTTCGAGGGCAAGATCAAACCCGAGGTGACCCTGAATTTCATCCGCCAGTTCTATAAACTCGGCATTCGGGACATGTCCATGGCCGATACGGTGGGCTTTGGGAATCCGAACGAGGTTAAAGAAATGTGCCGGCTATGCGCCACGGAGTTCCCGGACGTCACCTTCTCCATCCACCTGCACAATACCCGGGGGCTGGGGCTGGCCAATTCCCTGGCCGCCTACGAGGCTGGGATCCGCGTCCATGACGGGGCCGTGGGCGGGCTGGGCGGCTGTCCCTTTGCGCCGGGAGCGAAAGGGAATACTTCGACCGAAGACCTGGTGTTCATGTTTGAAGAAATGGGAGTCAGCACCGGGGTGAATATGGATGCCCTCCTGGAGGCCTCCCGGTATTTCCAGAAGGTGAAGAAGGACGTACGTTATTCGAGCAGCATCATTGAGGTGGGGATCCCCGTTCCCAAGGGAGCCATCACCAAGGACGGCTCGGAACAGAAGTGGAACCTCTAAGATGGGGAGAGGAATTAAAGTTTTTTTGCATTGACGCTATGCGCTCTGCTCTATGCGCTATGCGATTTTTAAATCAGGAGGAGGGAGAGATGAGGATCAATCGTTTTACGCTGGTCGTTCTGCTTGTCATAGGACTGACCTGGGCTGTCTGTCCGGGGGGAGTCCTCGCGGCTCCGGTTCAGATCCATGTGAACAACACCATGCCCGGAGGGGGATCGGAGGAAGCCGGGGTTGCGAAGTTCAAGGAGCTGGTGGAGCAGAAGTCGAAGGGGCAGATGGCGGTTTCGCCCTTCCTGAGCGGCCAGCTCGGGGGCGAGAAGCCGGTCCTGGGTTTGTTGAAGATCGGCAAGACCGAAATGTCCCTCACTGGAGGGATCTTCATCGGTCAGTACGCCCCCGAGTACAATGCGATCAACGTCCCTTTCCTGTTCACCTGGGAACAGCTTCAGGATTACGCCGGGGGGCCTGCGGGGAAAAAAATTCAAGAGCTTTCTTCGAAGAAGGGTGGCCTGGTGGTCATCGGGCCTCAGTACCGGGGGCCCCGCCAGATGACCTCCAACAAGCCCGTCAAGGAAGCCAAGGACATCAAGGGGCTGAAGATGCGGCTTCCTGAGGAGCCTCTATGGCTCCGGGTCTGGCAGGCTTTGGGAGCCCTGCCGGTAGCCATTCCCGCTCCGGACATCTACATGGCCATGCAGACCGGCCAGGTGGAAGCCCACGAGAACACCCTCGTATCCCCTTACAGCCGCTCCCTGTGGGAGGTCCAGAAGTACATCATCATGACCTCCCACATCTACTGGCCGTGGTGGTGGGTGGCCAGCGAGAGTTGGTTCAATAAGCTCACCCCCGACCAGCAGAAAATCGTCCGGGAGTCTGCCGCCGAGGCCGCTAAATACGGGGAGAAAGTGGAACGGGAGAAAGATGATTTCTACGCCGCCGAATTGAAGAAAAAAGGCATGACCTTCATCACCCCGGACATCGATTCGATCAAAAAAGCCGCCCGGCCGGCCCTTCTGGAGGAGATCAAACGCTTCCATCCGGATATCCAGAAAATCGCGATCGAATACGTGCCCAAATGAGGCAGGGCAGCCGGAAGCTCCTGCCTCCTGAATCGGGATCATATTCGCGAACCCCCTGAAAGGGCGAAGGGGAAGATCTATGTTTCGAAGGGCCGTCGATCGGGTGACCTGGGTTCTTGAATGGGTCTCCATGGCTTGCTTCATCGTCACGGTCTTATTGGTCGTGGTGTCCGTGTGCCTGCGTCCCCTGCAAATCGCGGCCCCCTGGTCGGACGAGGGGGCCTGCCTGCTTTTTATCTGGACTTCTTTCCTCTCCGCGGCCGTCGCTCTCAAGCGGAACCTGCACATCCGCATCGATATCCTTCTTACCAAGCTGCCGGCCGGAATGAAGGAGGGTTTCCTGTGGTTTCTGGACCTCCTATGCCTGCCGTTCTGCATCGGCCTGCTCTACGGCATTTACAAGATGATGGAAGCTTCCGTTTACATGACGTCATCGGTTTTGGAAATCTCGATGATTTATTATTACCTCCCTTTGTTCGTTGGGTTTTCCATGATGGCCGTTTATTTAAGCATGTCCATCTTTGATTTTTTTCTAAAAGGCAGCAAGAAAGGCGGGGATCGATAATGTTGGGGGTGTTCATCGGCCTGCTCCTTCTGTTTTTCACCCTGGGGATCCCGGTCGCTTTCTCCATCGGATACACCTGTCTCATGGTCATCATCGCCGGGTCGGGTTTGAAAGATCTATCCTTCGACCTTTTTGCCCTGCAGATGATGGATGGGCTCAACAGTTTTCCCCTGATCTCCGCCTCTTTCTTCGTCCTGGCCGCCAACGTGATGAACACCAGCGCCATCACCGACCGGATTTTCAACTTCGCCAACGCCCTGGTGGGGCACCTTCGCGGAGGGTTGGGGCATGTCAACGTGGTCGGCAGCATGATCTTCGCCGGGATGTCCGGAACGGCCGTGGCCGACGCGGCGGGGCTGGGCAACATCGAGATCAAGGCCATGCGGAACGCAGGGTATCCCATGCCGCTCACCGTGGGAATCACCGGGGCCTCCTCGATCCTGGGGCCCATCATCCCGCCCAGCATCGCCATGATCTTTTACGGATGGCTGGCCGGCGTTTCCATCGGGGACCTGTTCATCGGTGGAGTGATTCCCGGCGTGGCCATCGCCCTTTTCATGATGGTTCAGGTGTATTTCGTCGCCCTGAAACATAAAATCCCCTTGACTCCCCGGCCCCCGGTCAGGGTCATGTTCACTTCTTTCCAACGGGCCTTTCTTTCCCTGCTGACTCCGGCGATCATCATCGGGGGGATCTATTCGGGAATTTTCAGCCCTACGGAATCGGGCGCCGTGGCCTCGGTCTACGCGATCTTCCTGGGGTTTTTGGTCTACCGGACGATCACCGGAAAGGAATTGCTCAAGGTGGTCAAGGATTCGGTGGAATTCACCGGGATCCTCATGCTCATCATGGCCTTCTCCTCGGTCTATGGCTGGCTCCTGGTGAACGTCAAGATCCCCCAGATGATTGCGGCCGAGCTGCTGAGGATCAGTTCAGATCCCCTGGTACTTCTCTTTCTCATCAATGGATTCTTCCTCATCGTGGGATGCTTCATGTCGGTTCTCGTGGCGGTAAACATCCTAACCCCCATTTTCGTCCCCATCGTAAAATCCCTGGGTATCGACCCTGTCTTCTTCGGCGTTCTCATGGTCATCAACCTGTCGCTGGGCGTTTGCACACCGCCCTTTGGGAATGTGCTTTTTGTGCTCGCCGCTATCACCAAGCAATCTTTCGAAGAGGTCTCGCGGTCCGTTTTGCCCTATCTCCTGCCGATCCTGGTAGTCATCGTCCTGTGTATATTTTTCCCCTCGATCATAACTTTCCTGCCGCGCTTGATGCACTAGAGAAGAGAGTTGGGAGTTGGGATTTGGGATTTGTGAATTGGGAGTTGTGAGTTGTGAGTTGAAAATGAAGGTTTTTGCCGTCCCCCACTTCCACCTCCCGACTCCCCACTCTCAACCCCCAGCTTCCGCCCCCAAGCTTATTGACCGAGCCCTCTCTCCATGATATGAATCCAATATATTCGGGATTATGCGGACATAGGGAGGAATGAATTGAAAGAACATCTGGGTAAGCTGCTGGAGGAACTTTCCCTGCTGGACGGGCTACCGGGGCAAGAGCAGCCCGTGGTCCGCCGTTTGAAGGAAAAATTCGAGCCTTTTGCCGAAGAAATCCGCGTCGGAGTGAACGGAAACATCTATGCCCGGAAAACAGGAGGAAAACCGGGGCTGACGGCAATGGTCTCGGCCCATATCGATGAGATCGGGCTGGTCGTCAGGGAAATCGACCCGCGGGGGATGATCCGCTTCGATAAACTCGGCTGGTTCAGCGACTCCTTTCTTCCAGGAACGAGGGTGCGGGTGGGTGAAATTCCCGGGATGGTCGGGATCAAGTCGGGACACCTGATGACCGAGGATGAAAAGCGAACCGTTCTTCCCCATCGAAGCCTTTATATCGATGTGGGAGCGAAGAGCGCCGCTGATGCGGAGAAGATGGGGATTTCCATAGGGGATCCCATTGCCTTCGATGTCCCCTTCGGGAGGTGGTACGATCCGGATTACTGCTGTGCGAAAGCGATCGATAACCGCGCGGCCTGCGCGGTCTTGATCGCCCTCCTGGAGAAACTGGCGGATGGGAATTTTCCCGGAACCTTCTGGGCCGTCGGGACAGTCCAGGAGGAAAGAGGACTGGGCGGCGCCAGAACAGCAGCCCAGTTCGTCCGCCCAGACTGGTTTCTGGCCCTGGATGTGGCCCTGGCGAGCGATACTCCGGAACATCCGATGAGCGGCAAACCGGTGCGTCTGGGTGGCGGGGCGGTCATCAGCCTGGGGGATTTTCTGGAGTCACCGAAACGGGGGTACTTTATCAACCCGGGCCTGAGGGAACTGGCCCTGAAGGCGAGCAAGAAAAAATCCATTCCCGTTCAGCTCCAGGCCATTTTCGGCAATTCCTACACCGACGCCGCCGCCGTGTCCCAGGAGCTTTCCGGAATTGCCTCGATCTCCTTGGGGATCCCGATCCGGTATTCCCACGCGCCTTCGTCGGTTTGCCACCTGGCTGATATGGAGGCCTGCCTGGCTCTGGCCGAAGAAATGATTCGCTCCCCCATTGATGCCTGGACCGTTGATTTCCTCGCCGATTGAGGGCGGGGCCCGATTCGGCGCCGCCCAGGAGCTGGTCCGCAACCGCCGACCTGGCGGCGTGCGATCAGGCGTTCCGCCGGCCGTCCATTTCTTTGAGAACCCGCCGGATGCTTCAGCTCCCCCCGTTTTCCGATCCCTTGACCTCCGAATCGTCGCTTCCGGCGATCAACTTGTAAAGCTCGACCTCCAGCTCACCGAATTTCTTGTCCTTCTTGGCTTCAATGGTCCGGGGTCGCGGCAGGTCAATGGGGATGATGGCCTTGATGGTTCCGGGCCGCTCGCTGAAAACGACGACCCGATCGCCTAGGAGCACCGCTTCCGGGATGTTGTGGGTCACAAAGAGAATGGTCTTTCGCTTTTCGCTCCAGATCTTGAGCAGCTCCAGGTTGAGCTGGTCGCGGGTCAAGGCATCCAGGGCTCCGAAGGGTTCGTCCATAAAGAGAATTTCAGGATCCAAAATCAGCGCCCTGGCGATGGATACCCGCTGCTGCATCCCGCCGGAGAGCTCTTTCGGATACTTGTCTTCGAAACCCGCCAGCTTGACCAGGCGAATCAATTCGTGGGCCTTATCCACGTAG
>Ga0299915_10000935_pt1 | contig 21531 bp, 11 predicted proteins | sample RVTome_13_FD_200263 | JGI IMG/M metagenome (GOLD analysis project Ga0299915, IMG submission 200263) | Soil microbial communities from uranium-contaminated site in the Upper Colorado River Basin, Wyoming, United States - RVT92D227 (version 2) ... | reverse complement strand
GTCGTGCATGCGGCAGCGGGTCCGTCGATCGAGCTGTCGATCAGCGAGCCATCACCAACGGATCCATCGGACGACGGCGAGGCGTCCACCGCGAGCTTCTCGACCTCGCCACACCCCACCACGAGGAGGATCCACGCGTACTTCATCACCGTCACAGTAGCCTGCCCGGCGGTTTCCACGCCAGGACAGACTCGCCTACCGATAGACGAGGCAGAGTCGCTCCGACACGCTCGTCAGCTCGTTGTCGGCGAGGACGAGCGTCTCGAGCTCGCAGCGAGCCCACACGTCGTCGGGGACGGCGGCGAGCCGGTGACGCCACAGGTTCAGGTGCCGATCGATCAGCTACTTGACCTGCGTGACCTTGTTGCCGACGCCGACCGAGCCGACCTTCGGCTTGCCCTTACCGCCGAGGCCGGTCTTGTACGTGATGGTGTTGCTGGAGCCGGAGACGCCGATCTTCTCGGCGGCGCCGACGTCGGCCTTGTTCGAGGCGCCGTTGACCCCGAGCTTCTTGACGCTCTCGATCGTGACCGTGTTGCTGCTGCCGTTGATCCCGACCTTGTCGCAGGTGCCGGTCAACGTGAACGTGCCGCCGCTGGCATTGATCGAGACGACCGGATCCTTGTTGCAGTCATGCGTCGCGGACTGCTCGCTGTTGTAGGACTTGTCCGCGAGGGCGACCGACGGGACGAGGGCGATCAAGAGAGCGATGCGCTTCATGGGAACTCCGGACGGCGTGATTGGACGGCCACAGGTGGACGTACTTCATCACGATCTTGAGTGGGTTCGACCCCACGCCGACATCAAACGATGGTGAGACCGGGTAGTGCGACGCGTCATGGCGCGATAAGCAATCGTCATGACCGATCGCGAAGTGATTGCGGCTGCGGCGGGTGCGCTTGCCGAGCGCGCCGTGGGGGCGGCTCGCGTGCTGACCGATGCGGGAGCCGCGACCGACGAACATCAGGTCGTCGTCGATCGGGTCGCGTACGCGGCGACCGAAGCGCGCGTGATCGCGGAGCTCGCGGCCGCGCCACCCGAGCTCGCGGAGGTCGCGTTCGTCGCGGCGGCCGAGCTCGCGGCCAGCATCCCGTACCGGCTCGCGCCGATCGCGCCGGCGCTCGGGCTCGGCGAGCTGCGGTACGACCCGGTCGCGGCGAGCGCGATCGCGACCGGCATCGCACCGGCGGCGGTGGAGGCGATCGGCGTCGCGGCGATCACCACCGGTGGGCGGCTCGTGTGGCCGTTCGACGACATGCTCAGCGAGGTCCGCGCGAACGTGCGCGCGTTCGCCGACCGCGAGGTCGCGCCGCACGCGGAGCGCATCCATCACCACGACGAGATCATCCCCGAGCGATTCATCTCCGAGATGTCGAAGCTCGGGTATTTCGGGCTCTCGATCCCCGAGGCCTACGGCGGTCACGAGCTCGGCAACCTCGCGATGATCCTCACCACGGAGGAGCTGTCGCGCGCGTCGCTCGCCGCCGCGGGCTCGTTGATCACGCGGCCCGAGATCCTCGCGAAGGCGCTGCTCGCCGGTGGGACGGAGGAGCAGAAGCAGACGTGGCTCCCGAAGCTCGCGTCGGGTGAGGTGATGGCCGCGATCTCGGTGACCGAGCCGAACAGCGGCTCCGATGTCGCGTCGGTGTCGTGCCGCGCCGAGCGAGTGACCGGCGGCTGGTCGATCACCGGCGCCAAGGCGTGGTGCACGTTCGCCGGCCGGGCCGACGTGATCGCGCTGCTCGCGCGCACCGGGGAGGGCGGCGCGCGGGGGCTGTCGCTGTTCATCGTCGACAAGCCGCGGTTCCTCGGGCACGAGCTCGACGCGACGCAACCCGGTGGCGGCACGCTGGTCGGCAAGGCCGATCGCACCCCCGGCTACCGCGGCATGCACTCGTTCACGATCGCGTTCGACCGCTGGTTCGTCCCCGACGCCCAGCTCGTCGGCGGCGAGGCCGGGATCGGCCGGGGCTTCGCGCTGCAGATGACCGGGTTCGCGGCCGGCCGGCTCCAGACCGGAGGCCGGGCCTGCGGTGTGACCCAGGCCGCGGTCGAGCAGACGGCCCGCTACGTCTCCGAGCGCCGCCAGTTCGGGCGGGCGATCGGCGACTACGGCCTGACCCGCTACCACCTCGGCCGGATGGTCTCCCGGCTCATCGCGGCCCGGGCGATCACGTACGCGGCGGCCCTGGCGATGGACGCCGACGAGCGTGCGGCAGCCCCGATTGCAGCCATGGCGAAATTGTTCGCCTGTGACGTAGCCGTCGAGGTGACCCAGCTGGGTCAGATGCTCCACGGCGGCTGGGGATATGCCGAGGAGTACCCGATCAGCCGGTATGTCGCCGACGCCCAGGTGCTGCCGATCTTCGAGGGGGTGAAGCCGATCCTCGCGCTGAAGGTGGTCGGCCGGTCGCTGCTCGGGCGGTGAGGTGATGTAGGGGGGGGACGTGATCGGATCGTCGTCGCTACCCCAACGAGTGCTCCGGGATTTCCCTTTTCTCGACGAGCTTCTCTACACTGGTGATCCATGAAAAATCTCTTTGCGTGGCTAGGGGTAGCCATGCTGGTTGTCTTTTCATCATCGACGGCACACGCGGTGCCGGGAGATCCGTTGAAGCCGTTCGTCGTGCTCGCGTTCGACACGTCGGGCTCGATGAGCAGCTCGACTGGAGCGGGATCACCGAGCTGCGGCGGTACCGACACTCGTCTCAACCACGCGCGTTGCGCGGTGAGCAAGATCGTCAACTCGTATGGCGACATGGTGTTCGCACTCGGTCGGTTTCGCACGGTGATGGGTGGGACGACGACGGCGGCGACGTTCGCGACCGGCTGCTGCATGTCGGGCCCGGATACCGGGGCGAACGGTGGGTGCCCGGCCGGCGTGACCTGCGACGGAACCGACGACATGTTCGAGGTGCTCGCGCCGCTCGTCGACGGCCAAAACCAGGCTGCGGCCGCGTGGACCAACCTGACGGGCAACACCTGTACCGCGACCGGAACCGATCCCGAGATCTGGAAGACGAGCGGGTTCACTCCGCTCGGCGGCACGCTGCAAGGCGCGAAGCGCTACTGGGAGGGTTTGCAGTCGACGAACTTCACGATCTGGCCGTCGGCACTACCGGGCTTCGCCCCGATCGCGAACGATCCGACGAACACAGCGTTCCTCCCGACCGGCTGCAATCCGGCCCCGGGTTGCACGGTCAACTGCTGCGCCGAGCAGTGTCGGCCGTACATCGTGATCTTGATGACCGACGGTAACGAGACGTGCAATGGCAATGCACCGGCCGCGGCCGACTCGCTGCTGAGGACCGACGTCGGCGGCCGCCGCTACCGCGTCGAGACCAAGCCGATCGGTTTCGGCATCGCCCCGGGCGATGCGGACATCGAGGCGATCGCACAAGCGGGTGGGGCGCCGAACTTGCCGGGTGTCGACGAGGGATTCTACGCATCGGACGAGACCGGATTGCAGCTCGCGATCTCGTCGATCCTCGACGACGCGATCAAGACCGAGTCGTGCAACAACCTCGACGACGACTGCGATGTGCTGGTCGACGAGGACTTCCTCGGCAAGGGGGGAGCGTGCGACAACGGCAAGCTCGGCGTGTGCCGGCAAACCGGGACGTTGGTGTGCAAGCTGGACGGCACGGGCCTTCAGTGCAACGCGCCGGCCGGGCCGCCGCCATCGATCGAGGTCTGCAACAACCTCGACGACGACTGCGACGGCAAGACCGACGAGGGGCTCGCCGGCTGCACGTGCTCTCCGCAGGGCGAGCAGTGCGACAACGACGACGACGACTGCGACACGCGGATCGATGAAGGCATCTCGCGGCCATGCGGCACCGGGACGTGCCAGGGCACCGAGACGTGCGCCGCCGGCGTCTTCGTCGGCTGCACCGCGCAGACCCCGACGCTGGAGATCTGCGACGGGCTCGACAACAACTGCGACGGCGTGCGCGATGGCTTCACGCAGGGATGCTCGACGATGCCACCGCTGCCGCCGGAGAACTTCCCACCGGATGATCCACGCAATAACCCCGGTGACCCGAGCAACACTCCGATCCCCGAGAACATCTGTCACCCGGGCACCAAGACGTGTCCCGCGAACGTCGGGCCGCCGAACAGCTTCGGCTCGTGCCTCGGCGAGCAGCAGCCGCTCACCGAGATCTGCAACGGGCTCGACGACAACTGCAACAACCTGATCGATGAAGGCACCGGCGGCGCGGATTGCTCGAGCGCCTGCGGCATCGGCACCACCGTGTGCGTCAACGGTCAGCTGCAGTGCAACTCGGTGCCGGCCGTGGGCGACGACACGTGCGACGGCAACGATGACGACTGCGACGGCAACATCGACGAGGACTACGTCTGCGCGACCCCGCCGAACTGCCCGTGCACGGCGGCGGGCCAGTGCAACGCGGTGCAGAGCTGCGTCAACGGTGCGGAGGTCTGCCAGGGCGATCCGATCTCGCAGGAGAGCTGCGACTGTGTCGACAACGACTGCGACGGCAACATCGACGAAGGATCGCTGTGTGGCGCCGGCGCGACGTGCACGAACTGCCAGTGCGCGTTTGCGTGCAGCGCGGGCGAGTTTCCATGCCCGCTCGGCAAGCTGTGCAATAACGGGTTCTGCATCGCGGACCCGTGCTTTGGCGTGACCTGCCCACCCGTCGGTGGTGACAAGCAGGTGTGTCAGGTCAACGCGCAGGGCAACCAGGGCACATGCGTCGGCGCGTGCTCGGTGACCAACTGCCCACCACTCCAGGTCTGTCTCCCAGCGTCGGGCGAATGTGCACCGGACGACTGCAGGACGTTCCCGGATCGGTGCGCGGCGAACCAGAACTGCGTCGTGAACGGTGCGGGCGTGGGCGAGTGCGTCATGAACCTCTGCCAGGGGGTGGACTGCCCGGCGGACGAGTACTGCCTCGCGGGTCAGTGCCGAGGCAGCTGCGCCGATGTCGAGTGTCCGACCGGCCAGCGGTGTCGACTGGGGGTATGTGTGGCCGATCCGTGCAGCACGCCGTGTCCATTTGGTAAGGCCTGCAACGACAACACCGGCGAGTGCGTGGATAACAACTGCGCGCTCCAGAACTGCCCGCAGGGTCAGTGGTGCAACCCGAACAACAACGGCGGTACATGCGAGACCGATCCGTGCGTCGTCGACTCGATCGAGTGCCCGAACCCCGGTGAGGAATGCAGAGGTGGCACCTGTGTCGACCCGGCCGACTTCCTGCCCGACGCAGGCGTCGAGGTTCGCGTGACGACCGGTGGTGGCGGTGGATGCAGCACGAGCGGCGGCGCGGGTCTGCTGCTCGGGCTCGTGTTGCTCGCGATCGGTCGGTCGTCGCGCCGACGCACCGGAGTCCGCGCGTGAGGGTCGCTCGCACCTTGCGGGGCTGGCTACTCGCGGGGCTCGCCATCGTCGCGTGCGTGACGTCTCTGTCCTGCAAGGTCAACGACTACTGCCTCAACTGCGCGACTGGCGACGGCGGAGACGGCGACGGTGGCGATGGGGATGGCGGCGATGGCGACGGCGGAGACAGCGATGCGGGTGACGCGGGGCAGTGTGTGCCGAGCGGCAACGAGGTCTGCGACGGCAAGGACAACGATTGCAACAACGCCGTCGACGACGGCTTGCTGCCCGAGGTCGGCGACACCTGTACGAACCAGACCGGCGAGTGCGCCGGCGCGATCAAGCAGTGCGTCGCGGGAGCGATCTCGTGCACCAAGATCCCGGTGCCGGAGCAGTGCGACCTCAAGGACAACGACTGCAACGGGCTCACCGATGAGGGAGATCCGGGCGGCGGCGCGAAGTGCGGGACCGACGTCGGCGACTGCGTCGCAGGTACGTTCCGATGCAACACGGCGAATGGGACGGTCGAGTGTATCGGCGCGATCGGCAGCGTCGGCGGTCAACCCGAGCTGTGCGATGGTCGCGATAACGACTGCGACAACAACTTCGACGAAGGCCTCGGCAGTCTCGGCAGCTGCCCGGGGACGACCGACACCGGCGAGTGTGTCGCCGGCACGTTGATGTGCGTCGGCGGTGGTGCGGTCTGCGTCGGCGATCAGGGCCCGGCGTTCGAGGCATGTGACAACCTGGACAACGATTGCGACACGCTCACCGACGAGGACACGAACAAGCTCACCGATCCGACGAACTGCGGAAGCTGCAACTTCGTCTGCAACCTGCCGAACGCGTTCGAGGGCTGCGCGGGTGGCAACTGCACCGTCGCCGCGTGCCAGCCGACGTTCCACGACAACAACGGCACGGTGGCGGACGGCTGCGAGTTCGGGCCGTGCACCTCCCAGGGCAACGAGGTGTGCAACGGCGCCGACGACAACTGCAACGGCGCGACCGACGAGGGCGTCACGGTGCCCCCGAGCTTCTGCCTCACCGCGGGCGCGTGTGCCGGCGCGACGGCGACGTGCCAGGGCGTGGACGGCTTCCGCTGCAACTACGGCGCGGGCGTTTCCCAGGACGCGAACGGCAACGTCCTCGCCGAGACCCGCTGCGATGGCATCGACAACGATTGCGACGGCGCGACCGACGAAGGCCAGCCGAACCTCGGGCAGGCGTGCGACGACGGTCTCGTCGGGGTCTGCCGCAGCACCGGCACGTTTCAGTGCAACTCGGCGGACCTCGACGGGCCGGCGGTCTGCGTGATCACGACGCCCGGGCAGGCGTCGAGCCCCGAGTCGTGCGACGGCAAGGACAACGACTGCAACGGCGTCGTCGATAACGGGGCGAACACCGGCAATCTACCGGGGCAGGACTGGGTCACGATCCCCGGCAACACCGTGCAGATCCAGAAGTGGGAAGCGTCGCGACCCGACGCGACGGCGACGAGCGTCGGCACGAACCAGGCGTTCGCCTGCTCCAGGCAGACCGTGCAGCCGTGGACGAACATCACCTACCCGCAGGCGCTCGCGGCGTGCAGCTCGATCGGCGCGCGGCTGTGCACCGAGACCGAGTGGCAGTCGATGTGCTCGCAACCCGTCGCGCCGGTCTATCCAGTCGCGGGGCCGACGGGCGCGACCGATCACGTGTTCATCGAGGCCGAGCTCGCCGAGACGTTCGCGAGCCCCGGAAGCGATGACTGGATCTCGGCACCGACCCAGAACTTCTCCGGGACCACGAGCCTGCAGTGTTCGCCGGACGGTTCGGGGCAGATCAGCGCCGCGAATGCACCGACGCAGTCGGCCCGGATCGATTTCCGCATGGGCCTCGCGGCGACCACGCAGTACTTCGTCTGGGTACGGATGATGGGGATCAACAGTAACGGTGACGAGTTGTTTGTCGGGATCAGCACGACGCAACCCGGGACCGCGAACGCCACGATCATGACCCCGTTCTTCGACAACCTGTGGACGTGGGTCCGGAGCCCGGCGATCACGACGGGCGCCGCCGGTACGTACTTCGTGAGCGTCTACCAGCGCGAGGACGGTACGCGGGTCGACGCGATCTCCGTCAGCCGGGACGGCGTCAACCCGCCGCAGCTCGACGACAGGATCTGGGCGTACCAGACGAACAACAAGCTGCCGCAACCGCAGGCCTGCAATGGCGACGAATTCGACACCAACACCGTCCTGGCCGGCGACCAGGACGACATCCTCGCCACTGGCTCCGAAGCGGCGTGCTTCGCGAACGGGCCAAACGCGGCGGACGTCTTCGACATGAGCGGCAACGTGAAGGAGTGGACCAACGCGCGTGCCCCCGGTCAGAACCCACTTCGCGGTGGGGCCTCGAACAACACGGTCAACGGTCTGACTTGTCAGCTGAATTTCACGCTCGCCGACGATACGTTCTTCTTCCCGAACGTCGGGTTCCGGTGCTGTCGGTGAGGGCGGTGGGTGTCGTGTGGGCCGCAGCACGGCTATCCACATGATTTCCTTTTCTCGTCGCGCTCTCTAGAATCCCTCGTATGAGGAAGCTGCTCGTGTGGCTCGGGATAGCCACGCTCGTCGTCGTTTCATCACCGACCGCGCGAGCTGGTGAGCCGCTCAAACCGTTCGTGGTGCTGATCCTCGATACCTCGGGGTCGATGGGCCCCTTGCCCAACGGAGCCGGGCCGACCGGAGCCGGACCGACGAGCTGCGGTGGTACGGATACACGCATCAACCACGCGACGTGCGCGATCAACCGCATCGTCAACAGCTACGGCGACATGGTGTTCGCGCTCGCTCGGTTCCGCGAAACGACCAGCGGCACGTTTGCGACGAGTTGCGACGCCAACGGCGATCTAAACGGCAACGTCAACTTTCCAAACCTGCCACCGAGTGGTGGCGATCAGTGCAACACGCAGGGCGCATTTTGTGGTGATTGCGATGAGAGTGTCGGTCTCGGCAACCCGTGCACGAATGGCGGTCAGTGCTTTTCCGGCGTCTGTTCAGGAGGACGCTGCGCAGCCGGGTTCGGGGCCTGCACGACGGCAGATCGCGAGTTCGAGCTGCTAACGCCACTCGTCGACGGGAACAACCAGCTCGCGAGCTTCTGGACCGATGGGGGTTGTGCCACGTGTAGCGTTCCACCAGCAGGTACCTCGCCGACGACGGCAAACGAGATCTGGGGTGTCAGTCCATCGACGTTCACGCCACTCGCCGCGGTGCTCAACGGCGCGAAGCGCTACTGGCTCGGCCTCCAGGCGACCGACGGCACGACGATCTGGCCGAACGCAGCCTCCGGGTTCGCGCCGATCTTCAACGATCCGACGAAGCTGTCGTTCATTCCTCCGGTCGGTCAGACGACGTGCAACCCGAACCCGGCCACGTGCAGCGTCGCCGGAACTTGCGGGCTGACGAACAACTGCTGCTGCGCCGAACAGTGCCGGCCGTACATCACGATCCTGCTCACCGACGGCGCCGAGACGTGCACGCTCTTCGGCAACACGACCACGGCGGCGGACTCGATGCTTCGGACCGACGTCAACAACCGGCGCTACCGGATCGAGACCAAGCCGATCGGGTTCGGGATCGCACCCGGCAACGCCCAGATCGAGGCGATCGCACAGGCCGGTGGCGCACCGAACCTGCCCGGCAACGAGGGCTTCTACGCCGCGAACGAAGCCGAGCTCCAGCTCGCGATCTCGTCGATCCTCGACGACGCGATCAAGACCGAGGTCTGCAACGACATCGACGACGACTGCGACAACCTGATCGACGAAGACTTTCCCGGCAAGGGCGGCGCGTGCGACAACGGCAAGCTCGGCGTGTGCCGGCGCACCGGGGCGCTCGTGTGCAAGGCCGACGGGACGGGGCTGCAGTGCGACGCGCCGGTCGGGCCGAACGGTACCGCCGAGGTCTGCAACAACCTCGACGACGACTGCGACGGCAAGACCGACGAGGGGCTCGTTGGCTGCACGTGTTCTCCGCAGGGCGAGCAGTGCGACAACGACGATGACGACTGCGATACGCGGATCGATGAAGGCATCACGCGGCCGTGCGGCACCGGCACGTGCCTCGGGACCGAGGCGTGCACCGCAGGGGTGTTCGGCGGTTGCACCGCGCAGACGCCGACGACCGAGATCTGCAACGGCCTCGACGATAACTGCGATGGCGTGCGCGACGGCTTCACGCAGGAGTGCTCGACGCTGCCGCCGTTACCGCCCGAAAACTTCCCGCCCGACGACCCGCGCAATAACCCGGGTCACCCGAGCAACACGCCGATCCCGGAGAACATCTGCAAGCCGGGTACGAAGACCTGTCCCGCGAACATCGGCCCGCCGAACAGCTTCGGCACGTGCCTCGGCGAGGTGAAACCGAAGACCGAGGTCTGCAACAACCTCGACGACGACTGCGACAACTTGATCGATGAAGGCACCGGCGGCGCGGACTGCTCGAGCAACTGCGGCGTCGGCACCACCGTGTGCGTCAACGGCCAGATCCAGTGCAGCTCGGTGCCCGCGACGAGCGACGACACGTGCGATGGCAACGACGACGATTGCGACGGCAACATCGACGAGGACTACGTCTGCGCGAACCCGCCGAACTGTCCGTGCACCGCATCGGGCCAGTGCAATGCGGTGCAGAGCTGCGTCAACGGCGTCGAGGTGTGTCAGGGCGACCCGGTCTCGCAGGAGAGCTGCGACTGCCTCGATAACGACTGCGACACGTTGATCGACGAAGGATCGCTGTGCGGCGCAGGCGCGACCTGTACGAACTGCCAGTGCGCGTTCGCGTGCAGCCCGGGCGAGTTTCCGTGCCCGCTCGGCAAGTTCTGCAAGAGCGGGTTCTGCATCGCGGATCCGTGCTCCGGCGTGAGCTGTCCGCCGGTCAACGGCAACGCCCAGACCTGTCAGGTCAACGCGCAGGGCAACCAGGGCACGTGCGTCGACGTGTGCTCGGTAACCGATTGCGCCCCACTCATCTGCCTCGGCCCGACGGGCGAGTGCGCGCCGGATGACTGCCGGACCTTCCCGGAACGCTGTGCCGCGAACCAGACGTGCGTCGTCAACGGCCAGAACATGGGCGAGTGCGTGACGAACCTGTGCCAGGGCGTGACTTGCCCGGCAGACCAGTACTGCGTCGCCGGTCAGTGTCGCGGTAGCTGCGCCGACGTCGAGTGTCCGACCGGGGAGCGGTGCCGGCTCGGCACCTGCGTGGCCGATCCGTGCGGCAAGCCATGCCCGTTCGGCCAGGCGTGTAACGACAGCACCGGCGAGTGCGTCGACAACGGGTGCGCGTTCCAGAACTGCCCGCTGGGTCAGTGGTGCAACCCGAACACCAACGGCGGTACCTGCGAGCCCGATCCGTGCGTCGTCGACGCGATCGAGTGTCCGAGCCCCGGCGAGGAGTGTCGAGGTGGCACCTGCGTCGACCCGGCCGACTTCCTGCCCGACGCCGGTGTCGCGGTGGTCGTGACAACAGGTGGCGGTGGTGGCTGCAGCACGAGCGGTGGTGCGGGGCTGCTGCTCGGGCTCGCGTTGCTCGCGATCGCCAGGCCGTCGCGAGGACGCGGTAGCCGAAGACCCGCGAGGCCGTCCGGCCGAGTGGGCGGGACAGGCGAACCATGACGGCGTTCGTGAACCGCTCCCTGTTCGCCGCGGTCGCGATCGTCGCGTGCGTGACCGCGCTGTCGTGCAAGGTCAACGAGTACTGCCTCAACTGCGCGATCGGCGACGGCGGGCTCGGCGATGGTGGGGATGGCGACGCCAACGATGGCGGTGACCCTGGTGATGCCGGCGATGGCGGCCAGTGCATCCCGACCGGCAACGAGGTGTGCGACGGCAAGGACAACGACTGCGACAACAATGTCGACGAGGGCCCGTTGCCCGAGATCGGCGACAGCTGCTCGAACCAGACCGGCGAGTGCGCCGGCGCGGTCAAGCAGTGCACCGCCGGTGCGATCTCGTGCACCAAGATCCCGCAGCCCGAGCAGTGCGACCTCAAGGACAACGACTGCAACGGGCTGACGGACGAGGGCGATCCGGGCGGCGGCGCGAAGTGCGGCACCGATGTCGGCGAGTGCGTCGCCGGAACGTTCCGCTGCAACACCGCAACGGGAGTCGTCCAGTGCTTGAATGCGATCGGCGGGATCATGCCTCCCTTCGGCAACCCCGAGTCGTGCAATGGTCGCGACGACGACTGTGACAACAACTTCGATGAAGGGCTGGGTGGACTCGGTAGCTGCGGCGGCGGTCCGGGAGCCGATCCAAGCGCGGGCGAGTGCACGGCCGGCACGCTGATGTGCGTGGGCGGCGGCACCGTCTGCATGGGCGATCAGGGACCGACGTTCGAGGCGTGTGACACGTTGGACAACGATTGCGACACGCTCACCGACGAGGACACCAACAAGCTCACCGATCCGCAGAACTGCGGTAGCTGCAACCTTGTCTGCAACCTGCCCAACGCGTTCGAAGGCTGCGCCGGCGGTAACTGTACGGTCGCGTCGTGCCAGCCGACGTTCCACAACAACAACGGCACGGCGGCGGATGGCTGCGAGTTCGGGCCGTGCACGATCCAGGGCAACGAGGTGTGCAACGGCAACGACGACAACTGTAACGGCTCGACCGATGAGGGCGTCGCGACGCCGGCGAGCTTCTGCCTCACGCAAGGAGCCTGCGCCGGGGCCACCGCGTCCTGTCAGGGCGCGAATGGCTTCCGCTGCAACTACGGCGCGGGTGTCTCGCAGGACGTGAACGGCAACGTGATCCAGGAGACGCGCTGCGACAACATCGATAACGACTGCGATGGCGTCGTCGACGAAGGCCAACCCAACAAGAACCAGGCGTGCAACGACACCGGCATCGGCGCATGCCGGGGTACTGGCACGTTCCAGTGCAACGCGGCGGATCTGAACGGGCCTGCAGTCTGCGTGATCACGTCGCCGGGACAGGCCGCGAGCCCGGAGTCTTGCGATGCCAAAGACAACGACTGTGACAGCCTCGTCGACGAGGGTGCCGCCACAGGCGACCTGGCGGGTCAGGAGTGGGTCACGATCCCGGGGACGACCCCCGCGATCGAGATCATGAAGTACGAAGCGTCACGCCCCGACGCGACGGCGATCCTCGTCGGCACCAACCAGGCATTCGCTTGTTCGAAGCAGACCGTGCAGCCGTGGACGAACATCACGCACCCGCAGGCGGAGACGGCGTGCTCGACGATCGGCGCGCGGCTGTGCAGCGAGAACGAGTGGCAACGGATGTGCGATCCGGCGCCGACCTATCCGATCGCCGGCCCGCCGAATACCACCGACCTGGTGTACGTCGAGGCCGAGAACCGGTTTGCCATCGCGGCGGGGAGTGCGATTGGTGGTAACGACACGTGGCAGTTGCAACCCACGCAGGACTTCTCGGGCACGACGTCGCTGCAGGTGCTGAGCGACAACAACACCTCGCTGACGCCCGCCCAAGCACCGGCGAACGCCGCGCGCCTCGACTTCCAGTTCAGCCTGCTCGGGGGCACGCAGTACTTCGTCTGGGTGCGCATGATGGGGGTCGGCGGCAGCAGTGACACGGTGCACCTCGGTCTCGGGACGAACCCGACGGCCGCCCTCGCCGCGAATGCCGGCACCATGTTGGCCGCTACGCCCAACGTGTGGGTGTGGCGGCGCAGCAGCGGGATCACGACGGGCGTTGCCGGAAACTACATCGCCAGCATCTACATGGCCGAGGACGGAGCGCGAGTCGATGCGATGGCCATCACGCGTTCGGCGAGCACCACGCCGCCACCGTTCGACGAGCGGACGTGGGCCTACGAGCTCGACGCGAAGATCGCGCAGCCGCAGGTCTGCAACGGCGACGAGGTGGACACTAACCTGGGCCTCGCGGGTGATCAGGATGACATCCAGGCGACCGGAACCCGCGCCGCGTGCTTCGGAAACGCGGCCGGGGCGAACGACGCGTTCGACCTGAGCGGCAACGTCAAGGAGTGGGCCTTGCAGCGCGCGCCGGGTCAGAATCCGCTACGTGGCGGCGCGTCGAACAACGAGGTGGACGGCCTGACCTGCGGGCTGAACTTCACGCTCGCCGACGACGGGTTCTTCTTCCCGAACGTCGGGTTCCGGTGTTGTCGGCTACAGTAGCGCGTGGCTGATCTCGTCCTGGGGCACGATCGCTGCGAGCGCTGCCTGTTCCAGCGGCGCGTCTACCCCAAGGGTACTGGCTCGCTGGCGTGTCTGTGCGCCGCGATCCCGGTGGTCGCGACGCGAACCCGCGTGGTGATCGTCCGTCACCACCTCGAGCGCCATCGATCCTCGAACTCGGGACGCCTCGCACACCTCGCGCTGCCGAACAGCACGATCATCGAGCACGGCGGCGCCGGCGGTCCGGCGGTGTTGCCGGCGCTCGACGGTGCGTGGCTCGTGTTTCCCGAGGGCGAGCTGGTCGAGTCGTTCGCCGAGCCACCGCGCCAGCTCGTGGTGCTCGATGCGACGTGGTCGCAGGCCCGGCGGATGTTCCGCAAGATCCAGGGATTGCGGGGCTTGCCGCTCCTGCGGCTTCCGGAAGCGCCGATGCCGGCCGCGCGGCTCCGCGAGTCTCCCGCGCCGGACCGCGTGTCGACGATCGAGGCGATCGCGCGGGCCCTCCGGATGATCGAGGGAGAGGCTGTCGCGGCCCCGCTCGAGCGGTTGTTCGAGGTGGCGGTGGCACGCGCCGGACAGTCCGGGCGGAACATCGCGAAGTAGCGCGAATTAGCGCGCCGGATTGCACTGCCGCGGCTGATTCCACTACGCTGGATGCGCCGTGGCTGCGTCGCGTCAAGCTCGCGCCGGGATTCCGATCTCGGTCAAGCTCATCCTCGCGACCTCGTTCGTGGTCGCGGCGGCGGTGGGCACTGCGACGTGGTTCTCGACCACGTCGATCAGCGACCTCACGAAGCTGCAGATCGAGGCGCGGCGCGAGGCGGGCGAGCACGCGATCACCCGTGAATCGGAGCTGATCTCCAAGGCGGTCGCGAATGCCACCGCGTTGCCGCTGTCGACCCAGCAGATCGACGAGGTCCGGTTTCAGCTCCACAACGCGATCAAGGAGGATCGCGAGGATCTCGAGCGCGAGCGCAAGCGGCGCGGCACGGCCGACCCGAACAGGCTTGCCGAGCGGATCCAGTGGCTGGCCGTCACCGACGCGAGCGGGCAGATCGTCGCGTCGAGCGTCGGCACCGTCGGGGAATCGGCCGGGACCAAGGTGCCGGATGCCGCGAAGCTCGCGTCGCTCGAGACTCTCTTGCAGGACGGGACCCAGAACGGATCGGTGGTCCATGCCCGGATCGCTGCTACCGACTGGGTCTACGGGATCCCGATCATCCTCACTTCCCCGACGGTGAATTCGAAGGTCGGCGCGCTGCGCATGGGGGTCACCACGAAGGACCTCGAGGAAGAGCTCACCGCGGCGCTGCAACAGTCGAAGGATCGCGCCGAGGGGAAACGCAACCGCATGTTGCTCGTCTCGCTCATGGTGCTCGCGATCGGCATCGTGCTCGCCGCGCTGCAAGGCGTGCAGCTCGCGCGTCCGATCAAGGCCCTGACGCTGCAGGCCGAGCGAATCGGTGCCGGCGATCTCACCCTCCGGGTGCCCGAGAGCCGCCGCGACGAGCTCGGGGTGCTCGCGCATACGTTCAACGTGATGGCCGACGAGATCCACGAGCTGCTCGAGCAGCAGGCGCAGAAGGTCTCGCTCGAGAAGGAGATGGAGCTGGCGCGTCAGGTCCAGCAGGCGATGCTGCCACCGGACGTGCTCGACGCGCATGGCGTGCTCAAGATCGTCGGCTACTGCATGCCCGCGTCGAGCTGCGGCGGTGACTGGTGGACGTACATCAAGCTGTCGAACGGCCGGATGCTGCTCGTCGTGGGTGATGCGACCGGTCACGGCATTCACTCGGCGATGATCGCGGCCACGGCGCGCGGCGCGGTCGAGGCGTTGTCGGGGATCGACGAGCGGCTGTTGACGCCCGAGCAGGTGCTGCGCGCGATCGATTCGGCGATCCGACAGGTCGGCGATCACAACGTGCTGATGACCGCGTTCGCCGCCGTGTTCGACTCGACGAACGGCATCCTGCATTACGCGAACGCCGGCCAGAATTTTCCGTACGTGATCAAGCTCGACGGGGCGACCCGCATCCTCGGCGAGGCGAGCATCATCGCCGCGAGCGGCAACCCGCTCGGCGATCGCAACATCGCGGTCGAGATCCGGCGCGGCTCGCTCCAGCTGCGAGCCGGCGATCTGTTCGTGTGCTTCACCGACGGTGTCGTCGAGCGTGCAAACCCCGCCGGCAAGCTGTTCGGCGATCGGCGCCTGCGCAGCGCGTTGATGGGCCAGCCGCTGCCCGATGGCAACGCCCTCACGCGCCTGCGCGACGAGATCGTGCTGACGCTCGACCGCTACGCCGACGGCGCGGTCGCGGAGGACGACATCACGTTCGTGCTCTGTCAGTTCGATCCGCCCGTCGCGCGTTCGAGTGCGGGTCGAGGCGCGGCGTGACGCTGCGGATCGCGCTGTTCGTCATCTGGTTGCTTGGCTCTGCACGGGCCGATGGTGACAATGATGCGGCGGTCGATGTCTCGGATCTGCCGCCGTTGCCGGCCGCCGAGGACGAGCCCTCGAGCTCCGCGACGGTCATGGCCGCAGCCGCCGCCGAGGAGGATCTCGTCGTCGGCGCCGCGAAGCGCGAGCAGAGCCTCGGCAACGTGGCGTCCGCGGTGACGGTCGTGTCGGCGGATCGGATCCGCCGGTTCGGCTATCGCACCGTCAGCGAGGCGGTCGCGGCCGTCGCCGGCGTCTACATCCAGGACACGCGTCTCACTCACCAGGTCGGGATCCGCGGGTTGCAGATTCCCGGCGGCTTCAACAGCCGCATCCTGATCCTCGTCGATGGCGCCACGGTCAACGAGGCGTGGGGCGCGTTCGGCGGTGTCGGGTTCGATGGCATCGTCTCGATCGATGACATCGCGCGCATCGAGGTGATCCGCGGCCCGGTGTCATCGCTGTACGGCACGAACGCGTTCTTCGGGATCATCAACATCGTCACGCGCGGAGCGGCCGAGGGCGCGCGTGCGTGGGGCCGCGTCGGCATCAACTCGATCAACGGCGAGATCGCGACCGCAGGGTTCGCGGCGGGCGGGGTCGACAAGCAGCTCCGCGGCTCCGTGCTCGCGATGAATCGCATCGGCGAGACCTCCACGGTGACGGAGATCAGCGGCAACGAGCTCGAGTCCGATGGCGCGAACACGCTGATCGCCGCGGTCGTGGGCTCGTACGGTGGCAGCTTCGGACAGGTCCGCGCATTTCGCGCCCGCCGCGACTCGCCGTTCGCGCCGTACGACAGCGACCCGACGCGCGATCCGGCGTTCTCGCTCTACAACACGCAGCTCCTGCTCGAGGGCGGCCACACGCGAGAGGTCTCGAAGCAGCTCACGATCGGCGTCCGCGGTTATTCGACGTTCTACCGCTACAGCGACGAGATCCGGCTCGAAGACGGCACCAAGTTCCTCGATTTCGGCGACGCGCGCACGTTCGGCGTCGAGGTCCGCGGCCGCTACGCCGTGCTCGACGACAACCGGCTCGGCGTCACCGCGGGCGCGGAGGCGAACTACAACCAGACCGAGAGCCGCGCGTTCTTCGACGGGATGGAGACCGGACCCGACTCGGTCACCGTCCCGCTCGACTTCAACATCGAGGGCATCTACACCGAGCTCGATAGCCAGCTGACGAGCTGGCTCGGCTTCACCGGCGGTGCGCGGTTCGATCGCAACTCCGCCGTGAACAAGGGAACGCGACTGTCGCCGCGTGCGGCCGTGTTCCTCGCGAAGCCCGAACGTTACGGGCTCAAGCTCCTCTACGCGGAGGGCTTCCGCAACCCGAGCGCGTTCGAGGGGTTCTTCGAGGATGGCGTCGACTTCTCGGACAACCCGAACATCAAGCCCGAGTCGATCCGCAGCTTCGAGACGGTCCTGTGGGCCAAGTTCGGCGGGCTGTCGACGCGGCTCTCGGGGTTCTACTGGAACGCGCTCGACGTCATCGAGCAGCGCGCCGATCCCGCCGACCCGACCGGCGAGCTCAAGCAGTTCCAGAACGTCGGTGACTACGTCACGCACGGCCTCGAGGCCGAGGCGAGCTACCGCAACAGCGCCGGCTGGTACGGCTTCGGCGGGATGGCGGTCTGCGGTGTCGGCAGCGAGGACGCCGCGGGCGAGTTCGAGTTCGGCAACGTCATCAACGCGCCGGTCGTGACGTTCGCGACCGGCGTCTCGACGCCGAAGCTGTTCGATCGACTCCACGTCTCGACCGAGCTGCAGTTCATCGGCGCGCGGCGCACGCGAACCGCCGTGGCCGGCACGGCAACGGACGACCTGGTCGGGGATCAGCGGTCGCCACCGTGGTACGGCCTGAACGCGACGCTCTACATCCCCGACATCCGCGGGTTCGACGTCACGATGGGCGCGCGCAACCTCCTCGGCAAGCGCGATCTGACCCCCGCGCCCGACGACTACGATCGGTTCCCCGATCCGATGACGACGACCATCGTCCCGCGCATCCCCGGTGAGGGCAGAGAGGTCTATGTCAAGGTCGGCTATTCGTACTAGCGCAACGCGATGGCTGCGAGTCGGCGTGATCATGCTCGTCACGCTGGCGGCGCCTGCGTACGCACAGCGTCCCGGCCAGGGCGACGACGAGAGCGCCGCGCTCGTCGACGAGGGGCGCGCCGCACTCAAGCACGGTGCGCTCGACGACGCGGCCAAGGCGCTCGACCAGGCGATCGCGCTCAACCCGCGCCGCGTCGAGGCGTACGTCCTGCGCTCCGCCGTGTACGCCGCGCGCAAGCAGCACAAGCAAGGCATCGAGCTGATGCGGCGGGCACAGACCCTCGCGCCGAACGACGAGGAAGTGCTCACCGCGCTCGGCTCGCAGCTCGTGCTGTCGGGTGACGTCACGACCGGCGTGCCGCTGCTCCTGCAGGTGACCGGCAAGAACACCGCGCGCTACGACGCGCAGCTCTTGCTCGGTCATCACTTCCATACGACGAGCAAGTGGCCCGATGCGATCGCCGCGTTCCAGGCGTACTTCAAGCACCGGCCGAAGGCGCTCGCGGGCGAGGATGCGCGGCATCGTGTCGACCTCGCGGATGCGCACCTGCGGTTCCGCCAGCCGAAGCAGGCGCTCGCGCTGTTCCAGCAGGCCCTGAAGGAGCAGGCGGCGCGCAAGCGGGAGGATGTACGCGCGCGGATCGGCGTCGCGTGGGCGACCGCCTCGATCGATTGCCGCAAGGCGCGTCCCTTGCTCAAGGAGCTCGAGCCGATCGCCGAGACCCATCCCGAGATCTGGCTCGTCGACGGTCAGTGCGCGCTCGCGCTCGGCGACATCAACGCCGCGCTCGGACTCGGCCGGCGGTATCTCGAGCGATCACCGAGTGGCACCGCGGCGGGGCACGCGCTCGTCGGCGCGGCGAACGCGGCCCGCGGCAACCTCGCCGAGGCCAGGCGCGAGCTCGAGACCGCGCGCAAGCTCGAGCCGAGCAGCCGCCGCTGGCCGGTGAGGCTCGCGGTGGTGCTGCGGCGCGCCGGCGATCACAAGGCGTCGCTCGAGATGCTCGAGCAGATCGGTCCACCGACTTCGCCGCCGATCGATCGCGACTGGTGGGTCGAGCTCGGCGAGACCCTCGTCGCCAAGGGCGAGGTGCAAGCGACCGTCACGCGGCTGATGCCGGTCGTGGGCGAGCTGCCCGACGACGCCGCGATCCGGACGATCCTCGGCGCGGCGCAGCTCGCGCTCAAGCAGGGCGAGGCCGCGGTCAAGACGCTCGGCGAGGCCGAGCGCATCGCGAGCACCCCGCGCAGCAAGAAGCTGCTCGCCTCCGCGCTCGTCATGGTCGCGGTCGGCAAGCTGGGCGCAGGCGATGCAGCCGCCGCCGAGCCGCTGCTCGTGCGCGCTGAATCGGTCGAGCCCAGCGCGATCGTGTGGCGCAACCTCGGCATCGCGCGGCTCGCGCTCGCCCGACCAGCCGAGGCGATCGAGGTGCTCGACCGCGCGAGCAAGGCCGAGCCGACCCCGATCACGGCGATGCTGGCGGCACGCGCGCGCGCGATGTCGGGCGACGTCACCGGTGCGCGGCCGATCTACGAGAAGGCGCTCGTCGCCAAGGACACCTCGCAGGTGGTCGAGATCGCGCTCGACTGGGCGGCCTCCGAGCTCTCCCCCGGTGGAGATGCGGCGATCGCGGTCACTGCCCTCGAGAAGACCGCGGCACAGGCGAAGACCTCCCCGCTCGCACAGCGTCACAAGGCCGCGCTCGCCGTCGCTCGTCACGCCGCCGGCGTCGCGGCGCTGCGCTCGGGCAATGGCGCGCGCGCCGTCGAGCTGCTTCGCGCCTCGGCCGCGGCCGACCCCGCGCTGTCGACGAAGTGCGACCTCGCGCTCGCGGCCGTGGTCGCCGGCGATCCGAACGCCGCGCTCGTCGCGCTCCGGGCGGTGAGCGGCCAGAGCTGTCCATTCCCGCCGCCCGCCGACACCCAGGCCGCGCCGATCCTGATCGCGTTCACCGAGGGGCTCAGCCCGCGTCGCGCCGGCCGCGCGCTCGATCGACTCACCGCGCTCGCCGGCAAGTCGAGCGGTCCCGCCGCAGTCCTGCTCGGGACCTCGATGCGAGTCGTCGCGCTCGAGGCCACGCGCGAGGCCTACGGCAACGGCCAGCTCGCACAGGCCCGCAAGTACCTCACGACTGCTCGTGGCGCGAACGCGCGCGTCGGTAACGACGAGGTCGCGCACAACTTCGCCGTGCTCGATCTCGTCGAAGGTCGGGTCGCTGCCGCGATCGTCCAGCTCGACAAGCTATCCGGAAAGCTCCCCGAGGCGCTCATCAACCTCGGCATCGCCTACGAGCGCAAGGGCGATCCACAGCGGGCGCTCGATGCCTGGCGTCGCGCGCGCAAGTCCGGTGCACGCTTCGGCTTGCTCAACGAGTGGATCGAATCGAAGGAGCGCATCTATGAGTAGGGACAAACCGTCCCTCGTCCTGATGTTGCTGCTCGCGACCGCGACCGCGACCGCGCACGCCGAGCCGATCAACGTCGGCGTGTTTGCTCCGAGCGCGCCGTTTCCGTCGACGGCAGCTCGCGTGGAGCTCGCGACGCGACTCGGCGAGCACCTCGGCAAGGCGCTCGGTGGCGCCGGCAGGGGGCGCGTGTATGCACGGGCCGGGGACTTCGCCGCGGCCGTGAAGAAGGGCGAGATCACGGTCGCGCTCGTCGACGCGGCCTATCTGGCGCGCGGCGGAGGGTTCACGGTGATCGCCGGATCGATGCGCGGCGGCGACACGAGTCAGGGCTGGCAGCTCGTCACGCGCGGAGGTGGCAAGATCGCCGACCTCAAGGGCAAGCGCGTGCTCGTGCCGTCGAACGGCGGGCACGAGACCGACTTCGTGCTCAACGTGATGCTCGGTGGCGAGGTCGCGCGCGATTTCTTCGGAAAGATCGAGCCCGCGACCGACACGGCATCGGCATTGTCGGCGCTCGGGCTCGGCAAGGCCGACGCCGCGGTCGTGCCGTCGGGCGTCGAGCTTCCCGGCGGCGTCTCGGTGATGCTCGCGCTGCCGGCGGTGGCGGGTCCGACGCTCGTCGCATACGGCACCATCACCGCGCAGCAACGCACGACGCTCGGGCAGGCGGCGGCGAGCTTCAAGGGGGATGTCACGATCGCCGGGTTCCGCAGCGGCGATGGCGAGGGCGTGCGCTCGATCGCGCGCCGGTTCAATCCACCGGTCAAGCGCGGCCCGGTCGCCGTGCCTGCCGTCCGGCTCGTGGTCGGCGAGCTCGTCGAAGGTCGTTCGTTCACGATCGAACGCACACCGGCGACGGCGTTCGCGATCGCGCCGGCCGCGCGGTAGCGGTCGCGCGCCGCCCTTCGGCGGAATTCGCATCGAGTCGTGATGGGGGCCTTTTGCGACCCTCGGTGCTGCCTGGCGCGACTGGCATCGAAGCAGTTGCTGCCGTATGTTCCAGCGGCCTATGCGCCGTCTCGGTATTGCACTTGCCTTCCTCACCCTGATCGGCTGCCAAAAAGCGGCCGACGACAAGTCCGTCAAATCCGCCAAGAAGGGCTCGAATGC
>Ga0299915_10000934_pt1 | contig 21553 bp, 21 predicted proteins | sample RVTome_13_FD_200263 | JGI IMG/M metagenome (GOLD analysis project Ga0299915, IMG submission 200263) | Soil microbial communities from uranium-contaminated site in the Upper Colorado River Basin, Wyoming, United States - RVT92D227 (version 2) ... | reverse complement strand
CGGCTCGCGCCGCCACCGCCGCGACCTGAGCATCCCCCCGCCTGCCACGATTACCCGGCTGCGATCAAGCAGGTGATCCCGGCGCGGTCGACCGGACGCTCACCGTCGCGCCGCTGACCATGGCCGTCGTCGAGGACTACGAGCGCCTTCTCGCCGCCCCGTTCCAGAGGAAGTCGATAGCGGAGATCCTCGCGTCACGCAGCTTGCCTCGGCTGAAGAATGAGAGGCTCGAGGTTGTCCTCTACGGCCACGAGGTCGAGCCCCGTCTTCCTGGAACGGACGCCGAGTACCACGAGCTCACCGACCGCGTGCTCGCCAAGCTTGAAGGGAGAGAAAACAAGCAGCAGGAGCAAGCGGACTCTTCGCCGTAGCCATCGACACCTCGATTCACGACCACCAAACGAGGCTTCGAGGAGCGAGATGGATCGTCGCTTAGCTCAGGACCCCACCTTCGCTGGCCGAAGTCGCGCGCGACAAATCGGCGACGATTTCCTCGTCGGAGAATCGTCGTCGAGACTTCGCTGACTTACAGACCGAAGCTGAAGGTCACAGCAGCAAGATCGACCCCACCTCGAACCCCACTTTGAGTGCTCAAACACGCAACGCCTTGGGACAGGACGACGCGTTAAGTTGTTGAGTTGCTTTCTAAGTGGGTTCGAGGCCAGGGCCTCTCTTGCATTCCCAAGCTGAAGGTCGCCGGTTCGAATCCGGTATCCCGCTCCAAGCAAGTGTTCGAATTCGCTGCCGCGATCGGCGGCGATTTTCTCGGGCGACCTTTAGCTTTCGGCGTGGTCCCACCTTTGGTCCCACCTTTCGGCGACGAATCGGGTTCCTCGATCGCCGACTTCGCGATCTCGGTCCCACCTTCGAGGATCTTCAACGCGACCTCTACAGGCGTCTCGTTGACGACCAGATCGACCGGCGCCGGCACCAGTTTCAGCACGCCGGCGACCGCCGCTCGCTTCTCATCCATCCCGACCGTGGAGTAGTGGCGCTGCATCTCTTCGGTCACGTGCCCGGTCAGCGCACGCCGCACGACTGCATCGACGTTCGCGAGCCTGACAAGGTCCGTGAACGTGTAACGCAAGCCATGCAACGTGAATCGCTTCGTGATGCGCGCGATCTCGAGACACTTCGCCCATGCGCGATCCATCGTGTTCGGCGTCCGCAGCGTTCCCGATGCGCTCGGGAACATCCACGTCAGCAGTTCCTTCGGATCCTTCTTCGCGTCGATCGCAGCCTCGGTCAGCACCTTGCGATGCTGCTCGAAGATCGCCGCGAGCTCCGGCGCGACCGGATACTCGTTCGGCGCACGTTTCTTCCGCGTGACCGGACCGACCTTGCCGTTCACCTGCTTGCGCCGGATATGCAGCACACCGGTCTTCTCGTCCCAGTCCTCCCACCGCAACGCACTCGCGTGACAGAACCGAAGTCCCGTGTAGGCGAGCGTCGCGAGCAGCGGGTAGTGCGCCGGATACTTCGTGCGCATCGCCGCCATGAACTTCTGCAGCTGCTCGGGCGAGAGCGCGTTGCCCTCGTCCGGATCGCGGCTTCGTTCGGGCAGCGAGATGCGCATCGTCGGATCCCGCGGCAGCTCCAGCGCTACGATCGCATCACGCGTCATCGTGCGGAACGTCCGAAACCACACGGCCACGGCACCACGCGAATACCGTCGTCGCGCCTCCTTCGCCTTGCGTTTCGTTCCCCGCGACACGCGTCGCTCCGACGTCCAGCCGCGCCGGATCGAATCATCGATCCAGCGCTGCACATCCATCGGCGTGAGCGCGTCGTAGTAGAAGTCACCCAGCGCCGGTAGCACGTGATTCTCGAGCGCGTCGACGTACGTCCTCAGCGTCGTCGCGTCGAGCCGCAATGCCTTGGACTCGATCCACGACCGCGCGAAGTCCCCAACCCTGATCTTCTTCGTTCGCTCGACGGGATTTCGCACTCCATCGATCATCTCGGCACGAACCCGCGCCGCTTCCGGCAAGCTCGTCGTTTCGAGCAGCCGCGTCACCTCCTTGTGGAGGCCCGTGCGAGGGTTCACGACCTTCGCTCGAACCATCAGCTTGTCGTCGTCCATTCGAAACACGCCTGGATAGCGTGTCGCCTTGCCTCGTTTCATAGAGATCTCTCTTTCTGTCTCGAGGCGTCCCAAGGCACGGACGAGCGTAGCGCCGAGCGCGGGCTTCCACAAAGCGATGCAGCTCGTGGATCGTGAAGAGGTGTGATCCCTTCGGCCCCGCCCCGACCGGACGCAACTCGCCTCGCCTCACAGCGCTGCGGATCCCGGACGCAGTACGGAAGCGCAGATACTCCGCCGCTTCCGCAGTCGTCATCAGCGCCGCGTTGTCGTTGGACGCCGTCATGACGGCTACAGCATCAGGAAGAACGCGAGGATCACGGCCGGAGCAAGCCACGGGGTGCGACGGGTGGCGGCGCCCACGGCGCGAACGGTGTTGCGAACGAGGGTCGTGAACTCGGAGAGGATGGCTTCGAACATGGTGACTCCTGATAGATATGGGCGCGCAGAACGCGATCCGGAACGGCGTGACGAGATCTCCGGCGGCCCTCGAGACAGAAGCCCTGTCGGCACAAGGAGATCGATCGAGGAAATTCGACGAGGAATCGCGCTAGCGCCTTGGTTCGGAAAATTTTCGGGATACGCCTTGCCCGGCGAGAACGACCTTGTGGACTGGCCCCAAAGAGGCCCTCGGATTGCCTACCGGATTGGGTCCCTGACTGCCCCGAGCCCAACTTCGATCCGTGGTCCGACTCGGGCCGTGTGTCGACGGAACGTCGTGGTCGCGAACACGTCGTGGGCTATGCCCGCACGAGACTCGATCAATGGGTCTCGCGAGCTCGACGTCGCGACCGGCGGATGACCTCGTCTGCAATGAGCTCCGCGCGGTCGTTGGAACGATGGCTTCGAACATGTGGCTCTCCTACCTGTTACTGCCGACCACTTCGCCCTCGGGACCGTTTGGCACGATCTTCCTTGCCGGTCCCCGCGTGGTCTCGATCTTCGATCGCGCCCTCTACTAGGTAATGCCCACGAGACAGGGCCAACTCACGCGACGATCTTTCTTTTCTGGCGCGGTTCTATCGCGGAGAGCTCCTCCGACCGGCATCGCAAGCCTGCGATCGCTCGTTCGCAGAAAGGCCGCGCAGCCGACGAAACTTGACCGTTCTTGGACGCGATCTTGGATCCGAGCTTTCTTTCGACGGCCTTTTTTCCTCGAGAGAAAACCCGGGCGATCGCCTTCAGGAATGCCCGTTTCTTCGATGCGATCTTTCTTTCTTCCATCCCGGCGGCCGGCGTAGCGTTCGACGAACATGCGCCGTAGGCTTGTCACGCGACGGAGCAACCTCAATGGCCGACGATCCCATCTCTCCGAAAGACTTCGGCGCCTCGTTCAAGGGCTTCATGGAGTCGATGGCGCGCCAGGCGCCGACCGAGGAGCCGTTCTTCCGGCAGCGATTGCGCGAACACTTTGGTACTGATCCTTCCAAGCTGACGATCGTCGCGGAGAAGTTCAGCGAAGCGAACCATCCGAACGTTCATCTCGCGATCGAGGCGTTCACCACAGCACCAGGCCGAACGTTCGAGATCCTCGGGATCAGCAGCGACGCTCCAACGTTCATGGGCATCACGCTCGCGCAGCTCATTTCTCCAGGTGGGATGATGCGAGGCGCGAGCGCAGCGGAGGGGCCGGTGACGTACGCCAACGTCGCGCTCGACGGAGATCGCGTGCTGGCCTGCACACAGCTAGGCATCTATCTCGTTCGCGAGGGCGACTCGCGGCTCGCTCTGCTCGTTCAGCGAGGGCAAGAGAGATACCAGCCCGGGCTCACGGTCGAAGTCCTCGCGGCAGATCGGGCCGCGGCAGACACATGCCTCGCATCTCTCCGAACCGCGATGCGCAAGCGAAACGTCTATCGCGGCCACGTCGTCTCCTTGTCGGCGAAGGATCAAAGCCTCCACGTGAACTTTCATAGACTGCCGGCGATCGGACGGGATCAGATCATCTTGCCCGCAGGGCTACTCGAGCGAATCGAGCGCCAGAGCGTTGGCTTCGCGAAGCACGCTGAACGGTTGCACGCGGCTGGTCGACACCTGAAGCGCGGCATGCTGCTCCACGGCTCGCCGGGCACCGGCAAGACGCTCACCGCGATGTACCTCGCCGGACGTATGCCGGATCGCACGGTCCTGTTGATCACCGGTCGTGGCATGGGGCTACTCGAGCAGGCGTGCGCGATGGCGCGCGTACTTCAGCCGGCGACGATCATCCTCGAGGACGTCGATCTGATCGCCGAAGAGCGAACACACCAAGGTCAAGGATGTGCTCCGCTCCTCTTCGAGCTGCTGAACCAGATGGACGGACTCGCCGACGACGCCGACATTCTCTTCGTGCTCACGACGAACCGTCCCGATCTTCTCGAGCCGGCGCTCGCGGCGCGACCCGGTCGCATCGATTCGGCGATCGAGGTGCCGATTCCCGATGCCGAGAGCAGGCGCCGTCTCTTCGAGCTTTACGGAAAGGGCCTGAAGGTGACTGCGGCCCTCGAGCCGTACGTCGACCGAACCAAAGGCGCGAGCGCCGCATTCATTCGAGAGTTGCTCCGCAAGGCTGCGCTGTTCGCGGCGGACGACGGTGGCGAGCTCGAGTTGAAGGAGCGGCACTTCGACGAGGCGCTGCACGAGATGGTCGTCGAGGGCGGCAATCTTACGAAGAGCCTACTCGGCGCCGCACAATCCGTGAGTTGACGATGCCCACTCCTCGCCTGCGGTTCGCACCGTCGCCCACCGGCTACCTCCACATCGGCGGCGTTCGGACGGCACTGTTCAATTGGCTTTGGGCACGCAAGACCGGCGGTGCGTTCGTCCTCAGGATCGAGGACACAGATCAGGAACGCTCCACGGACGCGAGCCGGGCCGTCATCTTCGAATCGATGAGGTGGCTCGGTCTCGATTGGGATGAAGGTCCTAGCGACGTACCGAATGGTCCTGACAAAGGAAGCCACGGCCCGTACACCCAAATGAAACGTCTCGCGCTCTACGCGGAGTGGGCCGAGAAGCTCATCGCGTCGGACAAAGCGTATCGGTGCTACTGCACGAAGGAAGACCTCGACGCCCAACGTCAGGCTCTGAAGAAGAGCGACCCCACCACAGGGTTCAAGTATCCGGGCACGTGCCGCGATCGGATTGACCAACCAGACAAACCGTACGTCGTTCGCTTCAAGACCGACCGGGTCGGGTCGCTGACCTACGTCGACAAAGTCTTCGGTGAAGTGGTGACGCCCAACCTCGAGTTGCAGGACTTCGTGCTGCTTCGATCTGACGGCGTGCCCCTCTACAACTTCGGTGCTGTCGTCGACGACATTTCGATGGACATCACGTTGGTCGCTCGCGGACGCGATCACATGATCAACACCCCGCCACAGATCATGTTGTTCGAGGCGTTCGGCGCCAAGGTGCCCGACTTCGCACATCTCCCGATGCTTCTCGCACCGAACGGCGAGAAGTTGTCGAAGCACCACAGCACCGCGAGTGTCACCGAGTATCGCGACGAGGACTGTGCGCCCGACGCGGTACTCAACTACCTCGTTCGCCTTGGCTGGTCGCACAGTGATCAGGAAGTCTTTTCGCGCGGAGACCTGATCGCGGCGTTCGACTGGGAGCACTGCGGTTCGTCCGACGGCAAGATCAATCCGAAGAAGCTCATCGCGACCAACTACGAGCATCTCAAGTCACCGCAACTGATGCCGGAGGCGGAGTACGCCGAGCGCGTCTTGCCGTATGTCCACGCGCGTGGCTTGACACACGTGGCAGGTAACGACGTGAAGCGCTGCCTCTTTACGATTCGTGACCGCGCGCAGACGTTCGTGCAAGCCGCAGACATCCTCGATCCATTCTTTCGTGACCCGCCAGCGATGGATGAAAAGGCGGCGCGGAAGTTCCTGGTTCCTGACGCTGCTCCTAAGCTTCGCGCAATGCGCGATGCGCTCTCGAAAGCAGCCGAATGGACAGAGGTTGCTCTCGAGGCGCTCGTAACCACTTGGCTGTCGGCAACAAGCATCGAGCTAAAGGACATCGGGCAACCGTCGCGCGTTGCACTGACCGGACGCACGGCAAGCCCTGGGCTCTACCAAGTGCTCTTCGTGTTGGGACGCGAGCAGGTTCTCGCTCGGTTGGAAACGGCAGCCCAGCTTGCGGAACGCTGACCCGCAGTTCGGTCGAGCTGCGCCAATCTGAGCGCAATCCAGAAGGCGATAGACGAGCGTGCAACGCGAGACGGTTGGTGGGATCTTTCCCGGTCTGCCTGCCGGACTTTCACGACAAACGTCCTCGTGGGATGGTTAGCCGTGCCCATCTCGGATGAGCGGCTGCGCGAGTTGATCGCGACCGACGAGGGCCAGTACCACGACCTGAAGTCGTTGCTCGATGGGCCGCCGGGCCAGAAGGGACCGCGCGATCGCCGCGATGTACGTGATCAGATCGCCGAGCAGGTCGCGGGGTTCGCGAACGCCGACGGCGGCCTCGCGATCTTCGGCGTCGAGGACGATGGCTCGATCACCGGTCATGTCTACCCGTACGACGCGGTCGAGCAGATGCTCGCGGTGCCGTCGGCGCGGTTGATCCCGCCGCAGCTTCCCGGCGTCGTTCGGATACTCGATGGCCATGAGCTGCTTGTGTTCGAGGTCGAGAGCGCGCCACGCGCGGTAATGGTGGACGGCAACGGCTTCCCGTATCGGATCGGCGACACGACGCGCCAGTTCTCCGAAGAGCGGATTAACGCCATCAAGGACCTCGGGATCGTCGACAGCGTCGAGGCTCGCAGATCGCGAGCTCCGCTCGCAGCACTCGACGACGCGCTGATCGTGAAAGCGCGCGATGCCGCAGGGCTCGCGGATCTTACGATCGAGGACTATCTCGTCCGACGTCGGCTCGCTGATCGCGGCGCCGCTGGCGTGACACTCCGAGAGGCGGCGGTCTTCTTGTTCGCCCGAGAGATCGAGACGATCGAACACCCGAGTGCCGGCGTGAGGGTCTTCCGCGTCGCCGGCAACGAACGCCTGACGGGTGAGCGCCACAACGTCCAGGAGTTCCCTCGGATCGAGGGCAACCTGCCTGGCGTGATCACCAGTGCGCGCACGTTGCTCGATACGTTGATCCAGAAGTCGTCGAAGCTTCACGATCTGTTCTTCCGCGAGATGCCCGAATATCCGACCTTCGTCTGGACGGAGGCGCTCGTGAACGCGGTCGCTCACCGCGACTACAGCGTGCACGGCCGCGCGATCGAGGTTTGGTTGTTCGACGACCGCCTCGAGATCAAGAGTCCGGGAGCTCAGCCCGCGACTGTCTCGATGGACGAGCTCCAGCACGGGCGGCCCGCCCACGCGAGTCGGAACCCGCGCATCGTGCGCGTGCTGGTCGAGCTCGGGCTGATGCGCGAGCAGGGCGAAGGCATTCCCCGCATGTTCGAGGAGATGCAGGTGTCGTACTTGCCGATGCCCGAGCTCGACGCCGATGGTGGTTGGTTTCGCGTCGTCCTGCGAAGTACGCCGATCTTCCAGTCCACCGATTCGCGGTGGTCGCAGTCGGTTCGCGAGCTTCCGATCCTGGTGTCACAGAAGCGCGCTCTAGTCGCACTTGGCGATCGCGAGTTTGCGAACGCCGACTATTGCGAGCTGAATTCGGTCGATCGCGACACCGCGTATCGCGAGCTGCAAGATCTTCTCGACCGTGGGCTCGTCAACTCGAGCGGGGTCGGCGCTGGCACCCGATACCGCGTGATCCGCGAAGCGGGCCCGGTCGTCGCCAGCTCGACGTTGTCAGCGATCGACAAGCTCGTGCACCGGATGCGCGAGGCCGGGTTCATCACGAACGGCGACTACCGCGACGCTTTCGGCGTGACTCGCCAGGTCGCGTTGGAGCACCTCGGGTCCTGGGTGGAGCAAGAGGTTCTTGTGCGAGAGGGCCAGCGTCGCGGAACGCGATATCGCTCCGGTCGTCGATGGCCGCCGTTATGAGCACTGATATGACGGTTATGCCGGGCGACCTGCGAAGCCCTTGAAACAGCGTCCCAAACAGCCGCCCCGTCGTGCGCAAGCCCGTTCAACATATGCCGCTTCAGATGGGATTTCGTGCGCACCAACGTTGTGTGTGCACGGACGCGAACGACGTCGCTTTTTTGCATCAACGCGGTGGCTCGACGCCAAACAGTCGGCACGTAGCCTGATCGGAAAACGTGTTCCGTGCGGTGATCGGCGTCTGGGCCAACCAGCGCGATACCTCGACGATGTCGAACGCTGGATCGTCTTCGAGCCTGAACCTCAACGACTGCTCGAGGTTCATCAAGACCCCGACCGTACTTCGATTGTCGGTTCGCGCGTATCGCATCTCGGTCATCGCCGCGACCTCGCGTTCAACGGCGAAGCCCGAAACACCGAACGACGCCAACACCGCCCCGACCGCCGCCGTCAGTCGATGTGGAAGCGTTTTCAGTTCGCGAGCTGGGAGAACGACGGGGAGAAGGGTCGCGCCGGCGACCGCAAGCACGAAGTGGCCGTGACGCATCCGAAGAACGGTCCCATACCAGTCGCCGAGCGTAGTGGTCGAAGCAGGCGGTGTCGGATCCGGAACACCCAGCTTGGAGAGCAGCTTGGTCGATGCGCGGAGGACCACCACGGACATGGTTGACCACGATGTGGACGGCATGCGCAACACTATCGCCGCCGCCCGGGTTGCTAGCCGGAGCAGCCACGTTCACGACGTGCCGTAGCGAGATATGCTTCCGCGTCATGACGGGTTGGCGTCGTTCGGAGCTCGTCCCGGGGATCCGCGCGCTGCGCGATCACGTAGGGCGACCCAAGGAGATCCGAGCGATCGCATTCTGCTGCGACAAGAACCACGCTCAAGCGATCTCTCAGCGGTTCAGCGCGGAAGGCTACGCGACGTCGGTACTAGACGAGAGGACGCCGCGCCAGGCCCGCCGCGACGCACGACGCGATCTCGACGCTGGGCGCGTCCAGATCCTGTGCGTGGTCGACCTCTACAACTAGGGCGTCGACGTCCCGAACGTCAATACCCTGTTCTTCTTCCGGCCAACCGAGAGCGCGACCGTGTTCTTGCAGCAGCTCGGCCGCGGGCTGCGACGCACGACGACCAAGGCCGAGCTCGTCGTGTTCGATCTCACCGGCCGTCACCGACTCGAATTCCGGTTTGACCGGCGCCTCCGCGCGCTGCTCGGTCACACGCCGCGCGAGCTACGCGAGTTCGTCGACAAGGGCTTTGGCCGGCTTCCCTCGGGCTGCCACTTCCACTTCGACGAGGTCGCCCGCGAGGATGTCCTCGAGCAGATCCGCCGCGCTGTCCCGACCGACCTACGCGGGATTCGAGAGATGCTGCGCGATCCCGCGCACGCGGGGCTCACGATCGGACAATTCCTCCACGAGACGGACGTCGAGCTCGGCGACCTCTACGGAAGCGATCGCGGATGGACGCTGCTGCGTCGCGGGCTCGGCATCGATACCCGCCCGCTTGCACCCGGTGAAGAGGCTGCGCTCGAGAACGTCCCAAAGCTCTTGCACGTCGGGGACGAGACGAGACTCGGCGCGTGGCAACGTCTCGCGGCACTTCATAAGCCAGCAACGCCACGGGACGAGCGAGTCGCGGCGATGTTGTTCGTTGTTCTATACGGCAAGCAGCTCGCGACACGCGAGGATGCATGGTTGCAATGGGCGAGTCAGCCCGTGCTCCGCGAGGAGATCGCGGCACTCGTTCCGGTCCTGCGATCCCGCAACGCTGTGCTCGCCGATCCTCACGAACTCGATCAGGTGATCCCGCTGCGGTTGCACGCGCGCTACCTCGGAGTCGAACTCAGCGCAGCGTTCGATCAGCGCTCGACCAAGGGCGAGTTCCGTGACTACTACACGGGCGTTGAGACGACCGGCAACGGCGCCTACGATTTGTTGCTCGTGACCCTCGAGAAGTCGGCCGCGAAGAAGGAGCATCTCAAGTATCGCGACTTCCCGTTGAACGAGTTGCGCTTTCATTGGCAGTCCAAGGCCCGCACGACGCGTTCATCGCGCGAAGGCAAGCGACACCTCAATCCCGCGGCCGAAGGATGCGTCCCGTTGCTGTTCGTCCGTGAACGTGAGGACGACCGACCTGGCATCACCGCCGCGTTTCAATACCTCGGCCCCGTGTTACCCGATGGCAACGACGGTGAGCGGCCGATCTCGATCGAATGGAAGCTACGGTTCTCGATGCCGTCGGAACTCGTGACACGGGGTCGCGTCGCGGCGTAAAGAATCGGCTCCCTCAAACTGCTGGCGTTAGCTCATTCCTCGGCGATGCGGATGATCAAGAGTGGGAGCTGATTCTGAGCGATGAACTGACCACGAAGGACGAACTAGGCTGAACCCATGGATGCGTCCGTCGTCGAAGATCGTCCGTGCCGAAATCAGTCGTCCATGAAACTCGCCGCCGTGAGCTCGTCGTAGCCCAAGCGCGGTCCCATGTCGCCGAGTCCTCGGTACCGGTTTGCGGCGCAGATCGAACAGTTCTGGGTGGCTGCACGTGGGCTCGAGATCGAGCGTGTCGTCAAGGTAATCAAGTTCTCGTAGACCGCCAGGGGCAGGGAGGCCATGAACGGCTGCAGCAGATGCCGCGCCCACATCATCGCCATGCTCGAGGCGCGCGCGTTCAGGTCCATCACTGCGGGCTGCGTCATCACGAGGTCGTCGGAGTATCCCAGTGCCAGCCGGCGCTTCCGCTCTTCGCGCGACAGACTTTCGAAGCTGAGCTGGCGACTGTCCACGACCCCCATACAAAACAGGCACGGACGGTCCGGGGTGACATACGAGACGCGCGAATCGACCGAGGCGATGCCGGATTCCTCGGTGCCGCCGATCTCGGTGCCGAGATCGAGGTAGGGGAGCAAATACTGCTGCGAGAGTTTGCAGAGCACCTCGCGTGGCAGCGCGCGATCCACACACCCGATCACGAGCTGACATGTCTTGAGTTCGGCGAGTACGCGCTCGTCGAGGATGGACCCCTTGATCGAGCGCACCTCACACCGGAGGCCTTTCCATGTCACCTCTCGGCGCAATACCTCGACCTTCGGCTGCCGGGTCTCCGCGTCCCAAACGGAGGCATGCAGGATCCGGTTGAGGTTCACGTCCTTCACGAGGTCGCTGTCGATGAGGACAATGCGCCCGCAGCCGGCGCGCACGAGGAACTCCACCATCAGCGAGCCCGTGCCGCTCGCGCCGACGACACCGACGGTCATCCCCGCAAGCCGAGCGAGAGCGCCGTTCCCCGTGAGTGCCCGACCCCGATCGAAGATCGACGCGGGGGAGGGTGGCGGCTGCGGCGCGGTGCCCGTGAGCGAGAGCTCGCGAAGCGTCTCACCGACGACGAAGATGCGTTGCATTGGCTCGCAGGTCTCGCCCTCGTAGTAGCGTCCGAATTGTGCATGCTTCGAGAGGACGATGCTGGCCACGGTCGTTTGCGGTTCGATCTCACACAAGTTCGCAACGAGCTCGGGCTCCTCGGAGTCGTCGTACGGCGAGAACGATGCGGTCTCGTCCTGGTGCGGGTGCGTGTGGATGAAGAGCAGCCCAGCCAGGCGGCGTTCGCGCACCAACATGTGCGCCCGACGGATGTAGGACCCATCGAAGACGAGGTTGCCGGTTCCGGCTTCCTTGATGTCGCCGGGCCCGGGCCACAGGATCTCGGACACGAGCAGGTCACGCGAGCTCTCCGTCACCGAGCGGCCGAACAACGCGATCGCGCCGGTCTCCTTACTAGTCCACGACCGGAACGACGCCGCGCACCGCTTCCGCAACGTGTCCCAGTGCCGATCGGTGATCCGCAGGTTAGTACCCATTGGTCGCCCCGCGGTGGAGAAAGAACCCCCGGCAGTGCGTGAGGTGGCTGTCGATGTTGTCCGCGCCCCGCATCCACTTGCGACCGTCGGGGTAGTGCCACGAGATTCCCTGCCACTGCCGGCCGTTGATCGTGATCGCTGTGCCGTTGATGCGCGGGTGTGCCGCGCCGTTCCACCCCAACGGCACGGCGACATAGAAGCCGTCGAGCTCCGCGTTCTCGTACGTCGCCGGGATCGCGATCATGATGTCGGTCGCGGTCGCGGCCCAGGGAGGCGAGGGGATTTCGACCGCGTCCGCTTTGATGTAGCACTGCTGATTCTCGTCGAAGATGTCGACCCGGGCTCCACGGCGCTTGAGGGCCGCGACTTCGTCAGCGGCGGCCTGCGGGATCACGAGGCGCCACCGTACTTGCCGTCGCGCTGAGCCTCGAAGCGGTCACCGCGGTGCAGTTTGATCGCAATGTCCGCCGGCAGCGCCTCGTTGCCGCCGAGGCGATAGAGCGAGTACGCGGCAGGGTCGAGATTGATCGCGGGGAGCTGCAGGATCTCGCGCGGGTTCATCATCTCGGAGCTCGCGATCGCCCAGCGCGCGTTGACGCGGATCGCCAGCACGAGCTCGATCTCGAACTCCTTGGAGGTGTGCGGGCGGTGGAGGTACTCCTCGATCCCCTCCTCGAGGGGAAGCGCGAGACCGACTACGCCGTGCTGGTCGAGACCATGCAAACGATCGAGCGGCTCGCCCTCGGGTGGCAGCACGTGCTGACCGCCGGCCGCAGCGCCTGCTTTCAAGACGTCGAGGAGCGTCCCGGAGGGGTCGACTTCGACCTCCTGGAACGCTGTCGCCGGCTTGATCCGCGTCTTCAACTTCGTCTTCTTGTGGTCCTGGTCCGCGCTCATGAGTGTCCGCCTCCATAGCGGTTGTTAGCTAACAAAGCTTACAACGCGGACGTAACAAGTCAAGGCCCCTTCTTGGAGCGCGAAGCTGGTCCTACTTCTTCCGCATCGCGGTTCGCAGCTCGGCCGGCGATCGATCCTTGGCGCGGATCTCCTTCAACAGCGCCACCATCTCGGGTGAGTTGTTGAGCCAGTCTTTGAGCTCGGACGTCAGCGTGTTCTGAACCGGCTCGAACACGTTCACATCAATACCAAGTGCGTCGGCTATGCGGTCCAGCGTCCCAGGCTTCGCGCCGCGGCGATTATGCTCAAGATCGCTCAAATATGGCGCGCTGAGCTTGGTCTTGGTCGCGAGAGCACGAAGCGTGAGCCCTTGCTGTTCCCGAAGAGAGCGAATTGCCTCTCCGAGAGTCCGAATAGTGGCTGGGATCTTAAGGGGCGCCATGCGATCGCGCGATGTTAGCTTTCAAAGCTTACGCGGTCAAGAAAGGGTTGACGAGTCATACTGAAAGTGCTCCAAGGGCCGCCGCAATATCTGCGACTTCGCGCCGAAATCGCGGGTCAAGGCACACGACCGCACGGAGTAGCTCTGCGCCGAGACGATATTCGTTTCGAAGAATGTCGGTCGTGTCGTAGACGAACTCCAATAGGGGGGTGTCGTCGATGAACCAACACACGATCGCGCACCAACGCGAAAGGGCGACCCTTCGAAGGAAAGGGCTCGAGCCGGATCCTATGCGCCCACCGAGACCGGTCAGGTAGCTGCCCGATCGCGAGTAATAGAACTCCGCGTTCAGCGATAACGAAGTGCCCGTCGCATGGAGATCGACCATCTCCCCCACGAGGCGCGCCGTCAGGTCGGCAAGGCTGATCAGGGACCGTGCCGGAAGGCGGAGTTTGGGGTACACGGGCACAACCGCGCAGTCGATCACAAACTGATCGACGGTATCCTCGTCGGGGTTTCGCGGCTCGTCGTCGTCAATCTCTAGGACGAGCACCTCGCGAAACTCGTCCGTTGGCGGGTGTCGTCGAATGGCTGATCGTGCGTAGGGACCGAGCCGGTCGTCATGAACGTAGAGCCCTGTCATACGTGCGCTGCGAGCCGGGAAAGTTCCTTCGAGATCCGGATCGCGGTCGCCGAGCTTGAATCCGACGGCAGCGACAGCGTGATCACCCTTGGGATGCGTCAGGAAGAGGACGACTGGAATGCCGGAGCGCAGGTACGTGTGGATTGCAGCGACGAAGGTCTCCGGCTCAAGATCAGCTCGCACGAACTCGGGAGCAAACCCCGCAGCTCGAATCGCGTCGCAGAACTGCGGAACGTTGAGACCAGAGAGGGCCGGCAAAGTTCGACCCACCGGGACCGTGTAGCGTGCCGCAGCTGTCGAGACCTCCGCGGGCGTCGGAGCACGCATTCCCTCGACCCGAGTTACTCGCGAAAGCGCCGTCCAGAGCGCTGCGGTTGCGCAGGCCCCAACGGCGACGTCCTGCTGCTGGAACGCAATCCCATCGACCTCGAGTTGAAGGTTCGCGAGGTGAACCTCGTAGCGCCCGGTCGCGAGGATGTGGCGGTCATCGCGATCGTCGAGAGGACGAAGAACGCAGCGACCGACTGGGGTCGACGGCAGAGGCCGAATAGAGACAAATCCGCAATACTCGTGGGACAAGCTTCGCGACAGTTTCCCCGGATCCTTCGTAGCAGCGGCCTGTTCGAAGGTCGTCGTCAGCTCTTCGTTCGTGATCGCGCTTCGGAACAGATGGAAGCGAGAGACGTGACTTCGTGGTGGATCGAGGTTCTTCGAATAGTACAGCGCGTATTCATCGAGAAAGTGGCGGTCGACGTAGTGGTGTTCGCGCACGACCGTTCGCACGCCAAGTTGCTCGCAGTACCTCGCGAGGTACTTCACCTGGGTGGCGATGTTGGATTCGTCGCCGTAGCTTGACCGGGTGAGCGCAGCCGCGAACGTAGCGCGATCGAAAGCCTCAGCTACGATCTCGTTCTCGACCATGATTACTTGCGCCGGATAGGAACTGAGTCGCCGGGCATCGAGAACACCCGCTTCAGACGGTCATCGAGCTCCTGCGCGTCCGATGCGGCCTCGCGAAGTAGCGTCCTAATTCGCTCCGGCGTCATCGAGCCGCCAGCAGGTGTCTGGTCTGACGTCTCCGGCTTCTTCTCGTCAGTCATGCATCCCCTTCCAACGACGCCCGTACGTAGACGGTATGCGGAAGCCGATCACGTGTCTAGCAACCAGACTGCCTTGGAGCGCACGGATCTTCGTCGATCGCCCTGGCAAATTGCGTCGGGCGCCCCAAGAGGAGCAAGCCGCCCGATCAGTGACCCGCCGAAGTCACACATTGGTGTCAGTTGATGTTTCTCAGATGGATCGTGAGCTCGGCCCACGCACGAACGGCCGCGTCCACTCGCGCGAACATCTCGTCGAGCTGTTCGCCGACGCCCGTGTCGGCGCGCCGGCTCGAATCGCTCCACTTCCGCGCGAGCTCGATCGCCTGCCACGCGTGAACCTTGAGCGCGTGCAATTTGATCTCGCCATCGCGCTCGCAGACGACCTCTGCTTCGGGCTCACCCTGCCAGCCGACGATCTCGAGGTTGCCTCGGGCCTCGCGGACGCTGTTGACCGGGATTAGCGGAGCCCTCGACTCGAGTGCCTGCATGACATCCCTCGTCCACGCCGCCCAGACCGCCTTCGACGGCATCGGCATCGGCTTGCCCACCATCAACGACGCGTGCAGCTCGATGTCGACCCGCAACCATGGGCGGCGCGTTCGTGGCCGGCTCGACGTCTCCCGTCCGAACAGCTCGACGAGCAGATCTTCCTCGCTCGTGGCCGTTCGTGCCGAGTGCAACGCGTCCCATCGCCATCGGAACTTGGCGGTGACCGTGAACGGCTCGGGCTGGCCAAACGGCTCGACCAATGACTCGCCGAGCCGATCGGTCGCCCGGAGATCGATCCGCTCTCGCAACGCTTCGACACCGAACACCCGGAGGCGCGACTCTCGAAGCGCCGCGAGCCACGCGTTCTTGAACTCGTCGTAGGTCACGGCGCGCGGTTTACAACGGACCCTGCGGCGGTCCCACCTTTGGTCCCACCTTTCGGACCGAAACACGACGCACCTTGGGACGCCTGGAGACGGCTAACGTGTCGTGTTCGTTCCGATCAGATGATCATTCCTCGTCGGGTCCCGAATTTCCCAAGCTGAAGGTCGCCGGTTCGAATCCGGTATCCCGCTCCAAGGAAGTGTTCGAATTCGCTGCGGCGATCGGCGGCGGATTTCTTCCGACCGACCTCCTGTCTGCCAGGCCCGCAGCATCGTCGATGATAGAGATGAGAGATGAAGGTCTGCATCCTCGCTGCGCTCCTCGCGTTCGGCTGCGGATCGTCGAAGGAGTCATCGCCCTCGGCGGGCAGCGGCGCCGGGGCCTCGCGCCCGACGGTCACCGACCCTCTGGGCTTCTGCGAGCGCGTGCGCGCGGTGATGATGGGGCGCCGGAAGTGCTTCCCGGAGGACACGTCGATCAAGATGGGGCTCGATCAGATCTCGGAGCTCGCGGACGGCGCGCCGGCGGATCCGGAAGCGCGCCGGCATATCGCTGCACAATGCGCGGTGATGCTCGACGGTATGATGCGAGCGGAGCAGCCAAGGAACTGCCCGCTCGACGTCACCGATGGCGAACGGCGGGAGCTCTCCGCCTTCCTGACGGCCTGGTACGGCGAGCGCACCGCCGCTCCGACGACGGGAAACGCCGCCGCCGACGCGGCCGTGGCGAAGCTCGCGGGGCGGCGCGATACGGCGTGCGCGTGCAAGGACCTGGCATGCGCCGAGAGCGCCGGAACCGGGCTCGATGCTGAGCTGGCCGCGCTGCCGTCGGATACGCCCAAGGCGGAGCGCGCCGCGGCCGCCAAGATGATCGACGAGGTGGCGCGTTGCAGGCAGAAGATCGTTTACGGCCCGCCGACGCCGTAGCGACACGGTCATGCGGTGGCGGGCGAGCGGCGTCGTGGTCGCATGGTTGCTCCAGGCCCGAGTGCTCGAGCCGAGGGGATCAGGTCGCGAGCCAGCTCACCGGGATGTGGAGCTCGTGAACGTCGCGACGGTGGGCGCCGTCGCCGCGAACGATCGACGCGTGGCCGAGACCGCCCAGGTCCCACGAGACCTGGGTCCGATCGTGGTGTCCGATCCCCGTACCCGCGCCCAGGTCGAGCCAGCGCCAGCACCATTCCTCGCACAAGCTCGCCGTCGAGATCTGGCTGTCGTGGTGGCGCGCGCTGAACCGGAACCGCACGGTGTCTCCGTGGCGAGAGCACTCGAGGTGCAAGGGCCAACCGGTTGGCAGCTCGCGCCAGTTCCCGTCGTCCGGCGGGGCGATCTGCGCATCACCCGCGAGCCCGAACAGGCGCCGTACGGTCGCGAGCGCGGCCTCGTCGCGCCGCAACGCCACCTCGATCACCAGGTCGCGCGAGTCGAGGCGAACGCTGGGGCGAGTGTAGCCGAGCGTCGCGATCACTCCCTGCCCGGTGTACTCCCGATACCCTTCACGCGCGCCGCTGCGGAGCGTCGGCGTCAGCGTGTCGGCGAGGTAGCCGTTCACCCACTCGAACATGTTCTTCCAGATGTCCTCGTCGGGGAACCGCGTGATCGAGAGCATCACGTGCGCGGGGCTCACCACGAGGTCGGTGTGCGGTGGATCGTAGAGATGCGCGAGGCCCGTGCGGAACCGGCACGCGCCGTGGAGCTCGACGCATGGCGCGGTCCCGCGCAGGGCATTCCCGGTGAGCCGCGACGCTTCGGCCGGCGTCGGCAACGGCGCCGACATCGCGCCGACGCCCTCGACATCGATCAAGACGAGCAGCTCGCCGAACGAGAAGACCGGTTTGCCAACCACGCCCGTCACCGCGACCACGCTACACCCGGAAGCCGTCCCGTGTGATGACCTGTTCGGACTTCCGCTCGGACGTGGCGGACCGGCCGACCTCGCATCGCGGGATCGTTGGGTCGCGGTGGAGCTACTCCGGGTCGGCGAAGCGCGGCGTGGCGTGGCATGGTGCGTCCGAGTCCAAGTCACGATCGTGCAGAGCTATCAAGGCATCCGAGAGGGCAGCTGGATCGTCTCGCCGTCGACCACAAACCGGCCCATGCCGCGGTGATGGAGCGTCTTCGGCTGCTTGCACGCCGGATCGATCCAGGCGGCGACCACCTCGAGGATGAACAGGTTGTAGGCGTTCACGAGCCGCGTATCGATCACCTTGCACTCGAGGTTCGCAAAGCACTCCGCGATCAGCGGTGCTGCGACGCGCATGGCGGGCACGCGCGTCAGCCCGAACTCCTCGAACTTGTCGACGCTGCGGCCGCTCGAATTGCCGGCGTCGGGCTGATCATCCTGGGCGCACAGCTTGCCCGCCGCGGGACTGCCCTCCGGATCGAGGGCTTCTGGATCATCGCCGGAGTGGGGTTCGTTCTCGGCGGTATCTCGGAGCTCGCTCGGATCGAAGTCGACATCGCGCTCATGCAGATCCTCTGCATCTTCGCTGGCGCTGGACTGGTGGCGAAAGCATTTGTCCGCCGAACTGCGCATCACGCCTGACGCGCTCACCGGCGCTGATAGTCAGCGGTAGCTCACGCAACCACGGCCCGTGAGTGGAACAGCCTTCGGGCTCATCTGATCCATAGTTTCCTCGTGAGGGCGTCGATCGCGGGGTGCTTGATCGGCGCGGCCATCGCCTCCGGCTGTCGGTCCGAGGCGCCTGTTGGGAGGAGCGTGATCCGCTACTCCGGCACCGCGGTCGGCGCCGAGGGCGTCGTGCTCGCCCGCCAGATCGCGCGCTTCGAGGCGCGGCATCCGGGGCTCGCGGTCGACGTGGTGTCGACCCCGGATGCCGCGGATCAGCGCCACCAGCTCTACGTGCAGTGGCTCGGGGCAGCATCGGCGACGCCGGACGTCCTGCAGCTCGACGTCGTGTGGACTCCCGAGCTCGCGGCGGCGGGCTGGCTCTTGCCGCTCGACGATCGCGGCGGCGCCGAGGCGGCGTTCGTCCGCGCCGCGATCGCCGCGGATCGCTGGGCCGGGAGACTCCATGCGGCGAGCACGTTCGTCGCGGGCTTCGTCGGCTCCCCGGCGATGAACTTGTTGCCCTGTGCGGTCGCCGACGGTGTCGCGCGTGCGGGCGAGCTCGCGATCGCGATGCCTGCGCTCGACGGCGCCGCGATGCTCGGGATCCGGCCTCCGGACATCGAGCTCGTCGCTGTGGCCGCCGGCCGCGGCGATGCCAACGGTCGACTCGAGGTCATCGAGGCGCTCGGCCGCGACCTGCTGTGCCACATCGAGCTCGGCGCGGCGACCGCCGACCTGCGCGTCCTGACCCCCGCCGACGCCGAGCTCCGCGAGGGCGATCTCGTCGGTGTCGCGTTCCGCCGCGAACGCCTGCATGTCTTCGACAGCGATGGCCGGCGGGTCACTCCACCAGCCGCTCTTGAGGTTAGCCTCGGCGACGCCAGGCGATCGTCACGAGCCCTCGAGTCGAGCCGGGTCGCTCGCCGAGGTGTTGCACATGCCGCTCCTGGCGTTGGCTCGCGCCTGACGATAGGACGGCCATAAAACACCGCGAGGACACAGACGGCGAGAACGTCGTCTTTGGGTGCGCCGCCCGGGCGAACGAATCCTTCACAAACGCGGATGGCAGAAACTATTGGTACGAGCGAGTCGCGCACCGCGTTATCAGCGGGCCATGACAACGCTGACGACGACCGAACAGAAGCTCGCGATCAAAGTTGGTAAGGCGAAGCACCCGCGTCGGACGCTGGAGAAAGCGGTCGGCGAGGACTTCACCGATGTCCTGTGGCGCATGCTCGCCGCGGGGGCCGTGTCGTTTCGTGGTGGGCTCGCAGACGCCGCGGGTAGCTGCGCCGAGCACGCGAAGCTCGCCGACGTGTGGGCCGCGGCGCGTCAACTCGACGAGTCGGCACTTCGCGAAGAGAGCGTGAAGTGGGGGCTCGCGAAGAGCTACCGCGAGCATCCCGCGGAGTGGGAGCGCGAGCTCCCGAACCTGCCGGAGATCGCGCGCGACCTCGTGGCGGGCGCTCGTCACGCGGCGGGGATCGAGCTCGTTGCCGCCGATCGCGAGCGCGTGCTCGACGTGTTCGCCGCCGCCGCCGTCGACAAGGCGCATACGTATTGTCATCGCCTCTGCCAGGACGCCGAAGAGCTCGGCGAGTCGCGCGCCGACTTCGGTCGCCGCGTCCTGTGCCACCTATCGGCGATGCCCGAAGGCGCGCGCCTGGTGAACAACGCCAGTGTCCTCGACGCGCTCGCCGTGGCGTCGTGGGAGGTGCTCGCGCCGCTCTTGAAGAGCCTCCCCGCCGACGATCGCGACGATGGCGATCTGCTCGACATCCTGCGCGAGCGCGACGACTCTCCCGGCTTGTTGATCGAAGTGCTCGAGCGAGAGGAGCCGATGCCGCTGCGACTTGCCGAGCTGCTCCTCGTGCGCGCGACGACCCGCGGCGAGGAGCCGCCGAGCGTGATCGACGCGATCCTCGTCGAGGGTCTCGCGGAAGGCCGAGCCAGTGAGCCCGAGATCACCGCCGCGATCGAGGCGTTGCCCGCGCCGCGCCTGAACCTGCTCGTCAAGCAACTCAGGGCCACCGAGACGACCGAGTACGGCTGCGCGGGACTCCTCGGCGACAAGGCACTCGACAAGGCGATCGTCGCGGAGATCGTCGACGCTGTCACCACGGCGATCGAGCACGACGGGCATCCCGAATCGGATCTCACGTCGACGTTCTCGAATCTCCTCGCCGCCGGGCAGCACGGCATCGAGCTCGTCGATCGCGCACTCGCGATCCTCGCCGAGCAACCTGGCTACCAGGCCTGGTTCTGGGCCGCCGACACGCGGCTGCTGTGCCGCCGCGTCCAGTTCTTGATGTCGCGCGGCCGCTCGCCTCGTCGGCTCGATCTCGTCATGCCGGGCGCCGACCTTGCCGCGGTCGCCGATGTTCGCGACGCGATCGGCCATGTCGACGAGCCACTCCAGGGCCTCACGCCCGCCGAGATCGACTCGCTCGCCTGCGCGTGGCGCCCGTACGACTGGGACGACAAGCTCTGCCTCGACACCGTGTTCGGCGAGCAGCAGCAGCCACCGAGCATCGCGGAGCGCCCGTGGCAGGAGCTCGCCGACCTGGTCGCCGTCACCGCGTTCCGCCGCCTCGACGACAACGAGGCGCTGGCACGCGTGTTCGGGCGAGCCGAGCCGCTCGCCACCAAGCTCGCGCTCGCCGAGAGGATCGCGGTGCGCGCGAACGTCTACCTCGACGCCACCTGGCCGCTCCGCGGCATGGCGAGCGTGTTCGCGGCACTCCTGCCGCACGTCAACGCCGCGCACGAGCCGCTCACCGGTGAGCTCGAGCTCGTCGCGAAGCGGCTGCTCGCGGCTGGCCCGAGCGACGAGGTTCGCGATCTGCTGCTCGCCCTGCCTCTCGCGCAGGTCACCGGCTGGATCGACGAGATGCGCGCGAATCGGTCGACCAGGATCAAGCGGCTCGCGACCGCGTATGCGAAGTGCTTACCGGCGTAGTGATGACGAACCGGAGCGCGCGCTCGACGAAGCATGGATGGCCGAACCTGTGCTCCGAAGTGACACGCGCGGCTCGAGCAGATCGAACGCTCGTCAGATGAGGTCGCTCATCGCGTAGCGAGGTGAGGTCGATCCCGCGAGCGTCGCGATCGTCGAGGTCCTGTCCGACGG
>Ga0299915_10000927_pt1 | contig 21589 bp, 21 predicted proteins | sample RVTome_13_FD_200263 | JGI IMG/M metagenome (GOLD analysis project Ga0299915, IMG submission 200263) | Soil microbial communities from uranium-contaminated site in the Upper Colorado River Basin, Wyoming, United States - RVT92D227 (version 2) ... | reverse complement strand
AAAAAAAGCGAGCCAAATCAAGGCCGGAACAAGAGTCCGGGCCAGCCGCGAACCATGCTCAGGTAACATGATGAATGCCGACCCTTGATGTTCTTATAGCACAGGACCTTTGATCCGGTCAACCGGCGGCCAATCTGAGATAGCATCCAATTGTGTGATCTAGCATTCAAGAAAAGGAGGGGTCCTGTCACGGCTCCTCCCCACTTATCACATGTTTGGATGCTATCCCAGTTTGATCTCTTTAAGGACGGCCAGCAGGCGGTCGATGTCGGCAAGGTCGTTGAAGATGTTGACCGAGACGCGCAGAAAACCGGCCCGGGGCGAGAGATAGACTTGCGCCTCGGTGCAGCGCTTGAAACAGAGTTCGTTCCTGTCCCCCAGGGTGAAAGACACGATGGCCGAACGCTCATCCGGGTCGTCCACCGGACTGACAACCTCCACCCCCAAACCGCGCAGGCCCTGGAGGAGATAATCCGTCAGTTCCCTGATGCGGAGTCTGATGGCCTCGAAACCGATTCTCTTTATATAGTCAAAGGCTTCTTGGAAGGCCAGCAAGGGCTGAAGGTTGGTCGTCCCGAACTCGTACTGTCGGGCCGAAGAGTGGAGCTTGAAGGGCACATTCTTGGCCGTATGGATGAACCCGGCGCCCTCCGTGTCCACGGACAGCCAGCCGGCCAGGGGGGTGGGGAATCTTTCTCGAAAGGAAGGGGCCGTGTAGAACAAGGCCCCCACATAGCCGGTCAAGCCCCACTTATGGAGGGAGGCGGTCAGGGCCGCGATGCGCATGGCCTCCACATCCAGCGGGTAGTAAGGAAAGCCCTGGGTGGCATTGACCAGGAACAAAATGCCGCGGCCGGCCAACTCCCGGCCCAGGCCGGCGACATCCAAACGAAACCCGGTGGCGTACTGGACATAGGAGGCGACCACGGCCAGGGTGTTCCTGTCCGCCTGGTCGAGGATGGAGGAGACGGTGTAGCGGCCGTCGACCGGCTGGGCACAGCGCAAAGGAATCCCCAGATGCTCGAAAGGAACCGTGGAAGCCGGAAATTCATCCTGAAGGGTGACAATGTTGAAACCCGCCGGAGCGTGCTTCTGCAAGGAAAGGCCGAGGATGGCCATGGCCGTCGAGCTGTTGGGGGCAAAAATCAGGTCGTCGGGCCCGGCCTTGAGGTGAAGGGCCAAATCGCGGCAGAGGGCTTGATAGGTCCTCATGTCCTCGGACCAATGGATGTCGCCGTCTTCGACGAGCTTCCGGTACTCGGCCGTGATCCGGTTAAACACGGGCCGAGGCAGGGGCGACATGGCCGAGCTCAGAAAATAGGCGCAATTCCGGGTGACGGGAAAATCCTGCCTGATCTTGTTCCAGTCTGTCATGGCCCCTGTTTACAAAGAGCGCGCCTGGAGAGACTCGAACTCCCGACCCGCTGCTTAGAAGGCAGCTGCTCTATCCACCTGAGCTACAGGCGCGCCCGCCTGATGGTCTGGCCGGGCAACCGGGTATTTTTTGCCCACCTGGGAGGGTATCGGGGAGGTCGGATTTGAACCGACGACCTCCTGCTCCCAAGGCAGGCGCGCTAACCAGGCTGCGCCACTCCCCGCGATGGATCAAGACAAACGGTCTCGTGTCGGCGAAATCCTAGAAGCCGTGCGCCGGCCGAAAAACGTGTTCATCTTAGCAAATGGCGTTAAGGGCTGTCAATTTGCCTTACTTCCGCTTTAGGCCCTTTTCGATCTGGGAGCGGTCCAGCCGAACGACGATGGGACGGCCGTGGGGGCAGAGGGCGTGCTGGGGCAGCCGGAGCAGCTCCTCGACCAACAACTCCATCTGGCGGAGCGGCAGCCGCCGGCCGGCCTTGATTGCGGTTCGGCAGGCCAGAGTCGCCAGGAGCTTGTCCTGCTTGGCCTCCGGCCTCTCGTCCGCCAACTCTTCCAGCAGGGACAAAAAAACATCCAGGGCTTCCCGGGCCTCCATGATGTCAGGAAACTGTTTCAGGCTGTAAGTCCGGCCGCCCATGGGCTCCACCTGGAAGCCGGCCTGCCCAAGAAGGTCGTAGGCGGCCTCCAGCCTCAGGGCCCGGTCCGGGGAAAGGTCGAAAAGGATGGGGGTCAGCGGCTGCTGAAGGGGCATGGTCCGGGCCGCGCTGACTTCTTTGTATTTTTCATAGAGGACTCTTTCGTGGGCGTTATGCTGGTCGACGACCATAAGCCCCTCCTGGTCGGCGGCGATGATATACATATCAAGATATTGGCCCAGGACCTGCGGGCCGGGACGGGCTCCGGCCGCCGTATCTGGTGCGAACAATCTTTGCGGTTCCGCTGAAGCATCCGCGGCGGCTTCCCGGCTCCGGGCCGCGAAAGCGGCGACCGATCCGGGCTCCGCCACCCGGAACCGGGCTTCGCTCCCGGGCTCCAGCCCGATCCGCTTGACCTCGCTGCCCCGCAGCACAGCCTGTTCCACACTACGGAGCAGGAGGCGGAAGACAAACTGGGAATCCCGAAAGCGAACTTCAGACTTGGCCGGGTGGACATTGACATCCACCTCGCCGTAAGGATGGGCAAGGAAAAGGAAAGCTTCGGGAAAGAGGTCTTTCTCCAGCAGGCCTCGATAGGCTTGGTTGAGTGCGGCCTGCAGAGTCCGGTCTTTAACCGGCCGTCGGTTGACGAAGAAGTGCTGCTCAGCCTTGTCGCGCCGGCCCAAGGGCGGCCGGGAAGCAAAGCCCTCCATCCGGCTCTGCTCTTCGGACCAGTCAACCTCCATCAGGCGGTCCGTGAGCGCGCGGCCGTATATCTGAAAGAGCCTTTCCCGGAGGCTTTCGGCCCGCGCCCAGCTCAAAACTTTGCGCGGGCCATGGCTGAGGGCAAAGGCCACTCGGGGAAAGGCCGGGGCGATGCCGGTGACCCAGCGCACGATGAGCCCCAACTCGGTCTGTTCCGACCGGAGGAATTTCAGCCGGGCCGGAACGTTGAAGAAAAGGTCCCGAACCTCAAAGCTGGTTCCCCGGGGAAAGGCGGTTTCCCGGACCTCGACTTTCCGGCCGGCCTCCCGGCTGATCAGGAGCCCCGCCGGCGACATTCCATCCGAGGTCCGCAGGGTGAGGCGGGAAACGGCGGCGATGCTGGGTAGGGCTTCGCCCCGGAAGCCCAGCGTGGAGATGCGTCCCAGGTCATCCTCCGAGCGCAGCTTGGAAGTGGAGTGTCGCTCGAAACAGATGAGGGCGTCCTCCCCACTCATCCCGCAGCCGTTGTCGACGACCCGGATGAGCGTTTTCCCCCCGCCCTCCAGCTCGACCCGGATATCCGTGGCCCCCGCGTCGAGCGAGTTCTCCACCAGTTCTTTGACCACAGAAAAAGGGCGCTCGATGACCTCGCCGGCCGCAATCTTATCGGATACTTCCGGAGCCAAAAGGATGATGGCGCTCATGGCCGGTTAGGAGAGAACCACTCCCCGCAACCCTCCCTCCGCCTCCTCGGAGATCAAGACCTTCACCGGGGAAACGCTCCCTCGGCCGTCGGCGGGCGCGGTCAGGCTTAGATAGTTCGCGGTTAAAAGATGGAGGCCGCCCTTCGTCCTTTTAACGACCACCGCCTCCATCTCTCGGCCGAGAAAGCTGCGACGAAAGGCTTGGTTCTTGGCGGCCGAAATCCGGCGCAAAGCCGCAGCCCTCTCCTTCTTGATCAGGGGGGAAACCTGCGGCCAGGAGGCGGCCGGCGTGCCGGGCCGGGCAGAATAAGAAAAGATATGGAGGGTGGTTAGGGGTGAGCGCTCCAGAAACTCCCGTGTTTCTTCGAAGTCGGCCTCAGTTTCGCCCGGAAAGCCGACGATGATGTCCGCGCCCAGGGCGGCCTGGGGGGAGCGCTCCCGCAATATGTACAGGATCCGGGAATAGAAGGCCGCCCCGCCCCGGCGGCCCATGCGCTGCAGCAGCCGCTCTGAGCCGTGCTGGAGCGAAAGATGAAAATGGGGGCAGACCGCGGGCGAGCCCGTCAGGGCCTCGATCAGCGTCTGGTCGAGGGAACGCGGGTCGAGCGAGCTGAGTCTGAGACGAAGAGGAAGTCCGGCCTGCTCGACGCTGGTTAAAAGCTCCGGCAGGCTGGTCTTCGGCCGAAGGTCCTGCCCGTAGGAGCAGAGATGGATGCCGGTCAGGACAACCTCCTGGAATCCCCCGGCGGTCAATTGCCGGAGACGATGGATGACCATCTCCGGCAGGAGGCTCGAGCTCCGGCCCCGGACGCTGGGGATAATACAGAACGTGCAGCGCAAATCACAACCGTCCTGGATTTTAAGCAGGGCGCGCGCTCTGAAAGGCTGAGCCTGGGCCATGGTCCGGACAGGTTCATCCGCCGGGGCCGGGCCCAGAACGAGCTCGGGCAAGTTCGCTTTCTGGGAATTGGGGATGAAGCGCCAGACGCCGGGTATGGCTTCCAGCTCCTGCCGGGCTCTTTCGACCAGGCAGCCGGTGACCACCAGGCGGGCCGCCGGGTTCTCCCGGACAACCTTGCGGATGAACCGCCGCACATCCCGGTCCGCCCGGCCGGTCAAGGTGCAGGTGTTGACCACGACCAGCTCGCCCTGCCCGGGGTTTGTCTCCAGCCTGAGCCCCCGGCGTTGGAAGGCCTCGGCCCAGGCGAAGGCTTCGGCCTGGTTGGCGCGGCAGCCGAAATTCTGCAGGGAGAAAGAAGTCATCCGCCGTCTTGATTCCCCCGGAGCTTGCGGGAAGCTTCCTCGACCTTGTCTTCCATTTTTTTCTTATGCTTCTCCAGCTTGTCCCGGAGGGCCGGGTCGGACAGAGCCAGGACCTGAGCGGCCAGAAAGGCGGCATTGGCCGCGCCCGTCTGGCCCAGAGCCATGGTGGCCACCGGAACCCCCTTGGGCATCTGGACCGTGGACAACAAGGCGTCAAGCCCCCCTAGAGCGGCGCTCTCCACCGGAACGCCGATCACTGGCCGGACGGTATGGGCGGCCACCACCCCGGCCAGGTGGGCGGCCTTGCCCGCCGCGGCGATAAACACGGCCGCTCCCTGTTCTTCGGCCTTGCGGATCAGACGCAGCGTCCGGCCCGGAGAGCGATGGGCGGAAGTCACCTCCAGGGTGTAGGGAATTCCGAAATCTTCCAGCACTTCCACCGCCTCCTGGATGACCCCCTGGTCCGAATCACTGCCGATGAAGATCGCCACTCGGATCATCTGTCCTCCTTGGCCGGGACCGTCGCGCCGATGTCCTTGCGATAGTGCATGCCCTGGAAAGAGATGAGCTGCACGGCGCTGTAGATCTTACGCATGGTGTCGGCCAGAGTTTCCTCGGAAGCGCATACGTCGAGCACCCGGCCGCCGTTAGTCAGACACCGGCCGTCCTCAAGCCTGGTCCCGGCGTGGAAGAGCGTCACGCCGGCGATCTTGGCCGCCTCCTCCAGGCCGGAGATGGGCTTGTGTTTTTCCACCTTGTCGGGATAGCCGCCCGAAGCCAGGACCACACAGGCGGCCGGCCTGGCGCTCCATTTCATCTCATGGGCCAGGACATTGTCCTCCAGGATGTCGAGCATCGTTTCCACGAGGTCGCTCTGCAGGCGCAGCATCTGGGGCTGCGTCTCCGGGTCCCCGAACCGGCAGTTGTACTCCAGCACCAGAGGGCCTTTGCTGGTCAACATCAGGCCGCAGTAAAGAACGCCGCGGAACTTCCGGCCTTCCTCCAGCAGCCGGGTGACGGTGGGGATGACGATGGTGTCTACGATCTCGGCGAACAGCTTTTTGTCCAGGAAAGGCGAAGGAGAGATGGCGCCCATGCCGCCCGTGTTGGGGCCCTGGTCGCCGTCGAAGACGGCCTTATGGTCCATGGTCGTCACCAAGGGCCGCACCTTGACGCCGTCGGTCAGGGCGATGAACGACACCTCATTCCCGGTCAAAAACTCTTCGATGATGACTTTGTTGCCGGCCTCACCAAACTCCTTGAGGCCCATGATGCGGTGCACGGCCTCGTCGGCCTTGTCCGGGCTGGGGCAAATGATGACGCCCTTGCCCGCGGCCAGGCCGTCGGCCTTGACCACCAGGGGATAGGAAAATTCGCCGGACTTGACGATCTCCAAGGCCCGGTCGGCGGTATTGGCCAACCGATAGCGGGCGGTGGGGATCTTGTGCCGGTTCATGAATTGCTTGGCGAAACCCTTGCTTTCCTCGAGTTCGGCCGCTTTTTTGTTGGGGCCGAAGATGCGTAGCTTCCGCTTCTCGAACTCATCAACGATGCCCAGGGCCAGGGGCTGCTCGGGGCCGACCACGGTCAGGTCGATTTTCTCTCCCGTGGCGAAAGCGGCCAAGCGCGGGATATCGTTCGGATCGCCGGTGACGTTCTCGGCAATAGCCGCCGTCCCGGCATTGCCCGGCAGGCAGTACAGCTTTTGGCAGTGGCGGCTCTGAGCGATCTTCCAAGCCAGGGCATGCTCCCTTCCGCCGGACCCGATCACCAGGATTTTCATGATTCGAGCACCGTTTCCTAAGCGTCTTTCATCAGGCGCCGGGCAAACTTCTCGGCCAGGCCGGGGGCCGGGAGAGCGCTCTTCCAAACCCGGACCGCCAGGGGCACAGCCTCGGCGGCCGGCAGACAGTAGCCCATCTCCAGGAAATTCTGGCGGTAGGCGCGAACCTCATCCCTGACCTTTTTATTCCGGCGGATGACCTCGACCATAAAACCGGCCAGGACGTCGAAGTCTTTCTCCTTCATGCCGAAGCGGGTCATCTCCTGCACGCCCAGCCGGATGCCGCTCGACTCCAGGAAGGTCTCATCGTCGGGCAGGGCCTGATAGTTGGTTATGATGTTGTTCTCCTCCAGCCTCCGGGCGATGTCCATGCCCGGGCCGTAATCCTTGACCCGGAGCAGGACCTGGTGCGTCTCGGTGAACCCGTCCTTTTCATCGCCTTCCACGGTCAGACCTTTGTCTTTCAAGGCCCGGGCAAAGGCTTTGGCGTTGCGGCAGACCTGCTTCTGATACTCCCCCTTGAAGGCATTCATTTCATATACGGCCAGGAGCAGGGCCAGGAGCGTGCCCAGGTGGTGGTTGCTGGTGGAGCCGGGAAAAGCCCGGCTCTTGATTTCCGTCCACAAGCTGCGCAGGGGTGAGCCGGCCGGCAGGTGGCCGGCCACCACGCCCCGCTGCGGCCCGAAGAATGTCTTGTGGGTGCTGCCCGTGATCACATCGGCGCCCTCCTGGAGGGGAGACTGGAAGGCGCCGTAGAGGCCCAGCACGTGGGCCATATCGTACATCAGGACGGGACGCTCCGGCCAGGACTTGACCAGCCCGGCCGTAAAAGCCACCGGCTCCGGGTAGAGGAACATGCTCTTGCCGAAGACGATGAGCTCGGGTTTATGCTGCTCCAGGAGCTCGCCCAGCTTGGCCAGGTCGGGCTTGTAGGGATTGTCCTTGAGCAGGGGCAGATGAATGACCTTCTCCTTGCCCGTCTGGTGATCATACTCCACGAAGTTGAACAGCGCGCCCATGGGCTGGGAGCTGAGATGCCCGCCCTTGGTCAGGTCGTTGTTCATCACCAGGCGCAGGCGGCGGGGGAGCTGCCCTTCGGCCCGGCCGCGGTTGATGAACTTGACCATGCCCTTGAAGACGACCTCGTTGGCCATTTGTCCGCTGATGGGCCTCAGCTCGACGTCCGTGCAGCCGAAGTAGCCGGCCAGCTCTTTCTGGGCCAGGGTCTCCACCTCCCGGATGAAGTCGATGCCCTGGTAGAAATAGACTTCTTGGCCCTTCATGGTCCGGTGCTCGGCATAGCGGCCGGCGGGGTCGGAGATCTCGCACATCTTGACCAGAAGGGAAGGCGTGCTCTCGGAGGGGATGAGGTTGAAGGTTTCCTTCTGGCGCCAGAGGTTGTTCCGTTCGATCCTGTCCACCAGCGCCGTTGCTTGTTCCAGCAACGCGGACATCACAGACTCCTTTCGGCCGTATCAGGGCTTGCAGTTTCGGCTTTCCAGCTCCTGCAGGGTATCCAGCCGTTCTTTATGGCGGCCGCCCTCAAACTCGGTCTCCAGCCAGATCCGGATGATGGTGCGGGCCTTGTCCGCCGGCGTGGACCGGGCGCCCAGGGTCAGGCAATTCGAGTCGTTGTGGGCCCGGCTCATCCGGGCCGAGTATTCGTCCCAGCAGGGCGTGGCCCGCACCCCCCTGAACTTGTTGGCCACAATGGCCATGCCCAAGCCCGAGCCGCAGAAGAGGATGGCCCGCTCACACGGGCCTTCGGTCATGGCCCGGACGGCCTTTTCCCCGTAGAGGACATAATTGACTTTTTCCTCGGGGCCGCAGCCGCAGTCCAGGGACTCATGGCCCAGCTCGGCCAACAAGGGGATGATTTCGGATTTAAGCGGATAGCCGGCATGGTCGGATCCCAGGGCGATCTTCATCTTGGCTCTGCGCCGGTTGAGGAAGTCAGGGTGGCGGTAGGGGGCATGACTTCCAGGGCTTTGAGCACGACCACATCGGTCAGCCGGTAAACACGCTGCCCCTCCTCCGAACCCCACAGGGCGGTGTGCAGCTCCCTGTCCAATTCCCGCCGGATCTCGGTTTTGGCTTCCTCAAATTTGTCCTCGGCGTATTTCACATTAAGGCTCTTCAGCATGGCTTGAAAATCCGCCAGGACGCGCTCGTCGACCCGAAAATCCTTGTCGATCCTTTCGCTGCCGCTGCTGGCCGAGGGCTGCTCGCCGGGCAGGAGGAGGTTCGCGGACAACGAAGTCTGGTGAGCCGTGAACTTCCGGGCATAGCCGAAATAGGCGCCCTTGCCCATCAGCTCAAAAATCACCGGTTTGACCGAGGTCCGGACCTCGAAGTCGGGGGTGATGCCGCCCTGGCCCAACACCGTCCGGCCGTGGGCCGTGTAGCGAACCTCATGCGTTTGGGCATCGGTGTTGCGGGCCAGGAGATAGTCATCCAGATGGGTGTAGTCCTTCTGGATGGAGCGGCCGCTGGGCGTCAGGTACTTGGCTGTGGTCAGGGCTACGGCCATGTTCGTTCCCAGGGGATAGACGGTCTGGACCAGCCCTTTGCCGAAAGAAACCTCGCCCACGATATAGCCACGGTCATTGTCCATGATGGCGCCGGCCACGATCTCCGAGGCGCTGGCGCTGCCCTCATCGATCAGCACCACCAGGGGGATGCCCTCGTATTGATTGTCGCGCACGGCCCGGAACTGGCGGTTGTACTCGGGCCGGCGTCCTTTAAGCGACACGACCATAGCCCCGCGGGGCAGGAACTCGTCGGAGATCTCGACCGACTGGAAGAGCGGACCGCCGGCGTTGAGCCGCAGGTCCAGGATGAGCCTCTTCATCCCCTGGGCGGCCAGCGATTTAATTTTATCCTCGAATTCGCGGGTGGTGTTCTCGGCGAAGTTCCGGATGAAGATGTAGCCGGTGTCCTTATCCAGGAGGAAGCCGTAGGGCACGCTGTAGAGGGTGATCTCCTCGCGGGTGATGGTCAGGTCGAAGGTCTTGTCCAGGCCCTCGCGGGCCAGGGTGACCGTCACTTGAGTGCCGCGCTTCCCCCGCAGCCGCTGCATGGCCTCGAAGCTGCTGATGGGCTTGGTGCTCTGGCCGTCGATGTGGGTGATGTTGTCGCCGGCCTGGATGCCCAGACGCCAGGCGGGCGTGCCCTCGATGGGGGCGATGACCACCAGCCGGTCCTCCTGTTTCTGGATCTGAATGCCCAGCCCGGCGTATTTGCCCGACTGATCCTCTCGCATGCGGGCGTAGCTCTGAGGTTCGAGGAAGTAGGAATGGGGGTCGAGCGTTTGGAGCAGGCCCCTTATGGAAGAGTAGATCATCTCATCCCGGGGGGGATTCTGGTAGGAGTTCTTCTGAACGAGGTCCGTTATCTCGGCCAGCTTCTCCAGCGAGTTATCCCAAGGATCCTGGTTCAAGGAGAACCGGAACGAAAACAGTACCAGCGGGATGATCAACAGCCAAATGTATTTACGCATGGTAATGAGAGAAGAATTTTAACAGACACCCGGCCGGATGTAAAGGTAATCCCCGGGCAGCTTTTACGGGATTCCTGAGACAGATTTTAAAACGTAAGCACCTTGTCGGCTTCAACCGCCCACCGAGCCAATTGGCTCATCGTGCTGATTTCGACACCTTCAAGCAAGGCAAGCCCTTTGATGCCGCGCGCTTCGGAGCAAGTCCCGCAAGCCTTAACCTGTCCTCCTTTGCTGATGACCGCCTTTAGCATGCGCTCAATATTATAAAAACCCTGCGCCGTCAATTGGCTGGAGAGAGCACAGGTGACCGCGTCGGCCATTAGAAATATTTGGACTTCCACACCGGGATGTTCCTTTTGCAGCGTCATGGCCATCCGCAAAGCGTTGTACGCTTTCTCGGAACCGTAGGGAGCGTCATTGATGATGAAAAGAATTTTCATGTTTCATTTCCTCTCATCAGATATTTCCTTCAGGCCGGGTCAGGAGAGAAGAATCCGTGAGCCCTACTTGACTGTAAAAGCCTTATAGGCCGAAATGACTTCCGCGCCCTTTTTGATGTGGAGATTATATGTGCCGGGCGCCATTTTCGGAACCACAAAATTTACATGGCCCATCGGATTGCCCCAGGAAATCACCTTGCTGACCTGGGTTGAACCTATCATCAGCACCTTATCCCCTTGAGGCGGCATAACTCCGCAGGCAACCTCTTGGATAATATCTCCGGTATGGCCGCTCTGCGAGGGAGTGCCGGGGTTCCATTTGATAAGATAGCGGAAAGAAAATTCAGGCGAGATGATGAGTAAGCTCTGATTTTTCGGGTCATTCAGAAGTTGAATAATCTCGCCGATGGCGAATTTATAGACGCGATTGACGACGATCGGAACGAAGCCATCAATGTCGCAGGCAATGTGGTCGTCGTTCCAGCCAAAATACTCCTGAGGATCTGTCATGGCCTTGTCGTCAATGACAATGACCCGGGTTCTCCGCGTATTATCGGAATGGACTTCCCGCGCGCCGAAGCCATTTCCCAAAATGGCTATTTCTGTGCAAGGCATTCCATAATGATCGCATTGGCAGTAGATATCCCTGATTGAGGCTGAATATTGTCCAGCGGGCGGATGCACGGCCTGCGGCTGAAGCTGCGCCGTTGAGGATGCCTGAAGTCCCCAAAAAATCATCAATACAATCAAACCAGCTATCTTTCTTATCATATTGATCCCCCCTGGTCACGATTTGTCATTCCAACAATGTTTTGGCTTATTCCCCTCGCCATCGTGCGGAAGCATAATCCGGGGTTTCAACCATGTCAAACGAAGATCTACTAGGTCTAGGTGCAGCCCGGAAAACGTCCTTGGCGCGATACCAGCCGGAAATCGGTCGAACGCCCTTCAAAAATAATTGACAGCCAGAGGCTAAGGGTCTATATTGCCTTCGTATCCTAAGGAAAGAGAAACACATGCTGGGCATCGGCTTTCCCGAAATGCTGCTCATCATGGCCATCGCCCTGCTCGTCTTCGGCCCCAAGAAGCTGCCCGAAATCGGCAAATCGCTGGGGAGGGCCATCCGCGAGTTCCGCCGCACATCCGACGAACTGAAGGAACGATTCGAAGAAGAGGTCCACGCCGAAGAGTTCAAGTCCGTCAAGGACGAGCTCAAGAAGGACATCGAGTTGGATGAGGAGAAGTAGAAAATCTCCCAACGAGATGACCTTTCTTGAGCATCTCGAAGACCTGCGCAAAAGGATCTTTTACTCCTTCCTGGCCCTGATGGCCGGCCTCATCCCAGGCTGGTTCCTCAGCAAACCGCTGTACAACATCCTGGCCCAGCCCCTGATCCGGTACCTGCCCGAAGGGACCAAGCTGGTCTTCACCAAGCTGACCGAGCCGTTCATGGTCTACATCAAGGTCTCCTTCCTGGCCGCGATTTTCATGACCTCGCCCATCCTTTTCTACCAGGCCTGGAAGTTCATCGCTCCCGGCCTCTACAAGAAGGAAATCAAATACGTCCTGCCCTTCGTCTTCTTCTCCACCCTGTTCTTTGCCGGGGGGGCCCTGTTCGGCTACACCATCATGTACCCCTGGGCCTGCCGGTTCTTCATCTCCATCGGCTCCGACTTCCAGTCCATGATCGCCATCAACGACTTTTTGGACTTTACCCTTAAGTTCCTGCTGGGCATCGCCCTCATCTTCGAGATGCCGACCCTGGTCTTTTTCCTGGCCAAGATCGGGATCGTCTCGGCAGGCTGGATGATCCGCAAATTCAAGTATGCCGTTCTCATCATCTTTATCGTCGCGGCCATCATCACCCCCACCCCGGATATGATCACCCAGACCATCCTGGCCGTGCCCATGATCGCCCTGTACTGGCTGTCCATCCTGGTGGCTTGGCTGGTCGGCAAGAAGAAAAAGAAAAAAGCGGAAAAAGAGATGTCGGGGTAGCCGTGGCCGCCCGTCCATCGCCCGCCCCATCCGAGAAAATGCCCCCCCGGGCGTCGGTCCGGAAACCGCGGCCCGGGCCCCGGCTCATCGGCCTGACCGGAACCAACGGCGCCGGCAAGGGCGAGGCCGCGGCCTTTTTCCGGAAAAAGGGCTTCGCCTATTTCTCCCTGTCCGACTTGATCCGTCAGGAGCTGCGGAAAAAACAACTGGCTCCCACCCGGGATAACCTGATCCGCGCCGGGAACGAACTCCGCCGCCGCTACGGCCCCGACATCCTGGCCCGCCGCATTCTGCGCCGGGTCAAGGGCCGGGCGGTCATCGACAGCATCCGCCACCCCGAAGAGGTGGAGCGCCTCAGGACTCGGCCCGCCTTCCGGCTTTTGGCCGTGGACGCCCCGGCCGCCCTCCGCTTTGAGAGGGTCAAGAGGCGCGGCCGCGATGAGTCGGCCGCGACCCTGGAGGAATTCCTGGCCAAGGAGAGGGAGGAGATGGGCCGCTCACCGGAGGCCCAGCAGCTCGACCTCTGTCTTCGGATGGCGGACAGCACTCTGCTCAACGATTCCTCCCTCAAGGATTTTCACCGGAAATTGGAGGCGCTCCTATGACCATCAAACGTATCTCCAAGGACGAATACTACCTGGGCATCGCCCGCGAGGTGGCCCGGCGCAGCACCTGCTTCCGCCGCTCGATCGGCGCCCTGATCATCCGCGATGACCAGATCATCTCCACCGGCTATGCGGGCGCCCCGCGCAAGACCAAGGACAGCTTTGAGCACGGCCTCTGCCTGCGGGACAAGCTCCGTATCCCCCACGGCCAGCGCTACGAGCTGTGCCGCAGCGTCCACGCCGAGCAAAACGCCATCATCAACGCCGCCCGGGCCGGGGTGAGCCTGCTCCGCGGCGACATGTACATCTTCGGCAGCGACACAGCCGGCGGCCAGGTCATCAGCGCCTTCCCCTGCTTTATCTGCAAGAAAATGATCATCAACTCCAGCCTGGTGAGGGTGGTCTGCTCCCTGGCCGAAGGAGGCCACCGCATCTTTCTGGTGGAGGACTGGATCAAGGAATGGCAGGAGGGGGACATCGTCGATGACTTGCACCAGTACGGATAAGCCGGGGCTCCGTCCGGGGAGCCTCTTCCGAAGCCTGGCCGTCCTGGCCGGTTTCCTCATTTTCCTCATCCCGTGCCGGCCGACGGCGAAGAGCATCCCTCAACTTTCCCAGGAAACACCCCCGGCGGCCGCCTCCGAAATAAGCCTTCTTCAACTGCTGGGCCTGGCCGTTTCCCCGGAATCCGCCGACTACGTCGCCAACAAGACCCAGTTCCAACTCCATACCTTGCTCACAGAGCAGCGGCACCCTAAAACCTGGAATTTGAGCGAAGAGGTCCGCCGGGACACCGCCGCCGGGCTGCGGCGGCTTTTTTCCGTGGACGATGACATCGTCGCCCGCCTCGACCGATTGACGGCCGAACCCGGCCCCCTGGAGCAGCTCAGCCAAGAAGTCGAGCAGGCCCTCCTCGGCCGCCGGCGCATATACATTTATGGCTGCGGCGCTACCGGCCGCCTGGCCAAACAAATGGAAAGTTCTTTCTGGCGGCCGTTCTGGAAAAGGATCAAAAACGACCCGGCGCTCTGGCCGAAGCTCCGCCCCTATCTCGACGCCGACGTGGAGGCCGAGCTCGTCGGCGAGATGACCGGCGGCGACCGGGCCTTGATCAGCTCCTTGGAGGGCTTTGAAGATCTCCAGCTCATCGGCCGACTCCAGCTTCAGGACCGCGGGATCGAGCGGGGCGACCCAGTTATCTGCGTCACTGAGGGCGGCGAGACGTCCTCGGTCATCGGCACGATCCTGGCCGCGCACGAGCAGTGGAAAAAGCAGCCGGGCTATTCCGCTCCAGCCGGCCGCCGGAAGCTCTTTTTCATCTACAACAACCCCGACGAACGGCTAAGGCCCTTCAACCGGAGCCGGGCCGTATTGGATGAGCCGGGCATCACCAAGATCAACCTGACCACCGGACCCCAGGCCATCACCGGCTCGACCCGCATGCAGGCCACCACCATTGAAACTTTCGTCCTGGGCTGCGTTCTGGAGAAAGCGGTGGAGCGGACCTTGCGGCGTTACCTTGACCAAGGCGAAATGGCCCGGGCCGGATTCGCGCGGGACGTTCCGCTCGGCCGGAGGCTGGAACGGTTCAAAACAATCTTGGAAAAGGTGAAACAGGCCGAGCCGGACCTGGCCCGCTTCACCGACTTTGAGGCGGCGACTTATAAGGCCGGCCGATTTTCGACCACCTTCGCCCGTGACGGCCTGATTACCGTCTTCATCGACTCCACCGAACGAAGCCCCACCTTCCGGCTCTATCCCCTGGACACGGTGAACGAGCCGGTGCGGAAATGCTGGATCCAGGTCTGGACGCCCGCCCCCTCGCAGACAGAGGCCTGGACGGCGTTCCTGGGACGCCCCTTCCGCGGCCTGAAGGAGAGCTTCTACCGGAAACCGTTCGAAGAAGAAATCGACGATCCCTTTCTCCGGGCCAAAGCTTTGGAAAGTTTGAAGAAGGCCGGTGACGACCAGCAGGCTCTCTACGATTTTTCGTTTGCCCAGCCGAACATCAGCCGGCGCGGCCCGGAGGCGGGCGACCTGGGGGTTCTAGTCGTCCTCTCCTCGGACGAGGCCGGGCTTGAAAAAAACGACTCGCCCTTCCTCAAATGCGGCGAGCTGTTCCTGTCCAAGGGGGGCCGGCTTGTTCTCCTGGAGACCGGAGGCCGCGCCCCCGGCCACTCCGCGGCTGAAGTCCATGATCTTATCCGGAGTTTGGAAGGCGGCGGCAAACAGGTCCTCGTCCTCAGCCTTGGCTTGCCCGCGGAGAACGACCCCTTTCTCCTCGACCAGCACATCGGCTTGAAGATGCTGCTCAACGCCCATTCCACGGCGGTCATGGCCAGGCTGGGCCGGGTGGTGGGCAACACCATGACCAACGTCAGCCCCTCGAACCTCAAGCTCATCGGCCGGGCCACTTTCCTCGTCCAGAGCCATGTCAACGACGTCCTGAGCCGGCCGGGCTGGGTGAAGCTCAACGGCAGCCGCCGGCCCATCACCTACGCCGAGGCCAACGCGGTGCTCTTCGACGCCGTCCGCTATGTCAAGGACAATCCCGGGGAGGCCGGCCAGACGGCGGAGGTGGCCCTGTCCATCATCCGCATCCTGGAATCGCTCAGGTTTAAGAAAGGCTTCAGCGCGGCCCAAGCCCTGGCCGTCGTGAAAGAGATGGGGCTCGGGCCTTATCTGGAAGGCTTCAATTGAATTCGGCCGTCAACCTTACAGCGGGTTGGTCACCGGCAGGCAGGGGTGCACCGCCGGCCGTTTCCGGGCCTTGACCTGCGGATAGACGAACTGCTGGCCGGCGTAGTTGCGCATGACCACTTCCCGCTCGTTGATGGACTGGACGTAATTCGGCAGGAGGGGAATTTTCCCCCCGCCGCCCGGCGAATCGATGACGTAGGCCGGCACGGCCAGGCCCGAGGTCCAGCCGCGCAGCGACTCCATGACCTCCAGCCCCTTCTCCACCGTGGTTCGCAGGTGCTCGGTGCCCTTCACGTAATCGGCCTGGTAGATGTAATAGGGCCTCACCCGGACGACCAGCAGCCGGTGCATGAGCTTCTTCATCGCTTCCGGGCTGTCGTTGACGCCCTTCAGCAGCACGGTCTGGTTGCCCAGGGGGATGCCCGCGTCGGCCAGCAGCCCCAAGGCCCGGGCCGCCTGGTCGGTGATCTCGTCGGCGTGGTTGAAGTGGACGTTGATATAGAGGGGATGGTATTTCTTGAGTATGGCCGCCAGCTTGGGCGTGAGGCGCTGGGGCAGGAAGCAGGGCACCCGGGTCCCCAGGCGCAGGATCTCCAGATGGGGAATGGCCCGCAGTGAGCTGAGGATGTGTTCCAGCCTTTCGTCGCTCAGCATCAGCGGGTCGCCGCCGGAGATGATGACGTCCCGCACCTCCGGCCTCTCCCGGATGTAGCGCAGACCGTCGTCCAGGTGGCGGAGGCTGATCTTGTCCGGCTGGCCGACCTTGCGCTTGCGCGTGCAGAAACGGCAGTAGGAGGCGCAGGTCGGAGAGACCAGGAACAGCAGCCGGTCGGGATAACGGTGGATGACACCGGGCACGGGCGAATCGTTGTCCTCGCTCAAGGGGTCCAGAGCGCCGCTGTTCTCCCTGAGCTCGGCCGTATCCGGCACGACCTGCCGGTAGAGCGGGTCTTTCTTGTGCTTGATGAGGCCCGCAAAATAAGGCGTGATCTGGGCCCGGAACATTTGGCTGACTTTCTTGATCTCGTCCTGGTTAAGATGGAAGTACGCCGCGATCTCTTCAGGAGATTTCAGGCTGTCCCGCAAGATTTGTTGCCACTCTTCCATTTCTCTCCCGATCTCCTTTACTTGAAATATTTAGCGTAAGTCACCCGGTCGTCGCCGGGCCGGTAGAAGTCGGCAATGCGCGCCGCTTCCCGGTAGCCGAGCCCCGAGTAGAACCTCCGCGTCGGCTCGTAGCGGGGCTGCGAAGAGGTTTCGACAAGGAGCAGCCGCCCGCCGGACTCCCGGAGGCGGTCCTCCACCCAATCCATTAGCCGCCGGCCCAGGCCCGAACCCTGGCGGTCGGGCGAGACGGCGATCCAATACAGGTCGTAAGTGCCCTGGGTGAGCGGCGTGGGGCCGTAGGCTGCGTAGCCCGTCACCCGGCCGCCCTCCTCCTCCTCCCAAACGGCCAAGGAGTAGTCCTCCTGCTCCGGCCGGTCGAGGGCGGCGTCCATGACTTCGGCGGCCACCTGGACCTCCTCCGGGGTGAACATGGCCGTCTGGCGCAATATGTTCATGACCGCTTCCCTATCTGACCGGACCATGGGCCGCACCATTCGTTCCGCTCCTGTGCAGGGCATTGTGGATGATCTGTTTCCAGAACTGTCCGTATTCGATCCCGGCCGCCTTCAAGGCCCGGGCATAGCCGGCGTTAAGGCTGACATCCGGGTTGGGGTTGACCTCCAGGATGAACAGGCGGCCCCGCTTGTCCATGCGAAAATCGACCCGGGCGTAATCCCGGCAGCCCATTACCCGGAAGGCCCGCAGGGCATAATCCTGCAGCCGCCCGCGGAGGTCGTCGTCGATGGGCGCCGGACAGATGGGCGGGGTTTTGATGTACAGCTCGTTGTCTTCGAACCACTTGGCCTCGTAGCTGATGATGCGGGGCAGGTCCTTGGGCATGGCCGCGAAATCGATCTCCGAGACGGGCAGGGCCCGCGGCTCATCACCGTCCAGGACGGCCACGTTGAACTCTCGGCCGTTGATGTATTCTTCGACCAGGATGGGCGGGGCGAAGCGGACCAGGATGCTCCGGATGAGCGCCTGCAGAGAAGCCTCATCCTGAGCGACCGAGTGGGGCGTGACGCCCATGCTGGCGTCCTCGCTGTTGGGCTTGGCGATCACCGGGAACTTGAGGTCCACGGGCTGGTCGGCGGAAGTGATCAGCCGGCAGGCGGGCGTGGGCAGGCCGTGGGAGGCCAGCACCGCCTTGGCCTTGAACTTATCCTGGCACAGGCTCAAGGCCCTCATGGCGTTGCCGGTGAAGGCGATGCGCAGCAGGTCGTAGATGCCGGCCACATTGGATTCCATCTGAGTCGTGCCGTTGAAGCTCTCGCACAGGTTGATGACCACGTCGGGCCTGACCTCATGGATGCGGCGCAGGAAACCCAGGAAGCTTTCCTTGACCGGAATGAGGACGGCCGGGTAGCTCAGGCTCAGCACGGCCTCGTACACCTCCCTGGCCATCTCCTCCACCGTCTCCTCGGACAACTCCTTCGTCTCGGCCTTCGGATTGGGGACGAAGACCTCATAGACGACGCCGACCAAAGGCTTGCCGTTATTCATGGTTCAGCCCGTACCGTTCGGCCGCTTCCTGGGCGACCCGTAGAATCAGCCCCGAATAGGTGTAGCCCGCCGTGCGGGCGGCCTTGGGCAGGCAGGAGTTTTCCTCGGGGTTGGGCAGGACCCCGGGCAGAGGGTTGAGCTCCAGGATGTTGGGCTCGCCTTTTTCGTCCAGCCGGACATCGACCCGGCACCAGTCCCGGACACGGAGCACGCGGCAGGCCTGCTTCACGATATCGGTAATTCGACCTGCCAGCCTGCCGGGGATGTCGGCCGGGCAGCGGAAAATAGGCAGGGGATTCTGGGGCGTATCCCACACCCACTTGGCCTCGTAAGAATAAATGGGGTTGGAACCGGCGGGCAGCAGGCTGTGGTCGATCTCGACGATGGGCAGGACCTCGTAGCGGGGATGGTTGCCCAGCAGGCCCACAGTGAATTCGCGGCCGTCTAGAAACTTCTCGATGATGACCGGCTCACCGTAAAGGCCGGTGACCTCGGCCACCCGAGCCGCCAGCTCATCCATGGTCCGGACCACACAATTGTTTTTGATGCCCTTGCTCGACCCCTCGTACAACGGCTTGACGATGGCGGGCAGGACGATGTTCCGGGGCAGACCGGAATCGGCCTCGGCCACCCGGAAAGGCGGGTTGGGGATGCCGTGGTAGGTCAGGATCTCCTTGGCCCGTGATTTGTCCAGACAGATGCCCAGAGTCAACGGGTCGGAGCCGGTGTAGGGTATCCCCAAGATTTCGCACAGCACCGGGATATGGGATTCGCGGCTGGGTCCGTACAGCCGTTCGGCGATGTTGAAGACGAGGTCGGGTTTTGTTCGGCGCAGATGTTCGTAAGCCTGTTCGTCGGATTCGATGGGAAAAACCTCATGCTTCTCGCTGAGCGCTCGATTGATCGCCTGAATGGTCTCGTCCGAGTCGCACTCAGCGAGCATGTCGGGTGGAGGCTCGTCGTCTTCTTCCTTCCAAGTCTCGGCGGACTTTGAGGAACAAAACGACCCGGCCATCCCGTTTTTCGAACTGTAGAGCAACGCGACTTTCATGGCACGATTCTTGTATATCCCCTCACTTTGCTTAGTGTCCCTTTTAATCTCTAACTCTCAATTTCCTATTTCTTTAATTCAAACTATAGACTTTTTTTTGGGTTTGTCAATACCTTTTTATACTTTTTTTTGGGTTGACACCAAAATGGAACACAATTAGTGGTGGCGAACAACTCTCATAAACTGTTTTTGCCGGACCTGCCAGGAACGTCCTCGAAAAAAATCGTTCTCGGGATGTCCTTCGACCAATTCTGTCTTTTCTAAGGCAGAAAGGTCGTATCAAGATAGTAAGCGCGCCAGGGAAGCGATGGCCGCCAAAGTGTTTTTTCAAAAGGAATGTTGAAAATGAAATGAGCGCCGCTTTTCCGGATTTCATCGAGCACCACTCGTTCGATTCTGGTGTCCACATGAACGACCAAACCGCCGCCGCCGGCCCGTCCGATATCCCGGACCAAAGCGAGCTCCGCAGCGTTGAAGTCGCGGTTTGAGCTCGAGATATGGACCCAGGCCCCCGCTGCGGTGAGGTCGGCGAGCTCTGTCATCAGCGGGCCATGATGATAATAGACAACCTCGGCTCCTCCGGCGCGCCGGGAGGCCGCCAGCCCAAGGAGGGCGGCCGGGTCGCGCGGCTTCTTCCGGTTCGAAACATGCAGGTCGACTCCGCTGCGGACAAGCTCTATGACCATTTCCAGGGACAACGCTCCGGCCGCCGGAGCGGCCTCGACCGGGCCGTACAGGAAAAAAACAGTCCGGCCGCCCGGGGCCCGTCCCGCTTTTCGAATGCGGACCAAGGCCGGGACATCGGGACGAATATCATCGGCCGTGTAAAGGACGGCTCCGGCCTTGGCCAGCCACTCCAGGCTCGAGACATCGAGCTGGCCCGAATCTACCAGTCTGAGGCGCCGGCCGTGACGCCTGGCCGTGCGGGCCGCGTCGAGAAGCCAAGCCAAGGGCTGTTGGTCATCCCGGACGGTCAGGCCCTCGGCGACCCCGGCCTGGTCCAGCAGACGAAACCCACGCTCGACGGCCGGAGTTTCGCCGGCCGAGCTCTCTGGCATTTCTTCGGGCACGTTTTATCTCACTCCCTTATTTTCAAGAATCAAAATAATATCATATGCCCTTGTTGAGTCAAGAAATCATATCAAGGGGATGGCCGGAGCGATGGAAGCGACCATCAGGGAAGGTTTAGCCTTCCCGAGCCGGCTTCGAAGGGACCCCGCTTTGGGGGCGCCGAGGATGTTTGAGCCTCTTTCTGAACATGAAAAATGCCGGTAATTCCAAGAGACATTCTACAAGTCTTGACCTGAGGTGCGAGTTCCGCAGGCGCTGAGAAGACGGCGAAGGGAACGGCGTTAAAAACCTTCCCGGGAGCGACATCGCTCCGGTCATCCCCTTAAGCGAATCTTGAATATTGAAAATCCCGCCCCATTCCTCTATCATCCGTATGAAAGCGGCCTTATATCCAATGGACTCCTGCCTCGTTCTTTTCTCCGGCGGTATCGACTCCACCACGGCCCTCACCTGGGCCCACAAACGTTACCGAATCGTTCATCCCCTGACCTTCGATTATGGCCAGAGACATCGGGTCGAGATCGACCTGGCGGCCGTCACCGCGGCCCGGCTGGGGCTCGAACCCGTCCTCTTCAAGGTGGACCTGACCCAGGTTGGAGGCTCGGCCCTCACCGATTCGAATATTCCGGTCCCCAAACTGGACAAGCTTCCGGAGCCGGGGACATGGGCGCCGCCGACCTATGTCCCTTTCCGGAACGGAATTTTTCTGGCGCTGGCCGCGGCCTGGGCCGAGCCGCGGGGAATCCAGGACCTGGTCTGCGGTTTCAACACCATCGACTCGCCCGACTATCCGGACACTCGGCCCGAGTTCATCATCAGCATGGAAAGGGCCATCCGCAGCGGCACTTTATCCGATTTCAAGGGCCGGCCCATCCGCATCGTGGCCCCCTTCGTCCGCCAGAAAAAAAGCGAGATCATCCGCCTGGGCCTGGAACTGGGCGCGGATTATTCCCATTCGATCTCCTGCTACGGCGGGAACGAGGTTCCCTGCTCCCACTGCCCGGCCTGCCTGCTGAGGCGGCGAGCCTGGGAAGAGGTGGGGATGAAAGACCCTCTTCTGGCCCGGCTGGAGAAGGAGGGAAAAATATGAGCTGGATACTGCGAGTCCGGGACAAATTCCAAGCCGCCCATTATCTGAAGGAATACAA
>Ga0299915_10000926_pt1 | contig 21608 bp, 19 predicted proteins | sample RVTome_13_FD_200263 | JGI IMG/M metagenome (GOLD analysis project Ga0299915, IMG submission 200263) | Soil microbial communities from uranium-contaminated site in the Upper Colorado River Basin, Wyoming, United States - RVT92D227 (version 2) ... | reverse complement strand
ATCTTTCTAATCCCTTTCATATTCTCTGCTCCAATCGATATCACCTTTTCATTCAGGTTGACCTATTTTCAAAAGAAGATACAGGCAGCCCTGTCATAATCGGAGGCAGAAATGCCGAGATGATTAACCATTTTTTTCTATGATGGAAAAGATTTGTTGAAGTCTCTTTTCATAAGTATGATCACGATAAGCTCTTTCTTGGCCTTTCCGGGCAATCTTCCTCCGTTCCTCGGGATGCTCTAAATAATATTTTATCAACTCTTTTAAATCTTTCTCATCTTTGTAGCAAATGATCTCTGTGCCTATTTCGTAGAGGCTTGAAAGATAAGGATTTTCCTCTGTCAGGAGAAACGCTCCGCAGGCCGGCACTTCAAACACTCTGGGAGTCACATAGAAGCGTTGATTTTCATTTCCTTGATTAATATCCAGAACAATATCCGCAGCATTAAAAATCTCGACAGCCTCATTGCCAAAGAAATGCTTCCCCCGATAAAATCTGGCAAGCAAGAGATTTTTTTTTATCCAGTTGCCCCAGATACCCAAATCGAAATCTGTAAGATGGCTCAGAACTTCCTCACGGTCAAATTTCAGCGTCCCGACAAAACAGACCTCACTCCCGTATTTTTTCTGTTCCTCCTCGGTTAAATGGATCCTTTTATGCACTTCCGGAGCACAGGCTAAGGGAATACTCCTCACGCAGCGCGCACCAATTTTTACATAGTCAAGAACATCTTCAGAGTCGATCATAAAGAAATAGTCATAGGCAGGAGATATATTCAGAACAAAATCTTTTCGTGTGGGAGCAAGAACCGTGTCATGAAACCAGTTGGCTATGACCACTCCCTGCTGTCTCGCTTCCTTCAAAATTCGAGAAGAAATGGTGTCGCCCATCAATACGAACATCATATCCGGTTTGTAATCCTTGACAAAGTCGGATAAATTCTGATTTATCTTTTCTTTTTCTAATGATTCGGCCAATGAAAATTTCCAGCGGAGAGAGGGATGGACTTTTCTTATCACTTTCTTAAGAAGAGAGCCTATCGGACTTCTCAAGTACGGACTTCTCCGAAAGTCAAAAACTTCTGTATCATAACCCAGATTTTTTAATGCGTTCCCGCAATAGCTGCCGATGGCCCCCAATATTGTATCTCTTGATTGCGGCGCGACTAATAAGATCTTCATTTGTTTCCCTGAAAGACTTCTTTGAGTTTCTCGCTCCCCTTTTGGCCATGCATTGTTAGACCTCGAAAGTGAAGCCGAAGCAAATCTTCTAAATATTTCTTCATATGCTTCTTTTTGGCAGAAGCTCTTTTATGGCCTGAAAATCATCTCCCTTAAGGGGCCTCAATCCTTTAATAATCTTTACAAATCCGAGTTTTTTTCTGATAAAAGCCAAGAAAAGGATAAGTCCTGCAAGCTCGGTCAGAATGGTTGCCATGGCAGCTCCATGCCCTCCAAAGAGGGGGATAAAAAATAAATTCAGGACGATATTCACGATGACATTGCTGCCGCCCACCCAGAGTGCGATTCGCTGCAGATTGCAGCTCATCAATGCCGTCCTTGCCAGAGAGCTCAAAGACATCAGGGGTAAAGCCCAAATCAAGATCCTGAGCATGGAGACGGATTGGATGTATTCTTTGCCATATAGTATTGAGATCAACAGAGAAGCAGCGAGTGTCACAATCACAGCAACCGCTGTTCCTGTTGACAGAAGGAATCTAGAAATCCTTTCAAAATAGAGGGAAAAAGAGCCTTGATCTTCAATATAAGTCCTTGAAAATATGGGAAATATGGATTGAATGACGGCCATTTGCAAAGGGATAAATGCAAGGAGAAGCCCTGAAGCAACAGCATACCATCCGACAATCGTAGAACCCTTAAAAGCCTGGAGCATAACCACATCGATTTTTAAATAAACGATCATGAAGAGCGCATCGGCCATAAACGGCCAGCCTTCCTTTAAAAGAAAGGGAGAAAGAGCCTTATCTACGTGGAGCCTGGATTTTAGAAATTTTCTCGAAACCAACCAGAGATTTAGGACCAAGATGATAAGCGCCGTCAGGGGACGAACCCATGAAATCGCAATAAGCCTGAAACCCCAGTAGAGCAGAGATAAAATTAGGGCGAAGCTCACAATTCTCTCTATAACCTGGACCATAGCATAGATATCAAACCTCTCAAAAGCAGCAAAAACCATACTGATGGAGCCATACAAATGTTCAAGAATGAAGCCTAATCCAAAAATATAGACGACAATCCTGGCCTCCTGGGAAGAAGGGATAAACTGAAGAATCACAAAGGCAAGCCCAACAACAGAAATTGAGGATACGAGCTTTAAAGCCAGGGACGTACCCACCAGGACAGGCGCATTCTCCCGCTTCCGAGACACCTCTCGGACAATCAGCAGATTGAGCCCCAAACCGGCCACTGGCCCAAAAAGGTCAATGTAGGCATAGCCGAAGGAATATTTGCCATAATCTGTTGCCCCAAGATACCTTGCCACGAATATGCCCAGCACTAAAGATAAGGCTTTAATGCCGACCTGTGAGCCCGTTAAAGCTACCGTGTTTTTAATAAACCTTGTTTTCGTGCCTAACTTATTGTCTGTCATTTTGCGTTTGTCAATACTGTTGGCGACCTGTTGAAATGATGCCTCTCTTCATTTAGGTTTGTTATGTGTCTCTTTTGAAGGAGATTGACCATGAAAGAAAAAGATTCAACTTAAGGAGGTGCACGAAGGATTGATCGGGGTGTTGATCATCACAAGCATTCACGCATGCATCCCCTTAGGCTCAGGAATTTGTTTCTGATGGCTCTTCCTTCAATGTGGGCAGCATCATGATGATTCCTGCGATAAACCAGAAAGATTCCATGATGCGCACGATAATAAAAGTGTTTGCCGTTACGGAATGAATAGTTAAGCCAATAAAACCCGTAATAAACCCAAGGGCTAGACCTTTATATAGGTCATCATCTGTTTTTCTAAGGACACTCAAAGAATGCTTGAGAACGGACCATAAGAGCCACAAAAAGGCAAGAAAGCCGAGAATACCCAACTCAGACAGAACGAGTATATATTGTCCATCGACAAAAGGGGTTCCTGCGACTCCTCGTCCTAAAAGAGGATTTTTCTTCCATGTTTGGAGGCTGTTTGCCCAACTCACGACTCTTGCTGTCGAAGAGGGATCGAGATAAATATTGCCAATTTTGGTTAAATTGGCCTGTCGTTCCTGAAATGTATATTTCACCCTAGAAAGGACGGCTTCAGGCTTTACCATAATTCCTGCAATGATGAGTGCCGTCATCACTGAAACCAATATGAATTTTTTCTTGCTCAAGACGATCAAGGCAAGAAAGGAAAAGATAATGCCCGAATATGAGGCCCGGGACAAGGTATAGAAAAAGGGGAAAATAATCAAAGCCGAGAGACCAAGTAAACCCATTTTCATTCGCGGAGAAACATCCTGCAAATAGATTCCTATCGTTAGGCAAAGAATAAAAAGCAAGTAGCCGCCAAACGTATTGGGCTCTCCTTCTTTTCCTTCGAAGGGAGCGCTCACTCTTTCTCCTGAGGGGATTTGGAGCATGCCATAAACTGATACAAGAGCACAGACAATAAAAAAAACCGCGAGAAAGAATCTTATCTGTTTCCGGGAATGAATTTGATTCGCCACCAATATGTAAAGCAAGAAATATTCAATATATCGAGCGAGATAAAAAAGACCTTTTGCCGGAACGACATATCCTAAGGCCATACCTCGCAGGGTGGAAATGAGGCACAAAAATATATAAAGGCTGATGATCTTGTTAAGGGGAGTTTTAATAAACAAAGCTAATTTTTTATAAATGGCTGTCTTAGCCAACCAGGCAAAAGTGATAATCGCCAGCAAGAAATCATCAATCCGGACGACAATATCTCTTCCGGGAACCCGGCCCAATAGAATCTCTGGAGAAAGAAGCATTGATAAAATCAGAATGAACAGTCCCGCATCTGTGTTGATCAAAGTCACCAAAAAAATGGCGACGCCCAAGACCAGGATTAAAGAAATTTTATAAGAAAATCCGCTGATAACTTGACCCAACAGAACACTAAGGATAACGACGGCTAAAATGGAAATAATGGGGACGATATATCTCGGCTCCCGCAGGTTTATGCCCATATGAAACGGCTCACTCTTGGACTAAAACAAATCCCTCCTTCGGCCATCCAGCAATATTCAAGAATTGGCGGTTTGGATTGAGGATTTATTTCTTCTTCTCCCCGTAATAGCCATAATAGCGGTATCTCTGATAGGGAGTAATATCTTCGATAAATTCAGCTTTAAGATTGTTAATGACGATTCCAAGAATTTTCGCCCGGGCGCTTTCTAATTGTATCTTGGTCCGGAGAAGCGCGTGCCTTGATGTCCTCCCGGCCTGATAAACCAGAATGACACCATCCACGAGAGATCCCAGAATGGCAGAATCCGTTACGGGAAGTGTTGGCGGGCTGTCGAACAGGACAATATCATAATTTCGTTTGAGTTCCAGGATGAGGTCGCGCATTTGGGGAAAACTGATTAATTCAGATGGATTATAAACCCGGTCTCCACAAGTCATTACATGCAGATTCTCTATTCCTTGAGTCGAAAGGATCCTCTCCAATTCAAGCCCTCCCAACAACATATCCGTGCTGGTATTTAGGGCATTCTTCCAGGGCACGCTCCCCATCAAAACATTGGCTAATCCGGGGCTTCTTTTCAGGCCGAACAACTTGTATATCATAGGCTTTCTAAAATCAGAATCGACAATTAAAACTTTCTTGCCGCTCTGGGCGATGGCTATGGCTAAGTTGCACAACGTCTGTGTCTTCCCTTCTTCAGGGCCCGAGCTCGTAATGACAAGGCTGTTGCCGTCTCCGTTCTTTCTCAGTCCCGAAAGCTCCAGATGCGTGCGCAGAGCTTTATAAGCCTCGGCCGCAACGCTTGTCGGGGCAAATATGGCAACAAGGCGTTCATGGATTTTTTCTTTATCCAGCTTGTGTTTTTCCTTCTTAAATCTTCCCCTAAAAATTCCTTTTCTTTTTTCCAGGGAGGTGCTGGGAATGATGCCCAAAACTGGCACTTTGAACGATTCTTCTATTTCCTCTATCCGGCCGATTGTGATATCCAAGCTTTCTGTAACAAAGGCAAGAATGAGTCCGATCAAAAGTCCGCTAAAGATTCCTATCAGGAGATTGAAATTCATGTTTGGCCTTATCGGACGGGAGGGAATCGAAGCCGGTTCAATAATCGTCACATCTTGAGCTTTTTCCGCCTCCAGAATGCGCGCTTCTTCATATTTCTTTTTAAACATCAAATAAATATCGTTAGACAAGGCAACATTGCGTTTCAACTGAACGAGCTGAACTCCTTTTGTGGAGAGATCTTTTTGGCTGTCAGTCAGCTGGCTCAAAGTTTTGGACAAATCGTCCTTGGCTTTTTCCAATCTCTGCTTCAGGGCTATCACGTCAGGATGTTCGGCCGTATATCTGCTTCTTAAAGAAATCAGCTCTAACTCTATTTTAACAATTTCCCCCCTGAGGCTCGCCACGAGAGGATCAGATTGAACGGGGACTGAAGCGAGGTCGCTGTCTACGACCAATGGATTTTCCCGCCGAAATTTCTCTAGGGCAATTTCACTTTCCTGTAATTCCTTTAAATAAATATCTAATTGGGCTTTGACAAATTCCTTGACATTGGATGTTTCTTTCTTCTTGTTTTCAAAGTGGCTTTCAACATAAACACTGGCGATCGTATTGGCTAAAACCGCCGCCTTTTGAGGGTTATCCGAAGTCGTTGTGATCGCAATAATATTGGTATTTTCAACTTGTTCTGTCATAACCTGACCCTGGATGCCTTTGATTCTTGCGATACGCTCGGCAGGTGCCGTGGAGGGATTTATGAAGTTCAATTTCTCCGCGACTTTTTCCATGATTTGATAGCTTTTAATGATATTGGCCTGAGAGGCCATTTCATCTCCGGGAGACCAGGTGATCAATTCGGTCAAGATCGCCGCAACGGATTTGCGCTGCTCGATCCTCACTTTACAGGATGTGCTGTAAATCGGAGTCTGCCGACGGGTGTAAAAAATTGTGGCAGCGACGACCATGAGAAAAGCTAAAATGATAACGCGCTTTCTTTTGCGAATGACTCGCAAGTAATCGCTCAAATTCATTTCGACTTTAGGCATTTCGCAACCTCAAATCCTGTCTTTTAAAATGGTTTATTATTTTAACCAAACATACCAATATAAAGGAGGTGATATCAAGGTCATAAATTTCTCTAGATCAGAGATAAAACTCGTCGGAACATAAACAATGTCTCCGCGCACGAGCTCGATATTCTGAGCCGTATCGGCATTTTTAAGGATTTGATTCAGGTTTACCCGAATTCCTTTTGAGGATCCTGGTTCTCCTCGAACGATGATAATACTCCTCGCGACTGCGCCGGGCGAAAGCCCCCCTGCTTCGGTGATGGCATCGATCAGGGTTAATTTTCCTTTAATCGGTATAGCTTTTGGAGAATTGACCTTGCCCAAAACATAAACTTTGTTCATTTCTAAAGGAGGGACATAAAGCGTATCTCCTCCCGAAACAAGAACATCCTCGCTCTTTTGAGGATTCTTCATAAGCTCGTTTAAATCGTAAGTGAAGCTTTGTCCGTCTTTTTTGATCAATTTTATATGGAAAATATCAGCCTCGCCTGTCGGACCGCCGATTTGACCCAGAAACTCCACCAGCGTCGTCCTTCTCTTGAGGGTATACATCCCGGTCTTTGTTTCCCCCAAAGCAACCACTCTCTGACTGTTAAATTCTTTAATCGTAACAAAAACAGCAGGATCAATAAGATATTTAGAAAGAGCTTCCGTCAGCTTCTCTTCGACTTGAGGCACAGTCATTCCCATAACCAGGATTTTCTTTATCGGAGGCAGCCGGATTTCTCCTTCCTCATCGACAACGACATCACGAGAGACTTCGGGCTGTCTCCAGACTTCTATGCTCAGAACATCCCCCGGTCCAACAAGATATCCTCCTTCTCTCAGCGGGGGGGGTTTTTGAATTTGGGGCTGAGCTTTATTATCATCGGCTGAGGTCTTCAAAGTCTGGCCGCCGACCGGAGACGGCTCTGAATGTTCTATCCTGATGATAATGGAGCTCCCGCTCTTATAGATTTTATAGGGCAGATCCCGAGTAAATTCTACGATCATGAAATTTAACTGGCGCTCGTCCGGGCCCCCGCTCTGGAAATATTCACTTTTGACCCTTTTAATCGCCCCTTTATTTACCTCCACCACCTCCATCTCCCTGCTCATGACTTTATCTTCTGGAAAACTTAGGATGAGGCCCGGGAGATTTTCCAGCTTTGTCTCTTTGACCTCAAGGGGTCTTGAAGCTGTTAAAATCAGGTCTGTTTCGGAAGGCGACTCTTTGGTGGCCAAATTCACAAGATGAGCATTTTCGAAAGAAACGCAGGAGACAAACACCAGAACTAATGCAAAATTCAGTGTTTGAAGTATCAGTTTTTTCATCGATAAATTACCCTCGTTTATCACAACTTTTTTGGTTATATTAGCTTAATTCAATAACTTCGTCAACTCCTCTAAAGTCGCGGTAAGCATTTCCGTTCGTGTGATTCCACTCGGCACTGGAAGTCGCCCTTAGCCCCCGGACCCCAGGGAACCAGTCCCGTCGGTTCCCCCCGTCGGAGAAGCCGACGGGACCCCCCTCCGCTACGGGAGCTTCAGGGCGGCCTCCAGCGCCGAGCAAGGCGGAATTCCGGGACATGACCGGAAAATTCGGGACATAACCCTTTTCTCTCGAAAAGGGATCGTGTCCCATGAATTTTCCGGATCGTGTCCCTGGAATTCCGGACTTCAAAAGCCTAAACTGTTGAATAATTCGCCCAAGAGATGTAAACTATTTTTTAAGATTCAACATGACCCAACTTGATTTCGCAAAAAAAGGAACGATCTCGCCGGCCCTCAAGAAAGTGGCCCGGGAGGAGAGTCTCCACCCTGATGAGCTCCTGGCTCTCGTCGCTCGAGGTCAGGTCGTCCTCCCCTTTAACCCTCGCCATGTCCGGCTTCGGCCTCTGGGCATCGGTCGGAAACTGCGAACGAAGGTCAACGTCAATATCGGCACCTCACGGGACTTCCCCGGCCTCGAAGAAGAACTCAAAAAGGTCGATGTTTCCCTGAGATACGGTGCCGATACGATCATGGATCTGAGCACGGGGGGCGACCTGAAAAAGATCCGGAAAACGATCCTCCACAAGGTCCCGATCCCGCTCGGAACCGTGCCGGTCTACGAGGCGGCGATCGAAGCGATCGAAAAACGGGGCTCGATCCTGGCCATGACCGTGGACGACCTCTTCGCCGTGATCGAGGCCCAGGCCCGGGAAGGGATCGATTTTATGACTGTTCACTGCGGACTGACCTCGAAGGCCATCCAGCGGTTGAAGAGCCAGGGCCGCGTGGCCGATGTCGTTTCGCGCGGCGGCGCCTTTCACCTGGCCTGGATCCTTCACAACCAGAAAGAGAATCCCCTCTATGATAATTTTGACCGCCTCCTGGAGATTGCCCGCACTCACGATATCACCCTGAGCCTCGGCGACGGGCTCCGGCCAGGCTCCATCCTGGATGCCACGGACAGACCCCAGGTCGAAGAGCTTCTGACCCTTGGAGAACTCGTCAAATGCGCCCGGGAACAGAATGTCCAGGTCATGGTCGAAGGGCCGGGCCATATCCCCTTAGACCAGGTGGAGATGAATGTTAAACTCGAGAAACGCGTCTGCCACGACGCGCCGTTCTACGTCCTGGGCCCCCTTGTCACGGACATCGGAGCCGGCTACGACCACATCGTGGCAGCGATCGGCGGCGCCATCGCCGCGGCCGCTGGGGCCGATTTTCTCTGCTACGTCACCCCGGCCGAACACCTCGGCCTTCCCTCCGTGGACGATGTCCGGGAAGGCTTGATCGCCTCCAGGATCGCCGGCCACGCGGCCGACATCGTCAAAGGCGTGCCGGGCGCCCTGGACAGGGACTTGAAACTCTCGCAAGCCCGGAAAAAATTGGACTGGGACAAACAAAAAGCCCTGGCCATCGATCCTCATAAATTCGAAGACATCCGGAAAAAAAGAAAATCCAAGACCGAGGCCTGTTCCATGTGCGGCGAATTCTGCGCCATGCGTCTCGTCTCCGAATTCCTGAACTCCCATGGAGGGCCGGATGCCATCCGCTGCTAAAAAGCTTCTGTTCGGAACGGCCGGCGTCCCTGATTCCTCGTCCCAGGCCACTTCGCTTTCGGCCATCCAAGAGCTCCACGAACTGAGGCTGGACTGTCTGGAGATCGAGTTTGTCCGGGGCGTCAAGCTCGGGAGCGACACGGCGGCGAAGATCAAGGAGAAAGCCACGTCCCTCGGCATCAGTCTCAGCGTTCATGCACCCTATTACGTCAACCTCAACTCCCCGGAACCGGGCAAACGCTTCCAGAGCCAGGACCATCTCCTCCGCTCGGCCCGGGCCGCGGAGCAGTGCGGCGCGAAATGCGTCGTCTTCCACGCCGGCTATTATGGACCATCCACGCCGGAACGGACCTATGCCGTCATCAAAAAAGATTTGGCCGAAGTCACGTCCATCCTTCGGTCTGAGAGAAATCCCGCAGTCTTGCGCATCGAGACTATGGGGAAGAGGTCCCAATTCGGTTCTCTCGATGAAGTCCTGTCGCTCTGCCAGGACATCGAAGGGCTCGCGCCCTGCCTCGATTTTTCCCATCTTTACGCCAGGGAAGGAAAAGCCAACTCCTATCTCGACTTCCACCGCATCCTGAAAAAGGTCGAAAAAAGGCTCGGCCGGCCGGCCCTTATAAATATCCACGTCCACATCTCGGGGTGTGAATACAACCAGAACGGGGAGATCAAGCACCTGAACCTGGAGGACTCCGATTTTCACTACGACGCATGGATCCAGGCCCTCAAGGATTTCGAAGTGGAGGGGAGCGTCGTTTGTGAAAGCCCGAGCCGGGAAACGGACGCCCTCATGCTCAAAAAACTCTACGCCTCCTATCGGCAGAAAAGCTGAATCTTCTTCTTGTCCTAATATTCCGCCCCGAGTAGGATTTCATCCTGCGCCGCGTTTCCTCCGTCTTGATCGTCCTGATTTTTGTTGACGGGGCGAGGTGCGGATGGCAAAAATCCCGTCCTTTTTCTTTTACTAGTACAAACGCAATAAATAAAGTGACAATGTATGAGCGGCGCCTAGGCCGCCCTCAAGCCCCCGTAGCGGAGGGGGGCCCCGTCGGCTTTCCCGACGGGGGGAACCGACGGGACTGGTTCCCCGGGGCCCGGGGGCTGCGGGCGGCCTAGGCGCCGCTCGAACGGGGATGTCATTTTAATTAATGCGTTGATATTAGTTTAGACGAGACTGAAAGAGACGAAGTGACCATCAAAAGTTTAGCCCTCAGCGGCTCCGTTTTTGAGGGAGCCTTGCGGCGATGATGTTTGAGCGCATCTTGAAGCAAGTTCATCGCCGCCGAAAAAACGGAGTCTCTGAAAGCGTAAAGAACTTTTGAAGGAACGAGTTCTTTCAGGCGAGTCCCCCGGGCGCCCCTTGACAGCCCGCCTTCCGCGGCCTAAACTAAAACACTAAAGGCAGTCCTTCCTGGATCATCCTTTAGTCTGAATTATTCATGAATTACGTTATCTCTGCCGTCGTGGATTTGCAGACGGGCGCTGAACTCGGCGCCATCTGTGAATTCTCTTCTCGAGGAAACGACTCAATTTATGAATAATTCAGGTGAGGTCCCTGTCATATGTTTTTTTAATCGATCTTCATCATAAGGAGTCCCAATGATCGAAATTCGTTTTCATGGACGAGGCGGCCAGGGGACGGTGGTGGCCTCGAAAATTCTCGCCGACGCGCTCGCCAAAGAAGGCAACTACGTCCAAGCCTACCCCGAGTTCGGGGTCGAGCGGCGCGGCGCTCCCGTCTTTTCCTTTATCCGCATTGATAACAAACCGATCTACGACAAGAGCCGGATCTACACCCCCGACCATGTCGTCGTCGTGGACCCGACGCTCGTCGAAGCCATCGACATCACCGAAGGGCTCAAGGACGGCGGCTGGATCATCATCAACAGCGACAAGCATCCCTCGGAATTCAAGTTCCCCGCCAGGTTCAAAGTGGCAACGGTCAATGCCACGGGGATTGCGGTCAAAAACAAGCTTGGGACCCTGGCCGCGCCCATCGTCAACACCGCCGTCGCCGGCGCCGTGGTCAAGATCCTCGACCTGGCCAAGCTCGAGTCGCTTCTCCAGGCGATCGGTGACGCCATCTCGATCAAGCCCGAAGACAACAAGAAAGCGGCGGCCGAAGCATACGAACAGGCCGCGGCATCCGCCTAGGAGACAAACACCATGCCCAAGAAAAAAGACGCTAAAAAGATCGTTTTTCAGTCCGCCGACGAGATGCCGATGATGCCCATGTCGATCGGCTCGATGCTTTACAACAAGACCGGCTCCTGGCGGAACATCCGGCCCGAGATCAGGCTCGAAGACTGCATCCAGTGCGGCATTTGCTGGAAGTTCTGCCCGGACATGTCCATTGGGATCGAGAACGAGCTCCCGGTCGTGGACTATGATTACTGCAAAGGATGCGGCATCTGCGCCGAGGAATGCCCGGTGAAGTGCATCGTCATGGTGGAGGAACGGAAATGAAGAAAGTCATGATGGGAAACCACGCCCTGTCCTACGGGGCCATGCTGTCCCGCGCCCAGGTGATCGCAGCCTACCCGATTACGCCCCAAACCCAGGTCGTCGAGCTCCTTTCGGAAATGTGCGCCGATAAGACTCTCGACGCCAAGTTCATTAAAGTCGAATCCGAGCATTCGGCCATGGCCGCCTGCATCGGCGCCTCCATCACCGGCGCCCGGACATTCACGGCAACCTCGGCCCAGGGATTGGCGCTCATGCATGAACTGCTGCACTGGGCTTCAGGCGGCCGGCTGCCGGTCGTCATGGGCAACATTAACCGCTCCATGGCACCCGGCTGGAGCATCTGGAGCGATCAGAACGACAGCCTCTCCCAGAGAGACACGGGATGGATGCAGTTTTACTGCGCCTCAAACCAGGAAGTCTTGGACACCGTCATCCAGGCTTTCAAGGTGTCGGAGGCCCTCGCCATTCCGAGCATGGTCATCCTCGACGCCTTCACTCTCTCCCATACTTATGAGGTCGTCGACATCCCGGACAAGGCCAAAGTGGACGAATATCTCCCGCCGTTCAAGCCGCCCTATCGCTTGACGCCCGACGATCCGCATGCTTTCAACGGCCTCACCTCACCCGAACACTATTTTGAGTTGCGCTACAAGCTCCAAAAAGACATGGAAAAGGTCCCCGCCCTGATCGAGGAGACAGGACGGGAGTATGAGAAATTGTTCGGACGCTACCTCGGCCTGGTCGATGATTATCTATGCGACGACGCGGAGATCATCCTTGTGACATCGGGGACCGCGGGCTATACGGCCCGCGTCGCCGTTGACGAGCTTCGCGGAAGCGGCGTCAAAGCCGGAAACCTCCGCATGAAAGTTTTTCGGCCCTTCCCCTTCGAAGTCGTCCAGCGCATCCTGATGAGGGCGAAAAAAGTGGCCGTCGTGGACCGCAACATTTCTTACGGCCATCACGGCATCTTCGCCCAGGAAGTGAAATCGGCCCTCTACGGGCAGGCCGGCGACATTCCCGTCTTCGGCTTCATCGCCGGGCTCGGCGGCCGGGACATCACGCCGGCCTCGTTCCGGGAAGTCGTTGACTACACGCTCTCCCATGACACACCCGAAGACAACATCCTCTGGATCGGAGTGAAGAAATGAAAAAAGAAAAAAAGATGACCTTGACCCTGCCTGTCGAAGAATATGCCGGCTCCGGCAACTTGGCCTGCCAGGGCTGCGGGGCAGGGCTCGCGATGCGGTACGTGCTCAAAGCCATGGGCCCAAGGACCGTGCTTTGCATCCCGGCCTGCTGCTGGGCCGTCATCGATGGGCCCTTCCCCCACTCCAGCCTCAGCGTACCGATTTATCACTGCGCCTTTGAAGCCGCGGCCTCCACGGCCACGGGTGTCAAGGCCGGCCTTGAAATGGTCGGGGACGACAAAACGACCGTCGTGGCCTGGGCTGGAGACGGGGGAACGTTCGACATCGGACTGCAGGCCCTCAGCGGCGCGGCCGAACGCAATGACGACATCCTCTACGTCTGCTACGACAACGAAGCCTACATGAACACGGGCATTCAAAGAAGCTCTGCGACGCCTTACGGCGCCTGGACGACCACGACGCCGGTCAAATTTTTCAAGAACCAGCCTAAAAAGGACATCAACGCGATCATGGCCGCCCACCGGATTCCCTATCAAGCCACGGCGTCCATATCCTATCCCGAGGATTTGTTCAAGAAGGCCAAAAAGGCAAAAGATATCAAGGGAACGCGATTCCTCCATATCTATGCTCCCTGCCCCACGGGCTGGAAGAGCCGGCCCGAAGACGCGGTCAAGCTCGGACGCATGGTCATCCAGAACTGCATCTTCCCCTTGTATGAGATCGAATACGGCGAGAAGTACACGCTCAACATCAAGGTCAAGGACAAGAAGCCGATCAACGACTACCTCAAGCTCCAGGGACGATTTCGCCATCTCAAGCCTGACGATATCCGGACCATGCAGGAGGAAGTGGACCGCAACTGGGCCCGCCTCCTCAAGAAGTGCGAAGGAAGCTAGGGAGGCACGGGACAGAAGGATTCGTCGGCTTGCCAATTTCCTATAATTCCTATATAATATATACAATAAGGCATATATTGGGATACAGTATGAAAAAACGAGCGCTATATCTAATAATCGTTGCTCTAGCAGGATGGACTTCTCTCGGCGCCCTAGTCCAGAACCAGCCCGCGCCGGCGTTTTCCTTGAAAGACCTGAATGGCAAAGCGCTGGCACTGGCGGATTACAAAGGGAAGGTCCTTATCCTGAACTTCTGGGCGACCTGGTGCCCTCCCTGCCGAGCCGAGATCCCGGATTTTGTCGAGTTCTATAACCAGAATAAGGCCAACGGACTCGAGATCATCGGCCTATCCGTCGATAAACTCACTCCCGACGAGCTGAAATCGTTCGTCACAAAGAACAAGATGACCTATGCTGTGGCTTTCGCCCCCGAAAAAACCATCAAAGATTATGGACCCATCGACGCCATCCCGACGACATTCGTCATCGACAAGAAGGGCGTCATTCGCCATGCGCAGGTCGGCGTGATGGACAAAAAGACTCTGAACGGGATCTTCCAGAAATTGTCGACGGAGAAATAGAGGGTCGGCCGGCTCCTGTCAGGGACATCCCTCTCACGCCCTCGCCGCAAAAAAATCGGTGAAGCTCGAAGGGCTAAGAATCTCCGATGGAGCAAGCCCTTCCCGACGAGCGCCTTACCAGCGGTAGACGACCGAGGCCCAGGTGAAGCCGGCGCCGAAGGCATCCAAAACAATGATCGTTCCCGGCTTGATCTTCTTTTGCTGCCGCAGCTCATGGATGGCGATCGGGATACAGGCTACGGACACGTTGCCGTAGCGGTCGATATTGACGAAGACCTTTTCCTTCGGGACCTTTAAGCGTTCGCCGACAGCATCGATGATACGGATGTTCGCCTGGTGGGGGATAAAGATATCGATGTCGTCTTTTGTCAGCCCCGCTCTTTTCAGCGCCTCTTCGGCCGCTTCCCCCATACGCTTGACGGCATGCTTGAAGACTTCATTCCCTTTCATATGAAGACAATGCAGATTTTCCGCGACGGTCTGTAAAGAGGCCGGATTTCTCGTGCCGCCGGCCGGCATCAATAAGAGGTTCGCCAGGCTCCCGTCGGCCTTCCAATAAAAAGAAAGCATGCCGGAATCGTCTTTGCTTTCCTCAAGGATGGCCGCGCCGGCGCCGTCTCCGAAAAGAACACACGTATTCCGGTCCTTCCAGTTCGTGATCTTGGACAAGGTCTCGCCGCCGATCAGGAGAACGCGCCGGGCCGTGCCGCTGAGAATAAGGCTTTCGGCGACGATCATGCCGTAGAGAAAGCCGGTGCAACCGGCGACGACGTCAAAGGCGGGGATATGGTCGGCCTGAAGTCCTTGTTGGACCCAGCAGGCCGTCGCCGGGAATAGGGTGTCGGGCGTGTTGTTCGAGACGAGGATGAGATCTATGTCCTTGACGCTCAGATGGGAGTTTTTCAAAGCCCGCCGGGCGGCCTCGAGGCATAGGTCCGAAGTCGCCTGTTCGGCGCTCGCGATGCGCCGCTCACGGATGCCGGACCGGCTGACGATCCACTCGTCCGTCGTATCGACCATCTTCTCCAGGTCGGCGTTGGTCAGGATCTGATCAGGGACATAGAATCCCGTCCCGATGATCTTTATTCGTCTCTTGTTGTCCATGGGCTGCTTCTCTAAAAGACCATACTTAATAGCATAATACGCCTGGATTTGCAAATCCCAGGGAAGATGAGTAAAATCTATCGTCGATGAGAAGGAGGTGGTTTTTTTCAACTTTATGCCCGATGGCGGTTGCCCTGTCCTTTTTCCCCGCTTTTGCCTCCGGCCAGCTCGTCCTCGGCCAGTATGAGGACGAAGCGCCGTTCAGGACCTGGAACACTCACCCCTATACGGCCGCGGCCGCCCTCGGCCGGGGAGAGACGGCATTCACCCTGGCTTCGGACGCCTCAGCGGCCCTGGCCAACCCTGCTCTTCTCCCGGGTCTTCCAAGATTCACGTTGACGTTCAATGGCTATTTCCAGAGTGCATCCTTTTTCAAATATGGCCCCCTGAACACCGGCGTCCTGGGAACGGACAAAAATATCACCCAGGGTTTCCTCGGCCTGGACTTCGCCGGGCTGTCTGTCCGCCTCGGCGGCTGGACATTAGCCCTGAATGTCTCCCTGACCGAGCTTTATAACCGGCCCGAAGCCAAATATGAGGAATACTATCGCGGGACGCTTGTTTACATGTTTAAGTTTACCCAGGACGGCATCCTCAGAAACGTCAATTTCTCCCTGGCTCGCCGTTTCAGCTCCCATCTCAGTGTCGGGCTGGGGCTGAATTACTCGACGGGAAGTCTTCAAAGAGAATTTCTAGAACAGTCGGCCTACTCCGGCTATACGATCACGGACAAGAAAACGCAGAATTTTAGCGGCTTTTGCGTCAACGGCGGGCTCCTTCTTGAGATTACGGACAAGTTTCACGTCGCCGCCGTTTTCCGGACGCCTCACTTGAAGAACGCGGAAAATAGCAGCACTCTGCGCTATCTGGCCCCGGCCGGTAATACCGACATCCTCATCGCCGCCTCCTCCAAAGACGCGGCCAAACAGCCGCTTGTTCTCGGGCTGGGCGCGAGCTACGCCATTCTTCCCGAATTGACTCTCGCCACGGACATCTCCTATTACGCCTGGTCAAAGTATTCCCTGGATTATTTCGGCGAGAAACAGACCCGGGATTTCAAGGATATATTCAAGATCGGCGCGGCCGCAGAATATCTTGCCGCTCTCAATCTCTTCGGAGGGCGCGCCTGGATCCCGTTCAGGGCTGGCCTCATTTATGATCCGCAGCCCATGAAAGAACCCAACTCAGCCTATCTGGCCTTTACGCTCGGAACCGGGAGCCATTGGAAGGGCCTGAGTCTTGACCTGGGGGCCATGTTCGGCCGGGAATCGGGCTCTGGGAACGACTTGACCGTGAAGAGGATTGCCCTTTCCCTGGGCTTAAATCTATGAAAGATGACCCAAAAATTCACCCCTTGATTCATCGCTGCGGGGGATTGATGCCCAATGGACATTTTGCATAATGGATATGATAAAATTATAAGGTAAAATGTTGAAAACGAAGACCGGATTTATCTTAGCCATCGCCGTACTTCTGGCGAGCGGGACCGCCTTGCGGGCCGAGAATCCCGAAAGATCGGTCATCATCAGCATCGCCAAGAGCATATCCCTGGCCGACAAGATTGACGCGCTCGACCTTGATCTCCTCGGCGAATGGAACGGAAAAGTCTATGTCCTTGCCGGACCCGCAGACCTCGAAAAGCTCGAAAAAGAAAACATCGCTTACATTCAGGAGACGCCCAGATCATACCCGCCCTCCAGCCCGGTCCTATTTCCCCAGGGAGGGATCAACGGCGCGTACCACTCCTACCTCGAGCTCGAAACGGATATGCTGGTCCTCCGGCAAAAATATCCCAATATCGTCAAGGTCTTCGATATCGGCGACAGCCTGGAAAAAAGAAACATCTACGCCATGAAGATCAGCGACAATGTCGCTCTCGAGGAAGATGAGGCCGAAGTCCTCTTTCTTGGCTGTCATCATGCCCGGGAATGGATCTCGGTCGAAGTCCCGTTCCTCCTCGGAAAATATCTGGCTGAAAACTATGCCACAGACCCTGATATCAAACGCCTCGTGGACCAGAGCGAGATCTGGATCGTCCCTCTCGTCAACCCCGACGGCCTGGAATACACGATCCACGTCTATCGCTACTGGCGAAAGAACAGGCGCGACAACGGCAAGAGTAATTTCGGCGTGGACATCAACCGGAATTACGGATACAAATGGGGAATCGACAACGCCGGCTCAAGCCCGAATCCCGCTTCGGACGTCTATCGGGGAACGGCGGCTTTTTCCGAGCCAGAGACGCGGGCCGTCCGGGACCTCTTTCTGAACAAAGATTTTCAGGCGATGATCTCCTTTCACAGCTTTTCCCAGGTCATCCTCTATCCCTGGGGTTATACAAAGCTTCCTTCCGATAAAGACCCCCAGATGAAAGAAATCGCGGCCGAGATGTCGGCAAAGATCCAGGCCGTCAACGGCCGGCTCTATGACTACGGCCAATCCGGAACGTCTCTTTATTTGACCAACGGGGATACGACGGATTGGACGTTCGCCATGACCGGCATCCCATCCTATACGATCGAGCTCCCTCCTATCGACGAGCTCGCCGGCGGATTCTTCAACCGCCAAGAGGACATCGACCCGGTCTTCCGGGAGAACCTGGCGGCCATGATCTTTCTCATCGAGCATTCCATCCAGAACTATCTGCCCGTCGTCCCGAACCCGTTCGACCTCCGGACCAATATCTCCAAGATCTTCAAGAAAGATTGACAAATCCCGCATTTTTCATTAAAAAATAAGCATCTCTTCCATTTCGTGTAAGCTATGGGGAAAGGATCACGCTTACTCAGACAAGATGGAAGAGTGCCAAAAAAAATATAAAGAAGACTTCCAGGAACAAGGAGAGATAGCTTCCTGAATACCCTCTTAGATCTACAGGCAGCACCTTCGATCGACCGGGAGGGACTTCCTTACTGGATCCTGTGGCTCCTCTTATGCGTCATCCTGATGTTGCTGGCTTTTATCTTTCTCCGCGACCGTGACCTGCGTCAGAGGTTGAACGAATTCCTCTCCGGAGCCAAGAAACGGATGAAGCGAACGCAGCTCCAGATCAGGCTGAATCGGGAAAAGCGCAAAAGGACCGTGCTCCTGAAAGAGCTGGGGAAAAAGGCTTGGGTCGATAAGGTCTCCGACGATAAATATAAGGCCTTCTTTCATGCCCTGGAGCATTTGGAAAAACAAGGTTCCGAACGCCAGACCGAACTCCAGGGCATCCTGTCGAGGATCACCGACCTTCAAAAGAAACAGGAAGACGCCCGGAAGACCACCAAGCAGCTCTTAAAGCTCAAAGAAGCCGGCGAGGTTCCCGACGGCCATAAGATCCACGAGGCCAAGGAAGAAGAAAAGCGCCTCAAAAAAGAGATCAAGGACGGCGATAGGAAGATCAAGGCGGGGCAGGAATTCCTGAAGGCCATCGACCGGCAGAAAGAGGAACAGTTCATCGAGATCGGCGCTTTGATCGACAGGGGCCGGCCGGAGCACAAGGACTTTTTGGGAATCTATGTCCAGATCGATAAGCTGAACCGCAATATCCTCCATTACCTGAGTGAGATCGAGAAATTTCGTTAAGCTTTACCTTCCTCCTTCTTCATCATAAAATGGAAGCATGGCCAAGCCCGGAATGCTCGCCCATATCTGCTGCGCTCCCGACGCATCGTATGTCATAGAGCTGCTCCAGAAAGATTTCAACGTCGCAGGTTTTTTTTACAACCCTAATATCTGGCCCGCCGAAGAATATGCCCTCAGGCTGGCGGAAACGAGGAAGGTCGAAGGCATCCTCGGCTTCGACCTGCACGAAGGCGAATATGTTCAGGATCTCTGGCTGACGCTCACGCGAAAATTCACCACGGAGCCGGAGAAAGGCCGGCGCTGCGACATCTGCTACGCCCTAAGGCTCGAGCGAACGGCCAGAAAAGCGATCGAGCTCGGCCTGCCGGCCTTCACGACCATCATGAGCGTCAGTCCCTGGAAAAAGGCCGATGTCCTCAATAGGATCGGGAGCTTGACCGGCCGGAAATATCACCTTCGTTTCCTGGAAGCCGATTATAAGAAGAAGGACGGTTTTCAAAGAACGATCGAGCTCAGCCGCCGCTATGGGCTTTACAGGCAGAACTACTGCGGCTGCATCTACAGCCGCCGAGAAAAACAATCATGAAAGGCTGTGCGCTGAGGATCACCGTTTTCGGAGTCGTGCAGGGAGTGGGGTTCAGGCCGTTCATTTACCGCCTGGCCCGTCATTATGGCTATAAAGGCTGGGTCAAGAATGCCGGCCGAGGCGTCGAGATCCATATCGAAAAGGGCAAAAAAGCTGAGTTCCAAAATTTCCTCCGGGCCATCGTCGAAGAGAAGCCGCCGCTGGCCCTGGTCGAGAGGTTGACCTTCAAACCGGCAGCGTTCAAGGGATTCAGAGACTTCGCGGTCAAAAAATCCAAACAGGGTAAAAGGTTTGTTTTTATCGCTCCCGACATTTCGACCTGCCCGAACTGCCATCACGATATCACGAACCCCAAGGACCGCCGTTTCCGCTATCCTTTCACGAACTGCACGGACTGCGGCCCGCGCTATACGATCGTCAAAGCGCTGCCGTATGACCGGTCGAACACGACCATGTCCGGCTTTCCGATGTGCCCGGAATGCTCGGCCGAGTACCATGACCCGCTGGACAGGCGCTATCATGCCCAGCCGATCGCCTGCCCGCGCTGCGGCCCATCGGTCATCCTCAGGAAGGCAGGAACGGGGAAGGAGATCCCGGGCGGGATCGAGCGGGCCGCCGAGCTGATCAAAAAAGGAAAAATCCTGGCCGTCAAGGGACTCGGCGGATTTCATTTGGCCTGCGATCCTTTGAACCCTGATGCCGTCCGCCGTCTGCGGAAGATCAAGGAACGAGAGACAAAACCGCTGGCCCTCATGGCCCTGGACGTAAAGACCGTCGAAAAATATGCCTGCCTCAAACCCGCCGAAAGGAAATGGCTCCTGTCCGAACGACGGCCTATCGTCCTCCTCAAAAAGAAAAGGGACATCCCCGGCATCGCCCCCAACCTCGACGAGATCGGCTTCATGCTTCCTTACACGCCGCTCCACTATCTTCTGCTTGAAGACCTCAAGCTCATCGTGGCCACGAGCTCGAACAAAAAAGATTCTCCCATCATGAAGGAGGAGGACGAGGGCATCTGCGGCCTGTGCGACTATGTCCTCGGCCACAACCGCCCCATCGAAATGAGGGCGGACGATTCGGTGGTCAAAGCCGTCGGCGCGTCGCCCCTTTTCGTCCGGCGGGCCCGCGGCTATGTCCCCTATCCCCAGAAAGTCCCGGCGGAGCTCCGGTCGCCCCAGGCCGTGCTGGCCCTCGGCGGAGAGCTCAAAGACACGGTCTCCATTTATAAGGACGGCTATGTCGTCACCAGCCAATTCCTGGGCGACCTGGATGAATACCAGAACCACCTTTATTTCAAAGAGACCATCGGGCATTTGATGACGTTGTTCGACGTCAAGCCCGCCTGCGTGGTCTCGGATCTGCATCCCGATTTCCACACGACCCGCTATGCCCAAAGGCTCGGCCTTCCGCACCTTCAAGTCCAACACCATCACGCCCATGTCCTCGCCGCCATGCTCGAACACGGGACCGCCCCGGAAACGAAAGTTCTGGGCGTCTCCTGGGACGGCTACGGCTATGGCCCTGACGGAGAAGCCTGGGGCGGGGAATTCCTCCTGGCCGATTACCTTGGATTCGAGAGGCTCGCCCATTTCGAGCCCGTCCCGCTTCCCGGAGGTGATCTGGCCGCGAAGCAGCCCTGGCGGATGGCCCTGTCCTATCTCCACGAAGCCGGATTCGCCTCCGTTCCCCGGGCTGGCATCTTAAAAAACGTGGAGATGAAAAAGATCCAAGGCGTGCTGGAGATGATTAAAAAACGGATCCGATCGCCGCTCTCGTCGAGCTGCGGTCGGTTGTTCGATGCCGTCTCCGCCCTGACCGGGACGAGCCCGCTCGAGAACGACTTCGAAGCTGAAGCGGCCATGCGGCTTGAAGCGGCGGCCTCAAGCCGCGTCCAAGCATCTTATCCTTTTGTCATCACCAAGGAAAACAGGCTCTTCCGGATATCTTTCACGAAAACCATCAAGAACATCCTGGCCGATTTAGACTGCGGC
>Ga0299915_10000924_pt1 | contig 21614 bp, 19 predicted proteins | sample RVTome_13_FD_200263 | JGI IMG/M metagenome (GOLD analysis project Ga0299915, IMG submission 200263) | Soil microbial communities from uranium-contaminated site in the Upper Colorado River Basin, Wyoming, United States - RVT92D227 (version 2) ... | reverse complement strand
CTTCATTGGTAGAGGCAAATCTGGATGACTGAGAATAGTGTTGTTTCAGTTCTGCCGGCCCTGGTTTTCCTCATTCCCGCGGTCCTGGGCATCCTTGCCTGGATCCTGGGAAGAGCCAGCACCGCCCTGGCGCAATTCCTCGGCTTCTTGGGCACGGCCGGAGCGCTGGCCGCCGCCGTGGCAATGATTCCTCCCGTCCTCGCCGGCCAGGTGTTGACCTATTGGGGGCTCGAACTGCGGGTGGATGCCCTGAGTTGTCTGGTGGTGACTCTCATCGCCACCGTCGGCCTCGCCGCCGTGATCTTCTCCTTCCGCTATATGCGCCATCATCGCTTCACCGACGCCTCCGGCGCGGATGTAACCCAGCGCCGGTTGGCGGTTTTCTACGGCCTCTTCCTCTTCTTTATGGCCACCATGCTTTGGGGGACAACCACCAACAATATCATCATGCTCTACGTCGCCGTGGAGGCCACCACCATCGCCTCCGGCCTGCTGGTCGCCTTCTGGTGGGATCGCCGCTCCCTGGAGGCGGGCTATAAATATCTCATGCTCTTGACCGTTGGCATCACCTTCGCCCTCTTCGGGTGCGTGCTGCTCTATTCCGCCTCCACCCCGTTCCTTCAGGGCGTCAACGCCATGCTCATGAGCCAGATCCGCACCGTCGCCGCGCAAATCCCGCACAGCGTCATGATCTTCGTCGTCGCCCTCTTCATCGTCGGCTTCGGCACCAAGGCCGGCATCGCCCCCTTCCACCCCTGGCTGCCCGACGCCCATGCCGAGGCCCCCGGCCCCATCAGCGCGCTGCTCTCCGGGGTCATGATAAAGATGGCCGTCTACGCCCTGGCGCGCACCCTGGGAATCTTCTTCCCCGCCTACGGCGCCCTGGGCCTCTTTGTCGTAATCCTGGGAGCCTTCACCATGCTCCTCGGAGTGGTCATGGCCCTCGCCCAGGAAGATGTCAAGCGCCTCCTGGCTTATTCCTCGGTCAGCCAGATGGGCTATATCCTCATGGGCCTCGGTTTCTGGACCTACCTGGGAACCTATGGAGCCCTCTTCCATCTCGTCAATCACGCCCTTGCCAAGTCGCTCCTCTTCCTTGCCATCGGCGCGGTCATCTATCGCACCGCAGGCCGCACCCTCGGAGAACTCGGCGGCCTGGGGGCAAAGATGCCCGTCACCGCCGCCTGCTTCTTCATCGGCGCTTTCGCCATCTCCGGAATGCCGCCTTTCAATGGCTTCATGAGCAAATTGACCATCTTCCTCGCCGGCGCGCAAAAAGGAATGTGGTGGGCCGTGGCCATCGGCGTCTTCACCAGCCTGCTGACGATGGTCGCGCTGGTGAAGGCCGGCTATCGCATCTTCTGGGGCAAGCCTAGAGACGAAGCGATCTTTGAGCGCGCGCAAGAGGCGCCGGCCTCAATGCTGTTACCTTTCATAGCCCTTTCTTTGGGCTGTCTATTGCTCGGAATCTGGCCCCAGGTCATCTATCCCTTGCTCAACAGCGCCGCCAGGAGCCTGCTGGGATCGCCCTGAAGGATTGAAGAGAGGTAAAATATGTTTTTGAAGAAACTTTGCCAAAAGAACTTCCCCCGCAGTCTGTGGGTTTATCACGCCAATACCGGAGCCTGCAACGGCTGTGACATTGAAGTAATCAATGTCCTCACTCCCTACTATGACGCCGAGCGCTTCGGCATCAAACTGGTAGCCTCGCCCCGCCATGCCGATGTGCTGCTGGTTTCCGGCCCGGTCACAAGACAGGTGGTGGAGGCAACCAAGCGGCTCTACGAAGCCGTCCCTTCCCCGAAACTCGTCTTCGCCATCGGCTCCTGCGCCTGCGGGGGAGGCATCTGGTTCGATACCTACAATGTCGTCGGCGGCGCCGACAAGGTGATACCCGTTGACTTCTACATCCCCGGCTGTCCGCCCAAACCTGAGGCCATCCTCTACGGCGTCGCCGTCGCCCTCGGCCTCGCCCCCAAAAAGGCCGAACCCGAGGTCGTCTCCCAGGAGTTCCTCTCCATCCTGCGCTCCCAAGAAGCCCCCAAGACCGGCTGAACCCGAACCCCTCCGCGGCCGACTAGTGCTCCGTCCCTTGTAAAGTGATGGGCGGTCTCACGTGGGCGAAGATTCTCGCATCTTCTGCTGCAGTCATTCTGGTTGGTGTAGGGCGGGGCTGCCCCTGGGCTCCGAAGCTTCAGCGAAGGAGGCAGCCCCGCCGGAATCCTTTCGCGAATCCGCTTCGGCTGAAGAAACGGCTGAGCGGGCGATTGGTAAATCGCCCCTACAGCCTTTCTTTGGACGACATCTCACCACAGCGGGATTCATTTCCATCCCACCTTACAGCCTGTAGGGGCGCATTACGATGCGCCCGAATCATCTTCCCATCTCTGCAACAGAGCACACGCTCTTCTATTCTTCGGGCTGGGGAGAGGTCATCCAGGGAGGACGGGGGCGGGCGAGGGTGAGCACAGAGACGGCGGCCGCGCCCCCGCGGCGAAGAACCCAGGCACATTCCTTCAGGGTCGAGCCGGTGGTATAGATGTCATCTATCAATAACACTTTCTTGCCTTTTACCTCCGCGCCGGGAGAAAGGGAGAAGGCCCCGTGCACATTCTTCCTCCTGTGCTCCGGAGGGAGCATCACCTGGGGAACGGTGAAGCGGATGCGCAGAAGGGCGCTGGAATTCAGGGTGAGGCCGGTCTTCTCGCAGAAATAGCGGGCGAGGAGTTCGGACTGGTTGAAGCCGCGTTCCTTACGGCGCCGGGGATGGAGAGGGACGGGGCAGGCGAAGTCAAAGGAGTCGTCCGGACAGAGGCCGTTTTGGACGGCGGCGGCCAGCAGGTCGGCGAGAGGCCTGCAGAGGGCGCGGCGGCCGGCGAATTTGAGGCTGAGAATGGCGCGTTGAAGAGGGCCTTGATAGATCCCTGGGGAACGCGCCCAGTTGATGGGGGAACGACGGACGAAGCGGCAGTCGGGACATTGATCGGGGCCTTTTGCCGCGGGATCAAGGGGCAGGCCGCAGAGGCGGCAAACCGGAGGTTTGATGAAGGCGATTCGGCCCCGGCACCGCGGACAGAGCGGCTCTGAAGAAAAGCCGAAGCAGACCTGACAGCGAGGTGGATAGAAGATGTCCAGCAGGCCGCGCCAAAAAGAGTTCATGTGTCTTAGCGTCGAGAGTCGAGAGTCCAGGGTCAAGAGTCGGGAACCCCAAGAATCAGGGTCAAAGTATTCGCTTGGCGGTTTTTCGGGCCCAGTCGCGCATACGGGAGAAGAGGGAGGGGCCTCTTGCGGGAGGACGGATGACCTCCGGCTGGGCGGCGGAGGGGGGCGGAAGGAAGACAAGCCTCCTCTCGCCGGGCTTTATCCAGCCCGCCCGATGGGCTTCTCTTTCCAGTGTTTCCGGGGTTTCCGCCTGATTGAGCCGCTGCTCGAGCAAGGGGTTTTCCTGTTCCAGGCGCTTGCTTTCAACCTGGAGGGGGCGTATCTCCATCTTCAGGCGCCGCGTAAGCACGAAGGGACGGGAGAGCGACCAGAACAGCCAGGCTGCAAGTAGGGTCAAGAAGATCGGCAGGAAAAGGCTTCTTCCACTCTGGTTCATCTCTGTTCCTCTACTTAGGCGACTTTTCTTTTGCGAACTCGACCTCGACTTCAAGCACGGCGATGGGCTGGCCGGCACGCCCTATCCCCGCCATTCGCAAAGTATGCGTGCCCTCTGAAAGCCGGCCGCTGTCCCAGATGAATGAGAATGGGGGGCTGGTGAATCTGCGCAGCAGAATCTCGTCAGCGTAGAAGTCCACCCGGGCGACATTTCCCGCGGCGGTGCCGGAGACTTCGGTTCTTGCGCCGATCTTGTCTCCCCATTTGGGAGTGAGGAGGCTGATGGAGTCGGCGATTTCCAGCCTTCCTTTTGGCGGTGGACGGAAGGAGGAGGTGGTGGTGAAGATGATTTGACCATAGCGGGCGGCGGCTCCCTCCCGCCCGGCTCCGGAAACCAATTCAATGAGATGATTGCCCGGGGCGAGGCGGATTCTGCCAAGGCGCTGCCAGCCGTCGGGGCTGCCGGGGGCAATCTTAGCGAAGAAACTGCCGTCAGTCCAGACGGCAACCTCGCGGCCGCGTCCGGCGGCGAGAAGCCAGACTTCGTAAGCGCCGCCTGCGACGCTCAGTTCAGCCCGGTCTCTTGTCCCCGACTGGGAAGTTTCTCTGGCCGCTCCCCAGCCCGCCTCCGCCGGGCGCCAGAAGCCTTTCATTTCCCGGCCCGGATAGAGAAAAAGGATTTCTCCGGGGAAAGTTCCCACCCAGGTGTGCATCATTCGGCTGGCGCAAGTCTTGCCCGCGCGGTCTTCTGCGATGACCCACCAGTCCAGGCGGCGGGCATTGTCGAAGCGGCCCAAAACCCCCTCCCAGGTGGGGCCCCGGCCGACCTGCTCCAGCGGAAGTTTGATGAATCCTCGGCCGGAGCGATAAGCGCACCAGGCGGCCGTGACCCCCTGCGGATCCCAGAGGTCCACCGAGATTCCCACAGGCAGCCCCGGGCCCGGATAAGGAGGGGTCAAGGCCGGTGAAGCAATAGAGGGGGCCTCGGGGGCGGAGAAGATGGCGATTTCCTGAAGGGTCGTTTCCGGCGCGGATTGTCCGGCCGCGGAGACGCGAACGAAGAAGGCCTTTCTGCCGAGCAATTCCTCCGGCAGGGAGATGGTCTTCCATTCACCCCCATTTTGCGGACTCAGGGATTGGCCGAAGCTCTTGCCCTCTGCAGAAAAGGCGGCTTTTGCTTCACCGCGGAGGCGCAGCGCCAGAACCGCTTTTGCGCCCGGGGGAAGATCCTCGGCGGTGAGGCGATAAACGAAGAAGGCCTCTCCGCTGAGACTGCGGCCCTCCTTTTCAAGGATAGAGCCGCCGTTTGCGAAGAGAAAAGGAGAATCCTCAGCGGCGCGGAGAGGGCCGAAATAGACGGCGGGACTGGAATCCAGGCTGAGCGGATGGGGGTCTGCGCCATCCAGGAGGCCGTCAGCATCAGTGTCTGGATTGGCGGGGTCAGTGGCGAAGAGGCGCTCTTCCGGCGCACTGAGGTTGTCATTGTCGGCGTCTTCCATAGGAACCTGGAGGCGGGCGGTCTCCGACCAGGCGGTCTTTCCGTCTTCTTCGCTGACCCGCGCCTGAAAGAGCCATTCTCCGCCATGCATGAGCGGCCCCAGAGAGAGGGCGAAGGAGCCGTCGGCCTCTTTTTCCATTGGCTCCACCAGGCGGGGGCCGCCCTCTTGCTGGTAGATGAGGAGGGCCTCTTTCGCGCCGGGTTTGGCCGCGGCTGCGCGCACGGCGAGATGCTCCTCCGGGTTGGCGGATTGAGGGACGGTCAAAGTGACTTTTGTCTGAGAAGGAATCTCCTCTTTTTCTCCAGTCAAAATCTGCCGGGCGAGAAAGAGGAATTCCTCCGGTCCGACGAGTTCAAAATACGAAGGAAGGAGCGCGGCGATGGAAGCGATGTCGGCCGTAGAAATGGCCCTGGCGTCCGCCAACACGAAGACTAGGCCGCCTTTGCCGGCCGGGAGGGCGGAGAGGCGCTGCAGAATCTCCTGCGGGTCGGAGGCGAAAAAGCCCTTCGTGGCAAGCACGCTTTCGCCGAGCATCTTTGAGGGAAGGGATTTATGATCGGGAAGGAAGATTCCCGAGGGCCGGAAGTCGGCGGCGAGTTTTTCCAGGGCCGGCGACAATGCCTCTTCGGGGGAATCATCCAGGAGTGCGAGGGCCCGAATATCGCTCTTTCCCCGCGCCTCGGCCAAAGGCCGGAGTAACTCTTGATTTGTCCCGGCGGCCTTGTCAGCGAGAAGCAGGAACTCGTCATTTCCGCTTCTGTAGGCGCTGGCAAAATAGGCTTGCAGAATATCCGGCGCGATTTGCGCCATCCGCGCGGGGATCGCCCACCCCAGCGGGAGGCTGCCTCGCTCCGGCTGCAGCCAGAGGTCGGCCATTCGGCCTGTGAGATAAGAAAGATCATCTCCGCCGGAAAGGATGAAACAGAGATAAATCTTTCCCTCCAGTTGGAGGAAAGACCGCCATTGCCGAAAGTCGGCGGTCTGCAATTGCGAGTGATAGGAGAGATTTGCCGCCTCATCCGCCCCAAGAAGCGGGTGTCCCAGGCGCGCCGCCCAGGAGCCGATGGAGGAAGGAAGCCCCGCGGGAGAAGGGGAGAAGATGGGACTGCCTTCTGGAAGGGAAGAGGCGATGCGCGCCAGGAGGCTCCAGGCCTCCTTGTCCGAAAGGGGAGGGATAGGCAGGGCCGCCAGCCTTTCTTTGATCAGATAGTCCCGGAAGGGAAGAGAGAGACCGAGCAGGGCGAGACCCTGCCGGGAGGCCTTGGGCAAGATCTCCTTTTCCGCCCAGCGAATTCCCTCTGCGGGAGATTTGAACCTGGTGCGCAAGTCGAAGAGGGTGGGCAAGCCCAGGTCATGGTCGGTGAGGAGGGAGTCATGCAGTCCGGCGAGAGAAGCGGCGATATTCAGAGATGTGGAATCGCTGGGTTCGCAGAGGATTTGGCCCTTGAGGAGGGGACGTAATCTTTCCAGGAGTTGCTCGGCGGTGACCCGCTCTACGGGCCGATTTCTCAGACTCTGCGCCCAGGAGAACCAGCCTTCGTCCTGTGAATTGAAGAGGGCGTAAACTGGCGGGGATTCGGGGCTGCGGTTGGCGATCCCCTGGAGGCTGAGGGTGATCAGTTTTTCGTTGGTGGTGGCGTGAGAGAGGTCAACGAGATAGATTGGCTGGGTTTGAGCAGAGGCTTGCAGAGTTCCAACGAAGAGGAGGATTATTCCAATTATTATCACGCTGCGCTTCATCCGTGCACCTTTTCAGCCCGTATGCCCGAAACCGCCGTCTCCGCGCGAGGTCTCTTCCAATTTCTCCACCACCTGCAGATTCGCCCTGGCCACGGGTGAGATGACGAGTTGGGCGATGCGCTCGCCGCGGCGTATGGTAAAGGTCTCCTCCCCCAGATTGGCTACTATTATCTGCACTTCCCCCCGGTAGTCCGCGTCAATTGTGCCGGGAGTGTTCAACATGGTGAGACCGTGGCGCAAGGCGAGGCCGCTGCGGGGCCTTATTTGGCCCTCGTAGCCGACCGGAATGGCGACCCGCAGGCCCGTGGGAATGAGCGCCCTTGCGCCCGGCTTCAGAACCACCTCTTCTTTCACGGCCGCGCGCAAATCCATCCCGGCCGAATGGGAGGTCATATAAGAAGGCAGGGGCAGGTCTTCATTCCCCTCCAGCCGCTGCACCTGGACTATCACTTCAATTACCTCATCCATCTGCCTCAGGCCCTCGAGTCTGGACTCCCAACATGTTCCGTTGCGAACCCACAGGGGTTTGTAGGGCGGGGCCTCCGTGTGCCCCGCCGCTCCGGCTCTGAACCCGCCTCCGCTGAGGCTATGGCGGGCAAGTCGTCAACTCTGAATTACTTCTCCTGGCAAAGCACTTTCTCCTACTGCATATCTCTCCAAAGGTTTTCGCAAAAGCCGCGCCGAATAAGATAGCAGATTTTGCTGGAGAAATAGTTATGCGCTTTCCTCGGATGGTCAAGGCAAAGCAGGAACTCTACCGGGCGAGCGTGGGAGATCTTGCCCAGGCGGTGAGGCGCCAACTGGAGCGGATTCAACTCGCCCGGCGCATCAGGCCCGGTATGAAGGTGGCCATCACCGCCGGCAGCCGGGGAATCGCCGGACTTCCGGAGGTGTTGAAGGTGATGGTCTCCTTCCTGAAAGACCGGGGCGCAAGGCCTTTCATCGTTCCGGCGATGGGCAGCCACGGTGGAGCCACTGCGGAGGGGCAGGTTAAAGTCCTTGCCTCAATCGGGGTGACGGAGAAAGCGGTGGGCGCGCCGGTTCGCTCCGGCATGAAGGCGGTGAAGATCGGTGAGATCGGCCGGGGGACGCCGGTTTTTCTGGAGGCAATTGCCGCCCGGGCGGACGGAATCATCGCCCTCAACCGGGTCAAGGAACACACCGATTTCGCGGCGCCGGTGGAGAGCGGGGTCTTGAAGATAATCGCCATCGGCCTGGGCAAGCACGCCGGCGCGCAGGCGCTCCATTCTCTCGGCATAGAGAGAATGGCGGAAAGCGTTGTGCAGGCGAGCCGGCTGATAATGGCAAAGGCGAATATTCTCTGCGGGGTGGCGATCCTTGAAGATGCTTATCAGAATGTCGCCCAGATAGAGGCTTTCAGACCGAAAGAGATCGAGGCCGGAGAGCGGCGCTTGCTGCAGCAGGCAAAGCGCCATGCCCCGCGGCTGCCCTTCCGAGAGATTGATCTCTTGGTGGTGGAGCGGATTGGAAAAGAGATTTCCGGTACCGGCATGGACCCGAATGTGACCGGACGCTGCCCCTTCGCAGTGAGGCGTTCACGGCGCACCGATTGTCACACAATCGTAGTGCTGGGGCTGACGAAAGAGACGAAGGGAAACGCCACCGGAGTCGGAATGGCGGACATAGTTACTTTGCGGCTGATTCAAGAGATGGATATCGAGGCGACCTATGCCAATGTCCTCACCTCGGGGAGTTTCCCCTTTGCCCGCATACCGGTGGTGCTGGAGAACGATAGGGAGGCGATTGCCGCGGCGCTGATGAGCGGCCTGAACAAGGCTCCTGAAGAGGTGCGAGTAGTGAGGATTAAAGACACTTTGCACCTGGATTCCTTTTGGATTTCCGAGGGCCTGCTTGCCGAAGCGAAAACGAATCCTGCGCTGACAGTTGAGGGCAAATCGGGGCCGATGCGCTTTGACCGCGCGGGGAATCTTCTTTAGTCTGAGCCGCGGATGCCAGTTCGTAGTAGCGCCATTCATGGCGCGTCTCGTTCGTAGTAGGCGCATCTTGTCTTTCCGAAAGAGGTTCAACCCCTTGACCACAAAGGCACCAAGACACAAAGAAATCTGTTTGCCGCGGATCAACGCGGAGAGCCGCAAATGAATTATCATTCCGCCGCCTTCCGGATCCAAAGAAGGTGTAGGGCGGGGGTGCTACCCCCGCCGCAGGAAGTTTATCCGCAGATGACGCCGATTACGCAGATGTAATGCAGGCGACTTATCAGTCGCCCGCATTTATTCTTTCTTTGCAACCTTTGCGGCTTTGCGGTGGGCCGTTACTTCTGACTGCGCCATCTGCGGATTATTCCCTCCTTCTTCGCCTCCTTTGCGTCTTTGTGTCTTGGTGGTTAATTGTAGGTCTGCGGTAAAGGTCATCACCTCCTGGAGACGCAGGTAATCTTTTCCGCCGTGAAGAAATGAGATGGTCGTCTAATCCACATGGTAGGGAGGTCGGTAAGTGGTACAAATTCCGATTGCCTTGCAATTGTATGCGGTGCGGGAGGATTGCGAGAAGGATTTCCCGGCGACTCTGGGAGCGGCGGCGAAGTTGGGGTATGAAGGCGTGGAGTTTGCCGGATATTATGGCTTTTCCGCGCTGGAACTGCGGAGGATATTGGATGACCTGGGCCTGCAGGTCGCGGGCACTCATACCATGCTGGAAACTCTGCTGGCAGATGAATTTGAACGCACGCTGGAGTTCAACAAGACACTCGGCAATGAGTTCCTGATTGTGCCGATTGTCGTCAACAGGAAGAGCCGAGCGGATTGGCTGGAGTTCGCTCGCACCCTGGAGGAGATTGCGGAGAGACTGCGGCCTTTTGGGATGAAGACCGGCTATCACAATCACTTCGATGAGTTCAAGCCGGTGGATGGCGAGATGCCGTGGGATATTATCTTCAGCAATACTCGCCCGGATGTAGTGATGCAGATTGACACGGGAAATGCGCTTCAGGGCGGCGCGGATGCGGTGCAATTTCTGGAGAAATATCCCGGCCGGGCGCTGACGGTGCACCTGAAGGAGTATTCGGGGAGGAATGACAAGGCGCTGATAGGCGAAGGCGAAGTGCGCTGGAAAGAAGTCTTCCGGCTCTGCGAGAGCCTGGGCGGGACGCAGTGGTATATCGTGGAGCAGGAGCAGTATGCTTATCCGCCGTTAGAGTGCGCGGAGCGAAATCTGAGGGCATTGAGGGAGATGGGGAGGTAAACCCGGCGGGCGGCTGCAAAGCCGCCCCTACGATTTCTCCGCGCTCTCTGCGTGCTCGGCGGTGAAAGGTTGCTGTCACTTTCTGGCGGTGAAGATGAGGGTGAGGCCGGCGAGGGCGAAGACGATGTTGGGGAGCCAGGCGGCGGCGCCGGGGGCGAGGGCGCCGTTCTTGGCGACGATGGCGAGCCAGTTCCAGACGATGTAGTAGGCGAAAACGATAAGGACAGTGAATCCGAGGCCTATTGAGGAACTGCGCCGGTGGGAGCGCATCCCCAGGGGGGTGCCGATGAGGGCGAAGACGAGGGAAGCAAAGGGCAAAGAGAAGCGGCGGGGGAGTTCGACCTCGTAATCGGAGGCCTCCTTGCCTTGATTGCGCAGCACGCCGATATGGGCTTTGAGTTCCCGGTAGGACATTTCGATGGGCCTCTTCTTGCTGCGAGAGGCGATGGCCTCCGGTGAACCGAGATAATCAATGGTCTCTTCGCGGAAAACGACCGAAGTTATGGGAAGCCCCCCGCGAATTGTGTAGGAGTAGCCGTCGAATAGTTCCCAGAGATTGCCGGTGCGCCGGGCCTTCTTGGCGTAGATGCCGGCGACCGGCTGGGAGTTGCGAAGTTCATTTATCGTGACCTGCTCCATAACCCCCGCGGCGGGGTCGAAGAGCGCGGCGTAAATGGTTCTTTCCGTCCCCTGGCGGTCTTTTTCAAAGAAGACCACGTTTTTCTCCACACCCGAGATTTGCCCCTTCGCCCGGTCGAGAATTCTGTCCGCGGCGTGGTTGGCCTGAGGAACGATGGCCTCGCCGAGGAGGAGGGCCAGCAGGCTGATTGCCACTCCGAAGACTATTCCGGGCGCGGTAAGGCGGGGCAGGGAGGCTCCGGCGGCGTGGAAGGCGACCATTTCGCTTTCTGCGGAAAGGCGGCCGAAGGCGAGCAGGACGGCGAGCAATGTGGACATGGCGAAGGTGAGGACGAGGTAGCGCGGCAGCAGATAGAGGAATAGCAAGAAGCCGTCAGAGACGCTCAGCCTGGACTCAGTGAAGAGATCGGTGAGTTTGGGGAGGATGAATCCGGCCGCGAGGAGGATGGAAAAGACTCCCACTCCGAAGAGGAACGGGCCGGCGAGTTCGCGCAAGATGTAGCGGTCGAGGATTTTCATGGTCAGGGACGGGGCAGGAGGCGAGCTCCTGCCCAACGGACAACATTTTCTACTCAGAACGCTCAACCCTTCGACTTCGCTTCCGCTCCGCTCAGGGCAAGCGCTGAACGATGAACTCACATATTGAACCTTTCGCCCAGATAGAATTTGCGCGCCACCGGGTTGTCGGGCAAAGAAGATGAGGGGCCGCTGGTGAGGATCTTCCCCTGGTAGATGATATAGGCGCGGTCGGTGATGGCAAGGGTCTCGCGGACGTTATGGTCAGTGAGCAAAATCCCTATCTCCTGGGAGCGAAGGTGGAGAATCAAATCCTGCAGGTCGGCGACGGCGATGGGGTCAACACCGGTGAAGGGCTCGTCCAGGAGGATGAAGGACGGGCGAGTGGCGATGGCGCGGGCGATTTCCACGCGGCGGCGCTCTCCGCCGGAGAGGACATTGCCGGCGAGATTGCGCACATGAGTCAGTGAAAACTCCGCCAAAAGGCTTTCCATCCTTTCCTTTCGTTGTTGCGAGGAAAGCGGAAAGAGTTCTAATACGGCGAGGAGATTTTCCTCCACGGTGAGTTTGCGGAAGATGCAGGGCTCCTGGGGGAGATAGCCGAGGCCCATCCGGGCGCGGCGGTGCATGGTCGAATAAGTTATATCGCCTCCGTTCAAGGAGACGCGGCCTTCCTCGGGGCGCACCAGGCCCAAGAGCATATAGAAGGTGGTGGTCTTGCCCGCGCCATTGGGGCCCAGCAGGCCGACGATCTCGCCTTTGCTGACATTAAGGCTCGCCCCCTCCACCACTCTGCGGCGATGATAGGATTTCACCAGGCCTTCGGCGGCGAGTTGTAGTTTCGCTTCGCTCATCATCTCGTCAGGTAGTTATTCTACCACGCGGAGGGATACCCTTCAGATGGGGTTCTGAGTTCTGAGGGGGAGTCTGGGAGCCGCGGCAACCTCAGCAAGTTCCTTCTGGACTCCCGAAATACACTCCAGCAGCAGGAGGCAGGCGCCTCTTCTGCGAATTGTATAGGAGCAAACAAGGCTGCAAGGAGGAATCTGTGGCAAAGTTGGAGTGTATGAACTCGAAAGCAAACCTGGAGAATTGCGCCTGCACCTATACGGCCTGCGGGCGGAGGGGGCGCTGCTGCGAATGTCTGCAAAGCCACCTGAGCGCGGGGGAACTGCCCGGCTGCTGCTTCCCGCCGGAGGTTGAGCGAACCTATGACCGCTCCATAGCCCGCTTTATTGCCTGCCGTTCTCGGTAAGTCTTTTGGGAAGCCTATTGGAAGAAGAAAGCGAAGGCTGATGAGGCTGCTTTTCATTGGGGACATAGTGGGCCGGCCGGGGCGGAGGGCGGTGGAGACTCTTCTGCCCCAACTGGTGAGGGAGAATGAGGTAGATTTTGTGATTGCCAATGCGGAAAACGCCGCCGGGGGAATGGGGGTAACGGCGGAGGTGGTGGAAGAACTGCTGGGGCTTGGGGTGGACCTGCTTACCACGGGCAATCACGTGTGGAAAAACCGCCAGGCCTATGATATAATTGACACTGAAGACCGGTTGCTGAGGCCGGCGAACTATCCTCTTGGCGCTCCGGGGCGAGGAAGCGCCGTTTTTCGCCTTCCTGGGGGGGAATCGGTCGGGGTAATCAACCTGTTGGGGCGGGTCTTCATGGAGGCCGTGGACTGCCCCTTTCAGGTCGGGATGAAGGAGGTAGAGAGGCTAGAGAAAGAGACCCGCGTGATTATCGTGGATATGCACGCGGAGGCCACCAGTGAAAAGCTGGCCCTGGGGTGGTTCCTGGACGGGAGGGTGACTGCGGTTCTGGGGACCCACACCCATGTGCAGACGGCGGACGAACGGATATTGCCTAAAGGAACCGCCTATATCAGCGATGTGGGGATGGCGGGTCCCCGGGATTCAATTATCGGTGTAAAACCAGCCCTAATTGTGGAAAGATTCGTCAAGCGCCTGCCGAACCGCTTTGAAGTGGCCGGCGGCGCCGCGGAACTGAATGCAGTTGTATTGGCGATAGATAACGGAACTGGCAAGGCAAGTAAGATTGAAAGAATCTGTAAGTTAGTGCCAGCCTAGAAAACGCAAATTCTCTGCAATTTTACTGATAAGTGTTATCCCAGGGGGATCAGCCATGGCAGAAGTACTGCGGGTATCAACAAAGTCGAATCCGAACGCGGTTGCCGGCGCGCTCGCCGGAGTGATTAGAGAAAAAGGATCTGCGGAACTCCAAACCATTGGAGCAGGAGCCCTCAATCAGGCGGTAAAGGCCCTCGCCATTGCCCGGGGCTTTATGGCCCCCTCCGGAGTTGACCTCATCTGTCGGCCCGCCTTTGCCGACATCACCGTGGACGGACAGGAGCGCACCGCCATTCGCCTGATGATTGAACCCCGCCAGTAGAGCTCCGCCGGGGCCAACCGCATCTTACTTTGAGTAGGTTCCGCTCGCGCTCCGAACAGCAGCCCTCGAAGCCTCTCTCGGCACGGCCTCGCCCCGCCATTTCGCTTGCAGCCTGAGAGCCAATGCCTCTGTTGCCAGGATTGGATTGGCGAAGCGCGAGAGGAGGCGCTTGCTTTCCAGGGCGGCAAGGATGGAGGCGCGGATTTGCTCCACAGTGAGATTTGACGCCTGTTCAGCCAGCAGTTGGCGGGAATCCTCATTGGTGACCATCTCCTCCGCCCCCTGGGAGACCAGGAGAAGGTCGCGGAACCAACAAATCGCCAGATCCAGGACCGGAGGAAGCGAGGCGCGCAGGCCGCGTTCCCCCTCCGCTTTGTGTGAGGAGCCTTCGCCTTCGGATTCTTCCTCTTCCGCCTGGCCGGAGAAGTTCGCAATGGCGATCTCTCGCAGACCCTCGGCGAACTGGAGCGCCTCCTGGGGGCGCATCCGGGGCAGGCGGCTGAGAAGGGCGATGGTCGCCCGGCGGGCGGTCTCTATCTCTTCCTTTTGGGCGTTCGCAATCGCCCATCCGATTCTTCCCTCGGAAAGCGCGGAAAGGGGCCTTGCCCGCTCAGGTTGAAGGCCAATGCCCAAGAGCGCTTTGGCGACCTCACTTCTCGGGACCAGTCCGAATCTTACCGGCCAGCAGCGAGAGCGCAGGGTGGACAGGACCAGCCCCGGCCTGGAGGTGAGCAGGATTATCACCACATAGGAGGGGGGCTCCTCCAGGAGTTTGAGAAGCGCGCTTCCGGCCTCATCGGTGAGCAAATCAGCCGGGTCAATCAGAGCGACCTTCCATTTGCCCACGATGGGACGATAGAAGGCATCGGTGGTCAGAGGCGGAGGCGTCACCCGCGGCTTTGTCGGGTTCTGGCGAATCTGGTCTATGCTTATTCTCGACTTGTCCTGAGCCCGCCCTGCCGACAAGGATTGTTCGCCATCGCTGCGCGAACCTCCCGGTCGGGCGCGCTGGATTCCTATCAGCCTGAAGTCGGGATGATTGCCGGATTCCATCTTCCGGCAGGAGGGACATTCGCCGCAGGCCTCGCCGCCGGAGCCGGGAGTCAGACACAGGAGCGCTTTGGCGAAAGCCTTCGCGGTCGCGGCTTTCCCCACTGATTCGGGGCCGTGGAAGAGATAGGCGTGGAAAGGCTGGCCCCGTTCCACCGCGCGGCGGAGCAGGTCAACCGCGGAGCGCTGACCGAGAATATCGGAAAAACCTTCCATTGTCCTCATACGAGGGCAGGAGGCCCCTCGAATTCCTCGGGGTAAACGAGGCTCCTGCCCAACGGGCGCAAAGAGAGAGAAATCAAAGGCGGACGAACTTGTCCACACTGATGACAAAGACCGTGGCTCCGCCGACCATGACCCGCACCGGGCTGGGGATGCAGGTTCCGATGGGTTCGATGGTGGGTGGAAAGACGTTCACGAACTGCTCTCTCGCCTTGCAAGAGGCGGAAAGGACTTCAACCACTTTGTCCACCTCTTCATCCTCCACCCCGATGAGGAAGGTGACATTCCCTTCCCGCAGAAAGCCGCCGGTGGAGGCGACATTGGTGAACTTGAAACCCTCGCGCAGGAGGGCATCGGTGGCCTTGCGGCGGTCCTTATCCTGAACTACGGCGATGACGAGTTTCATGCTAACTCCTCTCCGATGAAATGGTCAGCGCTTTCATCACCCGCGCGTGAACCTGCTGGACGGAGCCGGAAGCCCGGATGAGGCGAATGCGGTTGGGCTCTTTGGCGGCGAGTTTGCGATACTCCTCTGCCAGGCGCTGATGAAAACTTCCTTTCAGTCTCTCGAACCTGTCGGCCGGCCGGGGATGATTTGCCTTGCGGATTCGCGCGGCGGCTGGAGAGAGGTCGAGCAGGAAGGTCAAGTCCGGCTTGAGGCCGCCGGTGGCGAGGCGGTTGAGTCCCTCCAGATATTTGCGGGGAAGGCCTCGGCCGGCTCCCTGGTAAGCAAAGGTGGAATCGGAGAAGCGTTCGGAGATGACGACCTTGCCCTCTTTGAGCGCGGGAAGGATTGTCTCTTCCACATGCTGCCTCCGGTCGGCGAGGTAGAGGAAGAGTTCCGCCTCCGGACAGATTTTCGATTTGGGGTGAAGCAGGATTGGGCGCAAGCGCTTGCCCAGGGAGGTTCCCCCCGGTTCGCGGGTGAGAAGCACATTGAGGCCCAGGCGGCGCAGCCTGCGCGCCAGCAGCCGCGCCTGGGTCGTCTTCCCACAGCCGTCAATCCCTTCGAAAGTTAGGAAGAGGCCTTTTCTCATTCTTGTTCCCACGTTTTGGCAACCTATGCAACCGGCTAACGTTGGTTCTCCCCCATTCTCCGGGCTTCCCACTCAGGCGACATCCCGACTACCACCCTCCCCCCTTGTGGGGGAGGAATAAGGTGGGGGGAAGAGGATTGAATGCACCGGCAATCAATCACCCCTACCCTGACCCTCCCCCGTCACAGGGGGAGGTGAACCATTGCTTGTTACGCCTCCTTCAATCGCGACATCGTCCAGAGAACTTCTCGGCAGGGGATACTTCGGCTGCGCTCAGTGCAAGCCCTCCACACTACTTCGGCGGGGGACGCCTCCTTCGCTGAAGCTTCGGAGCCCAGGGGCACCCCCGCCCTAGAGTTCGCTCCATCTGTCACGATAACAATGTCGGTCCTCTTGTAGGGCGGGGCTGCTAGCCCCGCCGCTCCGGCCCATTCGGCGAAGGGGTGGCACGCTCTCCCTACAGCAGGCTCATTTGCGTCTCCGCGGCCGCGGCGACGGCGCGGCCGTAACGCCCTCCCCCACCGGCCTGCAGCGGCAGACTTCCCTCCCGCGCTTGGATGACCACGCGGGCGAGTTTGCTTCCCACGGTTCTCTCTATCTCCTCCTGGCTCACCCGGTGAAGCACGGCCATCTCGGTGCCGAAGCGGTTCAGCAATTTCCCCAGGCTCACCGCCCCGATGCCCGGCAAGAACTGCAAGGGAACCTGGTAGTGATAAGGCGGACGGTGGGAGGGATGATGCGGCTCCTCCCAATCTGCGATTTCCGTGAGGCGGTCCAGAACTCCTTTCACTACTTTGTCCAAGCCGCAGCGCGGGCAACTGAGCGCCGGCGGCGGATCCGGAACGATGTAATTGCAGCCCGGGCAATGGGTGCGATGGTATTTCCCCAATCTGGGATCGAGCCCGTAGTTGGCGATGATTCTGCGCCCCTTCTGGCGGCGGAGGGCCATGGCGACCTCGGCGAAGGTGGCTTCTTCAATCTCCAGGATATTATACTCCCGGGCGATCTTGGGGAGAGAATGGGCGTCGGAATTGGTCAAGAAGGAGATTTCGGCGAGTTCGGCGAGCCTGTCCGCCATGTCAGTATCCGCGCTGAGGCCGAGTTCGATGGCGGGAAGATCCGCCACCGCGCGGGAGTCGAAAATCTCTTGCAGCCGCCGGGCGCAGGTGCCATAGACGCTCTTGTGGGGAGTAAAAGCATGGGCCGGGACAAAGAGCCCGCCGACGGAATGGGTGATCTCCCACAATTTCCGGGCGGAGAGGCGGCAGCGCTGGGAAGAGAGTTCGAGGTTGGAGACCAACTTCGACATCGTGCGGCTGAAATCTCGCAGTTGGGCGAAGGTTGGAAAATAGGAGATGTGATGAGAGGCGGAGCCGTTTGCCTCTGCGGTCTCCAGTTCGGAGGCGAGGAGAACGGTGGTCTTGCCGCGGAAGCGGAGGCCGCCGCCGGAGAGTTCCTCCATTTCCCCGGAGGCGAGGAGGGCCTCGATATCCGATATGACCGCAGGAGAGGCGCAGTCAACGATGCCGGCGAGGTCAATCCCTTTTCGCATTACACATTCTTTGGCGATATTGGCGAAGGTGAGGTCGCGGGCGGCCGTAATCTTGATGGGCCGGCCGGAGAGCGAGCGCCCAATGTGAATGTGAAGATCGGCGATGATTTGCAGCATTTACACTAGCGTTCGCCGTCGGCAAGAAAAAGCCTGCTGGATGATGGCGTCTTCTGTAACTCTCAAGAGTCTTGGGTCCACCTTTCGCGGGACTACTGAACCCTCCTGCTCGAGAGGCAGGATAAGGGCATCCATTCGCAGGGAACGGCGACAGGAGGAGCAGAAGAGGGGTTCGGCGAATAGGGACAGAGTTTGGTAATCTCTATCAGGGCACGCCGGCACAACCACAGGAGGCGGATTCAGGACTACATGACCATCACCGAGGCCGCCGAGTTCCTGGGTGTCTCAGACAGCACACTGCGTAACTGAGATCGGGCGGGGAAGTTGAAGGCGGCTCGAAATCCCATGAATCGCTCCGGCCGTATCAGAAGGCCGACTTGGAGGCTCTGCGGTGAGTCTTGCTAGACGCTTGCTCTGTTGCAAAGATTCGGTATCTTGTAGGGCGGGGACTCCGATCCCCGCCGAAAGGGGTTGTCTCGAATCGCTGCCTGCTGTGGAGGGTGACAAATGAGCGACGGCATTGACATGCGGGAGAGCTGGAATCAAATCTCGCCGCATTACCAGCAGGCGCACAAGATCCCGACGGACTTTGTGCACTACGGCCCGCACTGCCCGAACGAGGACGAACTGCAGTTGATCGGCGATGTGCGCGGCAAGCGGGTGCTGGAGATCGGCTGCGGCGGCGGGCAGTGCGCGATCGCGTTCGCCAAGCGGGGCGCGGTCGCAACCGGCATTGATCTGTCCGATGCGCAGATCGAGTTTGCCCGCCGGCTCGCCCGCCAGGAGGGCGTGGAAGTTACATTTGTGCAAGGCAACGTCGAGGACTTGTCGCCCTTTGCTGATGGCAGCCAGGACGTGGTTTTCTCTGCCTACGCGCTTCAATATGTCGAACGACCGGAACGCTGCTTTGCCGAGGTGCGGCGGGTGCTGGCGCCCGGCGGAGTATTCGTCTTCAGCCTGGATCATCCGTTCTGGCAATGCCTCGCCAGTGACAGCATGACGGTCGTGCGTTCCTACCACGACCGCTCGCCGCAATGCTGGAACGGCGGCGACAAAGGCGGCCATTGGCTGCGCCTCTTCCCGCGCACGGCAGGCGACTGGCTGCGCTTCATCCGCGGGGCGGGACTGGAGGTTCTCGACCTTCTCGAACCCGCGCCGGTCGAATACGGCAGTGGCCTGGACTGGGGTGACTACTGTTCCCCGGAGCGCCAGCGCATGGTTCCGGCGACAATCATCTGGAAAGCGCGGAAGCCCGAATGAGGTCACGGAGATGACCTCATTCTCAGACTACCAGGGCATGTCTCAGCTCGGCCGGGCCTACCGGATCATGCTGGAGAACGGGTGCGAGGCTCCAGGATCGGTTGTCCGGGGGTTGGTGGAATCCATTATCCGCTGCTCCATCTGTAACCGAGGGAAGAAATAATGCCCCCGGATAATCCCATCGTCACCTTGCTCACTGATTTCGGGGACAGCGATCCTTTTGTGGGAATCATGAAAGGCGTCATTCTCTCCATCTCCCCCGGCGCGCACCTCGTTGATTTGACCCATCAGATCACACCCCACTCCATCGTCCAGGCCGCAGTGGCGCTGGAGATGACTTATTCCCACTTCCCGCCGGGAACGATTCATCTGGCCGTAGTTGATCCGGGAGTTGGAACAGATCGCCGCGCCCTCGGCTGCAGTGCAGGAAAGCAGTTCTTCCTCGCCCCCGACAACGGCCTGCTTACCCCGATTCTTCAGACCCAGCCCAAATTCAAAATCGTCTCCCTGGAAAAGTCCGCCTATCGCCTGCCAAAAGCCAGCCGGACCTTCGCCGGCCGCGATATCTTCGCCCCCGCCGCCGCCCACCTGGCAAATGGCCTCTCGCTCGACTCCTTCGGGCCCCAGGTGAGCGACCCGGTTTTGCTAAATCTGCCCAAGCCCGCCTTCCTGGAAGGGTGTATCGAAGCCCACGTCCTCTACATTGACCGCTTCGGCAACTGCATCACCGACTTGCGGGAAGAAGAATTTGAATCCTGGCGCCGGCAGAAAGGGTATTCAGGGGCTTTCGTGCAGGCCGGCTCCTCGCCGATTTGCGGCCTCAGCCAATCCTATGGTTCGGCTGGGCTCACCGCAGGCGCCGAAGCCCAGGGGCAAAATCCTCTCGCCATCTTCTCCAGTTCCGGCCGGCTCGAAATCGCCGTAAACCAGGGCAATGCCGCCCAGCAACTGGGGCTTGACATCGGAGATATGATAAAGGTCATGCCCGCCTGAGGGCGGCTTTCAAGAAGAGCCGCAAGCTCTGTGTAATCTGCGCAATCTGCGGATAGATTGCATCGTTCGGAAAAAGAACGGGGGAACGCACGAATGCTGAAACTCGGTATCGTCGGCCTTCCCAATGTCGGAAAATCCACGGTTTTCAATGCCCTGAGCAATGCCGGCGCGAAGGTCTCCAATTACCCCTTCTGCACGGTTGACCCCAACCGCGGCATTGCCCCCGTGCCCGACGAAAGGCTGGAGAAACTGGGCCGGATATTCCATCAGCAAAAGATCGTCCCCGCCGCCGTGGAATTCGTGGACATCGCCGGCCTCGTCCGGGGCGCCAGCCGGGGCGAAGGCCTGGGCAACCAATTCCTCCATCATATCCGCGAAGTTGACGCCATCTTGCACGTGGTTCGCGGCTTCCCCTCCGCGGAAATCAGCCATGTCGAGGGCGACCTTGACCCCGTCAGGGATGTCGAGATAGTCAACCTTGAACTCGCTCTGGCCGATTTGGCGAGAGTTGAGAAGCGGCTTGAAGAAGACAGACCCCGCGCCCGCAGTGGAGAAGCGAAGGCGACAAGAGAGGTTGAACTCTTGGAGAAAATCCGGGCGACTCTCGATTCCGGCAAGCCCGCGAAATCCGCCCCCCTGAAAAGGGAAGAATGGGCCGAACTCCAAGACCTCAACCTCTTGACCGCGAAGCCCGTCATCTACCTGACCAACGTCTCTGAAGAGGAAGCAAAGAAAACCTCTCCAGGCAGCCCGCGCGCAATCCTCGAAGAGTATCTTTGCAGCCGGGGAGAAACTTTGGTGGCGATGTCGGCCAAACTCGAGGCCGATTTGGCCGAACTGCCGGAAGAAGAGAGAGGGGAATTCGCCGCTGATTTGGGATTCGCCTCCGCCGCCGGAGAAGTGATAAAGGCCTGCTACCGCCTGCTCGGTCTCATCACTTTCTTCACTGGAGTAGGAGCGGAAGTTCACGCCTGGGCGATTCCCGCCGGAACCCATGCCCAGGACGCCGCCGGAAGGATTCATTCCGACATGGCGCGGGGCTTCATCCGCGCCGAAGTCATCTCATTCGGCGACCTCGAGGCCGCCGGCTCCTGGGAAGCCGCCCGCAGCACCGGCCACATCCGCCTCGAAGGCAAAGACTACCTCCTCAAAGAAGGCGACGTCTGCCACTTTCGCTTCTCCGTGTAGATTCCCGATAGTGGAGCGGCCTTCGTTTCCTTGCCTCACGGTTCCCAGTTTCGGAGGATTGGGAGAAACTTCTGCCTTGAGCGAGCTCTAGCTGCGTAAGAGTGGCTCCTGGCCTCTGAGAGGGGTCGGCTGAAGGTCATTCGTCAGGTGCCTTCAGTCATGCCGGAGGTCATGCCTCAGGCAGATTCGCCGAGGCGAACAATCCCATGCGCTCAATCTCCTTAATTGTCTTGAACAGGTGCCGCGGCCCGGTCGTTAGTTCCTCGAAGCCATACTTCCGGTAGAAGGCTGCGGCCCGGTCGTTGAGCGCATCAACCACAAGCGCATATACTCCGACCTGCCGGGAAACGAGCAGAGCGCTGCGCTGGGCATCCATCAAGAGGCGAACACCGACGCTTTGGCCCTGGCAGCGTTTATCAACTGCAAGCTTGCCGAGGAGAAGCGCGGGGACCTTCTTCACCGCGGTCCTCCTGGGCAGTTCCCCTGGAGCGAGGGAGGTCATGGAAAGCGCGTAGTAGCCGAACACTTGCACAGCGCCCGGTTCGGCCACCGCTACCCAGACCTGAGCGTATCCCTTGT
>Ga0299915_10000923_pt1 | contig 21622 bp, 16 predicted proteins | sample RVTome_13_FD_200263 | JGI IMG/M metagenome (GOLD analysis project Ga0299915, IMG submission 200263) | Soil microbial communities from uranium-contaminated site in the Upper Colorado River Basin, Wyoming, United States - RVT92D227 (version 2) ... | reverse complement strand
GATAGGGGTAGGGAAGGCCAGTTGCCTGGCCTCCCCTCCCTCCGAACCGTGCGTGCGGGTCTCCCGCACACGGCTCTCCAGTTGGTGGTCTTACCCCAGAGGGGGTTGACGGAGCGCCCGACGGGCTGCGTAAAGGGAGAACAACCCCTGGGCGGCAAAGAAGGCAGTCGGCCAACGCTGATGGTCGGTCCCGCGTCCCCGGCCCCGGCGTCCGCTCCGCTTGCGGAGGATGCTGCGTATCCGCATGCGGACCCATTTGTCGAGGTCGCGAAGCCAGGTGGGGTAGCTGTGTTTGAAGTACTCAAACCAGCCGAGCAGGGTCCGGTTGACGGCCGTGAGGATCTGGCCGAGGCTCTTGCCGTTGGCTCGTCGGGTCTTGGCTCGGATCGCGTCTTTGAGCTTCGCCAGGCTTTTCTTGCGGGGCCAGCGTCGGCCGGCCTCGATGTGGTAGCCCAGGAAGTCGAAGCCGCCGCCCTTGCGGGTGGCGTCGGCGATGCGGGTCTTGTCGGGGTGGAGGGTGAGGCCGGCCTCGGCCGCCCACGCCTTCACCACCTCCAGGGCCTCGCGGGCCTCGGCTTCGCTGCGACATTGCACCACGAAGTCGTCGGCGTACCGTGTCATCTCGAAGCCCTGTGCGGCCATCCGGTGGTCGAGGGGGTCGAGGTAGAGGTTGGACAGAAGAGGGCTGATGACGGCTCCTTGCGGTGTGCCCGCGGTGGGCGTCCAGCTCTCCATCCCATCCAGCACTCCCTGACGGAGGTAGGCCTCGACGAGGGCAAGAATGCGCCCGTCGCTGACTGTCGCCCGGACCCGCTCGAGGAGCCGGTCGCGGGGGATGCTGTCGAAGTAGCTTTTGAGGTCCGCGTCCACGACCCACGTGTGGCCGGCCCGCAGCAGGCCGTCGACACGGCGGAGGGCGTCCTTCGCCCCTCGGTTCGGGCGGAAGCCGTAGCTTCCCTCGGCGAAGTCGCGCTCGAAGATGGGTTCCAGGACGTTCCGCAGGGCCGCCTGCACCACCCGGTCTCGGACCGTCGGGATGCCCAGGGGCCGCTTCTCGGTGCTGCCCGGTTTGGGAATCCAGGCCCTGCGTATCGCCTGGGCACGGTACGTCCCGTCCCGCAGCGACCCGGAGAGCCGGTCCAGTTCCTCGTCCAGGTGGGCCTCGAACTGCTCGATCGTCACGTGGTCTACTCCAGCGGACCCCCGGTTGGCCTTCACGCGGGCGAAGGCGGCCCGGAGGTTCCTGGGGGCGTAGACCTTGTCAATCAGGCTGAACCATGTGCCTCCTTTCACTCCCTGTTCGAGAGCCGTCAACATGCGGGGCGTCCAGACCGCCGGTTCGACCCAGGCCCAGCGGGCCGGGGCCTCTCCCGCTTGGGTAGCCCGGTCGGGCACTCTCGCGGGGGTGGGGTCCTTGGGTCTGTCCATCCTGCATCCACCTTCCTGCACCCCTTCGCTCCACGGGCATTGCCCCGCTTCAGCGCTACTATGGGTGCTCTGACTCCTGGGCGGCTCTCTGCCGCCGCCCAGGTCTCCCTGCGTCACAGGCACGGCCTTCCTGACCATTCCGCCTCCAACCACCCAGGGACCCGCCGTCTGAGCTTTCGCACGCTACCCCTCAGTTCGACGGCTCATCGGCTGCCGCAGCGGCCGACCAAGGCTTCGCCAGTGGCAAGTAGGCTCGCCGGGTCACCCAAGCCGAATCGAGTTCGTCATCCTGCGGACTGGTCGTTCACCTCCTGCTGCTCTCCACCTCGCCTCACGGCGACGCAGTTGCAGTCGGTTACGGGCTGGAAAGCGTCTTGCCCGGAGAGGACTTCCACCTCTCTGACCATGCCTGCTTGCAGGCGCACTTGCCGGCGGCGTAAGCCGCCGGATGAAGGGCCCCGGGAGCCCAGCCCCGGAGGGGCGGCAGACGGTCCGCTCTTCCGCCCTCTTCGGGGCTGCCCCCTCTCTCCCTCCTGATCCGGCGGCTTACGCCGCCGGCAACAGCCTATCGTCCCTTCGGGACTTGGGCACCTGGCGAGAAATGCGCGCTGGGCTGTCTCAGGCCAGTTGGCGCGCCCCCCACGAGCTGAGCCAGTCGAGCGTGAGGCCGAGCACCTCCTCCTGCCAGGCCACCGAGTAGTAGCTGTGGTTGGCCCCCTCGATGGTGTGGAAGAGGGCGGGAATGCCCTCCTCGCGGCAGAACTGCGCGTAGAACTCGGGCGCGCCCACGGCCTCGTCGTCGCGGCTGCCGTAGATGAAGAGCGCGCGGCCGCGGTAGCCGCGCAGGTCGGCCATGATGTCGCGGAGCGAGTCCTTCGGGTTGCGGCCGCCCTCGGGCCTGGGGCGGCGGCCGAAGAGGACGCGCGAGATGAGGTCGAAGCGGATCCGGCCGCGGACCAGCTTCAGATACGTCTCGGCGCGGAAGAGCTTCCTCGCGTAGTCGGCGAGGAAGATGCCGCGCCGCGCGATCTCCTGGCCGCGGCGCTTGAAGGGCGCGAAGAGCGGCGTCGACCAGAGGATCAGGCCGTCGGCGTCCTTGTCCAGCGACGCCGCGCCGAGCGCCACGTTGCCCCCCGAGCAGAGGCCGAGCCAGCAGGTGGCCCGCACGCCGGCTCGCTCGATGAGGAGGCGGCGGGCGGCGCGGGCGTCCTCGATCATTCCGTCGAGGTCGGCCGCCTCCACCGCGCCCGTGCTGTCGCCCCGGCCGCGGAAGTCGAACCGCAGCACGGGATGGCCCGCCGCGGCCAGCCGCCGCGCCGTCTCGACGAACATCCTGTGCGGCCCCGTCCTGTAGCCCGACCAGCCGTGGAGCAGCACCACGCCAGTCCCCGCCGACGGCCCCTCCGGCTCGGAGAGGATGCCGACGAGGCGTTCGGCGGTCTCGAAGACGACGGGACGTTCCAAGGGCAGAAGACTCCTTCCTCAATCCGTAATCCGCAATCCGTAATGCGTAACCAGAGAAGAGAAGACCGGGGAGCCGAGCCTGGGTTCCTGTCTTCTCCGTAACACTTCAGCCGAATGAAGTGCATGTGGCACAGCCGCCCTCGGCTGTGTTGAATGGCTGCGCAACCCGCCGAAAGACACAGCCGAGGGCGGCTGTGCCACATGGCGCGTGCCTTGATTGCGGCCCACTTCAGACGGCTGAAGTGTTACTCCTTGTTCTGTTTCTCTTCTCTTTTCCTGTTACGGATTACGAATCACGGATTACGCATTCTGTCACACGCCCCACACCTGGCGCAAGCGCCCACTCGGCAGTCTGCCGTGGGCTCCCCGCGCTCCGAGCGGTGCTTCTCGGCGAGGAGGAATTCCTTGGTGACGCCGGCGAAGATGTGGTCCCAGGGGAGCCACTCGTCCTCGCCCCAGCGGCGGTTGGCGTAGTCGGCGGGGCGGATGCCCGCCTCGTCGAATGCCTGGAGCCACGCGGCGTAGCGGAAATGCTCGTCCCAGGCGTCGAGCTGGGCGCCGAGGCGCCAGGCCCGCTCGACGGCCTCGGCCACGCGGCGGTCGCCGCGGCTCAGGACCCCCTCGACGTGGCTCCGCTCGACCTTGTGGAGGCTGAACCTCACGCGGCGTCCCCGCGCGCCCGAGCGGATGCGGGCCTGCTTGGCCCGCAGGACGTCGGGCTCGTCCATCGGCTCCCACTGGAACGGCGTGTGGGGCTTGGGCACGAAGGAGGAGACCGAGACGTTCACCTCGCCGCCCCTGCCGCCGCGCTGGGCGGAGACCTCGTAGGCGAGGTCCACGATGGCATCCACGTCCTCCTCGGTCTCGCCGGGGAGGCCGATCATGAAGTAGAGCTTCACCGCGCGCCAGCCGTGCTTGTAGGCCTGGGCGGCGCCGCGCAGGAGCGCGTCGGTGGTGATGTTCTTGTTGATCCGCCGCCGCAGCTCGTCGCGGGCCGCCTCGGGCGCGACGGTGAGGCCCGACTTGCGGACGCTGCTGATCGCGCCTGGGAGCGAGCTGAGCTGGTCGTCCACCCGCAGCGACGAGAGGGAGAGGTTGACGCCCAGCGGGTCGAAGGCCTCGGTCATCGAGCGGATGAGGGCGTCGAGCTCCGGGTAGTCGCTCGTCGAGAGCGAGGCGAGGCTCACCTCGCTGTGCCCCGTCGCCCGGTAGGCGGCGAGGGCGAGGTCGCGCAGCCGCTCGACCGAGCGGACGCGCACCGGCCTGCGGCTCATGCCCGCCTGGCAGAAGCGGCAGCCCTGCGTGCAGCCGCGCAGGATCTCCATCGTGATGCGGTCGTGCACCGTCTCGATGAAGGGCACGATGGGCCGCTCGGGATAGGCCGCGTCCTCGAGGTCGGCCACCAGTGCCCGCTGGATGATGGGCCGCACCCCCTCGGCCAGCGGGTCGAGGCCGACGAGGCGGCCCGCCGCGTCGCGCCGCTCCGCGTAGAGCGATGGGACGTAGAAGTGCGGGCTGGCCTCGGCCAGGGCGCGGAGGCGCTCGCCGCGCGGCAGGCCGCGCGTGCGGAGGAGCGCCTCGGCCAGCGTCAGCACCGTCTCCTCGCCGTCGCCGACGACGAAGAGGTCGATGAACGGTGCGAGCGGCTCGGGGGCCATGGCCCCCTGCCCCCCTGCCACGATGACGGGGCAGGCGTCGTCCCGCAACGCCGCGCGGACGGGGATCCCGGCCAGGTCGAGCATCGCCAGGACGTTCGTGCTGCACATCTCGTACTGGAGCGAGAAGCCGACGGCGTCGAAGTCCCGCAGCGGCGTCCGCGTCTCGAGGCTGGCGAGCGGGAGGCCGTGGGCGCGAAGCAGTGCGGCCATGTCGGGCTGGGGCATGAAGACGCGCTCGGCCGCGATGCGGGCCTGGCGGTTCAGGATGTCGTAGAGGATGGCGAGGCCGAGGTGCGACATCCCGATCGGATAGGTGTCGGGGAAGGCCAGCGCGAGGGCCAGATCGACGGAGCCATGGTCCTTGGCCACAGTGTTCCACTCGCCGCCGGTGTATTGGGCGGGCTGCTGGACCAGGGAAAGGAGGCGGGAGTAGGGCTCGGGGTCCATGGCGAACGAGAGCGGCTCCGGGTGCTAGATGTCAGGTGTCAGGTGTTGGGTGTTGGGGGCAAGAACACCGGACCATTATAACATGTGGTCTGGTTCGAGTGGAATGGGGAAGACGCGCTGAGCATAGCCCCCAGCTATGGTGACCCGCCGGTTCTCGTATCGTCCTCGTCCCTCGTCATCGTCCTTCGTCCTCGATCCTCCTGGCTTGCGGAGAGAAGAGTCGAGAAACGAGAGCCTGGCCCGAGGCTCTGCGAGGGCACGACGGACGAGGACGATCGCGGAAGAACAAGGGCTTCTCCGTAACCGGGGGCAAGACTCAGATGCGCTCGCCGCTTCCTGTCTTCACCCCCAACACCCGACACGTGCCACCCAACACCCGGCCTTCCCTATCGCATGAAGGTCTCTTCCGGCATGGGCGCCATCTCGCGTCGGGCCTCGGCCTCGGGGTCGAAGTCGTCGCCCGCCAGGGCGATCCGCTTGTAGACGCTGACGTTGACCACCAGGGCCAGGCCGAGAAACGACGAGACGAGCGACGAGCCGCCGTAGCTGATGAGCGGCAGCGTGAGGCCGACGATGGGCACCTGCCCCGCGGCCATGGCGGCGTTGACGATCACCTGGGTGCCGAGCATGGTGACGACGCCGACGACGATGAGCCGCCCGCCCGGATGGTTCACCTCCTCCGCCATCCGCAGGCAGAGCGCGAACAAGGCAAAGAACAGCGCAAGGACGAAGTTCGCCCCCACGAACCCCCACTCCTCGCAGATCACGGCGAAGATGAAGTCGTTGTTCCGCGTCTTCGCGGGGATGAAGTTCAGGCGGTTCTGGCTCCCGTGCTCGAGTCCCTTGCCGAAGAGGCCGCCCGAGCCGATGGCGACCTTGGACTGGTCGAGCTGGTACTGCTCGAGGCGCTTGTGCGGCTCGTCCTGGGTGAGGAAGGCGAGCACCCGCTCCCTCTGGTAGGCCCGCATGTGGAACCAGACGGCCGGGACGCAGGCGGCGAAGAGCGCGACGATGAGCAGCAGGTGCCGCGCCCTGGCCGCCGCCACGTAGAGCATCGCGAAGACCATGGGCAGGAGCACAAGGGCCGTCCCCAGGTCGGGCTCCCTCGCGATCAGGAGCATCGGCACGACCACGAGCGCGAAGGGGCCAAGAAGCCCGGTAAGCTCGCGGTGGCTCTCCGTGTACATCAGGTAGCGCGAGAGCGCCAGGATGACGAGGATCTTCATGAACTCGGAAGGCTGGATGCGCACCGGCCCGAAGGGCAGCCAGCGCCGCGCCGTGATCGCCTCGTTGGTCACGCCCACGAAGAGCACGAGCGCGAGCGCCGCCAGGCCGATCCCGTAGAGCACGTAGGCGTGCTCGATCAGGTGGCGGTAGTTCAGGAAGAGCACGCCGACGAAGAGGAACGTGCCGATGGCGATCCACTGCACCTGCTTGAGCGGGCTGGTGGTGTAGTAGCCCTCGCCCATCGGCCCGGAGCGGTAGGAGGCGCTGCGGACGAAGGCCACCCCGATGGCCAGGAGCAGTGCCATGAGGCCGATGATGAGCCAGTCGCGGTGCTGGAGATGGGGGCGGCGGATCATGGGCGCATCCCTCCCAGGGCCACGCGCTGTCGGGCGCGCTGGCGCAGCTCGCGGCCGGGCACGCCGTCGAGGTAGCGCTCGGGCAGGCGCGCCAGGATGCGGCGGGCCAGTGGCGCGGCCACGTCGCCGCCGTGCGCGTTGCCGCCCTCGTGCTCGAGCGCGACGACGAAGGCGACGCGCGGATCCCGATAGGGCGCGAAGCCGACGAACCAGAGGACGCTGTTGCCCCTCCACTGGGCCGTGCTCGTCTTGCCGGCCACGGCGTAGCCCTGCTCCTCGACCCAGTCGGGCTGGCTCTCGGAGCGAGCCCAGGCGCGGTAGGCGGTGCCGCCGTGCTCGTGGCAGACGGCGTGCATCGCGTCGCGCACCGCGGCCAGGGTGGCGGGCGAGACGGGGAGGGTCGTGTCGCCGTCCTCCTCGAGGGGCTCGGCCGAGCCGTCGGGGCGGACGATGCGGTCGACGAGGCGCGGCCGGACGAGCCGCCCGCCGTTGGCGATGGCCGCCACGACGCGGGCCACCTGGAGCGGCGTGACCTCCAGGTAGCCCTGGCCGATGGCCAGGTTGCACGTGTCGCCGCGGAACCAGGATTCCTTGAAGTGGCGGTATTTCCAGGCGGGATTGGGCAGGGTGCCGGGCTTCTCGTCGGGCAGGTTCACGCCGGTGGGCTGGCCGAGTCCGAAGAGCGCGGCCCACCTGGCCACGCCTCGGATGCCCAGCATCTCGTTGGCCGTGCGGTAGAAGTAGACGTTGCAGGAGCGCCTGAGCGCGTCGCGCAGGTTCACGGCCCCGTGCGCGCGGCCCTCGATGCAGTGATGGCCGAGGTACTCGCCCGTGCACTCGATCTGGGGGAGGACTTTGCCCTCTTCGAGGGCGCCGACGGCGAGGATGAGCTTGAAGGCGGAGCCGAGCGGGTAGGTGCCCTGGATGGCGCGGTTGAGCATCGGCGCGCGGGGGTCGGGCGTCGTCAGCGGAAGCTCGTTGGCGTTGTAGCCTGGGGCGCTGGCCATGGCCAGGAGCCGCCCCGTGGCGGGTTCCATGACCACGATCGCGCCGATCTGGCCCTCCAGCGCCGCCTGGGCCGCGGCCTGCACCTCGCGGTCGATGGTGAGGCAGACGTCGGCGCCCTGGACGGCGGGCACCCCCTCGAGGATGCGCTGGGTGCGGAGGGCGGCGTCGACCTCCACGGTCTGCGTGCCGCGCGCGGCGCGGAGCTGGAAGTCGAGCGCCCGCTCGGCCCCGCTGCGGCCGATCAGGTCGTCGGGCAGGAAGCGCTTGGCCTTGGAGCCGTTGTAGGACTCGCGCCAGCGGGCGTATTCGGCGGCCGAAACGCGCTGCGTGTAGCCGAGGAGGTGGCAGGCCAGGTCCTCGTAGGGATAGCTCCGCCGCGCCCTGGGCACGACCTCGAAGCCCGGGTAGCGGTCCGCGTTCGAGTCGATTTCCGCGGCGGGGAGGAAGCCGACCTCGCGGGCCACGACGATGGGCGAGCTGAGGCGCTGCCAGCCGCGGCCGACGAGCGCCAGCCCCGCGAAGAGCTCCTGGAGCATGTCCTGCGCCGGCGCCTTGGCGAGCGCGGCCACGGCGTCGACCAGCTCGGCCGTCTCGCGCGGCACGACGACGCGGGCCGAGCCGTGCTCGTCGCTGCGCACCAGCTCGGTGTCGCGGCGGCGCAGGAAGGTGGCGGCGAAGCCGAAGCTCACCTCGTAGCCGCGGCGGGCCGGGCCGCCGGCCACGAGCACCGTGGCGTCGCGAAGGCTCACGATCCGCTCGCGGCGGTCGAGGCGGTAGAGCCTGAGGACCGGATCGCAGAGCGGCCGCCACTCGGGGAGCCTGCTGGGCACGATGGCGACGTCGTAGGCCGGCTCGTCGAAGGCGAGGAGCTCGCCGCTGGCGGCGCGGAGGCGGCCGCGGCTCGCCTCGGTCGCCCGCGTGTCCACCCGCACGTTCTCGGCGTAGGCCCGGTAGTGGTCCCCGCACACGATCTGAAGGTAGAACAGGCGCGTGGCGACCATCACGAGGCCGCCGAAGAGCAGAATCAGGATCACCCGCACCCGCAGCTTGAACATCGTCCTCGTCCCTCGTCCTCGTCCCTCGTCCTCGTCCCTCGTCCTCGACTCTTCTCTTGCTCTACTCGAATTCCGACCGCCGCCTCAGGCCGAACCACCTGGCCCAGTGCCAGACCGCGGCGCCCACCAGCCCCGAGAGCAGGGCCGTGCTCAGGGCGTAGACGGCGGTGTGCGTGGCCGCGAGCCGCAGCCCCGGCGGCTCGCCCTGCGCGGCCAGCACGAGCACCTCGGCCCCGCTCACGACCGCCGCGCAGACCAGCCCGAAGAAGGCCTGGACGGCGAAATGGCCAGCGAAGGCCCCCGGCCGCCGCAGCGCCACGGCGCAGCCGAGGAGGGCGAAAAGCCCCGTGCCCAGGCCGAGCGGCCCGATCGAGAACAGGTCGCGCCCCAGCCCCACGACCGCCCCCACCGCGAACCCCCCGGCCGGGCTCGCCCCCAGGCTGAACGCCACCGTCACCGCCACCAGCAGGTCGGGGGACACGTCGCGGACGGCCAGCAGGCGCACCAGCGTGGTCTGGGCCAGGACGGCGAACGCGGCGACAAGCACGAACCGAAACCAGCGCAACCCGGGCCTTTCTAGGCGTGGATGCCCTGCCCGAGCCAGGCCCGCGCGGCCTCCATCAGCGCCTCGGGGAGGGTGGGATGGGCGTGGATCGTGTGGGCCAGCTCCCTCACCGTCGCCTCGAGCGAGATGGCCATCGCCCCCTCGGCGATCACGTCGGAGGCGTGCGGCCCGACCAGGTGGACGCCCACCACCTGCCCCGTCGCCTCGTCGGCCACGATCTTGGCGAAGCCAGCCGTCTCGCCCATCGCGACCGCGCGGCCGAGGCCCTGGAGGGGGAACCTGCCGCTCTTGACCTTCATCCCCGCCGCCTTCGCCTCGGCCTCCGTGAGGCCCACCGTGGCCGCCTCGGGGTTGGTGAAGACGGCCGCGGGCACGCAGCGGTAGTCGATCCGCGACGGCAGGCCCGCCGCGTGCTCGACGGCCACGATGCCCTGGGCCGAGGCGACGTGGGCGAGCTGGACCTTGCCCGTCACGTCGCCGATGGCGTAGACGCCGGGCACCGAGGTCTCGCAGTGCTCGTCGATGGCGATGGCGCCCTTCTCGGCCTTGACGCCGGCCTCTTCAAGCCCGAGGCCGGCGCTCAGGATGCGGCGGCCGACGCAGATGAGCGCCACGTCGGCCTCGACGCTCTGGCCGCCCGCGAGCGTCGCCCGCACGCCGCTCTCGCCCGCATCGAGCGACTCCATCCTGACGCCCGTGTTGATCTTTACCTTGAGCTTCTTGAGGGCCTTCGTGATCTCGGCCCCGATATCGGCGTCGAGGTTCGGCAGCAGGCTCTCGAGCATCTCCACCACGGTCACCTGCGAGCCGAGCTGGGCGAAGATGGAGGCGAATTCGCAGCCGATGTAGCCGCCGCCGAGGATGAAGACGCGGGCGGGCAGCTCGGGGAGCTGGAGGGCCTCGGTGCTCGTGATGACGCGGCGGCCATCGTAGGGGATGCCCTTGGGGATGGCGGGCTCGGAGCCGGTCGCGAGGATGATCGTGTCGGCCTCGACCGTCTCCTCGCCGCCGCCGGTGAGCTTCACGGCCACCTTCTTCTTGCCGGCCAGGCGGCCCTCGCCCGCCAGGACGTCGACCTTGGAGCGCTTGAGGAGGAAGGCGACGCCGCCGGTGAGCTTCTTCACCACGGCGTCCTTGGCCGCGAGCATCTTCGGGAAGTCGACGGTGACCTCGCCGGCCTGGATGCCCCAGGCGTCGGCGTGTCGGGCGAGGGCGCAGACCTCGGCGGCGTGGGCGAGGGCCTTGGTGGGGATGCAGCCGCGGTTGAGGCACACGCCGCCGATCTCGGCCCGCTCGACCACGCAGGTCTTCTTGCCCAGTTGCGCGGCCCGCAGTGCGGCCACGTAGCCGCCTGGCCCAGAGCCGATCACCACGACCTCATATTTCGCCATCGCCGTGCCTCACGAAGGGGAAGAAGGGGGAACAGTCTGATTATAGGCAAGGCGGGGAAGGTGTCAACGGAAAAAGAGGGAAGCCAAATGACCAATGACCAATGACCAATGTCCAATGAGCAATGACCAATGACCAATGACCAATGACCAATGAGCAAGAGAGGCCGAAGAAGCACTGCTCTTAGTACACCGCCACAGAAAAAAGGGGACAGATTCCGCTTGCGATAGTGCTTTCCTCCCGAAGGGAGGGGAGTATATTGCCGGCGGCTTCAGCCGCCGGAGTCGGGCCCAAAATGGCGGCAAGTCCCGAAGGGACGGCAGAACGTGCCCACGGGCACGGCTGCGGCAATGGCTCTGTCGTCCCTTCGGGACTTTTCCGAGGGTGGCCTTCGTTCCGGCGGCTGAAGCCGCCGGCAACCCACTGTCGTCCCTTCGGGACGCAGAAAGAGACTCGCTCGCAGCTTATTGTGTCCTTTTTTCTGTTGCGGTGTACTGAGCAAAGGCGTCGGTGGGTGGTGGGCAGGAGGGGGCGCTCACTCGGGCTTGAGGGAGGCACGAAGGCCAGGGAGCTGGGAGCCGTCGGGCTTGCGGAAGCGGGCCGCCGCACCCCAGTGGCCGCTGCCGTTCCAGACCTTCACGAGGATCGGGTTCCAGCCCTTCTTGAGGGTGACCTCGACTTTGTCCTTGCCTACCTCGAAGCTGCGGGGCGCCCCGGCGTTGATGACGAGCTTGCCGTCGAGCCAAACCTTTGCCCCATCGTCGCTTCCGAATTCGAGCAGGGCCTTCTGGTCCTCGGGCGACCAGACGTTGGTGCGGAGGTAGGCCGCGGCGTTTTCCTTGGCGCTGTAGCGCTTGTTGAGGTCGGCGTAGAAGGGGTAGAACTGCTTTTCGCCGCCGCCAGGGGCGATGATCTCCCAGACGACCTTCTCGTCGCGGGACGGGGACGTCCCGCCTACAACTTGATTCTCGGGCGGGAAGGCGACGTCGTGGAGGCCCGGGCCGTCCTTGCCCTTGGCGGTGTAGGGGCCGGAGACCTCCCACGCCGTGATGTAGTCCTCGAACTTGTCGAGCTGGCTAAGTGCTTCCTGGGCCTGCTTTTTCACGTCGTCGGTGGGCGCGATTTCGAGGAGTTTTTTGAGGGCGGCCTTCGCCTCGTCGGGCTGGGCGCCGGTGAGGGCGGCGGCGATCTTGACGCTGGCGACGGCGGCCTCGGCCTTGAGGGCCTCGTCGGCGAGGAAGGGCTCGACGAGCTTGAGGGCGGCGAGGCTGCCGACGCCGCCGATGCCGCCGAGGGCTTCCTTCTTCTCGTCGACGCGGCGGGCGGCCTTGAGGGCCTCGGCGTAGAGCTTGAGGGTCTCCTCGGTCGGGCGCTCGCCCGGGAGGGCGAGGACGCGGAGGGCGCCGCGAAGGGCGAGGACGTGGTGCGCGAGGTCCTGGTCGGTGCGGGCGATCTCGAGGAGGTCGGGGGCGGCGGCGCCGTCGGGCCAGTCGGCCATGGCGCGGATGGCGGCGTCCTTAATCTCGGCGTTCTGGTCTCTTACGGCGGTGCGGAGGGCCTCCAGGGCGGCCTTCCCGCCGAGGCGGCCGAGGACGCGGAGGAGGGCGGCGCGGGCGGGCGTATCCGCCTTCGGGAGGGCGGCGAGGAGGGGCTCGGCCCGCTTCTCCTTGTCGTCGAGGCGGCCTGCGATGGCGGCGAGGGCCTTCTCGGCAGCCTGGTGGCCCTGGTCGTCGGTCGTCTTGGCGAGGAGGGCGACGAGCGGCGGGAGGGCCTTCTCGTCGGCGTAAGTGCCGATGGCCTTTAGAGCTTCGGCCTGGGTCTTCGGGTCCTTGTCCTCGGCGGCGGCCAGGAGGGCGGGGGTGGCCGTCTCGTCCTTGCGGGCGGCCAGGACGCGGATGATCTCGACGCGAAGGGCGGGGTCGGCGCCTGCCAACGCCTTGACGGCGGCTTCGGTGGCCGCCTTGCCCGGGATGCGGGTGAGGGCGGCGCGGACGGCGTCGAGTTCCTTGCCCTTGGTCCTGGCGAGCGCGGCGACCAGAAGCGGGACGGAAGTCTCGTCGCCGATGGAGCTTATGCCTTCATAGGCGGCGATGCGGACGCCTTCGTCGGGGTCGGCGGCGGCCTCGACGAAAGAGGGGAGGACGGCCTTGCCGCCGCGGTTGGCGAGGACCTGGAGGAGGAGGACCTTGAGTTCGGGGGTGGCGGTCCTGGCCTTCTCGGCCGCGGCGGCGCGGACGGCGTCGAGGGGCAGCAGGTCGAGGGCGTCGGCTGCGGCGGCGCGGACCTGCGGGTCGGGGTCGGCGAGGGCGTTGAAGAGGACGGGCAGCTCGGCCTTGCCGCCGGCGCGGCCGACGCCGATGACGGCGCCGCACTTGACGTAATCCTCGGCGTCCAAAAGGTTTCGGTAGAGCTCGAGGGCCGCGGCCCGGTCGTTCTGCTCGACGAGGCCCTCGGCCAGGACGAGGTAGCTGACGACGGCGGCGCGCCAGGCGCGGGGCGTGGCGCCCTTGGTCGCGGCGGCGATGGCGGAGGCCGCCGCCTTGTCGCCGATCCGGGCGAGCGCCTCGACGGCGGCGGTGCGGACGCCCTGGTCCTGGTCGGCGGCGAGCTTCAGGAGGGCGGGGATGGCGGCGGTGTCCTTGCGGGCGCCGAGGGCGTTGATGAGGGCGACGCGCCAGTCGGGGCTGTCGGCCTTGGCGAGCGCGGCGCGGAGGACGCCGAGCGCCTTCGGGCTAGGGTTGGCCTGGAGCGCGCGGCGTGCCCGCTCGCGGGTGAAGGGCGGTTCGGCGTCCTTGCTGTCGAGGAGGGGCGCGATGGCATCTACGGCCTCATCGCAGCCCATAAACTCAAGCTCTTCCAGGAGATAGAGCAGGGCAGGTTTGGCCAGATCGGGGCTGAGGGCGGCGGCGATGAGCTTCGAGGCGGCGAGGCGCTCGGCCTCGGCCCCCGGGCGGCTCGAGCGCCAGCAGATCGCGTTCCAGGCGCGCTGGGCGTCCTGACGCCCGTCGAGGTTGTCGGCCCCGAATTTCGGTGCAAGTGCCTGGAAGACCTTGGCATAGGCCGCCTGTAGCTCGGCTTCGGAGCGCTTGGGCGGTTCGGCTTCGCCCTTGAGCTCGTTGACGAGCTGGGCGAGGTCATCCGGGGCGGCGGGCGGCTGGGCGGCCTGAGCCCATGTGCCTGCCAAGCTGAAGGTTAGAGCAACGAGGAAGAGCGCCATTCGCGGTCTCATAGGTACTCCTTTGGGCGTGGCTCTTTCCGGACGCCGCCGCGTTTCGTGTTGTAGGGGCGGGTCCCCGTGCCCGCGCGTCTGTGACGAGGACCGGCCACATCAATGGGGCAGGCACGGGGACCTGCCCCTACAGGTGCCACGGCGGGCGCATGGGCGGGTCGAGGAGGCGATTGGCCTCCGCGTCGCCGATGAATTCCTCTTTGGCGGGGTCCCAGGCGAGCTTTCGGGCGACGCGGAAGGCGATGTTGCCCAGGATGCAGAGGCTCGTAACTCGATGCCCGATGGCGACATCCATCACCGGCCTCTGGCGGGTGCGGACGCAGTTGAGGAAGTCGCCCATGTGGTCGTTGCTCACGTAGAGCTTCGTCTCGCCCGCGGCTGGCTCGATGTAGACCTCCTTGGGCGACTGGATGCTGCCGTCGCCGCCGTTGACGACCAGCTCGCCTTTGTCGCCGAAGTACTTGAAGCCGAAGCCCGCTCCGCCGTAGTTCTCGCCCGGCTGGCACCAGAAGAGGTCCCAGTCGGGGTTCTTGAACTCGTAGCGGACCGTGAAGTCGTTGGGGCAGTCGAAGAGGCCCTTGGGGGCCTGGCCGCTGAGGCACTCGATGCTGACGGGCCCGGTCTCGTCGACGCCCATGGCCCAGCAGACGTTGGTGAAGATGTGTGCGCCGCGGTCGCGGATCTGGCCGCCGCCGAAGTCGAGGAACCAGCGGAAGTTGAAGTGGCAGCGGCTGGGGCTGTAGGGCACCCACTTGGCGGGGCCGACCCAGAGATTCCAGTCGAGGCCCTTGGGCGGCGTCTGCGGGGCTTCCCAGCCGTGGGCGGGGTTGTCGTAGTGCCAGGTGCGGACCTGCTGGACTTTGCCGATGTGGCCGTTCCGGGCGTATTGGGCCGCGTAGCGGCCGGCGCTGGTGGAGCGGGCCTGGGTGCCGATCTGGACGACGCGTCCGAAGCGGCGCGCGGCGCGGATCATCGCCTTGCCCTCGGCGATGGTCTTCATCATCGGCTTCTCGCAGAAAACGTCCTTGCCCGCTTCGCAGGCGTGGATCGAGCAGAGGCCGTGCCAGTGGTCGGGCACGGCGATCACCACCGCGTCGATGTCGTTGCGGTCGAGGAGGTCGCGGTAGTCGTCGTAGGGCTCGACCTTGAACTTCGAGCGCTTGGCGGCGCTCTCGCGATGGCCCGCGTCGACGTCGGCCACGGCGACGCTGGGCATCTGGTCGTTGTTGCAGAAGCGGCCGTAGTGGCCGCTGCCCTGGCCGCCCACGCCGATGTGGCCCATCCGGATGCGGTCGCTCGCGGGCGCGGCCAGGGCGGCCGAGGTGAGGAAGTAGGGCGCGGCGACGCCTGCCCCTGCGCCCCAGGCCAGGCTGGCCAGGAAGCCACGTCTCGACATCTTCTTCATAGCGGGTAATCCTCGAAACACGAAGCGGCAAGCCTCCCCTCGACGACTGAAGATGACATCGAGTCTGCCAAACCGCCCACGGTTTGTCAAACGCCGCCGGGGCTGAAAGGGCGTTTGCAATGCTGGCCCCCGCCCGGTACGATATAGAGGAACCGCCAGACAGGAGGATCGCCAATGGCCACTCCGACTCGAGTAACGCGACGCGCATTGCTCCAGCAGACGGCCCGGCTCAGCGCCGCCGCGTGGGCCTTCCGTTTCGTCCCCGGGAGCGTCCTGGGCGCCGAGGGAGGCACGCCGGCCAGCGACACCATCCTCGTCGGCGGCATCGGCGTGGGCCGCCAGGGCCGCGGCCACCTCTCCGTGGCCAGGGGCGCCAGGTGCGTCGCCGTCGCCGACGTCTACCAGAAGCACCTCGACGAAGTCGCCAAGGGCAGGACCTGGAAGGCCTACAAGGACTACCGCGAGCTGCTCGACCGCAAGGACATCGACGCGATCACGACGGGCACGCCCGACCACTGGCACGCCCTCGTGTGCATCCACGCCGCCGAGGCGGGCAAGGACGCCTACTGCGAGAAGCCGATGACCCTCACCATCGAGGAGGGACGCCGCATGGTCGAGGCCGTGCGCCGCTACGCCCGCGTCTTCCAGACGGGCAGCCAGCAGCGCTCGTCCTACCACTGCCGCTTCGGCTGCGAACTGGTCCGCAACGGCCGCGCCGGCAAGATCCACACCGTCCACGGCTGCTGCTACCCCAGCCCCTGGATGCCCGACCTCGCCGAGGAGCCCGTCCCACCCGGCCTCGACTGGGAGATGTGGCAGGGCCAGGCCCCCGTCTACCCCTACAACGTCAACATCCATCGCCCTCGTGCGAAGCCAGGCTGGATCTCCTTCCGCCCCTGGTCGGGCGGCGAGATGACCGGCTGGGGCGCCCACGGCCTCGACATCATCCAGTGGGGCCTGGGCGCCGACGAGACCGGCCCCGTCGAGGTCTGGGCCGACAGCGCCGACCTCCGCAGCCACGTCCACTACCGCTACGCCAGCGGCGTCCTGGTGCACCTCGACCGCGGCCCGATGGGCGGCGGCATCTTCGTCGGCGACCAGGGCGAGATCCTGGTCACCCGCGGCGCCTTCAAGTGCACGCCCGCCGAGATCGGCGCGCCCCTGGCCGGCTCCGACCTCCACCTCTACTTCAGCAACAATCACATGCAGAACTGGGTGGACTGCATGCGCACGCGGGCGAAGCCGATCTGCGACGTCGAGATCGGCCACCGTTCGACCACCGTGTGCCACCTCGGGAACATCGCCCGCTGGCTCGCCCCGCGCAAGCTCCAGTGGGAGCCCGCCAAGGAAGTCTTCGTCGGCGACGACGAGGCGAACCGCTACCTCGCCCGTCCCATGCGCCAGCCGTATCGGCTGTGAGGTGCGCCTCATCAAGTCGCCCTGAGTCGGCCGCTTGCGCACACGATGAGGGGGCATGGGGCTTGACATCTCGCCCCGTTCGGCTATCCTGAAGGGACAGTAGCGGGTTCTCAGCCGACTGGCCCACGGAGCGATCGTGGGAGGAACGCCGAATTGGTCGCCGGAAGAGCCGCACTGGAGTTGCTGAAGACAATACGCGAGGCGGTTGAGGAGGACCGGTACGAGCTATCCATCCATGCCGACAACCGGATCGAGGAGCGCGGCCTGATGGTCTGGCAGATCGCTTCGGCCCTGTCAGATGCGAAGGTCCTGAAGGCGCGGCTGGATGACCGCCCCTGGCCGTCCCTCCTGGTGTCCCAGATTCTGCCCGATGGCACTGAGGTGCACGCCAAGTGGTCTTACCGCTCCCACGACAAGATGGCGCGCTTGGTGACAGTCTACTACCCGGACTGATCCGGAGTGAAGAACCGTGAGCAAGCAAGGCCAGGTCCACAAGATCAAGCGGGTGATCCAGCGAGGCAGGTACGCCGTTGCGGTGGAGGTGGATGCCGTCTTCTACCCCGAGGACGACGAGGCCTACCTCAGCTCCGAGACGTGCAAGCTCCTCGACGAGATCCGCCGCCGCGCCGAGGCCGGCGACGTCGACTTCCTCCGAAACGTCGGCCAGGTCTTCGAGCTGGTCGAAGCGTAACGACGCCGACCCGGCCGCCAGCGGCAGCCAGCGAGACGCTGGCGTTACAATACCGACTGCGAACTGGATTGTGGCCAGCGTAGTAAGACGCCAAGAGGCGGGTTGCTGCTCTGGGAGGGCATCCTTCCCTTCAAGCTCTTGATCCGGATCCGGGGGCGTTGTAGAATAGCAAGCGTCCTCGCACGGAGGGGACTTCGTATCGCAGGCGGCAATGTGGAACGGATGGCCGTGGGAAGAGCGGTCCGTGTGGCCGTCGCCTGCGGTGGAGTCCCTTCTCAGTCGGAGGATGGCTTGATGCATGCGATGACGGTCGGGCACCTGCGGAGCGCGTTCGGCGGCGAGTCGATGGCCCACATGCGTTACCTCGTGTGGGCGTCGAAGGCGGAGGCGGACGGCTTCCCGAACGTGGGGCGGCTCTTCCGCGCCATCTCGTTCGCGGAACAGGCGCACGCGACGAACCATTTCAACGCCATGGCCAGGGAGGCCGGCGGCTTCCTGGTCGCCTCCATGGCGGGCTTCGGGCTCGGCACCACGTCGGAGAACCTGGCCGGCGCCATCGAAGGCGAGACCTTCGAGATCAACGAGATGTACCCCGTCTACCTGGCCGCCGCCCGCGCCCAGGGCGAAGGGCTGGCCGTGCAGGGCATGCACTACGCGCTCAGCGCCGAGAAAATCCACGCGGCCATGTACCAGAAAGCCAAGGAGGCCGTCGACGGCGGCAAGGACCTGGTGCTCGGCACCGTCCAGATCTGCCAGACCTGCGGGCATACGGTGGAAGGCGAAGCACCCGAGAAGTGCCCCATCTGCGCGAAAGGCAGGGACCAGTTCGTGGCCTTCGCCTGACCTGCGGAACCCCTTGACAGGAGGGAAGCGCGAAGATGCCTGAATTCCTCAATCCGTTCGCTGGCGTGGTCCCCGATCGCAAGCTGACCGACCGCGAACTCACGCGGGCCATTCGGCTGACCCTCTCGGCCGAGGAGGAGGCCGTGCACCTCTACCAGGCCCTGGCCGACGCGACCGACAACGCGCTGGCCAAGGCGGTCCTCAACGAGATCGCGGACGAGGAGCGCGTCCACAAGGGCGAGTTCCAGCGACTCCTCAACATCCTGCTGCCCGACGAGGCGGCGTTCCTGGCCGAAGGCGCAGGCGAGGTCGACGAGATGGCGGGCACGGTCGGGAAGGGCGCAGCCCCCGAGGCCAGGCCCGCGCCCTCGATCGGCGAACTGAAGAAGTAGCGGCACTTTTCCTGCATTCATGGCAAAGGCGGGCCATACAGGGTCGCCTGAGGAGGAAGCTCAATGTCCGAGAAGTTCCTGCATCGAGGGGATGCGCCCTTCAGCGAGACGGTCTGGAGCACGCTCGACGCGGCCGTGCTGGGCGCGGCGACGAGCCAGCTCAGCGGCCGGCGGATCCTGCACATCGACGGGCCGTTCGGCCTCGGCCTCAAGGCCGTCCCAGGGGCCGACAAGGCCGCGAAGGAGGCGGGCGCCGGGAGCGTGGCCGTGCTCTTCAGCGAGTCCACCCCCGTGGCCAAGATCGAAGCCACGTTCACCCTCGCCGCGCGCGACATCGCGGCCTTCGAGAGCAGCGGCCTGCCGATGAACCTCGACGGCCCCTGCCTGGCGGCCGTCGCCTGCGCCCAGCAGGAGGACGCGCTGATCTACAGCGGCGCGAAGGAGCTCGGCGTCAGCGGCCTCCTCACGGCCAAGGGCACCGAGTCGCTCAAGCTCGGCTCCTGGGCCGAGGTGGGCGCGGCGGCCGACGACCTCATCAAGGCGGTGACCAGGCTCGACGCGGCCGGCTTCCACGGCCCCTACACCCTGGCCCTCGCCCCCGCGCTCTACAACCTGCTCTACCGCCGCTATTCGCAAGGCCCGATGACCGAGCTGGAGCACCTCCGCACGATCGCCACCGAAGGCGTCGTGAAGGCCCCCGGCATCGCGGCCGGCGGCGTGCTGCTCGCCTCGGGGCGCCAGTTCGCCTCGATCATCATGGGCCAGGACCTCACGACCGGCTTCATCGGGCCGGCGGGCGGCGGCTACGAGCTCTTCATCTCCGAGAGCCTCGCCCTGCGGCTGGCCGTGCCCGCGGCCGTCTGCGTCCTGAAGTAGTCCTTGTTGCGGAAAGCCGAAGACCGCCTGAAGGCGGGACTCCGAACGCGGAGATTCCTGGTTTGGAGTCCCCCCTTTAGGGGGTCTTGTCTTTGGAGCGTCGGGCGAGTGACTTTCCGCAGCAAGAACGAAGTAGATGCCGTTGGCCGCCATGGCTTGCGCGGCCAAGGCCGTCAGATGGTGTCATTCCGAGCCTGTCGAGGAACCTTTCAGGGGAGCAAGCCAACGTGATGGAGCGTGCTGTGTTGTGGACGGGGGCGCCCCTGAAAGGTGCTTCGACAAGCTCAGCATGACAAACCGGGGGCCGTGTCGCATCCCCAGGGGACAACCCCGCTGAGAAATGGCGGCTGGAGCTCGTTTCTCACCAGCTATCCGAGCTCCGAAGGAGCGACAGGGTGTTGCCGGCGGCGTAAGCCGCCGGATGAAGTGCCCCAGGAGCCCAGCCCCGGAGGGGCGGCAGACGGCCCGCTCCCCGCAGGCAAGGTGCGGCCAATGTCCGACCCTTCGGATCGCGCGAAGCAGGCATCCGTGCTTGCCGTCTTTGGCATCGGCCTGCTGCTTCGGGCGATCTACCTGGCCTGCGCCGGCGAGCAGACGCTCGTCACCCTCGTCCCCGACGACGCCTTCTACTACCTCAAGACCGCCCGCAACATCGCCGCGGGGCTGGGCTCGACCTTCGACGGCGTCCACCCCACCAACGGCTACCACCCGCTCTGGATGGGACTGCTCCTGCCTGCCGCGGCCCTCGCCCCGAGCCCGCTGGCGCTCGTGCGGGTCGCGCTCGCCATGGGCACCGCCCTGAGCTTCCTCACCGCGCTCGTCCTCTACCGACTCGTGAGGCGGGCGACCGCCATCTGGTACATCCCCCTGCTCGCCCTGATCCTGTTCTTCCTGAACCCGCGGGCCGTGGCCTCCAGCCTGAACGGCCTCGAGACCTGCCTCAGCACCTTCCTGTTCACCCTCGTGCTTGCCCTGGTGCTCTCGGAGGCGGGCGGGACGACGCGAGGCAGAGGCAGGGGCTTCGAGGCGGCCCTCGGCCTCCTCCTCGGCCTGCTCTTCCTGGCGCGGACTGACAACGTGTTCTTCGTCGCCGCGTTCTATGCCGCCGCGGTCGCCCTGGCCGAGCGGCCCGTTCGATGGCGCCGGGCGGCCGTGATGGCGGCCCTGGCGGCCGTCGTGGCGGCGCCGTGGCTGGCCTGGAGCTGGGCGCGCTTCGGCTCGCCCGTGCAGGTGAGCGGCCTGTCGGTGCCGTGGGTCCACCACGAGCTCTTCCGCCTGGAGGGGCACACGGCCCTTCAGGCGGTCGGCCACGGCATCAAGATCTTCCTCGTCCTGCTCTGGGAGGGGCTGCGGGGCGAGATCGGCTATCCGCGCGCCTTCTCGGCCACGGCCATCCTGCTCTCGCTGATCGTCTTCGCCGTTCGGTGGCGGGACCCGGGCTGCACGGTGGGGATGCGGCGCTCGGCGCTCGTCCTGCTGGGCGTCGCGGCGGCCAGCCTGGCCCAGACATTCGTCCACTCCGCGATCCGCTGGTATCCGAGGCCCTGGTACTTCGACCAGCTCATGGTCTTCCTGCCCGTCGTCTTCGCCCTTGCGTTCGCCCTGTTCGAGCCGGGGCAGACGGTGCCGAGGGCGGTTCGGCTGCTCTATCCCGCGGCGGCGCCGCTCAATGCGTTCTCGCGCGGGCTCCTCGGCCTGGCGCTCGTGGGCGTTGTGGCGGTGCCGACGGCCTGCTCCGTGCAGACGCTGGCGCGGGGCGACTGGCCGTGGGCACGCGAGATGCTCGCCGCCGCCCACTGGCTCCGCGACAACACGCCGCGCGATGCCGTGGCCGCCTCGTTCAACGCGGGCATCATCGGCTACTTCTCGGGCCGACGCGTGGTGAACCTCGACGGCTCGATCGACAACGCGGCCTACGCGGCGCTCCGGCACAGGGAGCTGATGGCCTTCATGGAGCGCTCGGGCGTCGGCTACTACCTCGACTTCGAGCCCATGACGACGGAGAGTTTTGGACCCTTCTTTGGCCCGTTGGCGATGCACGCCAGCATGAAGGTCATCCACGAGATCGTGCTCCCCGGCGCCGATTGGGAGGGGAGCAACATCCGGATCCACAAGATCGGGGTCAGACCTTAAATTAACACTTAAGCTCCTTAAGTCCAAGATCGGGGTC
>Ga0299915_10000922_pt1 | contig 21629 bp, 18 predicted proteins | sample RVTome_13_FD_200263 | JGI IMG/M metagenome (GOLD analysis project Ga0299915, IMG submission 200263) | Soil microbial communities from uranium-contaminated site in the Upper Colorado River Basin, Wyoming, United States - RVT92D227 (version 2) ... | reverse complement strand
AAGTAAATACGACACCTTTCTTGTCCGAAAAGCGATAATCTTCCATCTGGTCAATGGCTCCGCAGTCAGGATTTACACATACTCTTTGATATGGATATTGCGGCGTGCCGCATTTCTTGCACTTCGATCCACAAAGAGACAGAATTACTTTCCTTTCCCTGAACAACGCGGACATTGGCGTCTTGATGCTTATCTCGCCGCGCATGCCTAAGTCCATCGGTGCCAAGTTTCTGAAGGCAAGATATTTTTCATAGCTGGCAAGATCTTTTTTAGAAGCGAGGTGTTTCTTCACTGCCCTCCTGTCAGCCACATTCTTTATTTTCTCAGTGACCTGGAAAAACACTGCATCACCGCCGTTTCCAAAGCTGGCAACCAGTATCTTGTCGCCCGGCTTGGCATCTTCCAATGCCGCCACCAACATCATTAAAGGTGAGGCAGAGCCGGTATCACCCACTGTGTTAAGCAGTGTATCCTGAAGCTGACCAGGGTCGGCACCTAATCGCTTAGCAATAGCTCCATGCTCCCGTGCATATAGACCTGGATATACTATCTTGGCCAAGTCTTTGATGTTCAGCTTGTATTTCTTCAATAGTCCGGAAATCACCTCCGTGATGAATTGACTATAGCCAGAATCGCGAATGAATCTGTCTTCCCAGGCATGTTCAAACTTTTCTCCGCTTGCTCTCCAGCGGTCGGGAAAATCGTAGGAAACGGAATACGCACCCTCAAAAGTAGCAATCACCTCATCACTGCCAACAAGAAGCGACGCAGCGCCGTCACCATAGAGAGACTCCTGAGGACTGCCCGGTTTGCTCAATCGGGAATCGGAAGCACAGACGAGAATGTTGCTTGATGTCTCTCCCTTTACCGTATCAAGGGCGGCAAGCAGTGCAGTGGTCCCTGATTTCGCGGAGCCGATGAAATCGGCAGTCCTTATACTCGACTGCAAATCAAGAGCGGTAGCTACAAGGGCTGAATTCTGCCTCACCATATAAGGCTGACTGGTGGTAGCCAGATACAGGCCATCAACCATCTCCCGTTTTACACCACTCAAACAATCGATCCCTGCGGCTACCGCCATGGTGAGAGTGTCTTCGTCATGATTAGCAACTGCATTCTCACCGGGCGCTGGGAACGACCCCAAAAATGCGACAGCCATAAAGAGAGTGCCGTGATCCATTCGATACCGCGGGATATAAGCTCCATAAGACTTTATGCCGACCATTGATTGACCTCCTGACGCAAGCTTTTTGGAACAACAGACTATGGCATAAAAAGTGCATGATGTCAAACCTTGACAACGTTGAAAATGACGCGATAACGAGAATTTTCTCATGACTACCAGCTGACAAAAGAGAGGTCAAATCTTATATACTGAAATATAGTAAAATACTGAATTGAGAGGGATGTATTGTGAACATCGGCAGTGGAATAGAGGATAACGTCAAAAGGTTCGGCGAATATGACATCCTTTACTTCGACGGAAGATGGTACACAAATGTTGAGATAAATCATAACGCCAACCTACTAGGCAATGCACTGAAAGAACTTGGCGTAAACAAAGGAGACCGGGTGGCGGTACAAATGCCTAACAGTCCAGAGCTGCTTTCTGCTTTTCCCGCCATATACAAGATAGGCGCTGTTGTTGTCCCTTTGAGTCCCCTGCTGCGGCCCGACCAGGCCGCATATATATATCGTGACTGCGGAGCCAAAGCTACCATCACCAGCTCAGATTTCGTCGGCCGTGTATTAGAGGCCCAGAAGCAGACTCCCAACTTGCAGCACGTCATTCTCACAGACCGCGATGATGTTGCTGGAACAATTTCGTATCGCAATATTATGTCAACTAGCTCCGATACACTGGCCATCGAGCAGACTGACAACGACGATGTTGCCTCTCTGATATACACTGCCGGCACCACAGGACCACCCAAGGGTGTGATGCACACACATTACTCGCTTTATATCAACGCCCTATTCTTCTACGAATACGTTCTGCTCCATCGTTCCACGACTCTGGAGGTAAACACCTGCGCGCTTAATCCCAAAACACTCCAACTCAATGAAGTGAGTCAGCGAGTCTCCGGTGTAAATCGAGCAATGGTCAGCCTGGGAGTGCTCCCTCTATCACATTCTTTTGGCATTGCCTTTGCTAACACCAGCAACTTTGTGGGCGGGAAGACAATTTTGCTACGGTGGTGGAATGTCGAAGAGGCGCTAAAGGCCATCCAGAGATTCCGGGTCACCCAGATGGCCGCAGTGCCTACCATGTACATACAAATTCTCGAACACCCCGAGCTGGACAAATACGATTTGAGTTCACTTGAGGACTGCCAGTGTGGGGCAGCACCATTGCCCGTAGAAATAGCCCTAAAGTGGAAGGAAAAGGTGGGAGTGGATATTCGAGAGGGGTGGGGCCTGACCGAATCAGGAGCCACTACTACAGGTCAGCCGGGCGACCTTCCACCCAGGTATGGCTCCATTGGCAAGTGCTTGCTGAAATGCAACACCATAAAAGTTTTCGATGAGAAAGGTCAGGAGCTTCCACCGGGTCAGCCAGGCGAGATAGTAATCAAGGGACCTACGCTCATGAAAGGCTACTGGAACCTGCCTGAGGAAACGGCCAAAACTATCAAAGACGGATGGCTCCATACCGGCGACCTGGGATATGTGGACGAGGATGGCTACTTCTATATCACCGGCCGCAAGAAAGATATCATCATCAGAGGAGGAGAGAACGTGTCACCCGTGGAAGTTGAAGAGGTCCTTCTGCAGCATCCGGCGGTCGCAGAAGCAGGAGTGGTGGGCATCCCGGACCCCGTATACGGGGAAGAAATAAAGGCTTTCGTGGTCATAAAGCCGGGCAAACGTGCAAACGAAGAGGAATTAATCGCCTTCTGCAAAGACCGCTTGCCTACCTTCAAGTCGCCCAAAAAGGTGCAATTCATGAAGTCCTTGCCCAGGAACATTTTGGGCAAGGTGCTAAGAGCCGAATTACGCAAGCTCGGTTGATTTTGAGCAGCGTGACTAAGAATCGAAGGGAGGGACATGCCATTGCCCGAATTGAAATTTGACAGGACAAGATGCGCCAAGTGCAAAACCGTCAGTTGCCTCGTTAGGTGCCAGTACATGGATTTCAAGGACAAAGGCAAAGCGAAGAAGGAATGGCAGAAAGTAATCGACGGTGAGGACTCTTCGGTTCTTCAGTCCTGCACCACATGCTATGCCTGTGAGGAATACTGCCCCTATGGGAACCATCCGTTTTACTTGATTGTTGAGCAGCAGGAAAAGAAAGGTATATTACCCGCGCCCCGGCCAACCGTCACAATGTGGATTAACCAGTGTCAGCCGGTAGGCAAATTCATAGTGGGCAAAGTTGAAGAAAAGGCATTATCGTACTGCTTTTTGCCCCACTTTAACACACTGGTCAAAGGAAAACTCTTCGATGGCATTGCCTGGTCTGTAATCTTCGGGCAGGAGTTCTTCTGCAATGCTGTTTACCTGCATTACGCAAAAGCATCAGTAATAAAGGACAGACTACCCAGGATAGTTGAAAACATTAAGAATCAAGGAATCAAAGAGCTTGTATGTCTCCATGACGAATGTTATGGCACCTTCACGTCACTGACGTCTGCTTACGGTATAGACGCGCCCTTCAAACCCATTCACTACTACGAGTATCTGTACGGCAGGTTGAGGGAACTCAAAGATTCGATAAGACCGCTCAATATTAAAGCTGCCTACCAGAGAAACTGCTCAGCCCGCCTTTGCCCGGAGACCGATCACTATGTGGACGATATATTCGGGCTGCTTGGGGTAGAGCGACTCAAGCGGAACTATGACAGAGAAAATGCTCTGTGCTGCGCCGAGATTTTCAGGATGGCGAAAGGGCCAGCGCTGGCCGACGATGTTCAGAAGCGGAACATAGACGACATGGCGAAGTCCGGAGCCGAATACTGCGTTTTCAATTGCCCGGCTTGCTGGGACTCGTTAGCGCATAAGGTCGTCAGGCAAGGCATAAAGCCGATACACATGATTGACCTGTGTAAACTCGCCATAGGCGAAGACCAATCCCTGAGGCTGCCTGCATTAGCAGCGGAGGTGTAGATTATGGCCATCACCACTACCTTATACGATTCGTTGGTCAAAATAGTCGGGAAGGATTTCGTCTCCGACCAAAAAGAAGAGCGTTATTTCTATGCCAGAGACGGCGGGCTCATGCCACCGCACGAACCGGATTTTGTGGTCATGCCCAGAACAACCGCCGAGGTGCAGGAGATAGTGAAGCTGGCAAACAAGGACAAGGTGCCCATAGTCCCCGTAGGGGCAGGTCTGGCATTGACCGGCCTGGTTATCCCTCAACGAGGCGGCATTGTGCTGGATATGAAGCGGATGGACAGAATTCTGGAGGTAAGTGAAAAGGCCAGATACGTCGTCGTTGAAGCCGGCGTTACCCAGGGTGCGTTGAAAAGTCATCTGCAAAAGCACCATCCCCGCCTACGGCACAGCATACCCGATTCTCCACCGGTAGCAACGGTAGTCGCTAACGCGGTAATACATGGACAGGGGCGTCTGTCCCAGCAGCACGGTTTCAATTCCGACATGGTCTCCGGCCTGGAAGTGGTCCTGCCCACGGGAGAACTCTGCCGCATCGGTTCGTGTTCAGTATCTTCATACTGGTTCTCAAAGGGAGCGCCGCTGCCAGACCTATCCGGACTATTTCTGGGATGGTTCGGCACCACTGGCATAATCACCAAATTGGGACTGAAGCTTTACCCATGCAAGAAGATGAGGGATGTGATGGTCTTCTTGACAGATAAAGCTGAACTGATCCCAGACATTATGCTGAAGCTCAGCCACACTGAGATGATTGAAGACGTGGTGGTCTCGGCCGCGCCTTTGCCTTTGAGATTCCGGGGGACTTTCTGGGTAATGACTTATATAACCGGCGATTCTGATGAAGAGCTGGAGTTCAAGCGCAAGATGGTGTGGGATGCCCTCTGGGAATATTTTGAAAACCGGGATGTGGGCTTTCTGAGCGTTTCGCCAGACATGAAACCACCTCTAATGTCAATGCCTTCCAAAGACACAACCAGATTTGCCGATGTGTCTAAAGGTGGTGGATTTCAATATGCCGGCCCCATTGCCCCAATTGAGAAATTTCCAGCTTTCATTAAGAAACTGGAAGAGGTGGCCACCAAATACAATGTCTTCTATGCATCCACGACCCGGCTTATCGGTGCCGGGCATTGCATGATGTTCTCATTCTCTTTTTCCTTTAATAGAGCCAATGCTGATGAGATGGCAAGAGCCAAGAAGGCTTTAGATGAATGCAGCAAATTCGCCCTGGAAGAAGGAGGCGTGCTCTGGAAGGCAGACATCTACGAACAGAGGCTGCTTATGGACAAGATGGACCCGAATACGCTTGCCCTTATGAAGAAGATAAAACAGCTCCTGGATCCCAATGGAATCATGAACCCTGGAAACTGGGAGGTGAAATAATGCAGAAATACGTCAGCCAGATCCACAGGTGTTTCAGGTGCGGGTACTGCAAGTTTCCCACTGATTATTCAAGCTTTAATTGTCCGTCCTACAGAAGGTTCAGATTTGACAGCTATTCCACCGGAGGGCGACTCTGGCTTATCTATGCCTGGTTGAAGGGCGAAATCGAATGGTCGGAGCACTTCGCCGAAATCCTTTACACATGCACAACCTGCAAGAACTGCACCGAGCAATGTCCCATGAAGTTCGCTCCTGATATTGTGGACTGGATTGTTGGAGCCAGGAGCGATATGGTCGAGAAAGGGAAAATACCTCCCCGTGTGGCACGCTTTTTTGAAGCTGTTTACGGCTACGGAAATCCTTTCAAGCAGCTCAGGAGCGACAGGGCTGCCTGGGCAAACGGAACGAAAAAGTATACGCCAGGAGACGAATACCTCCTGTATGTCGGCTGCCTGGGCTCGTACGACGAAAACGGACAGAAAATGGCCAGAGGCCTGGTAGATGTCTTGAACGCCTCAGGAGTATCCTTCGGCATACTTGGAGAACAAGAAGAGTGCTGTGGCAACGAGATATACATGCTGGGTGAAGCGGGACTGTTTCAGAATCTGATGGACAAAAACTGCCAGAAATTCAAAGAGCTTGGCGTTAGCAATGTTATTACCCTCTGCCCGCACGGCTATAACACAATGAAGAACCTTTACCCGGCGTCAGGTGGCAACTTCAAAGTGTATCACTACACTCAAATCCTCAATGATTTGCTCAAGAAGAATAAGATAAGACCTTCGCGGGCAAAAGCAAAAGTCACCTACCACGACCCCTGCTTCCTCGGACGTTACAACAATATCTACGATGAGCCGAGGCAAATACTGCAAAGTATTCCCGGCATTGAGCTGGTGGAGATGGAGCGGAACAGGAGAGATGCTTTTTGCTGCGGCGGTGGCAGCGGCAATTTCGTTACCGACCTTTTGGCTGGCAGCGTGGATAGCCCGGCACGGATCAGGGCCAGAGAAGCCTGCGAAACGGGAGCCGATACTCTGGCAGTTGCCTGCCCCAGTTGTCTGACCATGCTTACCGATGCCGTGAAGGCAGAAAACCTGGATGATAAGCTGGCAGTCAAAGATATCTCGCAGATTTTGAGAGAGCTTCTGTCTGCCAAGTGAGCCCGTGAATCCCGCCCTAGAGAATCAGGTTCTGTAAGCCGCCCATTATCAGTACTGCAACTAACATTACTCCAATAGCCTTGAACAGGTCTCTTACGCCCAGTTCCCGGGCCAATATCACAAAGGTAGCCACACAGGGGAAAAACATAGCCAGGACCGTGCTGCTGATAACCAGCTGCTTGGCGGTCAGGTCTAAGGTAGCCAGCATGCCCATAGCCGCATCCTTACGCAGAAAGCCCACGACCAGCGGAGCGATTGTCTCCTTGGGCAGCCCCCATAGCCCGGTCAATACCGGAGCCGCGGCATCGGCAATGGCGTTGAAAACTCCCAAGGTGTACAGGATATTGACCACCAGCACGGTGCCGAGTACTATGGGCAAAGCCTCTTTAATAAAGCCAGAGACGCGCAGCCAGAGCTTCTCGCCGATGGCCCGCCACGGCGGCAAGCGATAGGGAGGAATCTCCACCAGGAGTTCCGGGTTAAATCCTCTGACGGCGCGATTAAGGATGAGCCCTATAATAACCCAGGATATGAACAGGCTCCCATAGACCATGGCTAGGTATCCTACCCCCTGCTTCCCCACCACTCCTATTATCATAGCCTGCAGGGCAGCACAGGGAACGCCAATGGAAATCAAAGTCGCGGCAATGAACCTCTGTTTACGGCTCTCCAGAATACGGGTTGCCATGATGCCAGGCACATTGCATCCAAAGCCCAGAATAGTGGGAATGATGGCATAACCGTGCATCCCCAGGCGGTGCATTATGGTGTCCATCAATACCGCCAGGCGGGGCAGGTAGCCAACATCTTCCAGTATTCCTAGCGCCAGGTAAAAAGCGATGATATACGGCAACACCGCGGCCAGAGGAATGTAAAGCCCGGTGCTGAGCAGGCCGAAGGACTGAGAATATTCAATTCCTCCCCCGACAAGTTCACCTATCAAGACGTTGTGCAAAAACCCGCCTCCTCCTAAAGCCAGGCTCAATTTCATTAGCACTGGTTTCCACAGCCCTTCGAAGAGAGGGTCAGCTGCGTAGTTAATTATTCCCTCACCAATGAACCGCACAAACCAGAAAGTGGCAAAAAGAACCAGCAGGGCGACAATTACCCCGCCTACCGGATGGCTGCTGGCATCCTCCAAACGCTCGTACCAGGTATGGTGGCGATGACTCAACGATTGCACCTGGCTCACGATGTCTCCCACCCGCAACCACCGCTCATCGCTACTGGCATAAGTGCGAGCGTTTTTGGGCACCCTTGCCTCGGGAAGACGCCTGACTAACTCATTGATTCCTTGTCCGGTAATGCCCGCTGTGGGTACAACCGGCACTCCGAGTAGTCCCTCGAGCCTGGCAACATCTATACTTATACCCCGATGCCGTGTATCGTCCCACATATTGAGGGCAACCATCACCGGAGTCTGCCTCTCCAGCAACTGCAGGGTCAGATTGAGATTTCTTTCCAGATTGGTGGCATCCACGACGTTTATGACCACATCCCCCTCTTTCAGCATCTCCACAGCCACTTCTTCCGCCTTGGAACTCGGCTCCAGGGTATAGCTACCGGGGACGTCGATGACCTCAGCCTGTTCTCCTCCCAGCTTCAAATACCCTTTAGTAAACCCGACAGTGGTGCCGGGATAGTTGGAAGCGATAATGCGTGTACCGGTCAGTCGGGAAAAAAGGACGCTTTTGCCCACGTTGGGATTACCGACCAGCAGGATACGCATCATCTCAGGAAGCTCGCGGCAGATATTTATCTAATTCAACTATTATCTTTCTGGCCATGCCGAAACCAACAGCCACCTGCGTACTATCCGCCCTGAGGATAACCGGGCCATGAAATAGCGTGGAACTCAGTTTGGTCACTTTCTTTCCCGGTCTGATACCCAGGGCATCCAGACGCCTAACCAAGCCGTGCCCTCCCAGAACTCCAACCACCATGCCCGTCTGCCCGGTCCTCATCTGGGCCAGCGTCAATTGATCATTTTGATACATCGTCATAGCTCATCCTTTGTTCCTGATAAGTTAGTCGCGTTTAACTTACAGCTTCCAAATTTTTTTGCCTTCTCCTATTTCCTTGTCCTTGCACCCCTTTTTGAGCAATCTTGAGGAAGCTCTCCATGTTCTAAATAATATTCATACCTGCTGGGGAAATTAGCTCCTCCCAGCGGGCAAGCTTCCATAAACTCCACAAATTTTGCCAGCCTCTCCATGCTCAAGGGACTGATGACATGCTCAATCTTGCAGGCGTCTTCTTCCGCGGTTTCCCGGTCGATGCCCAGAGCTTGCGCAAAAAAGCGGGTCAATGCCTCATGGCGGCAAATGACGTCACGGGCGACCTCATCACCTTCGGGAGTGAGCTTTATATGGCCGTATCTTTCATGCACCACAAGTTCCTGTTCTGAGAGCTTCTTCAGAGCAGAGGTAACACTGGGCATCTTAACTCCCAGCATCTGGCTGAGCTGCTTCACTTTGACCACCTTTTTTCCTTCACCCAGCTTGGCTATTGCCTCAAGGTAGTCTTCCATGCTGGCGCTCTGCCCTCTTTGCGCTTCTTGCTTCACCATTGCTTGCCCCCACAATTGTTAGACACGACTAACAATTATAATGTGGTTTATTTCTCCTGTCAAGACTCCCCCTAGGAGTGTTCAACAATCCCCCATGTCATTGCGAAGCATCTTGTGCCGAAGCAATCTCAAGAGATTTCCGCGCCTCGCTCGCAAGGACGGACGCAGAGTCGGTAAACAAGCTTTTTGTCGGGCTTCTACAAAACATGAAGGGTTTTATTCTGGTCGGGGTGAGTGGATTTGAACCACCGACCTCATGGTCCCAAAGCAAGCTAACGAAAAGGCGGAGACCGCTTGCCTCCTTTCAGAGAGAGATCCTAGCAAACCTTAGCTGGACAGGTCAAGTGCGCTGCTGGCATTCGCAGAGCGTACCATCTAGCCGTAGTAGTTCGATGTTCTGCGTTGCTAGGTAACAAAACAAGTAATTGTGCAACAAAACAGGCCAATGCCAAGGTTTAGCCTTAGCCGTATCTAATCGTCAAGGTGACTTTGCATTTGGTTAAGTATACTCGTGTGAGACGCTCTTGGAAGAAACAAGCAAGCTTTTGTGAGCCATAGTGTTTCTACACCATCAATCCAGAGCATTGCTGCCGTCTTTAGGGTGCTACTACATTCCTACGGTCACTACGCAGATAAATCGCCCAAGGCGATATATCCTCGAACTACTTCCAGCAACAGGGATAGCATCAATCTCAATGAATCTTCGCTGAGGTTAGACGACTTATCTTCATTGCTGTGAATAAAACAAAGTAGCTCTGGTAATGTCGGTAGCCTCCATTATTGCCTCCGCTATCGCTTCGGCCCTTCTGTTCCACTGTGGTTGAGAAGATTTAGAGGAGCAAAGAGGAGGAAACTATGTTAGTAGCGGATATACTACAACTCTTAGGGCTGATTGCGTTAGCGGTGTTTATAAGTCTAATAACGACACCAATCATAATTCACGCATTAAACAGGTGGGTGGCGTCTACGGTACATCCAGTTTCCCACAGCGATAATAGTAAACGGGAAATCTACCCACCAAACCACATCCATGACATAAGAAGCGATAGAGTAGACAGCGAAAAAGTGTATAGGAATCCAATTTCCAACTTGGGCGACAAATATCGCTATAAAAGCAGATACAACCGCCCCGATGCTGGTATGCTCGAACAACCCAACACTACAACGGTAAATAAACTCCTTAATATCTTCCATAGGATAATACTATTCTACAAAAGTTATTATAGACATTCAACCAAAGTGGAAAAGAACCGCTTCGGCTGCTCGTTTACTCCACCCCAAGAACTGGGGCTCCGTTCACGAGTCTAGTTTTTGTTTCCCCTGAAGTCCGAACACATCTTCAGGTAAAGTGAAGCTTGATGTGTAAGGTGCGGCGGCCTTTGCCCGTAGGTATCTACAAATTGCACTTGACAGAACCCATGGAACATGGTACTTTGTATTCAGATTCCAGGAAAATAAACTATTACCAAGGATAAAAGAGGAGGGATGTTTGCGATGTCTATTCTTAAGCCGGTGGGTGTTGAGGACCCGTTTGCGTCGCTAGCGTGGAGTGCGTGTGTCGCCACTCTCGCACTAGAGAAGATGTCTACTAGAAGACCTATTGACGATGAGGAACGAAGTGCCTTGTCGAAGGTGCTGGATCTCGTAGAAGCTACTTCCAGAGCCCACCGTTTGACATTTGAAGAACTACTCGCTACTGGGCAAGATGTAACGAGCCCATTAGTCATAGCAAGTTTCTCCGCGCTGGCCGGAATGACTCGCCACCATGATCGTCCCATCGAACTAGATCAAACCGTGGAAGATCTTAGAAACATCATTACTCAATTAGGTTCGGCCTGTGAGGCAAAAATAGATAGGAAGCTCTTGAAGAGGGCTCAGGATGCTTGCCAAACACTTCTTGAAAGCATCAACCTACAACGTGCAAGCCCTCAGCAACCGGCATACATAGAGTCTTAGGAACTGCTGATGGCATCGCCGTGGCAAATTGAGTGTTTAACGTATCGCATCAATTCCCTCGTCGCCGAAATACAACGCGTTTCTAAGAAAGACCATCCCTATAATGAACCCCGAGTGGTTTACGAGGCTCTTCTGTCGGTGCTCGATGGACGTGCCAAACTGCTCAAGGATTATGTCCAATTATTCCAACTTCCTGGTGGCGAGAGGTCTCTGCAGAATTGTTATGAGACTGTAGCGAGAGATGTGGCCATAGTTGCAGAAGTCTTCAGCTTAGTCGATCGTGTTGATAGTGCTCGGATTCCCTTTGAGATTTTGCGCCCTCTATCTTGGGCTGCAAGAGAACTTGTACGAGGGAAATACAGGGTTGTAGTGCGCCTTGATCCTATCTTCGATTATACTTTCATGTCTACAAGGATGGTATTCGAAAATCGGGGCTGGGGGGCGGATTGGCTGAAAGTGACACAGAAACATAAGATAGCTCATGACGTGCTTTTGCTAGGAATTCCATCTGCCTACGCTCACGCCATACTTCTTAATGCGCTAGCTGCGCATGAGCTGGGGCACCTACTCTTCAATACACAAAGACAACAGCTTAAGGATATAATAACCTTGGTCTTTCGACAGGTCTTCCAGAAGCATAATCTTAAGCTCCAAGACTACGTAGCTCGTCGCGCCCGAGGGCTTCCAGGTGGGTTAACTCAGGATGCTTACGCAAACGAGTCAGCCGACGTGTATCGCTTGGCTCTGAGCATTACGATGGAATGGTGTAGTGAATTGTACTCAGATTTGGTAGCGACTCGACTCCTCGGTCCTGCATATATAGCTGCATTTGATCGAGTTCTTATAGGCCGATGGCAACCTACAGAGAGCCATCCTCCAAATGACCTTCGTCGGAATTTGATGATTACTTATTTCGAAAAGAATTTCCCTCAGATTGTTGCGAATTCAGGAGAGTTATGGGCGTCATTGAAGAATGGCCTCAGCGAGTCGGCGCGATATGTTGACGAATTGTGGACATTCGGTGAGGAGGTCTGCCGATCTGCTGTTGCTCCCTTTACTGAGACTCTTACTAAAATAGTCAATACTCCTTTCAGCGAACCACCCGAAGAGTTTTCGTCCCTGATTTCAGAGATGCAGGATCACATTGATAATCTTTCTCCACCGAGTGCTGTACTGGGTGAAAAAAGCATGTGGATAAATTCAAACGGTTTTTGGTCGATGTTTTATGCAGCTTGGTACTTTCGGCTTAACCGTGCTCGGTTCGAGTCCTTCACAAGACGTTACCAGTGGCAGGACAGCCCATCCGATGCCGAAGATGCATTGAGCAATCTCTTATTACAGGGGCTTCGATCACTGGAACTGAAGTTCCGCTTCAAAGCCCAGAAAACGGGTATGAGGGAATAGCTATGCCGGTTATCAGTCCACAGGAGTTACTGAACCGTATGAGAAGTGATATGCCATGGTCCCAACGCATTGTTGTTGACCCACAATTTGAGATTCCTGTCGAGGTATCTACTGCATCAGCTTCGATAGATATTCATCTTGGTAATCGCTTCAACATCCTTCATCGCAGGCGTGACATTGAGCACGATCCACTAGCCCCTGAAGCTGATGTCGCAACTGAAGAGTTTTTCGTATCGTTCGGAGACAAGTTCCCGCTCCACCCAGGCCACCTTGTCTTAGGTACTACTCTTGAGTGGTTCCGATTTCCCTTAGACCTAATGGCAGATGTAGTGGGGAGATCTATTTGGGGACGGAGAGGGTTACTCATCGCATCTGCTACTGCTATACAACCAGGATCAGCTGGCACGATAACGCTGGAACTGTCAAACTTGGGAGAGATTCCGGTGAGCCTTACACCGGGTGTTAGTATCGGTCAGTTGTTTTTCCACATGGTTGAGCCTCCTCTGAGAAGTGATTCGAAGTTGACCTCGTTTTCCGGGTTCCTGCGCCCTACTCTGGGTCACTATAAAGAATCCGAAATCGAGAAGTTTCTCCTAACAGTGTGATCGCACTTCTGACGAGCACTTCTTGTATGGATCGGTAACGTCCGTACGGGTGTGAGGAAAGTTGTCCTATGGAGCTGGCTACTCAAGCTGGATTTGAACTGGTCACTCGTGTCCTTATTTTACCTTGGTGTTTCTTTATCAGCAAGCGAGAAGAGGCCTAAGTAATCCGAAATTGCACGATTCGTTAGTTTGTGTAATGAGATAACAAAACAGGCTTTTGTTGCCCAAGCTGCACATTTTGGACTTTTGTTGAGCTACAATCCGGACACTCTAAGCCCTATTCTCCACATGGTTTTTTCCCCTTTTGCACTTTATCGTACTGCTGGCTCTTTGGAGGCAAGGAGAGGCAGTTAATACTAATAAAGTCGATTACCACGGCGTTCCCTTAGCAAATTCAACTCTTCTTCAGTAAACAGGTACTTTACTTTCAGTTCCTCTTTGACGGCGTTGAGCCTTTCAGCCTTTCTCACTAAAGTGTCCTCACACTCTTTCAAGATTCTATTTGCATCTACTATTAAGGTGGGCGCTTTGGTAGAGTCAATCGCTACCATTATTTCTTCCTTGTACTTCTGCCAGAAGGAGTCTACCTCGCTTGACCACAAATGATACCTGTCATAATCTGGCCGTGGCACCGTTCTCCCTGATGCAGCCAATAGCTCCCAAAGGGGGAGATATTTGAGAGGTATTTTAGAGTCGTGGGGAAGACCAGAAATTGCTGTGCCAAAACTGTGTGCTCTCAGGCAAATCTCTATTTCACGCAATGTTTGCTCTATTAGGTCCTGCACTTTGCCCACATTTTTGGCAAAATCGTCAAGATAGTTCTCAAGTTCGGGATATCTGCGTGCCAGTTCCCTGTAATGCGGATAATGAGCGAAAATATCTCCGAGAAACAGTGTCTTTATGTCATATAGCGTACGCGGAAGCAAATCCCCCCTCACATCGGGAAGCGGGATATCATACAAACAGATTCCCTCAGCCTCCACCGCCTCGGCATCTAACTCCATTCGTCTCTCAACGGGTTCGATGGCATCTACTAATATCTCGCCTATGAGAGGCTTTTCTAGCGAAAGCCTTGTCAGTTCGGTTAACCGAGAATTGTTTCTCGCCATGATAAACGTAGCTAGGGCTAGCAGTGCAGTGCCTAAAGCAGTCCCGTACATGGCGTAGGATTCAAAGATTACATTAGTCACAAGCCCTTTGCTAAACGCCATCCAAATGGCTATGAACCACAAGAACAATATTATTATGGCGAGTATTATGAAGTTGTCCCTAAACCAGCGAATGAATTTCATAAACCCGGTCTGTAATCTCAACCGCCAATCCCGAAATTTCATCGGTTACGTCTTACCTCATGTAGAAGTATAACGAATCCGCGTTTTTCCTTCTACACTCGCATGCCGTTGTCTCGTGGTCCCGCAGGCTATAAACGGCTCGGTGCCTACTATGGTGAAAACGCCATCAGGGCTGGATTGCACGCCTAGGAGGTTCGCTCAGTCTCATCCTGCGGGGGCTGGGACAGCTACATGTCACAAGTCGCTATATTGTTGGACAACTTTCTACTATATTGTTATGGCTATAGGAATGATAAGGTAGAAGTACTTCGTGATTAGTTCTCATTTATGAATTCTCTGGTTTTATTGATGGTCCATTCTTCGTGCATCATAATTGGGTTCTCACTTATATTCTGCATCCGAAACATCATATCGCGTTCGCTAACCTCGCTCTTGACCTCTCCTAACAGCTTAGTAGCCACCTTACCAATAGCAAGCGAGTGGGTGTAACCAATCGCGAGAAGCATTGTATCGACGTCCTTTGCTTGCCTTGCCTCGTTGATTGTTCGAGGGAAAAACCAGGCCCAATGCTTTTCTAGTTTTTCCATGGCAGCTTCATTCCATCCCAGTTTCTTGCGACAATAATCATTGATAATGCGAATATCAGCAAGCCAACCGAGTATCTGCCGCCAATCTTTTCGCTTATATGCATCGTTCATTCGATTTGAGATTTCTTCAATAACAGCAACAACCAGTAATGTATCTTGCATATCTTCTGTCATTTGTCGAATCGAATCCAACCTAGCTGCTAGCTGATTCAGATGAGGCGGCGAAGATGCACCTGAAAGTCCATGAATTGCCTTTGCTAAAAAACTCCAGTGAGCTGGTAGCAGAGTTTCTTCGAGCCATTGATAATTAGTAGGAGTCTGATTTGGTGTTTGGGCATATTCTGTATCTTTTGGGTAGGATCGATTCAACAGAACGTCAGATATTCCTTCTAATCCTTCTGGCGATATAGTATCGTTGGCATGTTTTTCACGATAACTATTTATCAATTTCATTGGATATTTGTTTGCTTCTAGCTCGCCTGCGTTAATGATACCTAATATAGTCTGGAATAACTTCTCTCCTTGTCTTACATTCTTTGAGATGGGATAATCTCTATTGGGAAGTGTATACCAGGTATAGATGACAGCAGCAGCTCGCGTAACTAAGTACCAACTGCGTTCTTTATTTGCCTTGATTGGATCGGAAACGCCGGCTAATAACAAAGCATTGGCAAGGAGTACATAAGCATCGCCATAATTTTCGTCCTCAGCTAAAGCCAGTTGACAGTTTCGTATTACTTCGATAAGGTCTTGACCCAATGCGAATTCATCTTTAGCTTTGAAGGGTTGTTCAGCACGTTTCCAATATTTGTTGGCTTCATTGAAGTAGTTCCCTGCAGTACGAGCTTTATCAAAACGCTTAGATATGCTCATAACTCCCTCAAAACAACGTAGTTATGCTATTAAGATTTGATCACCCAAAAATATTATACAAGTTCCTATCACCACCAACATGGGTACCCAGAGGTAATCAATTAATAGGTCTTCTAGCGGAGTTTCAGTAATACCATCGATTGACGAGACGATACCTGTAAGAGCTCCAGCACCCAACCCCGCACCAACCAGTTTAGCTCTCAACCTCAGCCTCCTTCGTGGATATTCACATTGACGGTACCATATTACCACATCTGCGACAAAAGCTAGCAAGGGTGTACCAACAAACCGGGGTAGTACATAATGGTACTGGGGGTTCATCTTCGGTCCATCAGTGAGGTTACAAAATGAGTTATTGCGACCAAAAAGGCTGCTTATCAATCCTGCCATGCGGCGAAGAACAGTGCAATACTGTCAATCTCATTTCTCAGATCATTTAGCATCAGGCTAGTAACATATCCTGCTTTGCCGATACGATTTACTATACCCAGGTTTTCATCATAATCGTCGCACCCGATCCTGCCCCTTACTATATCTCCTCTGTGTTTTAAGGGGTATCGCGACGTGCTCTCATGTGCGAAAGTAAGGTAAGTAAGAAACAAGAGAGCTGTCGATAGTGCCCACACCCCCAAGTAATTCATTATTGTCTCCCTTCTTTGGAGCTTGTCCATGGTCTCAGGACTTGAGCTAGTCAGGCGTTGTACGAATTCAATAGCCGCCTTTATTTGCTCTTCTGATAGTGAGCGAACCCCTAAGTCGGCAGCTACTAAGTTCGAAAAAGCTCTAAGGAATTCCTCCGCGTCCCCAATTGTTGTTTGGTTCTTATGGATTCCTAACTTCGGCAACACACTGAAAACAGTCCTTATGGTGTCGAGTGTGCGGCTACGAATTTGGATTACCATATCGAGAATCTGGTCTATCACCTGCGGCGTGATTCTTATTGACTCCGACCTAAGGTCCACCTTCTTGCCACGTTTGTCTAGCAATGGTGTCACTCCCATGATTTGATCCTCAAGGCGCCTTAGTTTAGATTCGCCATCCCCTAGATCAATACCTACGACCTCAGCCACGACCTCCAGACCCATAGCTTGAATCTGATCGATGACTCTGTTGTACAGATTTACTATCAAAGCCAAGCTATTATGGCTATAATAGCGTGTGAAATCTCTAGCTTTGTACTGCCCTGAAGCAATAGCGGCTGCCTTGACGGCCTTCTCCACGGACTGTTGCAGTAGATAGACTGCCAGAGAAGGGTCAGAGCACCTAACAGGTTTATTCGTCGTTTTGTCGAAGGGTACTAATCTCTTAAAGGTATTAAAGTCCCTCGTTGCGCGGTTTAGCCAACGGCGCGCGTATTCAATATTTCGTTTCGCCTTCTTCTCGTGGATTTTCATGCCAGCCATAGCTTGCCCTCCGGCTGAATTATATTGCGATATTTGCTCGCTGACAATACAAGGGGTCTTGCTGGAGGCACACAATTCCGAGGAATGTTGGATCAAGCAAACTGTAGTTGGGGCTAGGTAATAAGAAGTGAGATTATTGCACGTATAAATAAACGTTGCCTAAAGGATAGGCCTGCGGTATGATGAGGGGACCGGGCCCTTTACTTCACCTGAACATCGGCCTCGGTTGCCTAGCAGATTGAGAGGCGATTTGGCTTTTCCTCGCTTTGGTGACTTCACCAGCTCTCAATCTGTCCAGCAATGTCCCGAACTGATATGATGACTGAAATCACCAGTCTAAGAAGAGGCACCTGATTCATGACTACACAAGAACGTGTAAAAGCACTAACAGAGTACTTCCGTTCTATAAGGCCCAATCGCGAATACTTGAGTGAGTTGCTCGGGCGAGTAAGCCAAGAGCAGATAGAAACAGCGATCAACAAAAAGGAGACACTTGATTCTTTTGGGCTTGCTCTCGATGGAGTTTTTCTGAGCGAGGCAATGGATTTCCTGTCCATGGGCATCTTGAACTTCCTAGCCTACAAGCACCTGATGGGAGGTGGGTATAGGTCATGGGGATTCGTGACCCTTTACTACAGCAACTTCTACGCTGCGAATTGCCTCCTTCGACTGGTGGGATTGGCCATTGCTCACATCGAATGGATGGACCCGAGGGACCTGCTCATATCTAATGAAGAGAAGCCGAGATACTCAAGGAGGAAGCGGGTTCTGGTGGAGCGAGTCTCTGGCACTCACAGTTATGTGGTGAAGAAACTACGTCAAAGCGAACATCAACTAGTATTTGGCAGACTCCCTCAGCACTTTCCAGACATGCTCACGGAAAGGATCGGCGACTTAATCAGAGAGGACAGGGCTAGAGAGAATTATGAGCTTCGGTTCCCCTCCCAGGGCCTCGAAAGCTACTCTCTTGATATTGCGAGGCAAATTTTTGAGCACGACTTTGCTGTGCCTGGTTATGGAGCGGGTTGGGATCCGAACGCTGCTGAATACCTTAGCGATCTCTATGCAAGCTACGGGTACAAGGAAGACTACTCGGCTCAGTGGATCAAGGAATGCACCGCATTACTGACGGAGCTTGGCCGTGTATCGCGGTACAAAAGAGATTATGAGGTGTTCTTCAAGCACGTGCTCGAGTGGGTGGGCAAATTGGGTAGTAAATCGGCTCTTATTGACTTGGTTAAGTCCTGGCTGGACGAAGGGTTGGCAGCTCTCAAAAGTCCGTAGGTAGTCACAGCCGAGACGTTGCTGAACATTAGTTAAATTCACAGAGAAGCCATAAAGACAATAAGCTATTCTGCTGGGTTATCTTAACTAATTTGTTCAATCCACTTGAATTACAGTTTAGATGTCACAAAAGTCAGAAATGTTAAGTAATGAAGAGATGTAATGTTACCTCATGCGACCTTCTGACTCACTGCGCAGCCTTCGGAGCCATTATGAACGAAAGCGGTTGACCCATCCCCACCTCCGATGCTGCAGCTGAGAGGACATCAAACGGCAGGGGACAACCGTTTCGGGGCGGGGAGACTTCAGTTTTCTGGTCGGGGTGAGTGGATTTGAACCACCGACCTCATGGTCCCAAACCATTTCCCCCAACTTTCTGCATTTCTTATTTCGGCATTTTCTATCCAGTGGTGTGTGACATTACCCCTGACAAATCTGCTTACCTTTCCTGTAGCTCTCATTTCCCACAGATGAGCTGGGCTTCTGCGTCGATTTCCGGGTTGCTGAGATATACATCTCGGCAGCATGAAAGGAACTGCGTACCAGTGGGCCGGACATAACAGAGACAAATCCCAATTCTTTTCCCACAATTTGATATTCTTCAAACTCTTCAGGGCGAATGTACCGGACCAACTTGTGGTGCTCCAGCGAAGGCTGTAAATACTGACCTATGGTTAGAAGGTCGCAGCCAGCCTGCCTGAGATCAGCCATTACTTCAATGACCTCCTCCCGCGATTCACCCAATCCCAGCATGAGCCCGGATTTGGTCAAGAGACTGTTGTCGAGCAGTTTAACTTGTTTCAGAAGGTCGAGCGACCGCCGATATTGCGCTTGCGGACGAACCTCGGAGTAAAGCCGGGACACTGTTTCTATGTTATGGTTGAGAACAGCAGGGGAGGCATCTGCTACCGTTTGCAGGGCAGAGGCTGACCCTTGAAAGTCAGGGATGAGGACTTCGACTGCGATATCTGGATCATGCTCATGGATCGCTCTGATGGTTCGGGCGAACTGGGAAGAACCGTCATCGGGAAGGTCATCTCTGGTTACAGACGTAACGACTACATACCGCAGACCCAGTCTAGCGACTGCCTGCACAATATGGTCCGGCTCATGAGGGTCGGGAGCCTGGGGCCTGCCACGCTTCACCGCACAGAAGGTGCAATTGCGAGTACAAATATTGCCCAGTATCATGAATGTGGCTGTGCCTTCGGCAAAGCATCTTGTCCGATTGGGACAACGAGCACTTTCACAGACGGTGTGCAGCTTCAAGTCACGGGTGAGCTTTGTCACCTTGTTCAATATCGTAGGCTCAAGAGTGCTTAACTTCAGCCACTCCGGGCGTCTAGTATAGCCAGCCATCTACCACTCTCCTGTTCACAGTCTAAGCAAAATGCCTCGGAGAAGGAAGCAAGCAACTTTCCCATGATGGTTTCCATCCCTACCTGATGCCCCAACAACTCTGAGACCGAGGTCATCATTTCGCCCTGCAAGCCGCAAGGTCTTATATACTTAAAATACCGCAGGTCGTTCGTTACGTTGAGGGCAAACCCGTGCGTAGTGATGTGGTGGCTGACATGTATACCTATGGAGCAGACTTTCTTTCCACTCGCCCAGACACCCGGGTAGCCTGCCAGCCGGTAACCCTGAATATCCAGAGCCAGCAACAACTTGATGATAGCTTCTTCTAATTTCCGGATATATTCACGCACACCAAGACCGTTTTCTTTAAGGTTAATGATGGGATAGCCTACAAGCTGTCCCGGACCATGACAGGTAATACCTCCACCCCGATCAGTACGAAAAACGGCGATTCCTTCTCGAGCCAGTGTCTCCGGAGGAACAATTATGTCCTCTCCCCCCCTGAACCGCCCTATGGTGAAAACTGATGGGTGTTGCAGGAGCAGTATTACATCACCAATTTTGCCCTCAGCTCTTGCCTGCATTAATCCTTGTTGCAGCTTCAGGGCAACCTCATATGGCACGGTCCCCAGGTAAGGGGCAATACAGGCCTTCTTGAACGTAGAAATGCTCATTGGTAACGCTCTAAATCTTCAGGAAGTGGATGGCACCTTCGAGCTGACCCATTGCTGTTTCGCGCAGTGCCTCAGCTAGAGTAGGATGGGCATGGATGGTGTGAGCAATGTCCTTAGCCGTCAGTCCCAGTCGTATGGCGAGCGCGCCTTCAGCGATAAGGTCGCTGGCATGGGGGCCCATGATATGCATTCCCAGAACTGTGCCATCATCACGATTACAAATCATCTTGACCATGCCAGTCGTCTCCCCCAGGGCGACAGCCCGACCAGAGGCTCTGAAGGGAAACTTGCTCACTTTGTGAGGAATTTCGCCATCACTGGCTTCCTTCTCGGTAATGCCTACGGCGGCTATCTCAGGTTGGGCAAAGATACAACTAGGGACGGCACGATAATCTGCCCGGCGGGGATGCCCAAGGGCATTCTCAACAGCTACCTCTCCCTCATAGGAAGCAACATGCGCCAGCATGTTCTTGCCCAGAACATCGCCGACGGCATAAACATCTTTGATATTTGTCTCAAGGTATTCATTCACCTTGACAGCTCCACGGTCCGTCTGTATACCGAGCTCCGATAAGCCCAGACCCTCAGTGTAAGGCGCACGCCCGGTAGCCATAAGAACCATCTGCCCATCAACCCCTTGCTCGCCCTCCGGGGTATCCCAAACCACCCTGAGAACCGGTCCCTTGCTCTTAATGGCCTTGACCGCAGCTCCAATTCTGACATCAATACCTTGCGTCGGTAAGGTCTGGGCGAAACGTCGACCAATCTCTTCGTCAATAGGCTCTAGTCGGAGAGGACGTCTCTTGACAATCGTTACCTTCGTCCCCAACGCACTAAAGATGCTGGCAAACTCAACACCCACGTAACTACCCCCGATGATCACAAGGCTCTCCGGTAGTTCTGTTAGCTCAAGGATATCATCAGTGGTCAGCACTCCAGGCAAGTCTCTATCAGGGATAGG
>Ga0299915_10000919_pt1 | contig 21664 bp, 25 predicted proteins | sample RVTome_13_FD_200263 | JGI IMG/M metagenome (GOLD analysis project Ga0299915, IMG submission 200263) | Soil microbial communities from uranium-contaminated site in the Upper Colorado River Basin, Wyoming, United States - RVT92D227 (version 2) ... | reverse complement strand
CGCCAGGACGGCAATGATATAGAAAACTATGAGGCCAATGACAGCCAGGGACAAAAGATAAATCACCACTAAAATGGTGACTCGTTTTAGCTGCGGCCTCTTGCCCACGCCTGGGAGGCGTTTCTCAACCCACCTGATAATCGGCAAAATCAGGTAGGCCAGAATGAAGCCAACGATAAAAGGTATGAGGACGCTTCGCAACACCCAGAGTAACCAGAAACCGAAGACCAGCCCCAGTATGAAAACTATGAGCCGCCAGTGCCTTCTTATTAGCACGCCGACTGAGTTCAAATCTAACCCCCACCACAGTCACCTGGACTGTGAGACAGGATGGCTCCTGCCAACGGTGATAGGTGTGATTCCTCACCTGGGAGGCCGTGCGCAGCAACTCGTCTATCAGTTCTTGCACAGTGCATGGGCAAACGCGTTTATCTAGTTAGCCGATTGTCACTAATATGGTTTCTAGCTCTTCATTGCCTTGACCGCTGCCTGTCCCTTCCGGCTTACCTCAGATGCTGACTCTTTGACCGTGTCAATAACTCCGCTGGTCGCTTCTTTGACTGTGTCCACGACTTTAGTGGCCTTGTCCCTAATTAGCTGTCTGGTCTCTTTACCCGTCTTCGGTGCATATAGCAATGCGATAACTCCACCAATGACTGCTCCGACGAGTAAGCCGATGCCAAAACCGATAGCCTTATCCTTATTCATTACTGTTTCCTCCTTCTTCATTAGTTTCCTTTTCAAAAGTTTCCTTTTCAAACATTTTGCTGATGCCCTCGAATACCTTGCGAATACCTTGAATCAATGCCAGTATCGGAAGCGGTGGCTTGATACCTTCCTGGACCTGAAAGATAGTATCACCTATGCCTTTTGATACCAGTTTTATGCTATCCTTCACTTCTGTAACAATATCGTTAACATTTTGGGATGTTGCTTTAATAATCTCTTCCACCGTATCGACTGTATCATTAACACTTTTCATCAGCGTTTGTACTAGAAAGAGCGTTGTTGTTATTTTCCGATACAGACGGTAGACTAGTACTGCAGTAAAGATGAGCACAGCCGTGGTCACAAATCCCAGGATGACTATACTCAAGTCACGAAACCATTCAATACCCACTGGTCACCTCCTTCGTACGGTGTGAGAGGCTAAGGCTCTAAAGCCCCTTCTACTCGATACTCTCCTTTAATGTGTTGGCATCTAATGCAGCCGAGGCCCCTGTGCCAACACCCTGGCCTCCAGGGTTGCGGCGCAAAGACTTGCTTAAAGGCTGGAATGGCTAAAAGACCTTGAATATCGCCCGTAGTAGCCAGATAATTATGAGAATTACTCCGATAACAAGTGCTAGATAGACCAGCCAGCGCAGAGCAAAACGACTGAGTAGACCCGCCAGAAACAAAACGAAGAGAATAATACCAACAACTAATAATAAGGTAAGCATATTGACCTCCTTTTACTTATCGGCACTCACCTTACTCTTCAAGAATAAACGTTATCTTCATCTGAACCCGGTACTCGGTTATTTTGCCCTTTCCATCGACTAGAACTTCCTGATTCCAAATCCACGCTCCCCTAACATTTTTAAGAGTCTTTCGAGCACGGGCAATTCCTTTTTTCATTGCATCATCAAAGCTAACTGCGGAAGATGATTTGATTTCAGTAATTCTTGAAATAGACATTAGAGCCTCCTTCGATGCTCAATATTTGATTAAATTGTAGTATGGTATGTTGTGGAATCTAACCAAATTAATCCTAGCGTCTTTACACTGTGGACTTTACTTTATTTCTCTTCGATTTCGGCTATGTGTGCATTTTTCTTAACGGATTCAATACCAGCCTTAGCGCTCTCTTTTGATTTATAGCCTTCTCCGGCGGTGGCTATGGTTTGTCCGTTAGATGCCACTAATCTCCAACGAAAGTCACCTCTTGTATCTTTGTAGAGTTCGAATTTAGCTGCCATGTTGTTCCCTCCTTTCCTATGTTTTTTCTTGAACCTAGTTATATTCAGATGTTAAGACTAATGTCTATCTTCTTACTCGCGGCACCAGCCAGACAATCAGCAAGATGATTCCAATCACAAGTAAAATCCAGAGGAACGGACCTGCTATGAAGTGGAGAAGTAGACCCAGCAACCACAAAATCAATAGGACAACACCAATGATCACGAGCAACCTTAACATATTGCCCTCCTTTTACTTATCGGCACTACTCACTTAGCTGCCCAGCAAGATGAGCCTGTTTGGTTATTATACAAGCCTCCCTGATAATGACGCTTTGTGTTATGCAAGGCACAAGCAAAACGCTAATTATCGGTGGCTAACTCAGTACCACCAGAGTCATCTTTACCTGAGGTACGCTATAATAGCCATTATGCCAATGATGATAAGGTAGATACCAATCAAATAATTCAGTATCTTGGGGAAAATCATAACAACAACGCCAAAAATAAGGCTTGCTATCCCCATCCATAGACCTAAAGCTGGAAACGTAATTGCTGGCATTAGAATTTCACCTCCTTTCTAAAATGAAGGGTGTTAACCCTACTTTTTCTTGCCCAACATTGTGAGTATGCCCCAGACTATGAGGAAAATACCGACTATCCATCCCAGCAAATGCGGAAATATTAATATAAGCAAACCGGCAACAATTGCTATGACACCTAAAACTATGTTGCTCAAACCAAACATGCTGCCTCCTTCTTTTAGGTTCAAAGAATATTGGGTGAACCTTGTCTCACCCTAAAAATAGAAGTCAAATCTTACCCCCCTTTATACTGAACGCTAGAACCTTTTCCACCAACTCGTTTTCTTTTTTTCCTTAGATTCATTTGGGATCTTGTAATGCTTAATAATTTCTTTGATAGCTTCTTCGTTGCTTTTCTTGTTGTGTTCGATTCTGTAACCCTCGACGATCTTATCCTCTTCGTCTGATAATTCGATCTGGACTCTTACTGTCATGCTATTTAGCTCCTGTAATTACTATTAGCCGGGATTTCCCACTTCAATTCGCAACTAATCGGTTATCGACCGTCATCGCCCTTGAGCATCATATTATATACCATAGGTATACAGCTGTCAATATCCCCTCCGCGCTATCCAGTTCTACTGGAGTGTCCCCTTATCCGGGGGCTGTCACCCATTAATTAGATACTACTGATGTGTGGCCGGGTAACAAATCGCCCTATTGTCGCGTCAGAAGTAACAATCCAAGCTTCTGTTACTTAACTGCACATTATGCATGTTGTTGCCCAGTTGAACATGACGAGCAACCAAAAAGTCGTGAAACAGCAAACCTGCTCACTGGCGTTTCTTGAGCGTAATCCTCATCCAGATATCTGTTAGCGCCATCTGGTAGTTGCCTTTGAATGCCGTTTGCTCCAGCATACCCTTGATTTCGGTCTCGTATTCTTCCCTGGTGAAACCATGCAGCGTAGAGACTCTATATCCAAGTCGGCCAACCAGGAACCCATACTCCTCGTTCAATTTTCTTCTATCAGCCGGGGTGGCGAAAACCTCAGGGCACCCATCGTATATCCAGGCTTCCTGGTTGGGTTTGAGGATGCGATAGCATTCCTCAAACACCAGCCGTGGTGTTTTCCAGTGGTGGGAAGCGCCCGTACTGACCACAAGGTCTATTGAACTGTCCTTGAAAGGGAGTCTGGCTGCATTGCCAAACACAAATTGAGCATTATCAACGCCCCTGGCATGGCGTCCGGCAATCTTGACCATTTGCCTGCTAAGATCGATGCCATAGACCTGTAGCCCAGATGCCTTCCCGGCAATCTCTATCGCTAAGTAGCCTGTTCCCGAACCTAAATCAAGAACAGTCCCTTTTCCCATCTTTGCTACAATGTCATTAGCTATCTTTGTTTCAGGCTTTCGCAGAACTTTTGCCACTGTCGCATTGTAGAATATGGCACCGGGGGTCGGGATTGATTCAGGTTTCCTCAGCAGATCCTTAATGAATCTTGTTAGAGACATGACCATTCCTCGAGCAAGATGCCGCTGACATCACGCCACAGTGAGAGGGTCAGCTAACCCATCTTAACATATCCTTTGGTATTCTGGGGACATGATACCTGATTTGCGGCGGGCCTGACCCGTATGGTGCTCTCGGGTTCTGCACCGCCGAAGGACAGGTTCGGGCTGTAGGGTTGCGACGGATAGGGGGAAGAGCATGAGGGAAGCCGGGCTGATTCGTTTTGTAAAAACGGCTATTTTTTCTGGAGTTCAACAGCTCTTTTTCATACGTAGGGCGATTACCTCCGGCACATTTAACCCTTAGAATACACACGATTCGTTTCGTCGGTTTACCCTTTATATTCGCGAGCCGTGGGGGCTGGCGGACTGACGCATGGAAGCAAATGACAGGTAAAGCTCAAATGCCAAAACCCAAATGACAAATGAGGACCACCGGTAGTCGGGAGTCGGTAGACGGTGGAAGAGTTCGTAACTCCCTCTTACCCTAACAGGGAGAACAGCCAAGAATCTCCAGAGATTCTTCATTCCGTTTCGCTTCATTCAGAATGACAGAGGGGTTCTAATGAACGCTATTTCAGGGTCAACGCCTTCCAGATTCGTAATGTTCCACAGTTGAGATGTTTCGGCAGGGCTAAGGGTGCCGGAATAGAAGCCATGTTTGCGGGCATTCCGGTTGCGTTTCTGGCCACCGCGCTTTCTCCTAGCCTGTGTTTGGTTTACAGTCGAGTTCGGGGGAGCCTCACCCGCGGGATCTAGTTTGTCAGGGTAGCACACGAGTTCCGAGCAGAGATTAGCATGAATTCCTTATTCGAACAAGGGGAAAATGTCGCTTCTTTCCCACGAGATTGGAGACACTTAGAGATTAGTAGAGATACATTGGAGATACGCTAGGGACTATTAGAGATATGTTAGAGGCTGTTAGAGATTCGTAGAGATTGGGGGAGATGCAGTAGAGATAAATTGGGGAGACTGGAGATTAGAGATTGGAGATGCTCAGAGACAGTAGTCAGGAGCCAGGAGACGGTAGAAGAGCTCGTAACTCCCCCCGCCTGCCAAAGAACTCACGCCTCAGTAGAACGGGACCTCGAAAGCAAATGGCGCCTGATTTGCGGCAGGCCTGATCCTTCACCTTGTGAACGATGGCATACCTGGAATTCACCAATTGTACCTGGTCTTGACTTCTTCGTCTCCGCTCATTATAATGAGCACATGCTCAATATTTGGAGCAAACAGCATATATGCTACAGCCACATTTAGTGAACACAATCAACCAGAAGGTGCTGAGCCTGCTGGTGAAATTCTCAGACCAGGAATTCTATGAGCGAGAAGTGTCTCGTAAGCTTGGAATATCCGCTGGCTCAGCAAACCGGGCATTGAACGGCCTGTATTCGGATGGAGTTGTCATACGCAGAAGAAAAGGCAAGATGTACTTCTATTCCATCGATTCCTCTAATGCCCTCCTTATTGAGTTGAGAAAATTGGTAAATCTCATGCTAGTTGAACCATTAGTGGAGGATCTGAAGAAGATGTCAAGCCGCATAATACTATACGGCAGTTGTGCTATTGGGACAGATACTTCTGAGAGTGACATAGATTTATTCGTCGTTTCGAAGAGCAAGAAAAGCGTGTCAAATGTTATCAACGGTTTCACCTTCCCGAGAGGATTTGAGGATATTCACATTCAGCCAGTCATTAAGACCCCTGTCGAGCTACTGGAGGAAAGGGAGTCAGCGCGGACTTTCATGGACGAAGCGGAACGTGGCATAGTACTATGGGAAAAGGTTGCCAGTGAATCAAGAGCTTAGACAGTGTCTCGAAAGCAAGAAAATCGTTTCCTTTGCCAGGGGTAAAAAGCTGGTTAGGAAGGAGCTCTCGGTCGCAAGAAGCGATTTGTCGGATGCAAAAGCAGGTTGTGGAAATGAGCGTTACAAGTGGTCAACTATCCAGGGCTATTATGCAATGTTTCATGCTGCCCGGGCTCTTGTCTACTCCCGGGGCTACCGTGAAAAGAGCCACTACTGTCTGGCTGTGGCGCTGAGGGCGCTATTCGTGGACGAAGGCAAGATTGATGCGCAATTAGTTCGGGACTTCCTCAATGCCATGAATCTTCGTCAGGCGGCCGATTATGAGGCTGAATTCTCTCGATCCGGCGCCGAAGCGGTTATTGCCTCAGCAGAGAGGTTCATCGAGAAAGCAGCCACTATCCCAGAGATTGGGTGATAGTTTGCATTCCGGGGAAATAATACCTGATTTGTAGTAGGCCTGATTGGTATGGTGTCCCTGGAGTTTGTGGCCAAGAGATATAATATTGCGGCGGAATCAGTTCAAAAAGAAACAGCCTCTCTTTTGAAGAGAGACTGTCGGGCCAGGGCTACTCACCCTAGCGCTGTTGATTATGTAATAGTGAAACAGTTAAGGTTTGGCAAGTGACCGCTATGGTCGAAAGGGTAGTAAGGCCAGAGCTAATAAGCCCACGGCAAAAAAGGGGAGTGAAATAGATAAGAAAGCTGCTAGGGTAGGGTGGGGAACTAATCAATCAGGGTGACGTGTTATGGCAACGATGGTGATAATGGGTATTCGCTTTTCGTCTCTGCTTGTCTCATCCGGCCCGTAATGCCAAAAAACCCTGTAAGCCCCCGGCGTCTTCTGTTGAACATAGGCCTCGAAGACCTTGATGCCATAACGCCTGGTTAGGGATTGATACTCGTGGGTTTGTAAGGATATTGCACGGAGATTTGTTTCCAAATATCTTAGAGTTTTCCTTATTTGTTTCCGAGCACCCTTAAGGGACGGGTCATTCTCGATGATTATCAGTTGCTTATCAGCTTCAAGCGTAAAACGTAGCTCACGGTGCGTCATTTACGTGTTCTGCAAATGAGCCACGATTTATTGTATTCCCGTTTAGCGACTCACGTACGCCCCTATCGATCGAAGCTAAAATATCTTTATTCTCAAATACCCATAACTCAGAAGCGGGTATGCTTGCCTGCGGGTCTAGTACTATCTGCCCAATGCTGTTGTAGTATACGAAATACGTAATACCTTCTTGCACCGCTGCTTTGGGCAAAACCACTCGCTTCCTGGAATCCGGCATAACTGGCTTGCCCGCTCTTACTAGATTCTGGTCTTTTATTACGGTTGCCATCTCGTTTTCCCTTACAGATTAATTAGTTGCTATGTGGGTTGAACCCATTTTGCACCATTTCCCACCGTTTTCACCCTTATTATAGCATATGCCACAATTCCGTCAAGTCCTTGCGGTGGTCAACTGTGCACGTACTCCGCCGAGCATAATACCTGATTCGTAGCAGGCCTGATCGGTGTAGTGTCCCCGAGTTCACATGCACCGGCATCTAAATCTCCCTGGCGAGTTCCTTGTGGTTATTTCGTATCCACTCCTCAACCTGGTGGCGTACTAGTTTTGCCAGTTCAACCATGTGCTGGGCTTCCTGGTCAGTGACCGTACCCGGGCGCTCGTAATCGCTGATATTCCGTTTACGACGGAGTCTATGAAGCCTGCGAATGATACGCTCTTCCATCTGCAGAGTAAAAGAGAGAGACTGGATTACGTAATAGTGGTAAGCTTCTCGACTGGCCCTGTACCCGGCGGCCGCTAGAGCTGCGGCGGAAGATTGCAGTGCAGCATTATGCGCCATATTCAGCTTGCCTTCGTTGCTTAGCTCGGGGATCTGACAATCTTTTAGAGCGCGGTCAGCTACGGCCAGTAGCTCAGCAATCTCACGTGATGTCGGCTTATGTTCCTTTAGCCAGCCTTTTTCCGACCAGAGCTTCAAGCTCATTCTCGTCCCCAACTACAAAGATTTTGTCCCCTGATAATACGTCCCTGATGAAGTAATGGTTCTCTGATAATCTCTTGTTGAACTCTGCCAACGTATAGACTACCGGGTTCAATTCACGGCTCAAAGCCTCTTCTGCAGTTGAGATAAGGTCGACTACATCGCCGAAGGTGATATCGCCCACTACGAGCAGGTCTATGTCACTGAGCCTATCCTCGGCTCTCCTGGCTATCGAGCCGAAGATAAACGCCAGCTTAATGTCTGCCATGCGTGGTTCCAGGGCCTTTTTGATAATATCGGCTACACCCACAGTCTTGAGCATCAATCCATGCAACTCATTGAAAATGGGGCTTTGCCGGTTTGCCTGATAATACTTCTGTTTGCCCTCGGTAGTCGAAACAAGAATACCCGTCTTCTCCAGACGGGCAAGCTCACGGCTCACATTGGTCGAATCTTGTTTCACCAACGCCGTGAGCTGGCGGACGAAATAGCGCTCATCAGGATGACTGAACAGCCATCCCAGCACTTTTGCCCGGAGCTTTGACCCTATGAGCGTTTCTAACATCGTATTTAATTGCAGTGCTGTTTACTGCTATCGCAGTATATTATACTGCATCATATCATGAAGTTAAATCACATGCAATGGTTCCTGGACGGCGATATTGGCCTCATGATTGAAGTCACCGTCACGTGTTACTATGCTACAGAGGAGATTGATCTCTTCAAAGGCGCTTCTACAACAATTTCCATGAACTCAAAGGCAGCCTTATGGGCTTCAGCGCTGGCAGGCCGATATCCCGAATGAAACATATAGGCCCGGCAAGCCTGCAGCACAGCGTTGCAGGCAATAGAGAAGCACCAATCGAAATTCTCTCCAACGAGCTTTTCTGCCAGGGCCAAATCACGCCGAGCGATTCCCATAGCTTTCTCAATCTCGCCACGAGTAGCTTCGAATGGATGAATGCTACCCCGTTGGATAAGTTCTTCAATAGACATCCAGGTTACCTTTGACCACTAGCTTCCGTTCTCCCATAACGCGCTTGACGAATGGTTCGCCCCTGCCTTTCCTTTCGTTAAACTCTCTTTTCGTCATCAAGGTATAGTTTACTTCCCGGCCAATGCCCTTTTCGATGTCCGATACCAGCGCATGGAGTTCCTCTTCTTCGATTTCTCCCACGATAAAAAGGTCAATGTCGCTCTTTTCCGTTTCCTCATTCCTGGCCACCGACCCATAAATGAAAGCAAGTTCTATTGATTCTGAATCCTTGAGTCTGTTTCTCAGGTAGTCACCAAGTGCGATAGTGGAATAGACAATCTTCTTGAGTTCAAGATAGAAGGGAAACTCCTTAACGACCTCAAAGTATTTCATGTTTCCCTCCTTATGCGATTTTAGGAGTCCGGCCTTTCCCAGATGACCCAGTTCCCTTCTCACTGCATTTAGAGGCTCACCGGTAATCCTCGCTATCTCCCTGGTATAGAAAGGTCTGTCAGGGTTGGTGAAGAACAGCTTGAGTAGGCTGCGCTTCGTCTTTGAGGTTATGAAGTATTCCAGCATCGATTTAGTTGAACACAATTTATGTTCTATTGTATACAAATTGTGTTCGATTGTCAAACCAGGTTCTCAAGAGACATTTCAATTTCCTTCAGCTCTTCAGAATCTCGTGTATTCCAGAGGGCATAGTACCTGATTTGTGGCAGGCCTGATCCTTCACAAGGTGAAGGATGGTGTCCCTGGAATTCGCCTCGAGTTTGACGCCGGGAATGAGTTGGTCTATACTGAGTACGCAGGAGGTAAAAGGACATGACCAGACCATCCAGCATGCCGAAGACCTTTACTGAGGCACAAGAGCGTAGTGGCTTCTCTGTGGTCATTATAGGTAGTTATCGTACTCAATCTAATTCGCGCTTTGTCCCTTATGCCGAAGTTTATCGAAGCCGAACCAGTTTGATGGAGACTCCTGCCGAGCATCTCCAGAAAGCTGCCCGAGAAGATGAGCAGCACATTGAGTAGTAGCCTCACCAGATACAGTGCTTTTAGAGATGAGCAAGAAGTCTAAGAAATCCTCCAAGGGGAGCGGTGTGGTGGCATTACCAATTCAACAAACTGGTGCTACCGGTTCTCAAGCGACGACGCAGACTCAAACAACAGCCTCGGAGAAACAACAATTAATTCAACTTATACAAACCTTGGAACAAGCTCGTGGTAACCGTGTCATAGTCTATTGGCTAACTGATCTAGCACGCATCTCAGAAGCTGTGGTTCCTTCTCTATACGACCAGTTGTCAGCCATTGGTCACCAAAAGGTTCTAGACCTCTTCTTGTTCACTAGAGGTGGGGATACTGAGGCCCCTTGGCGGATTGTCACTCTGATGCGAGAATTCTGTGACAGGTTTGTTGTGCTGGTACCATACCGCGCTCACAGTGCTGGCACAGTGCTAGCTATGGGAGCTGACGAGATTGTTATGACTCCTATGGGTGTTTTGAGTCCAATCGATCCCAGCAGGACTCACCCGCTTCTTCCGCGAAGAGAGGGTGCTGAACAGGCTGAACCCATATCTGTGCAAGACATGAGACACGCCATGACATTCATTAGGGAAACGGCCAAGCCTAGTGAAGAGATGCCCTACACCCCTGATGCAATGGCACAGATAGTCACTGCTCTATTCGACAAAATCCATCCCTTAGCGATCGGGGCTATCGAACAGTCATATGCTCTTTCGAAGCTGATTGCCACAAGATGCCTTAGTACACACATGACAAGTCCAGACGATAAGAAGAACATCAATCAAATCGTTAACAGGTTGTGTGACGACTACAAATCCCACGCCTATCCAATCTGCAGGGAAGAAGCGAGGGATATTGGTCTTAAGGTTGTAGATGCCCTACCGAGCGTGGATCAGGCAATGATGGATCTTGCGAAATTCTACATGGCCAGGGATATCGGCTTCCCGAAAACTACTGCGCGACCAAGCCCAGGCCAGACGTTCAAATTGTACATCGCTTGGCTAGACTCCATAAATAAGCAGATGCGGGCAGAGCAAGATACCCTCGTAGAGAAGGATAACCAAGCCCGTCCAGTGGGCGACCGATGGATTGAATACTAGCCTTTACAATAGCAACGAGATAAATAGGCGCACAAGCCCCAGGCTCAAACGCAAGATCGTACCATCAACACAACGAACGTGCTAGCCAGCGTATTAAGTACAATCACACGCATTACCAGCCTAGTTGCCTAGTGCTGGACATTCCGGCAGAAAGTTTAGACAGGTGCGATGTCCTGCAGGCTTCGAGCAGATGCTCCTGTTAAAAATACCGGCAAAACAAGGTACACCAACTGAGTGCGAGGCACAGCTATGTGGTATTCTGGGGACATAATGCCTGATATGTGGCAGGCCTAATTGGTATGGTGTCCCTGGAATTCCACGACCCTTATTTGGTTCTGGCGTTCTGCAAAATACCTGCAACATCAGATGGATGGGTTGATACTGCCCATTGCCACTTCCCAAAGCCACCATGTTCATCTACCGCCCTTACCCATTCGTCCAAGAATTCGCGCTTTGTCCTATCCTGCTGAGTATCCTGCCCCTTTACCTCCAAAATTAGATGACTCCCAGTCTTCAGCTGAATGATGAAGTCAGGCTGGTATTTGTGTACCACGCCCTTAAAGACGTACAGGATTTCAAACCCTAGGTGATCATTCTTAACCCATGCTTCAACATTGGGATTTCGGTCAAGTTCAAAAGTCTCAGTAGCTTCCCATGTGCTGTCAAAGACGCAGAAGTTAATGTGGGACTTTTGGGTATATTCACACGGTTTTCCTGTCCACCAAGTTCTCATATCGCCGGTAGAGCGGATTGGATTGTCGGTGTCAAAAACAGGGGTAATGGCTTCAGTATTCTCAAAGCGGATTTCCTGCCAGATGTGCTGCACTACTTTGTTCATGTTAAGCATAAGCAAGATGCGGCGCTTCAGGTCGGCTTGATTGAAAACTGGTGGAATTATCTGGATCTTACCCGAGGACAGAAAATCCTCTACCAGTCTAATCAACTGTGCCAGCAGGAATTCCTTGTTGGCGGGCCAATTTGGTTTCAGTTGGTCGTAGACATCTATCGCTGCGGTAAATATTACCTTTTGCCAGCGGTATTTCTCACCCAGGTTTTCCAGGTCAATCTGAGAGATTCTCGTGACATCCGGTTTGCCAGCGATGATGGGTGCCAACTCAGCCAGCATTGCCGTGTCATGAGCATCTAGTATCAATGGCTTCACCTGGCTCGTATCAAGTGTTAGTTCAGGGCGATAGGTGTGTTCGATACGAATTACGTTTGGCCAGAGTATTTCATATTGCTGTTTTTCTATGACAGGTTCTATTCGCGTCTTGGGAGACGGTGGCGGCGGCGGCGGGCCGTCATGCGACTCATGTGGCAGGAAAGTGAAAGGAACGCCAAAGATGTTTACATATTCAGCGTCGAATAAGCCTGTATCCTTATTCACTTCGTAAGACGTCCTGCGGAGACCTCTCCCAACGACTTGCTCGCATAACAACTGGCTAGAGAAAGCACGAAGTCCCATGATGTGAGTGACAGTCTTGGCATCCCACCCTTCTGAGAGCATACCTACGGAAATAACCTTTTGAATGTGTGCGCCAGGTTTTCCGACCTTTCCAATGGTATCAACCTTAGTCCGAAGTTGTTCGGCAAGCTCTTTCCTAGAGAGCTTGTGAACAGGTTCATCATTCTCCTCAGCCTCCTCAAGAGGCTTCTCAAGCGGGGTTTTCCCCTCCTGAGATTCCGCCATTTCCAGAACTTTGGAATCAATATGGAGTATCCGCTCAGGGACACATAATTCATCGATATGGATTTTCTTATGGTTAAAAGCATATTCAATTCGTGCTGCGGTTTCGACTCGATTGGCCACAGTGATCATCACTGGAGGAGTTTCGTGGCTAGACTCCTTCCATTTATTGACCGTTTCTAGCCAATCTTTCCCCAGGAGTAAATATCCGTTAGTCACCAAATCAGGCAATGGTTCATGCTCTTCAGCTTTCCGGCCTAAGTCATCCTTGACTTCAGGGTCATTATAAATATGGTAAAGTCGGGACTTGTAGTCCTTGCTCAGTCTACCATCATCACGTATCACCACACGAGGAGTCTTGACGAGCCCAGATTCTATGGCATCATTCAGACCGAAATCGCTAACTATCCAGGGGAACAGCGCCTCTTCGTAGACCTGCTTTCCCGACGGGGCAAATGGAGTTGCCGAGAAATCGTAACAGCTGAGGATGCCACGGGACTGATGAATCCTATCCAAGCCCCCTATCCACTTGGTGGCTTCCTCGATATCCTCCTTTTTCAGACCTTTAACCTTTGATTCTGCTGGTATGCGCCAGGCATGATGAGCTTCATCATTGATTACCACTATATTGCTAGCATTGGCTAAGTCTCCCAACACCTCACGGACATATGCTTCATTACTCCTGCTACCACGCTTATCCACACTTCTCTTCTTGCTGAGCTGTTCCTCAGTCTCCCATTGCAAGGCATGCCAGTTCCGAATCAGCACTTTGCCTTGGCGCAACTTTTCGAAAAACCCCGGAGGAATGATATTAAATTCGTCATAGTAATTCCCGATGCTAGAGGGAATCAGCACCTGAAGGCGACTTTTTACTGTTAATCCTGGCGCCACAACGAATATATTCTTGGAGAATCGAGTATCCTGTGGGTAGGTAACCTTATTCAGCACCTGCCAGGCAATGAGCATCGCCATGACGATGGTCTTGCCAGAGCCAGTAGCCATCTTAGAGCATAGGCGCTGGAATGAGCCACCATCCGACGGGATATCAATTCCGACCTTTTCTGCTGGTGGCGCTTCAGTTAGCCAGATAAGTGTTTCTATTGCTTCTAACTGACAAAAAAAGAACCGACGGTCTTGCCGTTCATCCAAGTTATACCAGTGTTCTAATAGCCTCTTTGTGACGCCGGTAACGCCAGCATAGGGATTAGTCGGATGTTCGCGCCAGGCTTTGACCCGAGGCCGAATCTGATTGACCAGGGGTATCTCGATGAAGATACCCGGGTCATCAAACGACTTAGAGCCTTCAGAGGCGACCACATATCCGGCGGGGCGACGGCCAGCTTCCAAGGTAAAAGATCGGGTTTCGCGATCATATTTCCAGTACTGTGTAGGTTCTTCGTATGGAGAATTTATGATAAGTTTGTCTATCGTAGATTTGGTCTTCATGTCACTTCAATAATTTTGAGGCTCTCGATGCCACGGTCATCGATAATTTTCACAGCAATGCGCTTATTATCGCCTGGCTTGAAAGGCAGCGAGACGGTACCCCGGAAAGCCTCAATCAGGTCCTCGTCAATCTCAGCCTTCAGATTTCTGGCGAGCCGGGACCAGCCTTCTTTCTCTCCTGCCATAGGAAAGAAAACCTGCCTCGGGAAGAGGCTTCTGCCGTCGTAGTCAGTATCGAGCAGCCACATGGCAATATTGGCGGTGCCACCGGATTCGAGAGAGCCAGTCTTGGTGTTGTAGTAATCGAAGCCGCGGACTCTCACCTGGTATTTGCCTTTATCTTTACCTTCGGTAATCTTTTCCAGAGTTACATCCGGCTGCCCAATAAGCCAGTAACTGTCACTGCTGGCTCGCTTCTTCTTCAGGTCGTCTGTCAGTAGGTCAGCGTTCATCTGTGCCTTTAGCAGGGTAACACCGGGCCAATCTGTTTCATCAATGTCCTTGGCTGCTTCAGGATCGAATTGAAAAGCAGCAAACACGATAATCCTGGGCTTGGGAACAAGTGTCTGTGCCTCCTCAATGGCGAGTGCCACCTGCCTCTGCTCCAACGGGGCATGCTCGGGGCCAAAAGAAATAACTGCCCTTTGTGGCTGAGCGAATATTGCTTGGGCTTCTCTTACGGAATCGGCACCTCTATCGTTAGGTTTGGTTTCAGCTTCGGCATGCAGCCAGCGAGTGCCAGGGAGGGGCTCCACTCTGGAGAACAATATATATTGCCCCCTTTTGCCCCTGATGCCTGTCTTAAGCAACTCGTCCCGCCATTCGGCCTGGCGCAGGGTCTCGCCAGAGCGGCTAATGGATTCATCCGCCGGAACGTCCTCTTGTATCTCTGCAAGCGGCTTAACTGCTGGTGCTGGTACTGCCTCAACAGTGAATGGCCCGCTCACTCGGGCTCTGGAGCTATCGACAAAGGGTTGGTCGTAGAGAGTCTCCTGTACGGGAGGTTCATTATTGGCGATGGACTTCAAGGTAATATGCGGCACTGCCTTGTACTTAAAACCGCTGCTGACACCTTCTTCGGGATGGGCAAGTTCGTAGTAGTCATATAGAGCTGTCATCAGCCGCTGCTTCGCCAATGCAAGAGCGACACGAGAGGTGTCGCAGGTAATCCAGCGCCTGCCCCGCTGCTCGGCAACATAGGCAGTGGTACCGGAACCACAGGTAGGGTCAAGGACAAGGTCGCCAGGATCAGTGGCCATTAGTAAGCATCGTTCAATAGCTTTAGCTGCTGTTTGCACTACATAGATCTTCTTCTCCCCAAAGGTCGAAGGTACTGTATCGGTCCAAAGGTTATTGAGCATTCCTGTTGGGAAGTCACTGGCGTAACGTTTATATTTTAGCCAGTTCCCGACTGCGATGAGTCGATTGTTACGTTTCAATCTTTCTAAGCCGTCTTTAGTTGTTTTCCAGTGGTATCCGTGATGTGGGTGGTAGACCCTGCCATCGAATTCAATCTCCACATCCTCGCTGGCACCGCCCGGCGAGAGAAGATTATCATGGAAAAAGCAGACCTCTGTGTCAAACTCGTCTGATTTCTCGATTTCCCTAAAACTGCCATCGTCGAGTTCTTTGTATTTGTATTTCGCGCACAACTCTTCAGATGTGAGCATTCTGTACAACTCTCGATATTTAGTCTTCTTAGAGTCCTTGCCATACCAGACAATATAGTCGTTCACATTGTCCAAGTAGTCTGAGCCTCTGAAGTATATTTTTTGAAAGCATATGTAGGAAATATAGTTTTCTTTACCAAATAGCTCGTTCATGAGCTCACCTACATGATGCACGTTCTCATCCGAGATCTGTACAAATATGCTCCCGCTATCGTCAAGAAGCTCACGTGCGAGGAGCAGCCTATCCCTCAGGTAGGTTAGATAGGAATGGATGCCAAGCTCCCAGGTATCCCTGAAAGCCTTTATCATTTCTGGCTCCTGAGTCAAATCTTCGTCTCTGCCCTCCTTGACATCTCTCTTATTGACAAAGGGTTGGAAGTTGGATTTGTACTCGATGCCGTAGGGGGGATCAACGTAAATCATCTGGACCTGCCCAGCCAGGCCCTCCTTCGCAATGAGGGAGTTCATCACCAGCAGGCTATCGCCGGCGATCAGGCGATTTGACCAGCCGTGTTTGTGCTTGTAGAACTCAATTGCCTCACGTAGTGGAGGATTCTCTTCCACCAGGTGAAAGAACGACGCTTGTTCATAATCCTCGCCATTACGCTTGCGCACCGCTTCAATTATGCTGCGAGGGTCAATGCGCTCGTGGACATGGAGAGAAACGGTTGGGACTTCGAAGGAGGTGTGCTCTGCCTTGCCCGCCCAAACTAGCTGTGGGTCAAGGTGGGGGTCATAAGAATAGGTCTTTTCGCCAGTCTCTCTGTCAGTTTCCGGGGTAACTAGGCCAACAGGTGGATTATTTGCTCGCTTCTTTCCCTTGTGGTCATATTGCTCAATAGGTTTTTTCCCTTTAGCCATAAGCATCAACTCCTTGACTTACTGTGAGCGTACCCTACAACTTTTGTATGTTCAAAATATAACGACGGCGTTGAAAGAAGTCAAGCGAAAAGCTCTTAGTGAGACATTTAATTTGGTAACCGATCAGACAGGAGACTTTTTAGCGCAAAGTCTAGGCAAGGGCGGTGTCCTAAGGCTTCAAGCAGATGCTCCTGCTAAAAATACCGGCAAAGCAGGGTGTATCAACTGGTGCGAGGCGAAGCTATGTGGTATTCTGGGGACATAATACCTAATTTGTAGCAGGCCTGGTTGGTACGGTGTCCCTGGGATTCGTTAAGAGCTATCTTCGAACCATTCGATAACATCGGTTGACCAGACGGAGCCGACGCCCTTTTCCAGTACTGCCTGGCGTGGATCAGGTATATCCAGCAGCGTCCGCAGGATGCGGTCGTCAAACTGGCTCAGGAACGGGCACCGTTTACGCAGTAAGAGTATGGTAGTCCTGGCTCCGCCATAGACCAGATAGTCCAGTGACCGCGCGTGCGGTTCAATATGCTCCCGCGCATGACCGCAAACCCGGATCAGAAACTGCTCTATCTGTTTTTCCCGGTGTCGGGCAAACCGCGCCTGGGAGGAGCCCCCCTTCTTATGGCGGGCGTGCACCAGGCCTGTCCCCGTCTTACTGTCTATGAGCTCCGTGCCGCGGCAGATGCCAATGCTGTATGCTCCTAATCGGACCAGGACCAGAGCGATAAGGAAGTCATGACTAAGAAGGGAGCGCAAGGGCTCAACATCATAGCCGCTGGTCATGTATTCTTGTGCAATCGGGAACGGGGGCAAGACCAGGTGCATTCGCGGCGGGCTCCAGAAAAACGCGGCTCCCATTGCTGACCCGGCAGTAGCCTCAGCCACGCCTGGTGGTACGACACTTGCGGCAAACACCTTCCCCAGCAGATTCTCAACCCTGTCTTGAGTCGTCCCTTGTGGGACATATAACGATATTGCTTTGTTTTCAGTCAAAGCCAACTCGTCCAGAAAGTCGAGCATCTTCAATCTGCCGAGACGGAACCTCCTTGATATAAGCATAATATCAACGGCTCAAACGAAATACTCTGGCTACATGCTGACCATGGTGACGCCGTCGCCACCTTCACCCTGCTCCCCAGCCTGGAAAGACGTGACCAGCGGATGAGAGGCGAGAGCCTCCCTGACAATCTGCCGCACGGTGCCGGTGCCGATGCCGTGAATGATGCGGACCCGGCTCAAGCCGCACAAAGACACCTCGTTAAGATAGCCGTCCAGCAATGGCTCGACCTCTTCGGCCCTCTTTCCCCGCAGGTCAAGCTCGAGAGAGACCCTGGGCTTGTGCATCTCTCGCCTTATCAGGGTACCACCCGTCTTCACCTCCCCCTTTGTCGGTATCCTCTTTTCCACGCTCTCCAACCTGAGGGTCATCTTCACCTTCCCAGCCAGGACTTCGACGAGCCCGCGTTCCTCAGACACCGAAAGCACCGTGGCTGGCACGACAGCATCCTTCAACCAGACGGTATCACCGGCGCTGATCGGGCCTGCCTCGGCTTCTGTTTCACCTGCCCCAACCACAGGTCTGGGCTGCCATGTCTGAGTATCCAGCTTCTCCTGCGTCTCGGCCAGCGTCTTTTTAGCCTGTTCTATTCTTTCCCTGGATTTCTCCTTGCGCAATTCTGCTGCCGCCTCACGAATTTTCATCTGCAGCTCGCCGGCCTCGCGAGCCACCTGGTCACGGGTCTCTTTAATGATCCTCCGCCTGTCCTCTTCCAACTGGCGGAGCCTGTTTCTCAAATCAGCGTCATTCTGTTCTACTTCTTTCAGTTCTTTCTCCAGGCTGTGCCGAACCGACTCAACACTCTTCTGCTCGGTCACCAGATGGGTAAGCAAGGTCTCAATCTCCTGGGCGCTCTGGGAAAGCATGTGTCGGGCGCGCGTCACGATCTCCTCCGGCAATCCCAGACGAGATGCCGTCGCCAGAGCATTGCTGCCACCAGGGACACCTAGTGTCAGGTGATATGTCGGCGCCATGGTAACGGGATCCACATCCAGAGCCGCATTTTCCATGCCGTCGGTAGCGTGAGCCAGCGCCTTTAATTCGGTGTAGTGAGTGGTGGCTACGGCCATCGTCCTCTGTGACAGGAAATGGAGCAGGATAGAGCGACCGAGAGCCGAGCCTTCGCCCGGGTCAGTGTTGGTGCCCAGTTCATCTAACAGCACCAGACTCTGTGCCGTGGCATTGTTGATGATATGCACGATGTTGCCTATGTGCCAGCTGAAGGTAGAAAGGGTCTGCTCGATGCTCTGCTCGTCACCGATGTCGGCATATATGCCGTCAAAGACGGGGATGCGGCTTTCCGCCTGAGCTGGAATCGGCAAGCCGGCCTGCGCCATCAAACTGAGAAGCCCTATCGTCTTGAGGGCCACCGTCTTGCCACCGGTATTGGGCCCCGTAATGACCAGGACGGAGAAATCTCGTCCAATCTCGACTGACAGCGGCACCGCCTTCTTTCTCAGTAGGGGATGTCGGGCTTCCACCAACCTGAGCACCCCTCCCGGTTCATGTCCCTCTGCATTAGCACTTCTGGCAGCAGCCACGATGATAGGCTCCGTGGCTTTGGCCTCCCGGGCGTATCTAGCCTTAGCCAGCGCCAGGTCAATCTCAGCAATCAGTTCTATGTTACTGGTAATTTCACCTTCAAATGCCCCAGCTTCAGCACTCAGCGTCTTCAGGATTCTTTCTATTTCGTCCTTCTCTTCAGCAACCAGCTGGCGCAGTTCATTCTGCGTGTCGGTAGTCGTCCAGGGCTCGATAAATACCGTAGCCTCGGTATTGGAGACATCGTGGACAATGCCTTTTATCTGCCGACGAGATTCCACCTTGACGGGAATCACATACCGGCCTTCCCGCTCGGTAATAATGGGTTCCTGCACTATTTTGCGTCCTCGGGGCGAGGTGATTATGGCCTGCAGGTGAGTGAGCACTTCCTGGCGCACTTCCCGCATTCTATGTCTCACCGACGCCAGTTTAGGCGAGGCGGCATCTAGTAGCTCCCCGGTCGGACTCAAACAACGATCAATATCCTTCGCAAGCTGGTCCAGCGGCACAATGCCTCGCGCCAGACCAGCGAGCAGAGGGAGTTCATGCGAGAGGTTCGTTAAGTGGCTCCTTAACCGATGGGCAGCGCTCAACGTCTTTTGAATTTCCAGCAGAGATTGCGGGGGCAGGACCTTGCCCAGTGCCGCCATCTTCACCATTTCCCGTACATCAGTAACTTCGCCAATATGCATATCAGGACTGAGCGACAGCAAACGGCGCGCCTCAGCCGACTCCTTGAGCCGCAGACGGACCTGCTCTTCATCCGCGAAGGGAGTGAGGTGGAGGGCCAGCTCCCGGCTGGCGGAAAACGAAGTAAAGCCGGCCAGGATCTCCCTTATCTTATGGAATTCCAGCAGTTCTAAATTCCTGTCGCCCAAGCTAACCTTCCTAACTCTCCTATGCTGTCATCGCCGTATCAGTCATCGAATAGTATAAAGCAATCAGGGGAGTTTTCAAAAACCCGGCTCCCCCGGCCATGGGCGGCTTTGTCATTGCAAACGAAGCGTGGCAATCTCTGAGATTGCTTCGTCGCCTTTGGCTCCTCGCAAAGACAGAGGGGGAGGGATAGCAGAGCCTGCTTCGAGGCGTAAGCCAGGAATCTCGCTTCTCGCAAAGACAGAGGGGGAGGGATAGCAGAGCCTGTTTCGAGGCGTAAGCCAGGAATCTCGCTTCTCGCATTGACAAAAAAGAAGTGTCACCAATCATATGAACCAGCACATTCCATTGACAGGAAATAGGAAATTAGCTCATAATCGTACTTCAAAAAACTCATCATGTCTGGGGGGAGTCAATGAATCTCAAGCTTATGCTGGAAAAAACTGCCCGCGAGGTGCCACAGCAAACTGCTGTCGTCCTTGGCTCTCGCAGAGTCAGCTATCGCGAATTGGATGAGACTTCCAACAGGATAGCCAATGCCCTTATCAGTCTAGGGATAAAGAAAGGCGACCACGTGGCCATTCTAATGTCCCGTACCCCCGAGTGGGTCATCAATTCTTTTGGAGTGCTTAAGGCTGGAGCTGCGGCGGTGCTCCTCGATGCCGGGGCTAAGGCGCCCGAACTCGAGCCTCAACTCCGTGAATCCGATTCCAAAATCCTCATTACCGAGGAAAGATTCTCCCCCACGCTGTCTTCAGTTGTGCCTAATGCCCCTCTGCTGAAACAGGTCCTGGAAGTCGGTACAGCCACTTACAATGACCTGATAGCCAGCAGCTCCCCCACGTCACCTTCTGTCGATATCAAGGGTGAGGACAAAGCGATCCTTTTTTACACCCTGGGCGTGCTGGGGAAGAACAAAGGCGTAGTGCATACTCACTCCTCGTTCCTGTCAATTCTGCCCATAGCGGTGGAGAGATTTGAACTGGATAGAAACGATGTTGTGTTAGGTCTGCTTCCCTTTAATTACCTCCTGGGATTTGGGTTGGTTGTTCTTATGCCCATTTGGACGGGAGCCACCATAGCCATCCTTCCTCATTTCAGTTCCAAGAATATCCTGGAGACTATAGAGCGGGAAAAGGCGACCATGCTTATAGGCGTCCCGGCCAGCTTTAATGCCATGGCTATGATGGACGAAGAGACGATGGAGAGCTATGACCTTAGTTCATTAAGGTCGGTGCTTTGTGCCGGGGCAAAATCCTCAGCCTTTTTCCTGGAGATGCTTGAGAGGAAGTTTCACTTGACTGCCTGCGAAATATACGGGCTCACGGAGTTGATAATCGTCACTATGGGTGCTATTCGCGATCGCAAATTGGGTACAGCCGGGAAGGCCCTGGCTGAGCTTAGAGTGCTGGACAAAAACGGCAAGGAAGTACCCCGCGGCAGCGTAGGGGAAGCTGTTGCTCGAGCCCCCTGGATGATGAAGGAATATTACAAATCGCCCGAACTCACGGCCCAGGTGCTCAAAGATGGCTGGTTTCATACCGGCGATTTGGTCAGGTTGGATGAGGACGGCTACCTGGACTTCATAGAGAAGACATCATCCATCATAGTGCCCTCGGGGGGAGTCAAGATTCTC